>Ga0315909_10000345_pt1 | contig 62241 bp, 52 predicted proteins | sample LakEriMetagenome_11_FD_203527 | JGI IMG/M metagenome (GOLD analysis project Ga0315909, IMG submission 203527) | Freshwater fungal communities from buoy surface, Lake Erie, Ohio, United States - Buoy 2 MA125 | ecosystem: Environmental > Aquatic > Freshwater > Lake | place: USA: Lake Erie, Ohio...
TAAGATCATGAAGGCCATGGACACGCTTGAAGGCCTTATGAACAAGCAGGACGCTGGCGCCGCCACGGCCTACGCGTCCATGGTCACAGGTCATCGCCCTAACATCTTCACGTCTCTGACGCCCGATAAAATGCGGGTCTATCGCGGAGATATGAAGAAGTCGCACTCCCTCGATTACTTTATCGAGAAGGCTGACTCGCGTGACGCGATGCACCCCAACCGCTTCCACTTCATGGTGGAGCACCCCTCACAGGGCGCCTTCATCTCGAATATCTACGATCCAGCCCTTGCGGACTACGCTGCCAACGGAGGCTCTTTCGCCGAGCCTACCGAGGCTTTCGCCACGGTTGGTCTGAAAAATGTTGATTTTAGCGTAATACGACATCACGCCAACCTTCGCAGGGCTGCGGACGCGATGTCCAAGAGCGTCCCGGTTAAGATGACGGACTCCGACTTCCATCAAGGGATGTCTGCCGTTAATCAGGTGATCATGAACGTCTCGGACGCCGTTGCCCGCAACTACGGGCACGGAAAATCCCCGGACGGAATGGTCTACATGCCAGTTCCCATGTCCGTTGCCGCCGTGGACGAAGCTGGTGGGCATCAGTACTGGCCCGACACTTTCAAAAAGCGCGAGGACTACATCGAAAATCGGGGGCTGGGCATGGATCTTGATCAAGAGGTGGATGAGGTCCTCAACGAGGCGGGCGACATCGCCGAATCGTCTGGAGATGAAGGCGAGGAGGGTGCCGACAGCGAAGAAGCGGATGTCGAATCCGATTCTGACGATGAATCTGAGGCCGAGTCCGATCTCGAAGAGTCCGACACGCGCGGAGAAGATCTCAAAAAGTCGTACGATGGTATTAACTTCACACCTCCCGCAGGTGTCAGGTCCGCCTGCCGCGCTGGCTTGAAGCTCAAGGAGCAGGGTCACGGTGGAGAAGGTCTTGTCAGCGCGACTGTGGCTTGGGCTCGCCGCCTCGCGGCTGGCCAGAAAATTTCACCTGCCAAGGCTCGCAAGATGAACGCGTGGTTCGCCCGCCATTCGGTTGGCAGCAGCTCGCGGACGCTGGGAGACAAGACCTCCCCCGCTTGGGTCGCTTGGCAGCTTTGGGGCGGAAACGCCGGAAAGTCTTGGTCTGCTAAACTCGTCAAGCAGATGGAGTCCCGTGGCAAGGTGAAGAAGTCCGAGACTCCTCCGCCTGTGCCGGAGGGCATCGCTATCTACATGACGCCAAAGTACCTTAAGGACGTCGCACCTGACGTTCTGAAAAGCCTTACGCAGCAAGTCTCTGCTGCTGTAAACAAGGAGCCTAGCGAATGCGGAACCTCTCTCAGCGTGGAAAAGATCTACTCCAGCGAGCCCTTGCCTACCCACTCCCCGAGCCAGACCGAAAAGTCTGTCTCGACGACGACGATTGCGGAAGCGAAGTCGAAGACTGCTTCCCCCTCCCCCGGGCTTTCAGCGCCCCTGGAAAGCTCAAAAAGGACGGAGCCCCTCCAGCAGCTCCCAGAGCGTCCGGAGCTCCCCCGCGACCTTCTGGCCGACCCCAAAGTCCGGCAGGTTCTGGCAGCCAGCGTTCTCGCCAGCTTGCGCGGGACAATCCGGCCGCAATCAGTCGTTGAGGCCCTCGGGCTCGCCTTGACTTGCGACGGTAACGGGATGCTTCGAGCCCTTGAGGCTGGAATTATAAAGGCCGGTGACAAGCCGGGCCCTCAGGCCGCTCCAGAAGGAGCGGTGTCTCGCTACGCTGACGGTACCGTCGTCGAGAAGCGCGGCGGTAAGTGGCATGAGGTTGAGAGCGATAAGGGCAAGCCAGACGAGGATCGCTCTCAAAGCGGAAAGGGCAAGAAGTCGGACCCAAAGACCAAGCATCGTCAGGCTAAGGCCCTCGTCGGAAAGCTTCGCGAGCGCCTCAGCCAGATGAAGAACAAGGGTGCCTCTGAGAAGGAGATGAGCGTCGTCCGCTCCAAGATCAAGCAGGTCAAGCAGCGTATGCGCTCGATGAGCAAGTCCTACGATCCTTTTGCTGAGTGGCAGCGTGGGCGAGCGGTCGAGCAGCTGAAGAAGTCTGCGGACTATTGCAAGTACATGGGGTACAAGCGAGCTGAGCAGCTTCTGTACGCCGTCGCAGCGGACGACACTCCCTCCGAGATCACGGTCGCGGTTAAGGCCGCAACGCGCACCCTCGGAACTCGGTTCAGCACCCTCTTGGAAAAGGCAATCAAGTGAAAGAGCAACCCACCAAGCCAACCTCTACCGAAGTGAAGAAGGTCGGGCGCCGGTGGGTTGCGGTTTCCCCCCCGCGATCCGCCAACGCTGATTTTATCAACGACGCGCACCTGATGGCCCGCACCGGGTCGACGGGGGACTATCACTACGGAACGCTCAGCATCACGTATGACATGCTCGAGCAGATGGCCAACGTTCCGCAGATCGCAGGCATCCTGCAGACGCGGACAAACCAAGCTACTGACTGGGCGCGGGCGCAGGAAAATCCGATCGACATCGGATGGCGCCTGCGGATGGAAAAGCGCCAAGCGCTCCCCCTCAGAAAAGATCGCGTGGCGATCGAAAAGGCCGCCGAAGTTATCTCGCGCGCCGGCGCAGAGTGGCTTCCGGGCGGTTTCGAGCAGTTCCTGCGCGTCATCGTCCCGGACACCCTCACCTACGATCAGGTGAACTTTGAAATCATCCGGGAGAAGGACGGGACCCCGTACGCCTTTATCCCAGTCGATCCAAAAACTATTCGCCGAGCTATCCCTACCCAAGAGATTTATGGCGGAGAGCCTGCTCCACGCTACGGTCGCTGGGACTTCAACGAGGGCTTCGTCCAGGTCATGAACTCTGGCGAGATCGTGAACTACTACGAGCCTGGGAACATGGCTTGGGGTATTCGCCGTCCGCGATCGAACATCAAGTTTTCCGGCTATGGGCACCCTGAGCTTGAGCAGCTGGCTACGATCATCACTGGCCTTGTGAACGCTCAGACCTTCAATCAGGTCAACTTCACGACCGGTATTCACGCCCACACGGCCCTCGTCTTGAAGTCCGCTTGGGACCAGAACCGATTTAACGAGTTCCGGCGAGAGATTCAGACTTCGATGGCGGGCGGTCGCAACTTTAAGCGAGTCCCAGTTATTCAGCTCTCCAACCAGCTTCAGGAAGAGCTCGAGGCCATCACCCTCGGTAAATCGAACGCCGAGATGGAGTTCGCCGAGTGGATTAACTGGCTCCTGAAGGTCGCCTGCTCGCTTTATGCGATCGACCCCTCTGAGATGGGTTACATTTTTGGAGCTGAGGGCATGCGCTCGCAGCTGATAAATGCGTCCCCCACGGATCGAATTCTTCAGTCGAAGGAGCGTGGCCTTCGACCCTTGCTCAGGGCAATCCAGACTTGGATCGACTACTACGTCATCAAGCCTACGTGGCCCCAGCTTAAGTTCGAGTTCGCCGGTTTCGATGCGAGTAACGAGCGTGAGCGCCATGACATGGACATGTCTGCGATCACTACGTACCGCACGCCAAACGAAATTCGTGCAGAACGAGGTCTCGAACCTCTAGCGACACCTATTGCTGACCTGCCACTTAATGCGTTTTTCTCACAAGCAGCCCAGAAGATTTTGGAAAATGAGGTCGCGCCGCCGCAGTTCGATATCGATACTGTTGGGGCTTTTGTTGATGGAAGGCGACTTCCACCGTTGACAAAGCCCGCGTGAACGCATTTTATAGCTTCGGGTTTCGGAGAATCTTAAAGTTAACGCATGTCTTCGTACGTAGCACTTCAGTCCTCAGGCGATTTCTTGGCTTGGCTTCCTGCCGACATTACGGTGTCGTCTCCGATAGCCAAGTCAGGCAGTGATGGAGAAACCAAGCTGCTCGCTCCGATCAGCGGCGTCGCTTCTAGCGAAGCTGCCGATGCGGATGAGGACGAGATCGACCAGACCGGACTGGACTGGTCGTTCTGTCTGAACAAGGGCATTTTTACGTACGAGCACCCAGTCGACATCAGTCGCCTGGCAGGCTATCCGGAGAAGGTCGAGCAAGTTCGACTCTCTAGCGGCAAGCTTGCGACCCGCGTTAGCGGACAGCTCTATCTCAATCGCCCCTTTGGGAAACTCGTTTACGACACCCAGAAAGCAATGGCCGAAGCTGGTGGACGTCGCACACTGGGCTTTTCCATCGAAGGGCGAGTCCTCCCTGGCGGCAGAAAGGGCAAGCGAGTTACTAAAGCGCAGGTCATGTCTATCGCTATTAGCCCTGTTCCTAAAAATCCGGATACGTGGATGGATATCGCAGCTTCTATGTTCGCTCGCGGACATAGTCGTTCGACTGTTAATGCAGTTATGGCTGCAGTGGACGCAGATCCTACACTTCTGAATAAGGATCAGGTCACCAACCGGCTTGTTAGAGAGTTTCGACACCTGACCTGGGAGCAGGCCGAGAAGCTCGCAGATGTTATCATGGCTGGCTGACCCAGCTACACCCTAAGGAGCAATCATGAAAGCAAGCGAGCGACTCGCGAAGCTTCGGGACCTTCAGGTCCCCGAGGCGCAGGCTATGGATCTGGTGAAGTCGGCCATCTCGGCTGGCGAGGTTGAGAACGATCTCGAGCAGGCCTCGACGATCGACGTCAAGAAGCTTGAGGGCATCCTCGAAGAGCTGCGCAAGTCGCAGGCGGCGGTCGCTGAGCCCGTCCAGCCGATTATCCCGGCGACCGCCGGTCTCGAGCTGACCGGACTCTTCAACGCCACCGTTGCTGAGGTCAAGGCCGAGACGAGCAAGCTTTCGAAGGCGCTCGTCAGCATTGGCGAGATGATTTCGGAGCTGACGGTTCACCTGACGTCGCTCGACCAGCGCAACGCTGAGATCGCGAAGTCGCTCAGTGGTGCGCCGCGCGCGGCTGCCACGCCCGTCCCCCAGTCGGTCATCGGCGCTGTCACCAGCGCTCCCTCGCCCCACGATCAGCTCGCCGCTGGCCACTCGCCGGACGACATTGTTCGTCTGCGCAAGAGCCTCGTCGGTAAGCTGACGACCGAGCTCCGTGCTGGTGGCACGAATGACGCTCGTCGTCTTGAGCTTGCTACCGCCCTCGCCAACGCCGCCTCGGCCAATGACCCCGCCGCCTTCGCCAAGAGCGTCGGCATCAGCCTGTAAGGAGAAACCACATGTTTGATCTCGAGTCGCTCAAGGCCGACGCTCTTAATGGCGGCGGACTCGTTTCCAAGATGGCCCATGCTCTTGCCGAGGCTGAGGTTGGTAACCTCGAGCCGATGGTGAAGTCGGGTCTTTTCAATGCCGACCTCCAGCGCGCGGGCGTTTCGCTCTCGAAGGCTGAGGGCGTTAACTACCCGCTGCAGGGCGTTCCGTTCGGTTCGCAGGACCTGCCGCAGGGCCAGTTTGCCCCGCTCGTTCCCCAGTCGATCGACAACGTCCTCACCTCGATCACCTTCAGCGACAAGCACCTGAAGCTGTTCAAGATGATCCCGCGTAAGTCGTGGGGCTCGACGGTTTACGAGTACGCGCAGATCGTGACCAACGGTTCGGAAGGCCTCGACGGCTTCGTCGGCGAGGGTTCGGTCGGCGGTCTGAGCGAGGCGTCGTACCGCCGCGCCGTGGCGCAGATCAAGTACCTGACCGAGTACTTCGAAGTCACCGACGTGGCGACGATGATCACGGGTACGCTGGCCAACCAGAACCTCCTCTCGATGCGCACGCAGCAGGCTACCCTGCACCTCGCGCGTAAGATCGAGGAGCAGGTCCTCTGGGCTGACAGCTCGCTCTCGCCCAACCACTGGGACGGCATTATCTCGCAGGTGAAGAAGGAGGCCCCGGCCAACTTCCTCAACTCGAATGGTGCTCGCGTTGACGCCGACCGCCTTCAGCAGCTCGCCGCTCTGATTGAGCAGGGACCGCGCTGGGGTACCCCCGAGGTCTGCTTCGTCACGTCCGAGCACTACCGTAACCTCGCGCAGGAGCTCGACCTGTACGCCCGCGCGAAGTACAACGAGGGCACGAAGAACTTCCGCCTCGGCGCGGATGGCATCGAGTTCGTGACGCCGTTCGGTAACGTCGTCAAGCTCATGCCCCTGTTCTTCCTCGATCGCGGTCGTAAGACCCCGATCCCGACCGCCGTTGGCGACGGGGCTCCGGACCCGGTCCTCCCGTCGGTCAATGCCACGGTTGCTCCGGTCGCCGGCAGTAACTTCACGGCGGCTGACGCTGCTCGTGACTGGTACTTCGCGTTCGAGATCGTCGGTGACGAGGGCACGACCCCGACTGGCATCATCGGCCCTGTCGATGACGTCATCGAGGGTGGCGCGGTCACCTTTACGATGGCCGATGCGCTTGTTCCCCGTCAGGGTTCGAAGTCGATCCGCTACGTCCGCGTTTTCGCGGCGTCGGTGGCTTCCGGCGCGGACGCTCCGGACATCTCGCGCTTCCGCCCGGCTGGCTCGTTCCCGCGCAACTCGGCGGGCATGGGCGGCAGCACGTCGCACGACATGCTCCTCGAGGTTCGCCCGGACGCGGCCCCGATCATCATCTCGGAGTGGAACTCCAGCATCGTTCAGATGCTTGAGCTCCTGCCGATGATGCGTCGCCCGCTGCCCGTGCCGCGCGCCCTGAAGCAGCAGTTTGCGCTGCTCTACTTCGCGGCCCCGGTTGTTATGCAGCCGAACAAGATGATCATCGACATGAACGTCGAGTCGCGTACCTGATCAACTTGTGATAAATAAAAGGGGAGGGTCGCAAGGCCCTCCCCTTTTTGTTTGGAGGAATCGTGAAAGTTTACGCACATAAATGGTTGAAGAATAACGAGCGAGTCTGCATCGGATCTTTCCGCACTATCTGCTCCTCGCCCTTTGGAATCCTTGAGCCACAACCCACGGACCCTAAAGACATCCACATTATTGTGATCTCACGCGCCTGTGAGATGGTTGACGGCAAGCCCAAGGCAGAGCCTGGGGCAGATCATGTCGAGTCCACCGTTCTTAAGCAGAATCCCGTTGTCGAGGTTTTCGCCATCGAAGACGTCACGAAGGACGTGGATCTAGGCGAGATGGCCGAGGCCGCTGAGCGCATTTCTGCCGAAAACGAGGAAGTTTCGACGGTAGTTTCAGAGCCAGTTTCGGCTGTAGTCGAAGAGCCAAAAGACTTCGCGAACTATAGTACTTCTGAGCTCATGAAGCTGTGTGATAGCTTGGGTATTAAGGCGAGGAAGAACGCTACTCGCGCTTCCCTCGTAGAGAAGTTGGTGGCCGCTGCGCGAGGTTGACATGGCCCTTACAGATATTGTTACGCCAGCCTACCTTCGCACCTACCTGTCAGGTGTGGAGTTTTACAATCGCTCCAACGTCCCATACATCCCCGACGATGTGTTTACGATGCACATCAACGCGGCGGTGTCTCAGCTTGAGTCAGAGCTGAGCCTTCCGCTGCGCGGGGCTGTCGGAGCCAGTTCCACGCAAAGCTTGGACGTAGTCGATTGGGACATGAGCCGGTGGAACCTTCACCGCCTTCCGGTTCGACCAGTCAACAGGATTACAGCAATCCGCCTGCAGTACTCTAACTACCCGTCGTGGGAACTGCCCAAGGACTGGGTTGTCATTCGATCTCGCGAACAGGGTGCCATCCAAGTACTTCCCGGTGCTGGTAACATTCGTTACCTGCAGGGGCCTTGGGTAAAGTACGCTTACATCAACTTCAACAGCGTAACGCCTGCGTACCTGCACATCGATTACGACACCGGGTTTGAGCAGGTTCTAGGGACTGGAGAGGTAGATCCTCTCAGCTCCACCTTGTCCGTCACGACAACAGACGGCAAGCCCATGGCCAACAGGATTATCCCAGGCTCTTGGGTGCTATTGGACGGGGACCCGTACCAGATCAGCAAGGTGCGCAACACCAGCTTAGAGCTCTCTAAGCCCGTGACAGCAGGCTACACGGGGGAGGTCCTACTGGCCGATTACGACAGCCTTGTCATCAGCGCTGTCTTAGCCTCGTCTGCCCAACCCATATTGGAAATGCTTGGCACGTTCCTGTACGGGCCTGGTGTCACGTCTAGGAACATCGGCATCGATGGATTGGTCCAGAGCAAGGGTATCCGAATCGACGGACCTTTCGGTGGTTGGATCAAGCTAAACCAAGACCGCTACGACAAGGCACTGACTGCACTCAGGGCTAAGTGGGGCGCCATCAACATGTTGGTGATGTAATGAGATTTCCATCCCTTCAGCCTTTTACGCGAGATAACTTCAGGGTCGACCTCATTGAGGAGGATTTTCGTAATCGCGTTTGGGAGAAGGGGTCGAAAGTAGACTGGCAGCAGGTCTGCGACTGCCCATGCGGTACCACGTCCACCGTGGGCGGGAACACGTCCTCGGTACGTGATTTTCCGTTGGACTGTCCGCTCTGTTTTGGGCGCGGCAAGGTTTATACCGATCCGCAGGAAATAACGGTCATGATGACCTCCTCGTCTTCTAGCGAGGAGGTCTACAATGTCTGGGGTGAGTTCAGCAGCGGGACCGTCTACATTACCTTCCTGCCAGAAAACCTTCCCTTGGAGTGGGACAAGATTGTCCTGAAGGAAGGCTCGCGCCTTTATTCTGAATCTAGGATCCGAAAGAACACGATAGAGCCGCTCAGGTACCCAATAATAAAGCGCAAGATCGTCTCTGGCTCAGAGAGCAGCTCGACCACCCCGGTAGAATCAGAAGTAGGGGTTACGCTTTGTTACCGAGGCATCGATCGAGGTATCTCAAGCACCATCCCCTTGGTGGAAGGTGTAGATTTCTCCGTGACGGCGGACGGCAGGATAGACTGGACTCTCGGAGTTACATCAGGGAAGGCACCTAAGGTCGGAGAGCGCTACTCCGTCAGGTACTTCTCCAGACCTGTTTTTGTAGTTCGCGATTTCCCCTACGTCAGAAGAGATTTTTACGAAGAGGTGCGCCGTGAGCTTGTCTACCAGAACTATCCCATAAAAGTTCTCGCCGTTCTCGAGCACCTTGGCGCCTTTACGACGCAGAACCCGCCACCAGGAGAGAGTCCGTAATGGCTATTCTTCGCAGAAGCGGCGTGACGATAAAGACTACGTACGAATCATCTTCCCCGACGACGTCTGACTCGGCTTCAAGTTCTGCGTCTAAGAAAGGGAAGGCACAGACTCCCTCCGACAAGAGCGTGGACCTCACAGAGAACGTTTCTATCTTAAAGAACCTTGGGCTTCTAGTTGACGCAGCCACCTCTACTGAGTCCACGCCTGGTAAAAATAAACCGTGGTTTAACAAATCAACAGTTACTAAAGTTGAACCAACAGCGACGTCCGCAGTTTTACCAGCGGCCTCTCAGCCCACACCTGCTATTAGCGGTCCTGTCCCTAAGTTCCACGTCGGCAAGACAGCTTATGGCCTAGGCGGCAACATATCGAAGTTTTTCAGACCTGGCGGCAGTTCCTTTACGGAAAATACTAACAATTCAGGCGGCTTTGGTGCTGCTCTGAGTTTTAGGTCTAAAGACTTTGAGATACCTCAAGCAGTAGGTGAGCGGCTGGCTGAGGAAGTTAAAAAGTATTGGGATAAGCAGGCTGCACACCTGTTTAAAAACAACAGCCAAGGCCTTGCTGATTACGTAAGATGCTCAAAAGTCGAGTTCACTAAGCAGTCCTTAAAGCTCAGCTTGGTTGGCTGGGAGGCGCTCTCCCATGATAAGGGCTGGGCCCCAGTGAGCGGGGGCTTGGTAGCCGGACTTGGTAAGTACGACGACACAGTCCATGACATGAAACCTATGATCTTGAATGGCGCTAGGCGCAAGGTAGTACCGATCCCGATGCAGGGGACGGAAGACGAGCTTAGGTCTAGGCTCACAAACATGGTCAAGTCAGGGGGCATGGCCCCGAACATACCGGATAGGAAATTGCCTACGGTGATTTTCGATCCAAAGCTTAATGCACCCACGACTCGAGCCAAAATGGGCATCGAGGGTACGACTGGCGGCTTTAGAAACTTGGCCAAAGGCCGCTGGTCAGCTCACGCGAAGAGACGGTACCTGACCGAGGTGGCCTCTTCGGCCATCGAACAGCAGCTAGAAGAGCTCAAGCACATTTCAGCTACCAAGCCAGGTGGTGTTATTTCGGAGCGCCTTTTCAAAGCCGGCGACGGAACCGCAGTGAAGGGAATTAGTCGTAACGAGAGGGGTCTAACGCCTTTAACCAAGTCACCCCTTGATCGAGCCAAGGTTATGACAGTTCGAGCAGCACCTTCCGCTGAGGGAGCACCGGCAAGGCTGAGCTTTTTGGCTATTAGAACAGTGACGGACGGTTCACAGGCACCGTCTGAGGACACCTTCCAAGAAAATAGAGGAAATAGGACTGTGAGGCACACGCTCCACAAGCTCAGGGCCAGGGCCAGGCGGATGGAAAAGCGCTGGATGACTAAGGGTAGGAAGCCGATTAACCTGATGCATTCTATTCAGATTTACGCGCATCAGAAGATAAGCGAACTCGCCGTTATGTTGGCTAAGAAGTCCGTCAAAAAAACAAGCACTGTTGGGAGCTAAGTAAAATGGAATTTGCTAATTACTTTTTCATCAGGGCTTTGGAGTACGGCTGGGAGGTCTTGAAGACCAAGGGCGACGAAACTTGGTCGAGGCTCTTCCCACGCTCCGTGCCTGAAATGGAGTGGAAGCGTGCGAGAGACATGCTTCTAAAGACAGATATCCAATTCAGGCTGACCTACAGCGTAGGCATAACCAACGAGAACGCTAACGTCGTCTCGACCAGCTTGGACGGGCTCGTTCCGATGGAGGGAAATCCGTACGCGATGGACCCGGAGGTCACGCAGGATTCTTGGACGATCGATGAGGGCGTAGTGAGCGTCTACATCATCACGTACAACGAATTTCTGATGATGACTCTGTCTAACATCGTGCGCGCCATCGTGACCAGCCTCGTCGTTGACGGCTGGTTCGTCAAAGTAGGCTTTGACATGGTGAAGCGCGTCAAGTCTGAAGATCTTCGTCCGGAGGGTGGAATGCCTGAAAACGTGACGAAGTATATTAGACATCAGACTTGGGAATGCGCCATGACTACAAATCTTCCGCACATTGAGGGTCCTTTTGATTGGCCGATCAAACCTATCTTCGTGGCGGACTCATCTGTTGCAGCAAGTTCCATTTTGGACCCCACGACTGGAACAGAATATCAACTGGGTGGGACATATTTCGGCGGGGTTACCCCTGAACCGGACACTGACAAGGAAGGCTGATCATGCCCGCAGGTTTTTTCGTTGACGGCAAGCTTACGTACCGGCCGCTTGTCTCGGTCATTACCGAGTTCGCGGGTCGCTCCGGCCTTGGGCCGGCTAACAAGGTCCTCGCAGTTGTAGGGGAGTTTCCCTTCCTCGAGAAGGACGTCCCCTACCTCTTTACGTCGCAGACGTCGTTCCTCGGCACGCTCCCTGCCAATAAGGACATGCGCGAGCTGGCCAATATCATCTACAACCCGAGCTCGTCCGCCCCGTTCGCCGGCTCGCCTGCTGGCGTTATCCTGCTCAACGCGCAGCCTAACTCGCAGGCCCTCGCGTACATCGGCAGCACTGACGCTGTCACTCAGGCTGTTAAGCTGAAGTCGAGCGTCTGGGGTGAGGAAGGCAACTCGAGTGTCTTCAAGGTGGTCAAGGACGCAAACGGCGTTCCTACGGTCACGATCACTAACCGTGGGTACAGCGAGAACTTCAACGCCCCGAGCGGCTTGCGTGTTCTCAAGCTCGCCTACGCTCACCCTGACGAGGATGACGGCATCCAGTACGGCTTCGGTAACGAGGGCGGCGGCACCGGCACCCTGACGCTGAAGAAGCTCACGGGTGAGGAGGAGGCCTCGATCAGCTTTACCCGGCGCGTCACTGAAGCGGTTGACCGCACGTCGGACGCCGGCGATTACTCTTGGATCCCGAACGCCCCGATCGCTGGAAGCGTGACCGTCAAGCCGGTGGCTGGCGGGACGCTCGACAACAACTCTGACAACCTCGTCGCCAAGGCTTTCGGCCTTGACGCGAACGGTGCAACCCTCGTGGCCACGGCGACGTTCTCCGTTGCTGAGGTTGAGGCTGTCTCGCCCGTCGCGAAGACTTTCCAGAAGGTCGGCGGGGGCGGCGGGGACGCGACTTTTAGCGCGATCCACGGCGTTCGCATCTACCCGACGGCCTCCTCTGGCTCGGTTGCGGCGGGCGACTGGACCGGCTCGCTTGAGTTCGCCGGCACCGTCCTCACGGCCTTGGGACCTGCGTCGGGGCAGGAGACTGTCGCTCAGGCAATTCAGTACCTGAAGTCGATCAAGGGCTTCGATGCTTCGACTGAGTCGTTCAAGGCTGCCACCACGCCGTTCGCGTCGCTCGACGCTACCACCAGCATCGGGCTTGCGGTTGGCTCCGCACTTTCCACCACGACTGCTGTTCTGAACAGCACCCGTTGGTCGCTGGTCTCCGCCATCGCGGCTAACTCGAAGCTCGTGACGGTCGAGGACCTCTTCCCGGAAGGAGCGGCGCTCGATATCGTTTCGCCCTACGCTATCACCTTCGCTGGCGGCTCCAAGACGTCGACGATCAGCACGGATTGGCTCTCGGCCTTTACCGCGCTCATGACGTCTCCGATCACGGTGCTCTTCCCGTACACCACGAATCACGACATTCACATGGCGGCCCTCGACCATGTTCGTCTGATGTGGGGTAAGGGTCAGCGCGAGTGCCAGCTCGTCATCGCCCCGCCTGACTATCAGACCCTGACGCAGCTCAACACGAAGCGCCAGGACCTGCAGGACTTCCGAGTGACGATGCTCCCGCAGTCGACTCGCGTGGCTCAGTGGGACGGCTCGACGTCCGTGTACAGCACGCTGAATACGGGCCTTGTTTTCGCTTCCATGCAGTGTGCGAACCCCGAGATCGGCCTCCCCATGGGCGGTGCTCGTCCGCGCGTCCTCTCGTTCGACGCTGACGCCTCGATTAAGGGTACCGACGCTGCTGACACCCTGCTCGCCAACAGCATGACCCCGCTCGAGGATCTCGGCGACGGCATTCGCGTGGCGCGTTGGGTTACGACCTACAGCGAGGACAACGACCTCGTCCGTACCGAGGGCTCCTCGGTCGAGGCGATCGGTTTCTCGAACATCGGCGTTCGTAACGCGGTCAAGCCGTTTCTCAACACGAAGGCCACGCCTGCGGTTGCCCCTGCTATCCGCTCCGCCATCGCGGCCGAGCTCTCGGATCAGGTCTACCGTGGCATCCTTCGGGCTTGGCAGCCTGATTCGCTGATCGTCGAGGAGGTCTCTAACGCGTACATCGCGCGGTACTCGATCTCGCCTGTTCTCCCCGTCAACCACATCGCAGTCACCTCCGTGGCGATTGCGTTCCCGATTGCGTAAGGAAGGTGACCTATGTCTACTGAGCCCAGGCGTGCATTTACTTCGACACGAGCCCGCCTCACCGTTAACGGTACCGTCCTCGGCTGGGTCAACGACTTCTCAGCCTCCGAGTCGTTCGGTAACGTTCCGATCCGAGTTTTCGGCGACGCTGCTGTGCAGATCTTCGAGACCGTGGCGTACAACGTCAACGGATCGTTCGGTTACATGCACATCCTGACGGAGCCTCTTAACAAGGTCGGTAACGGCAAGACGTGGTTCCCACTCGACTGGTACGGCAACCGCGAGGAAGAGAACCGCAAGATCATCGACTACCTCCCCGGAACCATCGAGCTCCTCGATTGGTACACGAACAAGACCGTCCTTCGAATTCAGGGCTTCAAGCCCGAGGGCCGCGTCTTCCGTCTCTCCGAGGGTGCGATCACGATGGTCAACGCCACGTTCGTCGCCACGACTCTGACCGAGTACTCGACCGGAACCTGATTTTCATAGGTTAGGGTAGAAAGGGCGTCTGTCGTTGACAGTCGCCCTTTTTATTGTGACCTTTCCTTTGTGGCTATTATTGCAGCACGAAGGAGTTACTGAATTATGGATTCCGAAAGGCAGATTTTGGCAGCAGAGCGTGCTCGGCGCGAGATGGAAGAGGTCGAGCCCCCGCCAGAAAAAAAGACCAAGCCAGCTGTCGTCCCGATTACAGTCACGTACTACGAAGACGAAACGCCGAAGAAGGTCACCCTTACGATCCGGGTTCTGAATTTCGACGAGCGCAACCAGTCCAAGATTTTGGCTGCCACGCTCGCCAACGGCAGGTTCAACATCCTCCCGGATGCACACGCTGCCTTCCTGACGGCCCTCGCTACCATCTACGTGATGTGGCCTTCGCAAATCCCCGATGAGCTTCAGAACCAGCTCCACGAGGATGAGATGCTCGCCCTTGAGATTTACAACCTCATTGAGGGGCATCGCATTGCCCGATTTCACGGAGACGGAGGAGCGAGTAAAAGAGCGCAGGCAACAGTCAGACTGGCCGATCTACCGGAAGGCCGCAGCTGACAGGAAGCCGCCCCCTTCGCAAACAGACCCGAACCACCTCCTCTGGCCTTCATGCCAAGTCATGGAGTGGTTCCTTTTGTCCCTGAACGACGAGCAGTATAAGTCTCTGTACAAGGGTAGTAAGATCGAGGGTACTGAGATCCTCGCTTCAGGCGACCCTGTTCTCGACGCAGAGATAGCTGCCTTTTACAACAAGAGGTGATTTATGTCAGAGACCAGGTACGAGCGAGAAATCTTGGCCCCAGCCCGCGAGCTCAAGGCCGCTGGTAAAATCGAAGAGTCCGAGTTCGTTGCTAAGTTTTTAGGGCGCGCTCCGTTCCTTCCGTTCTCGCACCGCCCCAAGAAAGCTGCCTTACCCTCAGAGTAAGACTCGGTCTACGGCTCAACCCCTACTTTACTTTGAAAGGATCTCGACGTGGCAAATAACGAGACAGTCAAAACTACCGTAGAGGTTGATCACGTAGCTAACGGCGTAGAGAACCTTAATCGAGCTGCGCAGGCCGTTAAGAATTACGAGGCTAACGTTAGGGGGCTCGTAAACGCCCTCTATCAGCAGGCTCAGGCAGAAGAGGCCGCCTCCAAGGCGGCCGGTAGCTCGGCAGGTGTCTCACCTAAGCGCGGGGCCGCGCAGCGCGAAGCGATGCAGCGCGGAAGGGCCCCATTTCTGCCGTCTTACGAAGCCTCATACACCCTTGAAGATCGCCAAGCCGCGTTTGACAGGTGGAAGTTTAAGGTACAGGAGGACCGCGAAAGATTCATCGCGTCGCAGCGCGCTGCGATGTCGAGGGGCAAGCCACCCTTTCAGCAGTCTGTTAATTTCGAAGACCAAGACGGTCGAACTTTCCGTATGCCGACTGCGGAGGCATACACTGCGGAGGATAGGAAAAAAGCCCTAGAGCGATTCAAGAATAGAAATATTAGGGACAATGCTGCCATTGAGTACGACAGGCAGAAATCCCTCGGAGCTAGCACGGCCGCGGAGGCTAAGGAAGCAGCGAAGAAAGCGAGGGAGGATGCAGCGATTCAAGCTCGCCTCATCGCTGAAGAAAATGCCAAGAAAGCTCAGCAGCTAGCCGACGAGGTCTCTCGACATAAGGCAGCCGCCAAGGCCTCCCGGGCAGCTGCCAGAGAGGCCGAAGAAGCTGGGGATCCTAAGGCTGCAAAGGCTGCTAGGAAAGAAGCCAAGAGCCGAAGAGTGCAGGCAGCCGCAGCAGCAGCAGCAGCGGCTACTCCTGTCGCACCCGCTGCACCTGCCCCTGCCCCTGCCCCTAGCACCACCTCATCGGGGTATTCTGACGAGATGGAGGCCTTCGGCCTAACCGAGGTCGAGGCAAGAGGTTTAGCCCATAGCGCGATCGGGCACCCCAAGGCGCAAACTCCGACTCCAACGCCTAGTCAGACAGCAGCGGCGGCTCAAGCCGTAGTGGCCGAGCAGCAGGCAGCCTCTGGGGCAAAAAGGAGGGCCATAACCCCTACTCCTGGGAAGGGTAGGCTAAAATCCGCACCTGGATCCCCTGCTAAGCACAGCTCTAAGCTGGCGGCGAGCGTAGCGCAGAATTCGGGTAAATTTAAAGGACGATCAGGGAGTGCTAAGAGTGCGCCTGCATCAAGTTCAGGATCAGGAATACTATCTAAACTTTTAGGTGGAGATCTTGACAAGCTACAGTCCGTCCGATCGGATGTTGCGACTGTTGCAGCTGAATTACAGAAAAAGGTAGACGGAATCCTCAATTCCGGACGAGAAGTACCGCCGGAGTTTCTGGCTGAGGCTGAAGAAGTTCAGTCTCAAATTGCCACATGGTTGGATGGCTTCGATCAATATACGGCCTCAAGATCCTCTCTTGAGAGTAAGTTGTCCGAAGTTCCTCCCGAGATGCTCGATCAATTTGCCAAAATCATCCCCCCACAGGTGCTGGAGTCTTTCAGAAGCGGCTACTCCATGTTGTTGGGTACTGGCGATAAACTATTAGAAGCTGCTGGGATACCTCGTACCCAAGCCCCAACTCCTGCGACCACTAACGCTGCAGCCGCAGCCGTAGCCGCCGCCAACGGAGGAGGAGGAGGAGGAGGAGGAGGAGGAGGGGGAGGGGGAGGTCCGACCTCTGGTAGTGGAGGCGGTGGTAGGCGAAGGAAGAGGGGCAATAAGAAGCGGTTTCCGTGGAAGCCGCAGAGCATGGCGGAGGACCTGAAGCTCAAGCGCCGTTCGCCACGCGACCTTACCCAGAAGTTCGTCGAGAGAAACAGAAAGCTCTTGATGGAGATGGAGCAAGGCGTTGGCGGGCCAGGCATGGAAGCGGCCTATGCTGAAGCCGATAAGCTTCTTAAAGAGGGTAAGGCCTATCAGGCGATAGATGTCCTTAAGGTAGCTAAGGATCTCCAGCGAGCCCAAGGCTTGGCTCTCGGAGAGCAGGCTACCTCAAATCAAGCCATGTCCGAGCTGCCGGGCATGCAGGCCAGGTTTGAGAAGTCTATCAAGAGCATGCCTTGGTACCGGCAGTGGTCCGAGGGTGGCGGGCGTGGTGCCATACCCCCGTCAGCCATTCCGACCGGGCCTGCCAAGCAGGCTGCGCTTGCTCTAGAGCAGATGTGGAAGATGGCCTCCTCCGATAAGGGATTCAATCCCAAGGAGTACAAGGAGGTTCAGACCAAGTTCGAGTCCATCGCCAAGCCGATGGAGGAGTCTTCGAAGGCCGCGCTTGAGACCGGGCGCGCCCTCAGACTTTTGGAGAAGCAAGTCAAGTCACTCGGCCTTGCGATAGAAGGCACGGCGGCGACTGCGGTAAAAGACAAGCTGGAGCAGGCCAAGCAAATCCTCAGGCCAGGTGCGCGAGACTTGCTCCGAACTAGCGGTGGAGCAGTTGCCGAGTTCGCCAGTATCCAAGACGCAGCCCGACTCATTGATGAAGCGCGTGCAGGTGCGCGTCCGGGCGCAGAGCTTGCATCCGAATACACCGCGAAATTCAAGGCAGAGGCGGAGGGTATTCGGTCCAAGTATCGCAGCAGCCGCTTGGCCCGCAGGTTTGGAGCCAATAACCCGGTCGTCAAGCGCATGCTTGACGCGGAGAATCGCGCGAAAGACGCAGCGTCTCGTGGTGCAGACACCGAAGCGGAGATGCACCAAGCCAACGCTGAGGCGGCTTCTGAGGAGCTGCAGCAGATCGAGCGAGGTATTTACCGCAGCAGGTTCATCCGCGCTGGCGTTATCAAGGGCATAAATCGCGTTGCTGGGGCGGCTACAGACGCAACCTCTCAGATTATCTCTGCCGATATCCAAGGCGGGGCACAGGGTGCCTTTGGCGTTGCGGGCGGGGCGTTCTCTGCTATGCGCGACATGAGCGCTGGGATGATTGTGCATAACGGCGTCAACCCGCTCACCGGGGCCCTTTACGGCGTCGGCTTGCTAGGAGCAGGCGCCGCCCAGCTTGGAATGGCCGCTTACGGGCGTGGCGCAGGCGTTCTCGACAGGGCGTCTGCTGCTAGAGGAAGGTTCCTCCCTCAGTACGAGGGAGTTCAGTCCGCTGAGAAGGCGTCCGGAATTTTCTATACCCCTACAAGCGACCAGCTATTAAGGCACGCCTTTTCTCGGCAGGAAGGGTATAATCCTTACAATATTAACTTTCTTTATGACAGCGAAAAGAGGAAGGCTGCAATAGCTGCAGGGGGCAGCGCAGATTTTATGCAAGCCTCTGGAGATCCTAATGCTGTAAGAAGGGGACACGAGTATAACGCTGCTACTGCTGCCCGTAGGGCACTTAGCCTCTCTACCGAGGAAAAAACAGTTCTTTACGAGGAAGATCGTAGACAGGCCGTTCAAAACCTTTTGGTAGATCGCTTCGGGGCTGGCACGGGTAACGTAACAATTGATGACGTTGGTGGGTTCTTATCCGCCACAGGTGGGCGCGGAGTAGGTACAGCATTCGGGACCTCCACAGCATCCACAGCGTTCGGAAACGTCAATCAAGAGTTCATGCGCGCAGCCCATGGTGCTTCCTACGCTAAGGCGCGCGGCCTCTCCGTTCAATCTATCGGCACCTTGGCAGGTCTTGAGCCTAGGTTCGGCGTCACTGGCGTAGAGAAGCTGCCAGGGCTGGTCGGAGCGTACGGATTCGGTTTTAGAGGCGAGGGTCGTGACCAGTTTACGAATCAGATAGCAGGCGAACTTGCTTCGGCTGGTATGCAAGGTGCGACCCCAGACTTGGAGCCTACCGCTCGGTACTATCAAGGCGCCGTTGAGGCGGGAGGTAACCGAGAGCGCTTGGCCGCAGACTACAAGGCCTCTATCGGTGCTGGGGCGGGTTTGGCTAGCAGCCTCTTCGCCGGGGCAAGAGGATTTACCAAGGCCCACATGCTGCAGCGGGCCTTGGTGAAGGGCAAGACGCCGGAGGGGGCTGCGAAGCTACTTCGCGAGGGTAAGGGTGAGTTTTCTTACGCAGAGTCAGAGAAGCTATCTAGGAAGGCTGCCCCGAGAATCTTCGGGTTTCAGGAGTTAGGTAAGGGCCTGACCGATATGGACTTGGCGGCAAAAATAGCCTCGCAGGATAAGGGCGGGACTGCTATCAAGGACGAGCCCGTTACGCCTCAACAGCTTAAAGTTGCCGAGGGGGATGCAGCGAAAGCCGGCGCTGCCACTAAGGTGGAGAGGGACATAACGGAAGAGGTTAAGATGGACACCGTCGCGGCGAAGTTCGACACAGCGACTGGAAACTTTGCCAACGCCGTGCAGCAGTTCATCACCGGTATGTTTGGCTCTGACTCTGTCTATTAATTAAGGAATCATCTTGAGCTCCATAGATCCGCCCGCCAACGTCGTAGAGCTTCACAGGCACGACCGCGACAAGATCGTTCTCAGGAGCGAGATCTTGTCGATGCAGTGGTCGTCTGCGGTCAACCCTCCGCACGGGGGCGCATCGGTCGTACTAGCACTGCCTGTATCTAAGTTCGACGTGGCTATGCCGGGCGACTGGATGGTTATTCGAGACGGTCGGGGTCGAGCGGTTTTCTTTGGCCACGTCGTTAATGTCACCGACGGCTTGACGATCGGGTCTAACAGCGCTGTCGTAACCGCACCGTTTACGATTCAAGCAGAGAGCTGGCTCGACATGCTTACGCGCGTCGAGGTCTTCTCGCCTGTCGCGGCTGCTCTTTCAGAAAGCGTTGGGACCCTTTTCACCGTGGGCGACTGGGCCCAAATTATTGAAAGAATTCACAACGGCAGGACCTTCGGCTATCACGGAGAGGCCTTACAAGAGTATTTTTACGAACTAGCTAAAATACAAATTCCGACCTCCCTAGGGGGAGGCGGGTCTCTGAGTCACCTAATCCCCGTGGTGTGGAATAGGAAAACTCAGCTAGATCTATCCCCTGATATTGTGGTGGAGCCCATACCGACCGCCGGATCACTTCCGACGCACCTTTCATCATGGGGTACGCGAAGCAACGTCCACCAGCTGCTGCGCGGCATGTTTGTCCCGGAGCCTCGGCTCATCGAGATGTACCCGCACATGGCTCCTCTATATGAGGATCTGCCAGGTGAAAATCTCGAAGAGATCAAGATGCTTCCGATAGGCTCCGAGGAAGAAGGTCAGGTACCCCTAGCCGCTCCCGAGGTGATGGGCGTAGACGGTACGGGAGGTTCTTGGCGAGCAGTTGGTAGCGGATCTCAGGTGAAGACAAAGATCGTCCGGCCAGCCAGGCCGACCTACCAAGCGAGTCCCTTGGCCATGTACCTCAGAGCCAGGCCGGTGCTCGTTTATCGAGTTAAGCCGTGGCGCACGCGCCCCCTCTATCAAAGCCTATTTTCAGCAGTAAATGAAGAAAGGCGGTATGTTTCTACTGAGATCAAGGTAGACTCTAAGAACCCAGACGATCCGAATATCGTGGACTTCAGGCAAGAGCAGATCTTGCGTGAGATGTTTACGCAAATTACTTGGGACAAAGAGTACTACACCATCGTACCGACTGGGCGCACGATTTCGATCGACAGGACAAGGTCCGACGCCGAGCGCGTGAACTCTTCCTTCATGCACCTCTCAGTGATCGACATTCCGGTCATCGAAGAGGCGGGACTCCCGGTTAAAATCTCAAAGGAGATAACGCGCCACGGGCTTAGAAGCTCCAATCCGACTTGGCCGTTTATTCTTCCACCGAGCGACACCGCCGGAGGCCAAGACTTCGTCTTGTACATGCGAGCCATCGCCGCGCAGATCATGCAGTTCTACCATCGCGGGCACGCCTTCGGGTCAGGAACCGTATCGATTGCGGGCGGAGGCTCGATTTCTCGTTACGACTACGACCCAGATACTGCTGACTTTCAGTTCCCTCTTCAGGCTGGAAGGCCATTCAACATCTCGCTTCCGGGAAAGCCGTACACTGGGTACGCCGACTCGGTAACCAATGTAGTTCAGGTCCAGGGCACGAAGATCGTGTCTGACATCAAGATCAACTACTCACGCGGCGTCTTTGGCGAAGACGAAGACTGGTTGCGCGACTCCATGATCCCGATCGTCGACATCGAAAGCATCGAGGCTTCCAGGAAGAAAGCCGAGCTCCGAGCGACGGCCTCTAAAAAGACCTTGGAAGAGCCAGAAGAGGTTAAAGCCTGCGACCAAGGCGCCCCTGTTCCAAGGGCCAACATCACGTGGAAGCTAAAAGACCTGACCACCCCGCCTGAAGAGCCTTACACATCCGAGTATTTCCAGCCGGCGTGGTTGAAGTCTTGGGCCTTGTCTAGGGTCACCGACTCGGCCACGGCGAAGTCCTTGGAAGATGCCTTCGCCGGCTCCTTAGGAGAGATACCGCAAGAATTTTGGCAATCTAATAGCGAGCCAGTGTACCACAAGCAGAACTGCTGGTTCGTGGCTGCGTGTTGCTACGTTATAGAGCGCTATTGGCGACAGATCTTCCCTGAGGCTACGATAGCTATCTCGTCCTGGCTTAGGACCAAGGATAGCGATAAATATCACCGCTACAGTTCGGCTATCGACTTTACAGTCAATACTAACTTCTCAGACATTGCTTCAATAAATGAAGTGCGGATCACAGCCGGAGAGCTGCCCCTCACGGAAGACTGGGCGAATTTTATCTGGCCAAGCAAGATACCTGTGTTTCAAGCGTACGGGGCACTGACTCAGCTTATCAACGCAGGGCGGATACCCTTGGGCGGGCGAGGTATCTACATAAATGCGAACCCAGACAGTGGTGTGAAGGGTGTAAACCCAGACCAAGCCGGTTCCTCGTCGAGCTCTTCGGGGCCACCTGGTGGCTCAGGTGGAACTCACTACGATATTCGAGGAGCGTTTGGCGTTAAGATCAAGCAGGGCACTCCTCAAAGCCAGTGGTGGGTGTCCGTTGACTGGACGGGCGACGGAAAGGATGAGGTACAGTCTGGCAGTAAGTGGGAGTACCCTTCGCAGCGCACTGGCGCGGCAGCCCAAACTCCACCCGCTGGACTTACACCCGATCAGCTCAGAACTTGGGTTGCAAACAACGCCAATCAGACTGAGGACTCTGATCAAGGGACTATCATCGATAGCCTCACCAACGTTTGGCTATTTATAGCAGACCCACGTAAGGAGCTGAAGGCGCTCTACTTGGATAACGCACCCCAACCGTCGGACAAGCCGTCGCGGATTAAGGAGATGTATTATCAGCCCCACGCTGGCTCAAGTAAGCGAACTCGAGATTCATACCAAATTTTTGAAGAAGCACTTCGTGTATTACTTCGGGACAATATTAAGAACTACGTCCTGACGGCAAACAGGTCTGCCGGTAATCTGCAAGACGTGGCCCTGCCCTTGGTTTCCGGGTCGGTCCCTAACGTTCTTCAAGTTCTAGGATACGAGGAGTCTTGCTTCTACAGCAATGAGTCCGTCGCGGCTGCTCCTTCGAAAACCACGCTGATAACTGGCAGCACCCCGAATACGCCAGCAACTGCACCACCTGCCAGCACGGCCTTGCCAACAGACCCTTACGGAACGTTCAACAAGTCGGACGTCAGAGCTCCGCTTGTCATGGTGTTTGGCGGTGCCGCTGAGACGACAGGTCTTCGCAGAGAAAGCGGCGTTTACATGTACGATTACGTCAGGCCAGCGCTCACTGCGCGCAACAACGTGTTCGTTGCTCATCGGGCAGCCGAGGGTAGGCGGCCTATCGACGGATTAGCCGCCGACAAGGCCTCGGTATCTCAGTGCGTTTTACCTCTTCCCTCCAAAGTTCTGTATCTGTTTTCCGGGGGGCAATGGCCTGGCCAGTCGATAGTTTCTGATCCCTATCAGCTATCCACGTACACCAAGGTCTACTTGGTTGATCCTTATCTGAAAAATTCTATCGATTTTTACGTCAAAGAGATAAAGGACGACCCAAGTAAGTTTGTTTACTTCTATGTCCTGCCACCGGCCACTGGCACAGACCCAGAAAACGGCCTTACGAGGGCGCAGGTTCAGTCCATCATCGCCATTCCAGGTCTAGAGTCCATTCAGTGTAGCGACCACTTTGGGGCTAATACTGAAGCCGTGCAGCACATGCTCGACAACAACCACGCCTACCGAGGTTAAACGTGGCTATCTCAAAGAAGAGCATTAGGGAGAGCATCTTCCGGGGCGGCAGCGACGTCATGACCGTCACGAGGCTGTACACGCTCGAAGAAAAGCTCGTTTGCGATCTTCGTAGCGAGCTCAACGGTGACTTTTTCTTCCGAGTCCCCGTTCTCTCTAACTTGGGGTCCGTGATCGACGCGCCGGAGGTCCCGTGGCATACGACAAAGATACCATTTTCGGACCTCCCCCGAGTCTTGGTGACCTATCGCTCTTCTCGCGAGCAGGCTATGCCGCTGCCTGTGGTGGTAGGCGTAGTCTCGAATAAGGCGAGTAAGGTAGCTGAAACCAAGGCCGACACGGCCGCCACTCAGAGGCCTTCTGACCCGGGTGCGCTAGACGCGAGCTTGGCTACCGCAAAAGCCAAGGTGATTGCGCGCCACCTCGGAGGCGTTGACATCATATCTTCGACAGAGTTCGTAGCCAGGGCCCAGAAGATCTTTCTGTCCGCCGGCTTGGATAAGTACGCTAGCGTAACTTTGGCAGAGGAGCTTGCTGACTCACTGAAGCCGCTTTACGAAGCCGTTAACAGCCTCTTGGTTTTCGCGTCTGGGTTTCCTACCCAGCTTGATCTGATTACAGATGCCGAAGTCACCCCAGGCACGGAGTCAGCAACCCTTGAGTATGAAGTTAAGGGACTGAAGCCGACGATTCCGCCTGAGCCAGTCCTCAAGCAAATTAAGTACCCATTTACACCTTACGACGGTCCGTCCAGTATTAGTCAGCCTCCATCTACGGAATACGATTCTCCCAATGTGAAGGCGTCCACCCGAGACTGATGATCGGAGGTTTGTGTGGCTACCCCACCTGCTACTGGGACCTCGGTTCCCTCTGCCATACCGGCAGCAGCGCCAGCATCTCCGCCTGTGATAAGCAAGAGCGAGTGGCCGGAGGGTTTCCCAGCCTACTCCAAGCACTCCTATATCCTTGAACTTTTCAAGGGCGCTGGTAAGGGGGCCGAGCTCGAAGACTCGGTTACGCTTCAGTACGTCACTCGCTTGCAAATGCAGGCGCCGCATTCGCTAGATCGCAAGTGGACCTTAACTCGTGTCTACGAGCAGTCTTCCGCTATTCGAGAGCGCACCTTTTCCATCTCCGGTAGAAGCGGGGATCAGCCTCTGGATATCACTCGCTTCTTTAAGATGCGTAACTTCATCGAGAAGTACACGAATCTTAAATCTAGACAGGAAAACGCTTACACTAACTCTAAGAAATATACCTTAAGAATTAGCTTCACTTGGGAAGCAGAGTCCTTTGAGGCCTCTATCTTGAACTTCTCTTATCAGAGAGAGGCAGGTAACACGACGAACTCCTATATTTGGAGCATGACGATTGCGACAAACAACGTCATCTCGGGGGAGAAGTCACCCACGGAAAATCTTAAAGAGGGTGCAGTTGCCGCAGAGAAGACGGTCGAAGAAGTGGCTGAGAAGGTGGATACTCCTGCCGTCAACGCAGGGGCTACTGAAAGCTCTTCCACTGCAGGGGAGGCGTCTGACATCCTGTACTCAATTGTCTTTGATGCCAACGGCAACGTTGTCTATAGAGGTGGGGCATCAGACAGATACGGAAAAGAGGACGGAGTTGGAAGAGCTATTTACGACAAAGCTGGAAATTTAGTTTACCTCTCAGGAAGAAGAAGCGCCGTTTGGCTTGGTCAGAGCGACAACGCTGAGCTGGCAAACGCAGTGTTAGCCTACGGCAGGACGATCCCACCTTCCCACGCTATAGCCATACCTTCTCCAAACTCTAGAGATGAGTATTACAGGAATTTGATGGCCACTGCTTCAAAAGCAATAAGGCCGTCATCCTCGGCACCCGGCGGGAGATCGGTATCAACGTCTTGGTTTGACGATCTGACTGCAGCTGTTCACGCTTTCGAAACTTCCTATGTGCATTACTCATCAAAGATAGCTTCGATGAGGCTTGAGGAAGTCTCTGCATACCGGCATTACATAACTCCGACCGTTTCAGCAGCCTCCTCGCTGTCGCTAGCTACCTCTGCACTCGTAGGCTCGGTCGTAGGGCTTCTCCCGAGCTGGAAGAGGTCCGCTCTGATGACAGTCGACGCCATTACTGCTGCCGGAGCGAGTCTCAAAAATGCGTGGGACGATTTAGGGCAGCTAACTAGCCCTACCTATTGGGAAAACCTATTGGGAGGAAGCTCTCGCACCAGAGGTAGGCAGTTCTCTGTTCTCATAAATAACGTAAGCCAGCGCGTGATCGCGCACCCAGCCCCCTCAGGAAATAGTGGAGGCGGCGGTACTGGCACGCAGGATGCCTATAACTTGGCCTTTATCTTCTTGGGCGACCGCGGTCGTTGGCTTGAGATAGCTGAGGCCAATAGCATGCCGGACCCCTACACCAAGGCGGACGGAACTCCGCTTAAGGTCGGAGACACAGTCCTCATCCCAGATGAGGACAACGGAACCCCTGTAGGTATAAATCAGGACAGCCTCTTCGGCTCGGACCTGATGGTAAAAGACGGGGACCTCGTCATGAAAGGTACGGGTGGGCTCCGAACCGTTTCGGGCGAGGACAACCTAAACCAGAGCATTGCACATCGGCTCAAGACGGTTCGCGGGACCAATCGAGCCTTCCCTAGCTTTGGCTTACGCTCTTTCCTCAGCGAGAAACAGACATCTACACTCACCGCTCAGGTATGGAGTGAGATTCGAATTCAGTTGATAGCTGACAGGCGCATCAGCGACATGCTAAAAATCCTTATCGACGAGGAGCCCTCTGTTTACAAGGTATGGCTCTCGATGCGCCTAATCTCGAAGACCGGACTGTCTGCGCAGTTCGAGTACTCACCGGAGATCTGAAATGCCTTTCACACCCAGAACACCGGACGAGATTCGACAGTCGCTCATCGCCTACTTCGTCAGCACCGGCGTGCTGACATCGATCGACGAGGGAGACGTCGCAGGAACTATTTTCGGTGCCTTTGGTACCGAAATCTCCGCGATCGAACACCGCTTGATGGACTTCATCAACGGCCACCTCCTTAACGTCAGCGGCGAGCTGCTGGATGATCGCGTAAACCAGATACCGAACGTCCCCCCTCGTCGTGGTCAGCGCGCTAGCCGAGGCGGCTCTGTCACCCTGACGAAAGCCGAGGGCTACACGGCCTTGGTGTTTCCGCCGAGCTCGATTCGCATCTGTGACCCTAATCGCCCTGGGGTGTCCTACGTCAATCGCGATCAGATCAGTTTTTCCGAGACGGACATCGTCAAGGAAGACCTGTATTTTATCTGCACCACGCTCGGGGCCACGACCAACACGCCTATCGGTGTTGTCACCTACATCTTGGTCGGACCAGGTCTCGCATCCTGTACCAACATCCAACCATTTACGGGCGGAGCAGACAGAGAGCCTGACGAGTTTTTGCGGCAGCGCGCCATAGCGATGATCCTCAGCTTGGCTAGAAGCCAGGCCAACGCCATTGAGGGGCTCGCGCTCAACTTCACGGACTCCACTGGCGGGACGATTCTGCACGCTAGGGCCATCGAGTACGCTGACAATCACCGGGGCTATACCGAAGTTGTTGTTTCGGACGGTCAGGGATTGCCGGCGGCAACCCGACTAGCTAACCCAACGAGCGGGTACATCGCTGAGCTTCAGCCTGGGTCTAGGCAGACATTTTGGTTCGATGCGCCGGCTGCGGATCGACTTACGATCCGACTTACCGGGCCATTCATAGGCACCATCACGTCGACGACACCAACTGACTGGTGGATACCGATCGAGGAAAAGGGCGTGGCTTGGACTCAGTCTCCACCCCCATCGTACATTACTCCCGGGGTGGCTTGGTCCATTTCAGGTCATCAGGTCTATCAAGGTTGGATCGCAGAATTTCAGGACTACGTGAACCGAACCTGCACTGCAGCGGGTACACGCGTTAGGGTCGTGAAACCAGAAATTCAGGTCGTCACCCTAACGGCTAACTGTATTGTTCAGACTGGCCTTTCGTTTCGAGAGGTCCACCTCGCAGTGAAGAACTTCATCATTGAGTTCTTCAATCGCTTGGCGCCAGGTCAGCCTGCCTTCATGCACAAGTTGCACGACTGGGTTGCTCAGGTTCCCGGGATCGTGAACGTTATTTTTGACCAACCAGATTTATACCCCGGCACGCAGCGGACCAAGCTTGTCGCCACGATCAACAGCGTCACCCTGAGGTAATGAGATGCCCACCGGAGACAAGGTTATTTTTCCGCTGATCAATCAGCGTGTCGACAAGAAAGACATGGACGACATGATGGTTCTCCTCCAAGAGACCATCAGCCGCACGGTAGCGTCTCTCATTGGCGAGGGCGCGGGGGCTCTCACGGCGATCCCCAATACTTGGGACTCTGGGGCAGACACAGTCACGTTTGGTGCCTGCATGCTGGCCTACAGTCGACCAAGGACGGGCAGCTCTGACGCCAACGCTTTCAATTTTCTCGAAGGCGGGGTCGTTATTCACGATCCCAACAGGCCTGCGCAGAACGGAAACTCCTACGTCACCTTGGGTGGACTCAACACGGGGCACTTCTGGTTCAAGCGAAACACTGTCGACGCTGACGTCGATAATCGCGCCCACTGGCCAGGCGCCAACAGCGGTGAAGTCGTCCAGAGCACTCCGACCAGAAATAGAGAGTACGTCAACTTTGCCGTAACCAGCTCTAGGAGTGGCGCCGCTTCGGTGAACGAAGCCACTGGTTGGGGAAGATTCGCCTATTTTCAGAAGCTCACCTTAGGCGGGGTAACGACTCTCCAAGTTGCCCCGCTGTCCGCTTTCGGGGACGACCGTGGTAGCGGTGGGACTGCTGAAAGCTTGATGGGTTTTTATGCTGATGCGTCTTCTAGGAAGTGGGGCCTCAACCGCCTTGCTCGCGACGTCATCAACACCATCCTTCAAATGAAGGACACCGACGTTACGACAGATGTCTCTTCCGGGGCGCTGACTGCAAACCCAAACAACACCATCTGGAAAAACCCGCCAGCCATCGGTTTGAGGCAGGCTAGTGCTCAGATCTCCACTCTTTTGCAACAGTTAGCTGCGGTTCAAGGACAGCTCACAACGCTGCAGCAGCAGCAGGCGCAGTTGATATCGTCTCTCGAATCTACACCTATCATCCTAGGGTTTATCTACGCTAGAGTAGAATTCGATCCGTATGAGTTGACTAACAGGTCTTATAATTACACGTTAACGGTAAACACTGGTACTAATTCCGCTGGAATTGGTAATAACTCTTTCTCCGCTTTTCTGTTAGACGACTTAATAATCCTAGAGCCCGTCGTTGGTAATAACGTTTACGCCCAGCTTGACATACAAATAAGGCCGAACACGGCTTTCATAGATAATATTGTTGCCACCTCTTCGATGCGCCAAGATTGGGTAAACGATGGAGATTTGGATGACCCGCCGAGGCAAGTTATCGATCACAACACGCTACCAAGCACGGTACTCATAAGTAGTATAAAGTTTCCGAAAGGGCCTAATACCCCCAGAGACCCCGGCGATATACCGGTTGGATTGTCCCCCCCACCGCTGTTCTCTTCAGACTTCATTCTTAGAGTTAAGATTTCAAGGCCGGACGGTAGCACGAGGCCCGACGCCTTCACTTTGGCAGTTTACGGCAGGAACGTCATCCCAGGTCTTGCTTAATTTTCTTCTTCGAGGTTCTAAATGGGCGCACTTCCAATTGCTGTTATTGATCCTGTTGCTGACCGCGAGTTCAGCGACCTTCCGGTCGCTAGCATCTCGCTGAATGGCTCAAGCAGCCTGCCATCAGACGGAGCATCCGGAATCGCGGCTTGGGACTGGGTGCTTCGCTCTAAGCCCCCTACTAGTGCAGCGTACCTCGGCAGCGCTACGACAGCTACTCCTACACTTCTGGAAGTTGACGTTCCGGGCTCGTATCTTGTAAGCCTTAAGGTCACCGACAACCTTGGCATTGAATCCTTTAGCGGAATCGAGCCCGTCCAAGCTAATACAGCTCCGTACGGTTTCACCTTTCCACCTGCCTCCTCCATGCTCGCTGTTCGGGTTCGAACGGCTGGTGGTCTTGTGAAGGTGGCGTACAGTGAGCGCGCTTGGCTTGAGAAAGGCTTGTGGGAGCTCGTAGATAAGATCGACGAGCACACTGCAGTTATTGATCAAGTTGAAGCCACGACTGGAAGCGGTCAGATTTACGCCGACGATATCTTTGAAAAGACCCTAGGACATGGAATTGATGTCCACCATTTGGTCAGGCTAAACGAGCTTCAAAACCGAACCAGCGATCTTCTGATCCAGACCACCGGGGCGTCCAACGGCATCTCACTGCTCTCGGCAGATACGATAGATTTGAGCTCAGAAGGTGAGACCTCGCTATTGGCTAGCTCTGTGACGATCGAGTCGTCGGCTGGAGATATCGCGCTTGAAGCAGGTACGGCATCCGTCCTCGTGAGTGGCGGTGATATTACAATCACTGCGTCCGAAGACTTCCTATGCGACTCCACTGGCAGCACTTCCATAACTTCAGGTGGGAATCTCGACGTCAGCTCTACCAGCGGTGACATCACCATTGAAACGCTTGGTAGCGACGGGGATATTACCATCAGTACAGATGGGACAACGGCAGCCATAAGTCTAACGACTGCTAACGCCGATATTTCCCTCTCGGCTCTTGGTGCTGACGGCGACATCACGCTCACGGCGTCGGGGGTCACCGGAAACATCAATCTGTCTGCAGGTAGCGATATCGGAATTACTGCTACCGGCGGGTCCAAGTCTGTGACGCTGACTGCGTCTGGTACCGGTGGCACGGTAGTCCTAGCTCCGGTACTGCACACCACGTCAGTTTCCCCCGTCTTTGCCCCCGGGCTGCTTCAGAGTAAGACCGCCGAGGAAAAGCACACTGACCAGTTCTCGGGTAACGTCTTTACCTCTCCTCCTGTTTTTAGCCGTTACGAAGACGGCTCTGAGCTTACGGCCGACATGGTTCTTGCAGTTTATGACTCAAAGGCGGCTCCTGTTGAGGTGCGCGTCAAGCGCAACAGTACTGTACTCGCTACCTTCGAGATGCCTACGCCCTTGTTCGCAGGATGGCGCGTAGTTCGCATCAAGTGCTCGACACGATTTGGCCCCGACCAGATCTCGTCCAACTTTGTTGAGCACCAGTACTCCGACGTCATGAGCACAGGTGGGTCGTCGACCTCGGATACACGCGGGGTGGCCTACCATGTGCTCAGCGAAAGCCCGCGCCCGAGCAGCATTGAATTTAACGTTGAGCTCGTTGACGCCGTCGATGAACTTCGCGCGCAGATGACGTGTACGCTTGCTAACCCGCACGGGCGAGAAGTTCTCTAATCCTAACCAGATCTGAAGGGTGGGGTACCTATGTGGTCTGGGGCTGGAAATATCCTGTTCGGCGGGGCTGGTGACCTAGAAGGCATCCTCAGCATGGGGGCAGGTGACCCTCTAGGGTTCCTGACCCTTCAGGCTGGCGTTAGAGTCATTGGAAGCGAATTTATCTGGGATATTCGAAACGCCACCAGCCGACAGTCCTCTCCCGTAGAGTACTCTCAGCAGGGCGGAGCCCTTATAGACGTTGTCAGCACCATTTCACCGTGGCCCGCTGGAACCTATAAAATCAGGGTCGCTTCAGTTCTAGGCCAGACCTTCCCGCAGGTTTTTCCAAACGCGCACAGCGGAATCGAGGGAAAGAACGACGAGATCGTTCCGATTCACGCGTCGGTTCTCAGGTTCGCCATGCCTAGGGTGCCGCTCGGGGTCTACTCGATAAGGATCACACACGACTCTCAGGTTATGGAGATACCCGACGCAATCCGAGCAGTCCCAGACCCATCCTCGCTTGAGGTGAACCGGTTTAGGGGTTTCTTCAATGTGGAGGTCTACTCCAAGCGCGGACCAGTCACGTAAATCGAGGGCACCATGACCATTTCGGTTATCGTAAATAATTCTGAAGAGATCGATGTGGTCGGGTCTGGTGCCGTCACAGCTCCGCTCGATGTTTCAATCTGGCAGGTAGGTGCGTCCTCGCCAGATGTTAGATGGCGATCAATCGGTACGCAGTCTCTGCGCTACTCCGATCCAACTTTCTCACATTACGACATACCAGGGTTCCCAACCTCAGGAACAGTCACAAGCCAAGTCATTCAAATATCTGATTCAAATCATACTTTTAATTTTGATATGATGCTAGATATTGAAGTCCCTGAACAGTATGACCAGTTCTCGCTGCAGATCTTAACTGGACCGCTATGGTCACCTAATCTTGTTTTAACGAAGGAGTATTTTAGCGCGGCCTTAGGTCAGACCTTGGTGCCGTTCGCTATCGACCTTTCTAGTTATACAGGAAGTGAAATTAAGCTTCATTTCGCCTTTGACACCGTAGACGGTACGGGAAACTCCGCTACTGGAGTTACAATCACCAACACCAGGCTGTCTGGTATAACCAATAATTATTTAGATGAATTTAAGTTCTCTAACAGGGGTATATACAGCAAATCTTTTGTGCTTAAGGTTGATCGCGTTGTGGCAGCACCTGCTGTGCGCCTAAAGGTGACACCCTTTACCCCAGGCGGGGACTACACTCTCAGCTGCAGGTCAGACGGCCTTCCTGTCTCAGATGATTTTGTTGTTCCCGCTGGCGTTGAGAATCCCGCAGGTGACACGATAGCACTCATCATGCCGAGAGAGCACGGCATCCTTGAGGCACTGACCTTCGCGGTAGGGCGAGAGCTCCAGACTACTTGGGGGCGCCCAACAACTCGCGTCGCGTTTGATTACAAACCAGGGGATGATGTCCTCCGCGTCAACAGCACGCTTGGATTCCCCAACAGCGGCTCTATCAGCGTGGACGGTATACTCATTCAGTATACCGAAAAGGCCGACACGGCTTTTCTCGTTGGAGACTATCGCTACGTCTCCTTTTCGATCGGAGATATCGTGACCTCCGATGTCAAGTCGATTGAATCCGGTTCCAGGACTTTCCTCCTGCCTGATGAGTGAGGGCTAAAATGCGCGGTCTCTGGTCTCAGATGGAGGAGAGCTGGCGGAACACCTTGGTTACTAGGGCCGAGGGCTTCGCCCTTAGGAACCTTTCCATCCTCTATGGGCTGCCGCAGCCTATAGGGGAGATCCCCGAGGCCAACTGGCGCGGCGTCCTCTCCGCCTTGGCCTACGGGAAGCGTGGTACGTTCCAAGATACCTACGTAGCTATCCAGCGCTGCTTCGATTTTCTAGCCGACGCGTTTGTCGGAGATATTCTCCATGAGAATGGCTTGGTAGTGATCGAGAGCAGCGATATCGATCCCCTGTATTTGAACAGGCTGATTCAGATCGATAATAAGATTTATTTCTCGAGGCGACTCCCAACCTCAACCAAAATGGAGTTGGTAGAAACCTCAACTCTTTATTGGGAGGGTGCTAAGCCCGCCAATATACCCGTTGCGCAGGACGTACCCGTAAAGGTTCTCGCGTTCGTCGTTTACGAGCGAAACCCCGGACGAGTCATAACGCTCAGTCCATCGGGGCAGCCTAACGGAACTGAACTTTTTACGAAGGGCGAGGAGTGCCTCTTCGAGCTCGTTCTGTATAAGAATCAAGAAAATTTAATACCAAAGACGTGGTTACAAAATCCGGATTACGAAGTCCCTGGGACTATTACGCCACCACTTTATAACGCCCCTTACGGCGGAGCTATCCTGACGTCAGAGTTGGAGTTTGGAAATCCAAATGGTGGCGGCCCTTATCCCCTGTATGCTTACAGCGGAGAAGTTTACTCGCAGGCTGAGCGTATTCTATCTTCGACGCTGGCGGCATCAGTTGAGCTCAGGATCTCGATGAACCCGCCCCCGCTGTGACCCACACGGACGCATGGCGTTTCTGAGATCAAAAGTTATTGGTAGTTTGTCTTAAATCGGAGGCGCAATGAGCGAGCTCACCACATTTAACCGCCCCTTGAACTTCAAGGGGCTTCAGGTCACCGGGCCAATGCGCCCGAAGAACGGCGAGGTCGTGCTCGACGGTTCCAACACGGACTACGACCCGTCGCGGTTTTCGGCGCACGTTGTCCAGTGTGACGCGCCCTACACGATCGAGGTCCTCGGGCCTTCGCGCGTTTGGGCTTCTTACCCCGGGCAGGCCGGTGGTCTCAGCAACGAGATCGCGATTATTCGCGGTCGCTGGCTGGGCATCAAGATTCTCACTGAGGGCCAGGTTTGGTTCCAGTCCGACCGTCACGGCGACGCTTGGGCGGGCGTGTTTTAAGGAGCTGCCATGTACCCCGACGTTGTCACTGATCGTAAAAACTCGGATGTGTCAGAGCCCCTTACCGCCCAGCAGGCGGAGGTTCTCGACAAGCTCCTTAACCCCGCCGGAAGTCTCTTCCGCGTGGGTGGGCGCATCGCAAAGGCAGAGGCCACGCTTGCTGGCGCTCCCCTCATTGAGGGCAAGTCCGGCAACACCATCCTCATCACCAAGGAAGGTGGTGAGTATGCGAGCCTGCAGGACGCGATCGACGCCGCGGTCCCCGGCGACGTGATCGTCGTGGGTGCGGGCAACTGGGGTGACGTCGTGCTCAAGGGCGGCGTCAGCCTTATGGGCCTGCAGCCGCCCAAGGCCCTGCAGGTTGTCCTCAGCAGCCTGACCTTCGCACCTGACGAAGGCGACACCGCAGCAGACAACACGGTTTACGTGTCGAACCTGCTCATCAGCGGTGGTGGCAATGATACGCTGCTGGAGCTCGGCGGCAACGATCCCATCCGGGCTTACTTCAGCGGAGTGCGCGTCTACCGTGACGAGGCTCCCGCCACGACGGCCATGGTCGTGTGCGCGGGTGACGATGCAACCTCGACGATTGAGTTCGAGAACTGCCTCTTCACCCACGAGGGCGGTCAGGTCGCGTCCGCCCTCACGCTGCTGTCCACCTCAGTGCGTTACCTGAACTTGGTCGACTGCTCCTTTGCCAACGGCGGGCGCTCCCTCGACGTCACCGGTGGTGACCTCGTGGTGGCAGCCACCACGCGCTTTGAGACCGGCTCGACCGTCGCGGCCCTGCGCGTTGGTGCTAGCTGCACGCTGAGCCTCGGCAGTTGCTTGGTCACCAACTCGGGCACGAACTGCTCGGGTGTTGAGCTGGTTGCAGGCACGTCGACTCTCGTCGCGTCCAACACTGGCTTCAACGTGGCGGCAGGCACGGGCAAGGCCGTGCTCGCTACGGCTGGCGGAACGTTCCTCAAGGGCAACGTTGTGGCCAATTTTGGCAGCAACAGCTCGGTGTCCGGTGGCGTGACGCAGGTTCCACTGACTGCGGTCTCTTAATTTTTTGTAAGGAGTTTCTATGTACCCCGACGTTGTCACTGATCGTAAGAATTCCGACGCCTCCGTTCCCCTCACGGCCACGCAGGCGGACGTTCTCAGCAAGCTCCTCAACCCGGCGGGTACGCTTTTCGCCGTTGGCGAGCGCCTCGCGGCTCTTGAGGCCAAGGTTGCCGAGCTCGAGGCTGACCTCGCGGCTCACATGGCCGTCTCTGGTGGGGATGCGGCTCACCCCTGAGTTCGTTTGAACCCATGAGATTGGATGCCACGCTACCCGCGTGGCATTCCTATATCCGCCACACGCCAAGCGAGGGATTATGTCATCGCCTACTTCGACGATCCGCTTTGGGCGGTCCTACTACCCCTCGAAGCAGTTTGCTTCCGCCTCTGCTGAGATCGACCCCCACGAGTGGACGGGTACGATCGAGCCTGATCAGATGGCGGTTTTCGGGCCTGGCGGAATTGGCGGGACCTGGGCGGAGTCCACGAATCCCTACGAAGACGGCGATCAGTACACCCCCTCTGGGTACACCTACCGCAACGTCGTCGTCCTGAACGTCTCTGACCCGTTCGCGGACAACTTCCTCTTCTTCGGGAAGAGCGCTCATGACGTGTACGACGGCCCTCGCCGGGCGATCGTGACGCCGCGTGGTCCTTGCTACTCGCAGGGCGAGTACGACCAGTTCATCGTCTACAACTACAGCGCCACCAATATCACGCTGAGTGTGCAGTGGGACCACGCCGGTACGCCCTCCTCGACCAACGCTGGGCACCCGGGCCACGGCCACGTCTCGATGGACGTCAGCGATTTTCTGATCGCGGGCGGCATCCACGTTCTCTACCCTGCGTGGAAGCGGGCCCGCCAGATCACGGCGGTTCACCTCTACACGAAGTCCGGTGTCCCGGTCGCAGGGGGCGCCCTTGGCCTGCTCGTGAACAACTCCTTGGTTGGAGCTCCGATCACGATTTCGACCTTAGCGGCTGGTTACAGCACGCAGTCGGTTGGGCCTATCGACCTGACAATTGCTAGCACCCTCCAAGTTGTCCTCGACGTACCGGCGCAACCCGCCGGTACCGACCTGATCGTCGAGCTCGAGTACGACTTCGCCTGAGGTGAGCCATGTTTTTGCGCGGATGGCGGTGGCCTAGAAAACTTTGGTATTTTTCGGGCGGCATTCTTCCACTGAATGCCACGGTTACGCCTGTTGCAGCAGACGCTATCGGAACGTCCGTTGGTCGTCCGATGGTCGTCATCGACGACGGCCTCGTCCCTGAGGCCTTTGGGGCAATCGGAACCTCCGTAACGCCCGTCATAAGTATCATCGATACCTTTTCGCCGCAGACCTCTCCCGCCATCGGCACGTCTGCCTCTCCGACGGTACACGTCTCCGACGTCAGCGTTCCTGAGGTTTCTGACGCAGTAGGCGCACCCTCGGAGCTGACGGTTCACGTCTCTGACGTGGTCACCCCCGACGCCTCGGACGCAATTGGGTCTTCTGCTCAGGCTCAGGTCGTAGTTTCTGACACCTTCACGCCTGACGTTGCCTTCGCGCTCGGCACAGTTTCGAACGTCTTTATCTCAGTCTCAGACTTCGTGGTGCCCGCAACAGCAGACGCCAAGGGTAGTGTGGCCTACCCGATCGTCATTATCGGCGATTGGATCACGCCCTCAAGCGAGCCCGCCGTAGGGACCGTTGCCTACGCCACGGTTCACGTCTCCGATTCGTTCGACACTACCGTCGCAGACGCTATCGGCACCTCCGCCTTGGCTAGGGCCATCGTCGCAGTCTCGCCCGAGACCAGCGATGCCACCGGTACGGTGGCTGTGCCTCTGATTGCCCTTGCGGTTTCGCCCACCACTACAGCCGCTGTGGGGGCTTCGGGCGAGGAAGGTCTTTTCATCAACGTCACCCAGACGGTTGAGGGTACCCTGCTGTTCGCAGGGCCTACCCGCATCGTCTTGGGGGCGGCTGCCTTCGCGACCCCGGGCGAGTACGACCTCTTCCGGTACACACCAGGCTCGTTCCCCGGCGGCCAGGGTGCCCTCGACACGTACGTCACGATCGACACCTCTGCCGTCCCGAACTTCTTCGTCGCCGCCCTGACTGACGATCCTGCCACTGGGCGTGTGTTCCTGCGCCTGCTGCAGCGCTTGGTTCACGTCTCTGACAGCTTCACCCCTGCGACCTCGGCGGCCGTCGGAACCTCGGCAGATGCCTTGGTGGCCTCTGGTCTCTCCCCGCAGGCAAGCGACGCAGTCGGTACCGAAGCTACAACGCTGCCGAGCGTTGCCTACTCGCCCTTGGCTGCGGCAGCCCTCGGGACGGAATCCGTCACCACCGTACACGTCTCAGATGTCTTCCGACCTGAGGCGGCCCACGCTAGAGGAACAGAGTCTTACCCAGTCGTCATTATCGGCGATTGGATCACGCCCTCTAGCGAGTCTGCGGCCGGCACGTCTGCCAGCCCGACTGTTCACGTCTCTGACGCAGTTACGGTAGAGGTCTCCGACGCCGTCGGTACGGTATCTAACATTCAGATAGGCTCGGCCCTCGTGCCGGGCACGACAGACGCACTCGGCACCTCTACCTCGCCCACGGTGCACGTCTCTGACGTCTACGAGCCCGATGCGGCTGACGCAGTCGGCACGGTCTCGGACGCCCTTGTGGCGGCTTCCTTCGCGCCCACGGTGTCCGACGCCGTTGGCACGGCAGCCGGGGCAACCGCACACGTTTCGGATTCCGTAACGCCCGATGCGGTCAATGCCATCGGCACGAGCACTGATGCTAGCGTTGCGCTCGCTCCCACCCTTACGGCAGCTGACGCTTCGGGTACGGCGGCCACGCCTGCGGTTCACGTCTCTGACGTGTTCCAGGTCACGACGGCCAACGCCGTAGGCACCGTTTCGTACCCAGCGGTCATCATAGGCGACGCAGTAACCCCCGAGAGCTACCCGGCGCTCGGCACTTCGGCAACGCCTTCTGTTCACGTCTCCGACGTGGTTACGCCCGATATTACCGACGCTGTCGGCGCGTCGGCGGATGCTCTGGTTGGAAGCGCGCTCAGTCCAAGCACGTCCGACGCGCTTGGAGTGGCGACTGATGCACTGGTAAGTCTGTTCTTCGTGCCGGAGGCGCTCGCCGCCGTCGGTACCTCGGCGGATGCTCTCGTGACGGTGTCGGATACCTTCGAGCCCACGGCTGAGAACGCTATCGGCACGAGCGCGAGCGTTTTCGCAGTTATCTCGTTTATTCCCGCCGTGCAGGATGCCCTCGGGACTGCTTCCGAGACCTCGGTCGTCGTGTCGGATAGCTTCACGCCGGCTGACGCTCACGACGGCGTCGGAACGAGCTCTGACGCACAGGTTTCGATCTCTGAGGTCTTCACGCCCACCGTTTCCGACGCGATCGGTACGTCGGAGGACGCAACCTCAGTCACCTCGAAGACTTTCACGGTCTCCGCTTCCGACGCACTCGGTACTTCTGAATCGGCCATCCCAATGGTCGACGATGCGTTCTCGCCCTCGACTACCGCAGCCGTCGGTACGTCTGTCGACGCCGTAATCTCGATCTCCGACTCCGCGACCCCCGAGACCTCCGACGCAGTCGGCACCGTTTCTGACACGACGGTTTCTGTCTCGGTGCGAGTCACCCCCGGAGCTACCGACGCAGAGGGTATGTTTGAGGACGCCATCGTGGCGGTCTCTGACAGCTTCACTCCTGAAGCCCCGAACGCCGTCGGAACGGCCTCAGAGGTCACAGCTCACGTTTCCGACAGAGTTACCCCCGAGATCTCTGACGCCATTGGCACCTCGGCCGCAGCGAATATTTCGATCTCCAAGATTTACACCCCGAGCACGATGGATGCTAAGGGTACCGCGACCTACCCGGTGGTCATCATCGGCGACTGGGTCACGCCTTCCAGCGAGTCTGCCCTCGGAACGTCCTCGACTCCGACCGTCCACGTTTCCGACTTCGTCGTGCCTGAAGTCGCCGATGCCCTCGGGACCTCTTCGACGTCCGTGGCGGTGGTCTCGTTTATCCCGAGTGTCTCCGACGCGCTTGGTACGGAAGCCACCCCCGGCGTTGGTATCAGCACAGCGTTCACGCCTGTCGCCGTTGACGCCGTTGGGGCCTCGGGCGAGGAAGGCACCTTCGTCAACGTCACCCAGACGGTTGAGGGGGCGCTGGTCTTCGTAGGCCCGACGCGGATCGTACTCAACGCTACGGCGTTCGCGACCCCCGGCAGCTACGTCCTCTTCGACTACGGGTCTTTCTCTGGCGGCCAAGCCAGCCTCGACACGTACGTCACGATCGACACGTCCGCCGTGCCGAACCTGTTCGCCGCAGCCCTGACGGACGACACTGCGAACACGCAAGTTGTGCTGCACCTCCTCCAGCGCCTCGTCTATGTCTCTGACGTGGTGACGCCCGACGCGGTCGACGCTGTTGGGACGGCGGCCAACGCACTGGTTGCGGTAGCCACTGTCCCAAGCTCCTCTGATGCAGACGGTACGTCGGCAAGCGCCTTCGTTGTGGTGGGCGTCGAGCCCACGGCACAGGACGCCGCCGGAACCTCGGCGAACGCCCTCGTCGCTCTGAGCGTTGCTCCGAGCACGTCGAACGCCCTCGGAACCGTGGCTGACGCAGTGCCTGCTACGAGCGTGGCCTTGGTACCTAGTGTCAGTGACGCCGTGGGTACGGAGGCCACTGCGGTCGTCGTCATTGTCAGTGATCGCTTCACCCCGACGGCTTTCGCAGCACTCGGTACCAGCACAAACGTGCTCGTTGCTGTCAGCGATAGCTCCACCCCGGATGCTCCGGACGCCGTTGGAACTGTGGCCACTCCTGCGGTCTACACGAGCGTTGCTCCCGGCACGAGTGCCGCGCTTGGCACCAGCGAGCCTGCGCTTATCGCGGTCAGCAGCGCAGCTACTCCGCCTGCGTCTGACGCGCTCGGCACCAGCGCGAGCGCTAGCGTTGTTGTGAGCGCCAGCTTTATTCCGGGCGTCGCGGACGCCGTTGGAACTGCAGCCATCCCCGAGACCTTCCTGAGCGCCACTCCTAGTACAAGCGCAGCGCTTGGTACGAGCGAGGACGTGGTTGTAGCTATTGGCAGCGTTGTCACGCCGGCGACGAACAACGCCCTCGGTACGGTGGCTGCGGCACAGGTGGCCATGGCGTACGTGCCTGCGGCCACCAACGCCCTTGGCACGGCGGTCGACGCCATTGCCGCCACCACCAAGGTGGTGACGCCGGGCGCGACGGACGCCGTCGGCACGAGCGAGGCGGCACTGGTCGCCATCACCGCCTCGGTGACGCCGGTAGCCTCGGATGCGGTGGGCACAGTGGCTGACGCCGTCGTTGCCTCGGCCTACACACCGAGTGCGGTGAACGCGCTTGGTACAGTGGCCGACGCGCCTGTCCTCACCGCTTACGCCCCGGTGGCTACGAACGCGGTGGGTACTAGCGAAGACGCGATCGCCGTGGTGGCCACAGACAAGATCGTCACAGCCACTGCGACGAACGCGCTCGGTACTGTGGCGAACGCCGCAGTGAGCCTCGCCTTCACGCCGACAGCGGTTGACGGCATCGGTACCTCTGAGGACGCCATTCCGTATCAGTTCATCCAAGTCTCTTGGAATGGTCCTGACCTGACACTGGCTGGCGGGTCGTGGTCGTGGTCGCTCATGGGTGACAGCTACGAAGGCGCGCAGTACGTCGACGGGGCGCTTGACTTCACCGGTGCGACGACGGTCTACCTTGACGAGAGCGTGTACGCCAAGGGTGGCAACTACGTCTTGTTTGAGTACGGCAGTTTCCCCGGTGGGCAGGCGGACCTCGACGCATACCTGACAGTCGACGCGTCTGACCTCGCGCTTTCATTCGTCGAGGTTGTCCAGGACAAGCCGCACAAGTCGCACGTCGTCATCAAGATCAAGAGCAACCCGACCAACGGCAAGCAGTTCGTCGACGGTGACTTGACCTTCAGCGGCGCGACGACGCTCTACTTGGACCCTGACCTCTACGCGACCGATGGCACTTACGAGCTGTTCCAGGTGACGGGCACCGTGACAGGACTTGCCAACGTCACATGCGTCAGCGAGGCCGGCCTGTTCTGCGGCGCTCCGTTCCTTGACGGCAACCTCGTCAAAGTCACTATCACCTGAGAGGCTGAGTCATGGTTGCGATTACCAAGAACGCTACAGGGACAACGCTTACCACCGCTAGCAACTGGACCCCTGCTCAGGTTCCAACGACTGCCGACGATGTCACATGGAATCTGGCGTCTGTTAGCGGCACGTGTACTGGTAGCTTCGGTGCGAACACCATCACGTTTAATGGTGCCGCGAGCGGCACTCCGGTCACTCACACCGGCACACTCACGCTAATTAATGGGTACACGTTCACCTCTACGAACAACTCTCAGTGGAACGTCGGTGGTACGACTGGTGTACTAGCAGTTGGCGCTAACGACCAAACGTGGGTACTGAACTCCTCTGCTTGGTCATCGGTTGCGTTCACGGGCTCAAGTGCCTCTGTTATGACTGGCACAGCCACTGTCAACGTGCAGAAACTGACCGGCGGTGCTGGCTCTGCTGACGTTTACGCCACCCGGAGTGTTGCAAACTTCACCGGCACATTCATTGCAAACTCAGGTGTCTCGTTTAGCGCCGCCTTCGCTACCGCGACAGGGGCGTGGTCGGGCGCTAACTTTCAGTTTGAGACTGGCTCAACCTGCGGACCAGCCATCAACAATGCTTACTTTGGGGGCGTTGGAAAAACCCTTACGGTGACCGGTGACATGCGCTTTGGAAATAGCGCGTACACAGGATTTAATGTAAATCCAAATATAGTTCTTTCCGGTGCTACCACGAGGACGCTGACGATCCATGGTGTTACCTCACTAGGTGGTGCAATCAGTTCTGCCACCGCTGGCACTGGCCTATCAGTCACCATGCCTAACGCTGGGAGCACGCGCCTTTCTGTTACAAACATGTACCTGTATGTGAGCGGCTCCAGTAGCGGCATTTCTGGCCCCTGTACGGTAAACAGCGGCAGGCTCATCATAACACCAGCCACTACGGCTGCTAGGTACACGCCCACCGCTATTTCAGTCGCATCCAATGCGATTTTTGAATATTTTCCAATGTCCAACACGGACTTTACTTTTCCGTGCGCGCCAACTGGCACTGGGTTCATTGCTATTATTGGCAACCACACAGCTGGGGGTGGTGTAACATTCAGTGCAGGGCAGCTATCCTCATTTGGCGGTATTGTTCGCTGCTACCAAGCAGCATCAAATACTGCTTATTTAGCCCCACGTATCCGACTTTCTGAGCTTCCTGCAGGGTTGGACTGGTTTGCGCAGGCAGACGGCGCGGTCGGTTCAATGACGGGGGAGATGACCTATCTAGGCACTGCCGCCACGTATGCCACCAACCTAACTGTGGATAGCGTCGTAAACACGAACACGGCCACGCTCACAGGCGGCACCTACTCGCTCATCGTGCCCGATACCTCTGGCGCCATTAACGTCACGGGCACGGTGCAGCGCCTGAACACGGCAGGAACCGCGTCGGCTCGAATGTCCTTGACGCTCGGCGGTACGAACACCGGCAACAACACGCTGTCGGGCGACATCAGCGAAGTCGGCACGAACAGCGCCATCCTTGGCATCACCAAGGTTGGCGCCGGGCGCTGGGTTTTGAGCGGCGCCAACAGCAGCCACACGGGCATCCATACCGTCAGCGCGGGCACGCTGTCGGCACAGTCGGCGAAGGCCTTGGGCAGTGCCACGTCGGCGGGTGGCGTCACTATCAGCGGGACGGGCAAGCTTGAACTGTCTGGGGGCATCACGCTCAACAAGTCGGCGACGGCCTTTACCATCCACCAAACATCGCCAATCACCAGCGTCGGAGACAACACGGTTCAGACGGCGGGCATTACGCTCGGCGGAACGACGACGTTTGACGTCACGACCGGCAACCGTCTTGCTATCGCGAACAGCGGCGCGATTACCGACGGCGCCAGCACCTTCGGCCTGACCAAGACGGGCGACGGCGAGCTTGCCCTTGCGGCCTTCGCCAACACCTACGACGGCGCGGTCACAGTCACGGCGGGCACGCTGGCCATCGGCTCCGTCGGGGCGCTCGGCACTGGCGTTGCGACCGTTCAGTTGACGGGAAATCTCAAGTACACCGGCACAGGCGAGACCCTGTCCAGGGCGACGCTGCTCAACGGTTCGGCGCCGAGCTTTGAAGCCTCAGGCTCCGGAGCGCTGACGGTGTCTAACCTGTCAACAAGCGTGTCCACGAAGACACTGACTCTGAAAGGCAGTAACACGGGCGCCAACACGATCACGTCAAGCCTGACCGACAACAGCGGAATCCTTTCGCTGGCCAAGGAGGACGCGGGCAAGTGGGTTGTCACGATCCGGACCTACAGCGGGTCCACGGCCGTCAACGCTGGCACGCTGCGGTGCGAGGCCACGAACAGCGCGACGACGACGGGCGCTGTGACCATCGGGGCAAGCGGCACGGTCGAGCTCGTCACGAATACGCTGGCCAGCTCGGGCACTGGCAACGGCGAGGTCCTTGGCACGGGCAACGTGACGTGCAACGGCGGCATCATCAAGACGCGCGGCGGGACCACGCAGAAGGGTCAAGTGCGCTACGGTGGCAACCTGACCTTCGGCGCAGGGTCGTCTCTCTACATCGGCGCAGCAGCCTGAGGAGGATGAGCCATGGTCATCAAGGCGGCAACGGGCACAAACCTCGCACTGGGTGCTTCGTGGGAAGGCGGGGTCGCACCTACGGCGGGGGACACCGCAGAGTGGTACGCTGCCGCACCGATCTCGCTTGGGCCAGGGCTGACAGGCAATCTGTCTATCTATGCGATTTATCAAGAGGGTGCCTCCTCCAACATCGCGCACAGCGCCGGCACCATCACATTCTCCGACGGTGGCGGCTTCACGCAGGTCAGCACGAACACGCGCGTGTGGACTGAAAGCGGCACGTGGGCCATTGGCAGTGGCACCGTGTCATTTACGATCGCACGCTCGACCCCCAACACCACGGTCCTTGACACATCCGCAGCCAGCGGGCTCACGGGCGACAGCGCCAGCGTAATCTCGGTGTTCAACGGGTCTGATTTTGCAGATCCGATGTACGCCATTTGGACTGTACGCGGAGCTAACACTGGATTTTTGGGCCAGATCTACCTCAATCCCACGTCAAATCTTCACGTGACTGGCACCGGCGTATTGGCAAATGCGTCTGTAGTCACGGATGCTTTTGGGGAGCCTTGGATCACGGCAGGTCAGGCTAGCGCCTCGCTCGGTACGCTAGGTACCACGACTTTGGAAGTCGGTGCCGACCTCAAGCTGGGTTGGTCTACCCGCACCCTGACCCTCAACAGCGCGACTTCGTTCACAGGCTCGGTCCACAATGTCACGCTTGCGGATAATGTAACGTTCGCTGGGCCCCTCGGGGGGACTCCTGATTTTGTGAACTTTGCCAGCGTAGGTGCGACTTGGCTTGCGCTGACGCTGGACAACACCGCAAACACCATCAGCGGTTCGCTCGACATCGGTAATTATGTTATCACTTACCTAAACTGCGCGTCAGGGTTTAACCTTCCAAACGTATCCGAGTTCACGATCACAGGCAACCTACGCCTCGCCGGGTCGGGAGGCAGTGGCTTTGTAGCGCCCCATACTTTCACAGGGGTGTCATTCTATGGGGATGGCGCGGTCGAAGTAGTTTTCAGCGCGACAAACCTTGTCTCTTTTCCAGCAGGCTCTCTTAGCGGGTTGACGGGCATCAACGAGCCCGCGCTCGGCTATGCGACGGCGGTACTAGCCCGCTCTGGGCTAGTACTTTGGACCAGTCCTTATACCGTAGCTTCGCGCCAATCCTACGTAGATGTTAAGGACCTGCCTAGCCGCGTGACCTTTCAGTGCACAGCGTCTGTTAACGCTACTTCCACGGGACGCCTTTACTACACCGGCCCAGGTACTTCGTACCCGAACACGCGCATTGACATGGTCCTGCGCGATAACACCTATCCTGCCGTAAATGTTAATGAGATCTACGCCAACAACGCGTCCGGCATTGTGGAGATTGGCGAAGGCGTCAAGCGCCACGGGGACAGCGCGACGCAGACGCTGACCCTGCGTGGAACGGGCGCGGGGCGCATCAGCGGCACTATTAATCCCAACGCACGCGGAGCTCTCAATCTCTCCAAGACAGACCCCGGCACTTGGTACCTAAGTGCGAACAACACCAGCACCGGCACCACCACGGTCTCGCAAGGAATCTTGCAGCCCGAGTTGTCTACGTGTCTCGGTACGACGGGTGCTGTCACGGTCAACAACACCGGTACTATGGTACTAGGGAACGGCTTTACGCTGAGCAAGGGCTCGGCCGCGTTCACCTTCGCCAAGACCGACGGCACCGCGGCAATCACGCTGCCGACCAATGCTCAAGCCACGCTTGCCACAGCGGGTATAACGCTTGGTGCAGTCCTGCGCCTGGGTTTGGGTGCAGGCTCCAAGCTGACGATCGCGAACACTGGCGCCATTACCGACGGTGCGAGTTCTTTCGGCATTCACGCCGACTGCTCGTCGCTTGTTTCACGTGCCGAACTCGTACTGGAGCCTGCGTCCAACACGTTCGACGGCACGATCACTGTCGAAGCTGCCACGCTGACCGTCTATACCCTGAACAATATCGGCGTGGCCGGGATTTTTGGCACCGGCAGCACCCCGCTTAGTTTTACGCACGGCACCCTGAAGTTCTCCGGCAACGCTCCTAACTCGACAAATCGCGGTATTACCTCGTACACGTCCGGATGTACGCTCGAAGCGGCGGGTACAGCTGCCGCGACGTTCAGTGGCCCCATGACCAAAGTCGAAGGTACTGGTAGCTCCTACACACTGACCATTACGGGCACGAGCACTGCCGCGAACACGCTTGCCTCCACGCTTGCGAACGCGACGGGTATCACCACGGCGCTGACCAAGTCAGGCACAGGATATTGGCGTGCTACGGGGGCGCTGTCCTACACCGGGGCGACAACTGTCTCAACAGGCACGCTGCGGGTCGAGCGCCCCGACGGTAACACCATGGCCAGCACCGTGACCGTAGCCAGCACCGCCACCGTCGAACTGGCCACGGACACACTGCCGAGCTCTGGTGCTACCGCTGGGCGTGTGCTGGGCACTGGCTCAGTCATCGTCAACGGCGGCACCATCAAGACGCGCGGCGGCAGTAGCGTGCAGAAGGGACAAGCGCGCTATGGTGGCAACCTGACCTTCGGTGCAGGGTCAAGGCTTGAAATCGGCACAGCAGCTTAAAAGGATTGAACAATGGCACTGATTCGTGACTTTACTGTCGAAGGCGTGAACTACCCCGAGGCGTACTCGCGCATCCTCGTGACGCGTTGCGACAAGGATTCGGCCTACGTGTTTGTCTTGACCTACGCCAGCTTCGACGACCGCATGGCGGGAGCCAATCCCGTCTGGACGGAAGAGCATGCGACGCAGCTCGCGACCGTGTCGGCGGATGTGTTCCCGGCCAGCTACGCGTTCTTGAAGACGCTGCCGGAGTTCGCCGGCGCAATCGACCACGACAACCCGCCCGAGGCGCCTGCACCTGATGTCATCGACACGACGGCGGATGTGGTCAGCAACGACTTCGTCAACTGACGCTGAAGACCCCAAGGATTCAACATGTCAATCACGGCCAAGTGGTACCCCTCTGCCGCGCAGCAGATGTTCCTGGGCAACCTGAACAGCACAACTAGTTCGTTCAAGATTGCCCTGCTCAACAGCAGCGGCAGCTACACGGCGTCGCACACCGCGTGGTCTGACGTGAGCGGCTTCGAGATTGCAGCAAGCGGTGGGTACACGGCAGGCGGCGAGGCGACTACAATCACGCCCACTGCCAATAGCACCGCCTCCTACTTCACGCCGTCTGCAGTTTTGTGGACTAGTGCTACCTTCTCGTTCAACAACGCAGTCATCTACGACACGGTCTCTGGTAAACTGATGATGCACCTAGCGTTTATTACGACGCAAAGCCCTGTGGCGCAGGACTACCAGATCAACGTGCCCAGCACCGCGCCTTCTGCGACCCCGGCGTAACACTGAGCACAACTGCTACACATCGACGGGTTCTACGCTGATCATGCACCCTAATCTTGGCTAAGATCACACCATCCATCGACCCCGCGTAACAAATTCGTAGCAGGAGGCCCCATGGCAGACCGGTATTGGAGACTCGCAAGCGGTGGCGTTTGGACTTCAACGGCTAACTGGGCTGCGGTCTCAGGTGGGGTCGGAGGTTTTACGCCGCCAGGTACCGGCGACAACGCGTTCATCGCCCAGAACATTACCGCGACCGGCACGATCACCGGGATTGGCAGTAACGTCTCCACGATGCCGGCGTACCTTCGCATCGACGACTTCCCTACGTCGAGCCACGCTTGGATCATCGGAGCTGGCAGTGAATCAATCGTAGTCGCAAACGACTTTACGTTTGACCTGCCCGGCGCAGTCGTCTCGGCTACACCTCACAGATGGAGCCCGCGCCTTAACGGAGCAGGGCGCACCATGACCAAGATAGGCTTGGGCTGGGTCGTGCTCAATGCGCCGAGCGTGGCCTCTCAGCTGGCTTTGATCGTGGTGCGAGATGGTCCGTTTGGCATGTTTCAGGGTTTCGGCGGCACGCTTGAGATGGGCCACGGGACAATAGCACCCACGGCCAACCTGATATTTGATACCGCTAACTCAACAACTGTCGTCTCCGCGCCGGTTAGGTTCAGGCGAAACACGACGATTCAGAACACGGCTGCGACTTTCAAGACGGTCAACTTCACTCAGCCATGCACGTTTGAGCCAATCTCAGGGACGCTGGGGATTGCTCACGCGAACGGCACCTCGGTCACCTTTAGCGGCGGGTGTAGCTTCAAGGGCAACACTTCAATCGGGTATACCGCAGGAAGCTCGTTCTTTTTCTCCGGAGCCGTTGACTTTACAAGCGCAAGCCCGTTCACTTTTGCGAACACAGGTAACGCGCTCACGATTTCTGGAAGCACGACTTTCAACACAAACGTGACGCTTTTTGGCGGGGGCGGCAGCCAGTTTTTTACCGGCTCGGTTGCACTTGGTGACGCCAGGTCACTAACTATCCAAAGCAACTCCGTCTCGATGTCTGGGACCGTGTCCGGCACTGGTGGGATTACGACCTCGGCGACTCTTGGAAAGACTTACGGCCTGTTCCTTACTGGTAACTCATCAGGCCTTTCTGGGCCTTGCACAATCAATTCTGGGTCTTTGCAGGTTGCCGCAACAAACCGGTATGAGCCGACAGCACTCAACGTTGCGGGCTCCACCTCACGCTTCTTTTACACGTCCGGGTCGGCTGACTTTAACTTCCCAGTCAGCCCTACCGGGGTTGGTGGTGTCGTCATTCGGGGCAACTTTGCAGGGTCAGGGGTCACCTTTCCGGCGTCAGGTCCCGGGAGTGTTCAAGGGTTCGCCGGCTCGCTTCAGGCAATCGCCCTTTCAAACGCCACAAACAATAACTCCAAGCTCGTCACTCATCACTTGCCTCAGCAGTTTTGGTTGAGCGGCGCTGCATTTGCCACCGGCTTTTCTCTGACGCCTTCAATCACTTATGTCGGCGCAGGCGAGACGAGGAACACAGACGTCATCATTGACTCAGAGAACAACGCTCAAACGGCTGTCTTGTCGTCGGGGGTGTACACCCTTGCGTCGTCTGGGGCTGACGCCATCGTCCTGACTGGGGGCGTTCAGCGCACTAACAGCGGGGTGAACGCGTCAGCTCGGATGACCCTCACGCTTGCTGGCACGAACACAGACGCTAACACCATCTCCGGTCCGGTTACTGAAGTTGGCACGAATAGCGCGACGCTGGGGTTGGTCAAGAATGGCACCGGGTACTGGGCCCTGTCCGGGGCCTTGAGTCACACGGGCCCTACCACGGTGGAGCAGGGCAGCCTCCGCCTTGAGGCGATGAGCCACGACAACACGAACACGGGCAACATCTCCGTCGCCACGGGCGCCGTGCTTGAACTGGTCACCTCGGCGGCGACCCCGCGCCGAGTCACGGGCACAGGCAACGTCACCGTTAACGGTACGCTGCGCGCGGGTGCCTCGGGCACCGGCACGGGAACAGCCCGCTACGGTGGTGGGCTGACCTTTAACACCAACTCGGTACTCGAACTTGGTGCTGCCTAACTATTGGGCGCAACAGCTATACGCGACACGCCTTGTTCTAGCATCGTGTCGACAACAACCCCGCAGGCGGGCAGCCTGATTCACAACCGGGCTGCGGCCCATTGCTAGGAGTTTCCACATGGCCTCTTCGTTCTACCCCAAGGTTTTTGAGAAGGTCCTCTCTGGCGAGCTCGACCTGTCGGGCGGCGCTGGCTCTGACACCGTCAAGCTTCTTCTGCTCGGCGACTACGCCACGTACCCCCTCGACGTCACCCACGAGTTCGTTTCGAACCTCTCGGGTGAGCTTGTCGACGGCGCTGGCGGCGTCATCAACTACGCCCGCAAGACCATCCCGGTCACCCTCTCGTACAACAGCGAGGCTGGCCTCGAGGGTTGCGACCTCAACTTCGCGCTGACCACCAACGCCATCTGGGGTCCGGACGACGGCGGCGCTGCCACGTTCACCACGGGCCACGCGATCCTCTTCGTGGACAAGGGCGGCGCTGACTCGGCCAACCCGCTGCTCTACTACTTCGACCTGTCGGCCAACCAGGTCGTCAGCTCGGGTACCTTCGAGCTCCGCAATCCGACCACGGCGCCGCGCGTCCGCCGCGCGTAATTCGTAGGCCTAGCCTGCGGGTTGTTCTCAAGCCCTGTGAGGTTTATCCTCACGGGGCTTTTCCTTATCTACGGAGGTCTACATGAAGCCCGTTAAGCATCAAGTCTGGTTCGCCGGGTCATCGCGCGAGCGCACGCAGGTCATCGACCGTATCATTTTCCACGAGTCGGCGGTCGCCACGCTTGACGGCACGCTGAAGGCGCTCTCGGCCAAGGGCCTCAGCGTTCATTACTGCGTCGACCGCGACGGCTCCGTTACCCAGCACGCCGAGGAACACCGCGCTTGTGCGCACGCAGGTGGAAATCCGCCCGGTACCAAGCACAATATTCGCTCGATCGGTATCGAACTTATTAATCGGTACTACGGTCACCGGGTTAATCAGACGACCAGTCTCAAGCTCTACTCGGGAGAATTTTCTCCCGTCATCATCTCTGGAATCTTCGTCGACCGGGCTTGGAGCGCGACTGATTCTAAATTCTTGAATGCAGAACGCAAGTACATCATGCCTACACCTCAGCAGCTTGAGGCGAGCTGGCAGCTTCTTAATTCTCTGCTTCCTCGCTATAGAAATATTGAGCAAGCAAGCTGGAGTGGCGTAACAAAAACGCTCACGGGCAAGAAGGTCTATAACTGGACCACGTTGTCCAATCATGATGGACCCGGCATTAAATGCCATGCACAGTGGGCCCATGCCGACGGTCGTGTGGTTGATCACTACACGTATCTCCGTCACGCGGGCCTCGCCCCGGTCCAGGCTTACGACCTGACCGTCAAGTCCGCGAGCTCCATGCAAAAGCAAACCGAGGTACCCTGATGGACCTGATCAACAAGCTCAAGAGCTGGATGACGTGGGGAAAGATCGCCTTCTCAGCGGTCATCGCCACAGCCGGCTTCGGGACTTTCGTGGCCGGCGAAATTCGCGGCGCTAATCTGCTTGAGCCCCGGGTCTCCGCCCTCGAAGGTAGGGTCGAGAAGATCGAGGAGCACTTGGGTGCGCAGGGTGACCAGATCCTCAAGATCGTTTCGGTCATCCCGGACAAGGTCCAGCTTTTGGAAACACGCGTGGCCGGCCTTGAGGTCGAGTTGCGAGGCAACACCAAGGACATGAGCGAGATCAAGGGTTACCTCCGCGCCATGGCCGACAAGATGGGTGTTGAGCACCACGGTGGGGTGGTAAAATGAGCGACACCACCTACGCGCTGGTAATCCTGCTCGGTATCGGCCTCGCCTCGGTGGCGATTCGTAATATCGCCAAGAAGGGCGGGCGCGAGCTCTACTTCTATATCGGGGCGCTTGTTTGCGCCGGCGCTCTTGGCGCCCTCGTTGCGGACCAGAGCGACCAGCATACTTGGGCCGTTGGCCTCATTATGGGTATGGCTGCTGTAGAGCTCGGCGACGTGATGCTTGCCTCTACTGTAGAAATCGTGCGAAAGCTACTCGCTAAGGTTTCCGATAGGTTCGCCGATGACCGGCAGCCGGGCTACGGAAACGACGAGGAAGCATGAGCGACGAACTTCTTAATATCCTGAGCAGCGCCGCTAGCGCGCTGGCCTTTTTCCTGTCCCTTCACAATAAGAAGGCGTCCGACTCCTTCAAGCGGGAGTCGAACGATCGCCACCAGGCGCTGTCCCAGTCGCTTGAGGCGATCGCTAAGGCAGCCGCCGAGTCGATCGCTGCCGCGACCAAGCCTGTTGAGGAGCCCAAGGCCAAGCGCCAGGCTCGTAAGGTCAAGGATTTGACGCTCGCCAAGGTCGAGACGCCCGTCCAGCCCGAGCCTGCAAAGGCTCCCGCCAAGCCACGTCGCAAGCCTGCCAAGGGGGCCATGTGAAATTCGTCGCCGCGCTACTCATCGTTGCTCTGACTTCGTCCGAAGCACGCTCTGAGTGCGCGGACCCGGCGAAGCTTGAGTCTGACCTCAAGATCATGCGCGTGGTCCTTGATATCAAGGGCCGCGAGCACGCCGCTGCGGTGCAGGCTTACGAAGCCGCACTCGCGGCGGAGCGCGAGGCGGCTGTCAAGGCGATTGAGCAGGCTAGAACGCCTGCTTGGTGGTTGGTCGGTAGCGTGGCGCTCCTTGCGGGACTCGCCGGCGGCTACTTTATCGCCAAGGATTAAGGGTCGACGTCTTCGAAGACGTCGTCATCTTCGTCCTCGCCCTCGTCCTCGTCCTCGTCTTCGAGGGCGTCGTCATCGAAGCCGTCGCCGTCTTCCTCGCAGTCCTCGTCGTCGAAGTCATCTTCGTCGAGGTCTTCGTCGTCCAGCTCGTCGAGGTCGTCGAGGTCGTCGAGGTCCTCGTCTTCGGAAAAATCGAAGTCCTCTTCCTCTTCCGTAAAGTCAAAGTCCTTTCCCATAAAACCTCCTAGGCCTACTTAAGGTTCAAAGTTTTTGTCCGTAAAGTGGTTGCGGTAGGAGCGATCATGAAGCGAATCAAAGAAAAGAAGCTCCCTAGGTGGTCCGCAGCGTTCAAGCCTAAGGACAAACGTAAGCGTACTAAATTTATTAAGACCTGCGCTAGATGCGGTAAAGAAATGGTAGGGACAAAGCTCGGGCTTACTGGCCGCGAGTTCTGCTCCTTTGACTGCTTTACCAGCCCGCTCGGCGAACGCTGGGAAAATCTCATCACCAAGACCGAGACTTGCTGGCTCTGGGCGGGTGCGAAAAATGAGGCGGGCTACGGAGTAATTCGCGATGGTGAAAAGCTCGCCCTAGCCCACCGCGTTGCCCTCCGCCTCAAGCTGGGCGTTGAGGACTTCGAGGGCTTCGCCTGCCACACCTGCGACACCCCGGCCTGCGTCCGCCCCGAGCACCTTTATATCGGGACGCACGAAGACAACATGCTGGACCTCTCGATCGCCAATACAACGGCAGCGTCGAAGACGACTTGGGACCAGCGAAAAGAAATGGCCCGCCGATTTTTGACCGGCGAGCCAGCAGAGGTGGTGGCGGCTGATTACGACGTCTCACCACGGACGGTACGGCGCTGGGCGGATTATCTCGGGCTAGAAGGAAAAATACCCGAGCGCCGCCCAGGCCTCACGTTTTCGGATTAAGGGTCGCCTCGATATCCAGCACGCCGTCCTTCAGCGTGCAGATATTTACGGCGTGCCCTTCCTTCCTGAGGTGGTCGATCCGGGCGCGCGAGTGCTTGGTGAAAGTCTCCCAGCCCTCGTCGTAGATCGTCCAGATCTCGCAGGACTCTTTTCCTTCTGGGCGACGAGCCCCACGACCAGCCTTCTGGATCGTCTCGATATGGGACTTCCCACCGCCGGCATCGATGACCGAGGCCGTGTACGGCATGTTAGCGCCTTCGTAAAATACTTTGGTCGCTACCAGAATATCGATCTTGCCAGAGTTCAGGTCTTTCTGGACCTGCTCGCGCATCGAGTCGTTGGACTTGCCAGTGACTTCCTTGACGTGAAAGCCAGCAAACTTCCGCAGCTTCTGGGCCATCGACAGCGCGTGGTCCATGGTCTTGCAGAAGAGGATCGCGGGCTTCTCGGCCACCCTGGCGCAGTCGATCAGCAAAAGGTCGCGCTGCGGGTTGGCCCCAATAGCCTTGTCGTAAAGGTGCGCGTACGAAAAGGCCGTCCGCTTCGAGGTCTCAGGGTGGTAGAACTTGACGGCGTACACCTTGAAGCGAGCAACGCGCTCCAGCTCCATCAGGGACTCCGTAGAGACCTCGCACAGCATCTGCCCGAGCAGCGCCTCAACCACCTTTCCAGAGCCGTCAGAGCGGCTGTACGGGGTGGCTGAGAGGCCATAGCGGTAGACGGCGTTGGTGGCAGCCTCCAAGCAGCGGCGGTAGCCGTCTCCACCCGACGAGTGGCACTCATCACAGACGATACCTTCGACGCTCTCCAAGAACTCTCGGTAGTCGTCTTCGTGCAGGTGCGAGCGAAGCGTCGTCTGCATGACGAACGTGACCCGCTTCGGATTAAAGACGCCTGCCTTGATCGTGCCTGGGTCCCTGCCTCCCATGCGGAGGTAGGTCTTCTTCAGGTCTTCGAGCAGGTTCTCGCGATGGACGATAACCATCCACCGGACGTCCCGATTAAGGACGAGGGCGTTAGCCAAGATCGACTTGCCCGACCCCGTCGAGGCTTTGATGACCCCAACGGGCTTCTGCACCAGCTTCCGGATAGCCATCAGCTGGTCAGGGTAGAGATTTATTTCCCCGTACGAGCCGGAGATGAGGTCTGGGTCGATAGGATCCCAGTCCCGCTCGTCCAGAACGTCGAGGTCGTACGAACCAGCCTGTTCGAGAATGGCGTCCAGCATCCCAATCGGGATGCGGGGGCCACTCCGAACAGACATGGTGACGTCCTTAAAGCGCCCCCGCTCGGTCGGCACCTTCATCTTGTAGCTGCAGACAGCGCTGGCAATGAAGTCAGCGATCTCATCGTCGACCAAGATCTCAGAGGGCTTTACTCTAATCACAGGAGACCACCCACCAGGCGATAAGCAGTACCGACCAGAAGCGCGTCGGCCTCGTCGTCGCACGAAGGGGCGAAGCCGTGAATCTGCTCCGCGATGCGGAGGCTTAGCTTCTTCCCCTCTTCGCGGTCACGGGGCCAGTTGGCGATACCAACGTGCTTGCAGATCGCCTCGCGCCACTCGGAGATCTCAAGGATGCGGTGGTTGACGGAGAGGTGGGTAACCCACCCCTTCACCATCCCACGCATCTCAGCCAGGACCATAGCGGTCTTGGCGGACTTTCCGAGGTAGAGACCCTCGTAGACGAAGGTCGGAAAGTTCTGGCCCAAGAAGCACCAGAACGAGGGTGCGCTGCTGTTGTCGAACTCGACGTCCCCTTGCAAGGAATAGGTACACTTGAAGTTCGGGCCTTTCTTCCCCTGCTTCACGATACCGGACCAGAGAAGCTTCTCGCCGTCGAACGCGGCGAGGCCAGTCGTTCCGACCTTGGCGAGATCGATGGCGAGGTACTTCATGCGGGCGGCCCCTTAACCGAGTTGATCTGGGTGAAGAAGTGGCGCGCGTCCTCGCGCTCCATCGAGAGCATCCCGCGCATGGCCTTCAGCAGCGACTCGAAAGCCTCAAAGTTAGAAGCTCCAGTCGCGAGCATGACCATGAGCCCGTGAACGATCCCGGTCGGGATGAGCGTGGGGTCGAAGCTCTCTTCCTCGCCACCAGCGCTGAAGAGATACTCGCGCATAGACGCCAGAACCGCGTTGGAGACCTCACCGATCACCTTTGCCTTCGCATCATCCATAGACACCTCTCAGACAGTCCCCTTGAGGTAGCCAAGGACCCGTTCCATGACTTCCTTCTGGAGCTCAGCAGGGACCTTGGCGGTAACCTGCTCGTACACGACCTTATCAATAAGATGATCACTTCGCAGCTGAACAGCCGCTTCAGTGACCTTCGAGCTCGTGACCTTAGCACGATTCTGAATAAAGTTGCTGCAAGGAGCAGCCTCACCGTACTCACCGTCAAACTTTACAAAAGGCTCGCAGCCGCTGAGCTCGCATTGCGCGATGAACTCGTCAGCCACACCCCGGCTCTCAGTGCGAAGGAAGCGCGGTCCAGACACGACCTTGAGGTTAGCCTTGAGCCCCTGCGCGTCCTTCTTGAAGAGCCACACGCTGCCGTACCCAAAGCCCTGATTATCGAACCCAGTGGGCGCAAGCGCTCCGATCTGGATAGTCCGGTTACCCGTGACCCTGGACGATACGGTAGCTTCAGTGACGTGCTTACCGTCGATCCAGCAGACCCGGGTGTGCCAGTCACCGGAGAACACGAAGGGCACGGCCTGCTTCGTCTGCCAGTTGTTCAGCTTGTGGATGTCGAGCGTCTTTTCAGAAAGCAGGTACGCAGGCGTGCTGCCATCTGAAATTCCCGCGTGAGCGATCGCAGCGTCTGCGCGGTTGATCTCTTGGTCCGGCAGGTGGGCCGGGTACGGGCACAGAAGCACCCGCAGGTTCTCCACGTTGATGTACGTCGCCTCAGTCACGAGCTCGACCAAAGGGTTGGCGCAGAGCGGACTAAAGGCGAAGTCGTACTCCAAGCTGGAGTTGTGATCGTGGTTGCCCATCATGATGTACGTGGGCGTAGAACGCCCGCGCAGGAGGGCAGCTACCTGTCCTACCTGCGCGGGCGGGGGCGACGACTTATCGAACAAATCTCCGGCGATCACCACGGCTTCGCGCGGATGGTCATCAAGCACCTGCTTCAGGACCTGAAGCGTCTGCATGAACCGCGCGTTGACGCCGCCCATGACGGCGCCACCATTCTGCTTATGGTTCCCGAGGTGAACGTCGGAGATAATCAGCATGTCAGTTCTTCCTGAATCGCTGCGATGTCGGCGTCGCTTAGTGCGGCCAAGGCCGTCGGACGACCCTGACCTAGCTTCCGGTCTCCGATTGAAAACCAAGAGCCGGAGCGTTTGACCTTACCCTGCTCGACGGCGATGTCGAACACGGTGCCTCGGTTGTCGTAACCGAGGCTGTAGACCAGCTCCACGTCCATCTGACGGTAGGGCTCGGCCATCTTGTTCTTGACCGCCTTGACTCGAACGGTGTTCGAGATCGGCTTGTCGTTCGTGTCTTTGTTGGTCGAGATACGAGTGACCTCAACGCGCATGGACGTGTAGAACCGGAGGGCGTTGCCACCAGGCGTAGTGTTCGGCGAGCCAAAGGTCACGCCGATCTTCTGCCTGAGCTGGTTGGTGAAGATGACGCAGGTACCCGTCGACGACGCCACGCCAGCCACCTTGCGGAGGCCAGTCGAGAGCAGGCGAGCCTGCAACCCGACCGTGTGCTCCCCAGCGGACTTCTCGAGCTCAGCGAGCGGCGTCAGCGCTGCTGCGCTGTCGACGACGATGATCCCGTAATCCCCCGAGACGCACTCGTGGTAGAGCGTATCGATGGCGTCCTCAGCCGAGGACGGCTGATAGACGGCGAGCTTGTCACGCTGGCACCCGAGCTGAATAGCCCGCTCAGGCTCAAGCGCGTGCTCTGCGTCGATAAAGAGAGCGGCCTTGCCCATCTTGTTAGCCTGGGCACAGGCCTGAAGAACGAGGGTAGTCTTGCCGCCAGACTCCGCACCGAAGACTTCGGAAATGCGACCGCAAGGAAACCCTCCAATACGGAGGGCTCCCTTGTCGATAGCCCAGTTGCCCGTCGGGATGACGGGCACCTGGCTAACCTCAACCTGCGAGAGGAACTGCGGCCGTTCACGCTTTGGAGCGGCCATGTGTTACCTCAGCGGGGCAGATTGTGGGTCGAACGGTTACCGAGGGCCTTACCGCCACGGGACGGCGCAGGGGTGAGGTGCGCGAGCTTGGCCTCTATCGAGTGATAGGGCTCAAACACGAGCTTCTCGGCTGCGATGTCGGGAATGGCACGGTAGGTCAGCCAGTCACTGTTGAACGGGCCAGCCTGACGCGGGTCAGCCTGAACCGAGTACGAGGTCTTCGGACCCTCGATGGTCTTGATGATGTGGACCTCGTAGCCGTTCTTCGCCGAGGCATAGTTGCCGTAGAGCGAGAAGAGGCCGGTCGAGGGGTCATCAGCCTTGCCGTTGAGAGCCTCGTAGATCGTCTTCGTGCAGGAGAGCATCTGAGCGCCGAGGCTCGGATTCTTCATGTCGACGACGAGCGCGACCCAGCGCTTCGACGGGTACATCTCGTCAGCGAGATCGAGCATACCAGCCGCCTTGAGCTGGGAAGCCTTGTCGCAGACAGGGCAGTCCTCGCCCATGTGAGCCTTGCGGCACGCCACGGGGAAGCGCTTGCCCTCGACGTTGGTGCACCAGTGCTCGACGACCTGCTGGAACAGCGGGCGGTCCTTCATCTTGGGGACGAAGCGAACGATGTTGCGACCCTTCTCCAGACGCAGGTTGGAGGAGTAGGTACGCGGAACTTCGATCTCAGGGTTCTCAAGGGCGGCGGTGGTGGGGTCGTACTCTTCGAACTGAAAGTCAGGAACAGCAATAATGTCACGCATGTGAATACCTCAGGTGGTGAAAAGGATCAAAGGCCCGCGTCGATCTGCTTCTTGACGTAGGAGGTGAGCACCTTCATGCCCATCGCCCGGTCAGCGAGTGAGTCCAGCTCGGCCTTCATGAGCTGATACTCGCATTCTGCTTCGATGTACAGCTCCTCGGCGAAGACGACGTCCGGGTGCGTCGTGACCATCGCGTTGAGCGTGGCTTCCGTAGGCTTAGAGCCAGACATGGTCATCTCCTCGCGGAGAGCCAGGTAGGTGCGAGCCTCGGCCTGCTTCAGGTCCCGCTTGGTACGCAGCGACTTGGCCTTGGCCTCGGCGTGCTTGTAGGCGGCCGACGCAACCTCGGCGGTAGCGCGAGGAGTGAGCTCAACAACTTGGTCAAGGTCGAAAAGGTAGCGCTCGTCAGCTTCAAACATTGTGAACCTCAGAAGGGTTGCAGGTTACCCCAAGTGAATCCGTATTCGAAGTCAGCTTTCAGGGTCAGGGGTCCGACCTTCTGTGCGGTCATACACCGCTCCATCAGGTCTTTTACTTCATCGCGGTACTTGCTCTTGCACTCGACTAGAATCGAGTCGTGAACTGAGAGCACTATACGTGCAGGAAGCTTCTTGTCTAGTAGTTCCTGTTCGATTTTTACACAAGCTGATAGACAGATATCAGAAGCCCAGCCCTGAATTGGTGAATTTTGTGATCCACGCTCTGCACCACCACGCCTGTAGTCGTGATAGCCGATGGACGGGAGCTCGCGCCGGCGAGCCGGCTTGCCGTCCCACGGGATCCAAACTTCGCCCGTAAGCTGGGTCTTGATGCGCGCGTCTTCCATGGTCCGCACTAGGCCAGCGAACGCCTTCTCGAAGCCCTCTACGAGCTTCTCTGCGGCCGGCAGGGCGATGCCAAGGGTAGAGCTCAGGCCCTTCGCCGAGGACTTATAGATGGCGGCGAAGTTGGCGGTCTTAGCTTGGTTACGGTAGGGCGACTCCTTACCCGCAGCCTTCTGCTCCCTGATGATGCGAAGGCACTCCTCGCTCGTGATGCCCCAAGCATCAGGCGCGATCTTGGCCGCCGTCATGGCGTGGAAGTCAGCTCCGCTCAGCAGGATAGAGAGCATCTCTTGGTCCATTGACCAAGCTGCTGCGATGTAGATTTCGAGCGTCTTGTAGTCAGCCTGGATAATAATCCAGTCGTCGTCGTGCCAGTCATTACCGAACGTGCGGCCGTCAGCCTGGAACAGGTTCTTCACGACCTTTGCGTCAGGACCGCCCTTAGACGGGATGGTCTGAGCCGCCGGCTCAGTCATCGACAGACGACCCGACCGAGCGCCGACGATGTCAGCCCTCGGGTGTACGCGCCCGTCTTTGCCGATGTAGTTCGGCAGGGTCGTGACGTAGCTGCCGTACAGCTTGACTAGCTTTCGCCAAGCCAAGAGGTTGTCGATGAGCGGGTCACCCTTCAGGAGCTCTAGAGCCTTCTGGTCAGTCGAGATAGCCCCAGTTTCAGTACGTCGAATCATGTCAGGGGCAGCGACAGCCTGGATGTAGTCGCCCACGCTCGCGTTGCTCGACGGGCTGACACCGCTGTTCTTGAGAACGATGTCGAGCTCTGAGATGCGCGAGCCGAAGTAGTGCCCGGCCTGCCTGATCGAGTCACGAGAGATGTAGAGCCCGACGCGGGACATGCGCCCGAGGAAGCCGTACGCCGGGTAGATGAGGCGTTTGCCGTGCTCCCGGACAGGCTGGTACTGGTCGAGCTCCTTCTGCTGGTGCTCGTGGACTGCCAAGGTGACCCACGAGTCGCGCGCGGCGTAGCGGTGCAGGACGTCAGGGTCGATCCCGCGATACATGTACGCCTTCTTGCGCTTCTTCAGGTACTTCTCGCGGTCGGCCGTGGTCTCGGACTCTTCTTCACTCAGCAGGCCACGGGCCGCCTCTTGGATAATCTCCGCTTGGTCCATGTCCTTCTGGGCAGCGTCCATCTCACGCTTGGGAGACGGGATGCCGACATGGAAGGCTAGCTGAGCCAGGCTAGCGTCGCACTCACCGTGGATGAGCTTGGCGTTGACGCGCGTGTCCCAAGCGATCGGACCAGGTCGGAAGGCAAAGCGCGGGTCTACGTCAAAGGCCGTGATGTCGTAGTCGATGTTCTGGCCGCCGTACTGGATGTGCGGCTGCGTCAGAGCCTTCCTGAGCCACTTGCGGACCTCAGGGCTCTCCAAAGACTTCTCGTCAAAGACGAGCGTTGGGTCCTCGCTGCGCAGGGACTTCGTCATCGTCACCTCGACGATCATGAAGTCCTTCTGGTGCTGAAGCCCGTAGGTCTCGGTGTCGAACGAGATGATCTTGGCGTCTTCCAACCACTCGTCCGCCCAGTCTAGCTCGTACGGGCTGACGAGAACGGCGTGCGCCTTCGGCAGGTCGTTCTTCTTGGGATTGCGGTGCAGGTCGAGCAGCAAGCCGACCTCGTTGGAGAAGTGGCGGTGGAACATCTCGTTCATCAGCACGTCGCTAGCGCGGTGTGTGCCGACGATAGGAATCCGCCGCTTGAGGTTGGTGCTGTACACGTTAAAGTACGAGCCCCGATTCGAATAGGTGGCGATGGGGAAGCCGGCGAACGACTTGGCTGCCTGGCTTCCCATCAGCAGGACCATCTCAGGCTTGAAGGTATCCCACGAGTGCGAGAGATACGGGCGACAAGCCGAGATGTCGGAGTCCTTTAGCGGTGCGCCTCCGCGCGGGCTCAGCGTCCCGCAGCGGAAGGCGAAGTCGTAAAGGATGTGACCCTCGTAGCCGAGGTTACGGATCGTCGAGGTGACGATCCGCTCCGTAGGTACGTCGAGGGTCGACTGCGAGAGCACGACGAGCATGCGCTCGGCAGTCGTTCCCCGCACGAGGCGGGGCTTGGCAATGGTCGGCCCCTCCCTCAGATCACAACGCTTGCACAGGTTGCAGCCGTCACCCTTGGTCTGCATGACCTTAGAGCGCCCGCTCGCTGTCCATTTCCGGTCTACGCTGCTCTCCCGAGGATTAAACGGGAAGGCTTCGTCAACCGCGATGGTGTCGAGGTAATCTGGGAAGAGGTCGATCATCTTAGAACTTCCCCTGAACGAACTTGCGGATGGTGTTCTCGCCCGGGTTCGCCTTCGGGAACGCCTTGAACTTGCCGGCGTTTTCGAGGATGAACGTGGTCACGTCGTCAATCGAGGCGCCCTGCTGCTTCAGGTAGGCGATCGCGTCTTCCATCGCGACGCCAATCTTCGGCGTCTCGTAGATCTGCGGGTCCATCCGGAAGTCCTTGGTCAGAATCTTCCGCTCGGGAACGTCGCTCGTCAGAGCTGCGAGCCCCTCTTCGACCTCACGCTCCTCTTCCTCGACAGTCGGCGTGATGCTGAACTGCACCTTGGGTGCAGGCGCCTTCACCGCCTCCTCGTCGTTGTCCGTCCCGACCTCAGAACCCTCGTCCTCGTCGAACTCGATCGGAACCATGCGCGAGGTCGTCGGCAGGTTCGCACCACCCGAGATGACGTGCGCGTGCCCAGCCGGAATTTCCCGAACCTCAGGACGCTTGGACGGACCGGTGTCAGGGGCGTCCGCGAGCTTCTTCGGGCGACCGCGCTTCTTCTTCTCACCCTCAGGCTCGGTCGCCGGCAGGACAAAGTCGCGCGGCTTCGCGGCGGGTGCGGGCTCGGCAACGGGTGCAGGCGCGACGTTGTTGTCAATGTGAACGATCGGGTCGGGGATGACGAAGCGCATGCCACCCAGAGCGGGCGTAACGCTGACGAACGCGTCGACCTGCTTCACAGGCTCGACAGCCTTGATCTCAGGCTTGGTCTGAGGAGCAGGTGCGACCTCGGGTGCGGGTGCAGGTGCGGGAGTAGCAGAGGTAGCAGGAGCCTGTGCGCGGCTAACGAAAGCCGCGAAGGCGGCCATCTCTTCGAGGGAGTCGAACTGTACGCTGATGTTCATGGTTGATTACTCGCTTGTTGAATTGCCTGCAGGAACTCTTCGTGACTCGCATCCCCGGGATCTTTCCCTGGTGCGACTGGGACATAGATGGCATCGACGCCACCTACTCTGAGTAGTGTAGCTAACGCCCAGCTTTCTGCTTTCGCGTCGCCGTCGAGCATTACGTACACACGCTTTCTACAAGAAGCTAGTAGTTTTTTGTGCTCGTGTGATGGTTTTCCTAATACCGCGACAGTGTGCGGGTAGTGAGGTAGTGCGTCGAAGACGCCCTCCACCACTACGATAGGATCGTCATCCCACAGCCTGTCCTTGTTGAACATGCTGATCTCGCGCTTGAAGCCCTTCTGGTATCGGTACGAGCGGTCGACAATGTTACGGGCGACGAACCCGCTGAGGTTGGGGCCATCCCACAACGGCACAACGATGCAGTCCCGGTAGAAGCCGAACTGGCAGTAGCCGATCCCGCAGTCGACGATTGTCTCAGGATGCACGCCTCGCCCTGTGACGTAGTTCCAGAACCTGATGTCCGTGCCCGCGACGGGCCTTTCGCTCAGGGGCTGAAACTCGTCTGGCAAGGTGATCGTAGGCTTAGGAATCTCCGACAAGGGGTTGTCGACGGGCGGTACGTACCACTCCTTCGCCTTGCTGCGCTTGTAGAACCCTTTCTCTTGGCAACGGTGGCAGTAGAAGTAGCCGGTCTTGAGGGCGACCGACATGTTGCGCTTTGACGTGTTCTCGTGCCCGCACCACGGGCACCCGACGCGAATCCAGTCGCGGTCGTCCCCGCCGTGCTCCTCCACGAAGCTTTCGACGATGTCAGCGATGAGCGACTTACTCATCCTCGAACTCCCACTTCGTGCTGCCGGTGTAGGTAGTGGCTGGAATCTCTAGCTCCTTCGAGACGGGGATGTGGATGAAGTAAGGGTTAGGGAGCACGCACCCGTAGCTAGAGTTGAACGTGAACGAGGGCGTTCGCTTACGGGGCTGCCCAGTACGGAACTTGGCCAAGTAGGCGTAGACCGCCTCACTGCCGTCGTCCTTAGCTTCGATGTTGACCGAGATGACGTTGTCGGAGACGCGGGACT
>Ga0315909_10000346_pt1 | contig 62223 bp, 54 predicted proteins | sample LakEriMetagenome_11_FD_203527 | JGI IMG/M metagenome (GOLD analysis project Ga0315909, IMG submission 203527) | Freshwater fungal communities from buoy surface, Lake Erie, Ohio, United States - Buoy 2 MA125 | ecosystem: Environmental > Aquatic > Freshwater > Lake | place: USA: Lake Erie, Ohio...
CTCACGTGTTCCTCACCCGTTCGCCGCTAATTCACTACCGAAGTAGTTTCATCGCTCGACTTGCATGTGTTAAGCACGCCGCCAGCGTTCGTCCTGAGCCAGGATCAAACTCTCCATAGAAAGTTTTTCTGGCTTACGAGACAAACAAACTGTCGTTTATTTTGTCTTTACCAAAGGAAATCAACGAGTAGTCCAAACGCTGAATTAACAGTGAATGGCACATACTTCATTGAAGTATTTATTTAGAGAATGACTACTAGAGCCATTCTCTGGCATTGACTTATGGCACGCTGTTGAGTTCTCAAGGTACGGATGCGCACTGCTTCCTAGGATTTCTCCTAATTTTCAGGGCAGACTGCCAAACTTAGTGCATACGGCTAGGCCCGGTCAAACCGGCTAGATAGGCGCTAAATCGGGAAGTGATGCTGTACGGCCCCCAAGCTTCCCAGGGGTACGTTCCACAGCAAGGAGCGTAACTATAGGGGTGACCAGTCTGAGGGTCAAATCGGGGTGCTAGGAGATGGCTCACAAGAGCGCAAAATCGTTAAATCTAGAGAAATTGATCTATTTGAGCGTAAATAATGGCCTTTTGGGGACCTTTATCAGAGTCTAGGCAAGTTCAACGGCAGCGAGATCGCGCTTGCCTTTACGCAAAACTGCATATTTTCCGCATAAAAAGTGAGTTTTTTCCAGGCGGAAGTCCTCCCCCGAGATCTTCTCATTATTGAGATATGCGCCACCTTCTTTAACGATTCGGCGGGCAGCAGATTTGGAGTCGACAACCCCTGCTGCTGCGAGCAAATCAACCCACGTGGGAATTTCATCACTGGCTGAAATCTGAACACGAGGCAATTCACTTAGAGCACTCGCTAAAGTTTTTTCATCGAGGGTGGTGAGATCGCCTTGTCCAAAGAGAGCCTTCGCTGCTTCTTCAACTCGTGCAGAAGTTTCTGTTCCGTGAATCAATGAGGTCAGTTCGCGTGCGAGTGCGCGATGGGCGTTACGTGCACCAGGATTTTCGTTATGTTCCTTTTCGATCTCTTCGATTTCCTGACGTGACTTAAATGAAAATACCTTGAGGAAGTTGATGACATCTTTATCATCAGAGTTCAACCAGTACTGGAAGAAAGCATATGGAGATGTCATCTCTGGATCTAGCCAGACACTTCCTCCTGCGGTCTTACCAAACTTTGTGCCATCGGCCTTGGTGAGAAGTGGAACGGTAAGTGCATGTCCACTTCCACCTTCTACACGACGAATCAAATCTAGCCCGGCGACAATATTTCCCCACTGGTCTGATCCTCCAAGTTGGAGCGTGCACTTGTTGCGGCGATAAAGTTCAAGATAATCAAAGGCTTGTAGTACCTGATAGGAAAACTCTGTATATGAAATACCGCCCTCAAGACGGTTCGCCACTGAATCTTTTGAGAGCATTTGATTGACGCTAAAGTGTTTGCCGATATCTCGCAAAAATTCGATAGCCGAAAGCGGAGATGTCCAATCAAGATTGTTAACTACTACCGCTGGATTTGCAGCCACTTTGAAATCAAGTACAGACGAGACTTGCAACTTGATTCGGCTGACCCATTGCTCGACGATTTCGCTGCTATTGAGGCTGCGTTCTTCATTGCGTCCGCTTGGATCGCCAACTAAGCCAGTGGCTCCCCCAACAAGTGCAATCGGATGGTGTCCAGCTAATTGAAAACGTCGCAAGACGAGAAGAACAACGAGGTTTCCTACGTGAATGCTTGGGGCGGTTGGATCAAAGCCAATGTAGAGAGTGATTGGCTTTTCTAACGCCGCAGCAAGTTCTTTCTCATCGGTGGTCTGTGCAATAAGCCCACGCCAGCGCAGGTCATCAAGGAATTGACTCATGCGCTCATCATGCCCGAAAAGGCCTTGGACTTGGCGGAGAAATTCGCTTCAAATGCACTGACTTCACTTTTGAGGATCGCTAATTGACGACCGAGGGCCGCTGGCGCGGTTCCACCGTAGGTTGTACGTGAGGTGAGTGCGCCATCGACTGTAAGTACTCCGCGAATATCGGGAGTAAGTGATGGGTGGATCGCGATGAAATCAGCGTCAGCAACTTCATGGAGTTCAATCTTGCTCTTCTCAGCTAGTGCAACACATTTACCTGCTGCCTCATGAGCTGCCGCAAATGGAACATGTGCTCGTACGAGAAAGTCTGCAATCTCAGTCGCAAGGGAGTAACCCGTAGGAGCTGCTGCCGCCATCTTTGCGCGATCAAATTCGGTAGTTGCAATCATTCCGGTAACTGCCGGTAGAACAAGTGCCAAGGTATCGAATGAATCGAAGAGAGGTTCTTTATCTTCCTGCAAGTCGCGGTTGTAAGCGAAAGGCAGACCCTTCAACATGGTGAGAACTCCAGTGAGATTGCCAACTAGACGTCCAGCTTTTCCACGTGCTAGTTCTGCCATATCTGGATTCTTCTTCTGTGGCATGATCGAAGAGCCCGTTGAATATGAGTCGGCAACCTTCGCCCAACCAAATTCAGTAGTGGCCCAGATGCACCACTCTTCACCAATTCGTGACAGATGAACGCCAACCATTGAGATAATAAAGAGCGCTTCTGCGACAAAATCTCGATCAGATACCCCATCGATACTATTGCCGGCACTTTTTTTAAATCCAAGGGCGGTAGCGGTCGCTTCAGGTGATAGCGGTAGAGATGATCCTGCAAGTGCGCCAGAGCCCAACGGACTTACCGACGTTCTGACTAGCCAGTCATCGATACGATCTAGATCTCGATTGAAAGCGTGTACGTGTTTTGCTAGCTCGTGACCAAAGAGCACTGGCTGCGCATGCTGCATATGGGTAAAGCCAACTGCAGGTGCATCAGTGTATTCGTCAGCTTTTGCGACAAGTGCCTGCTGTAAACGAATAATCAGCTCTGCGGTCTGCAACATTGCGTCGATAGCGTAGAGGCGAAGATCAGTCGCGACTTGATCATTACGAGAACGACCAGCACGGAGCGATCCCCCTATCTCGCCTAGCTTCTCCGTGAGACCTCGCTCCAGCGCTGAGTGAACATCCTCATCTGTTTCGTTATAGGTAAAGCGACCAGTAGTCACTTCTTCGGTTAATTCAAAAAGTGCGGTTCGGATCTTTCCGGATACCTCCGGCGTTAAGAGAGCCGAAGACTCGAGGACTGCTAAATGTGCCAAAGAAGAACGCAGATCGTATGGCGCTAGTCGCCAATCAAAGTGCACGCTTCGTGAGAGGGCAAAGACTGCATCCGTTGGTTCCTCTGAAAATCTTCCACCCCAAAGTGCCATGGTTCTACCTTCTCTTCTTGGTTCTAGTTTTTCCAGCGAATGCAAGTAGTTCTCGCGCTAAAGCGTTACCACCAGTAGCGCTCTTTGATACAACCAAGACTGTGTCATCGCCAGCAATTGTCCCGATGATCTCCTTAATTCCTGAATGATCAAGTGAACTTGCAAGTAGCTGAGCACCACCGGGTGGAGTTCGAACGACAGCAAGATTCCCACTGGAATCAACGCTGAGAATTAACTCTTGCGGCAAAGGCATAGATCTTGCCATTGAAGAATCACTATCTTCTGAGATGGCATAAACCATCTCCCCTTTTTGATTTCGAATGCGTACGGCGCCGATCTCTTCAATATCTCTGCTCGCCGTCGCTTGTGTAACCGGATATCCAGCTTTCTTCAGCGCTTGTACTAAATCTTCCTGGCTATGGATTCGACCAGTTGCAATTGCAGTAATTGCCGCAGATCGTCGCGCCGAAACCGTGTTGATCGGTTGCACTTTAGACATGACTAGCCTCCTTCAGTACTCTTTTAAACGTTGCGATGAACTTGTCGATCTGTACGGTCGTGACAATCAGTGGTGGAGCGATTCGAATGGTCTGATCATTTGCGGCGTTAACAACCACGCCAGCCTCAAGCATCGCAGCTGCAATCTTCTTGGCGTTCGGCGTTGAAAGTTCAATACCTAGAAGAAGTCCCCGACCACGAACTTCGGAAATTCCAGGAGTATTGCTTAGGCTCTTCTTGATTTTCTTCTCGAAGGTTTTTGCAGACTGCATCAGTTTCTTGCTCTCAATGACATCTAGAACGGCATTGGCTGCCGCACATGCCACAGGGTTTCCGCCGAAAGTTGTTCCGTGGTCGCCGGGCTGTAGCAACGCAGCCGCTCTTCCGTAGGCGATCGTTGCACCAAGTGGCAATCCCCCACCCAATCCCTTCGCCAATGTAATGACATCAGGTCGCACTTTCTCGTGTTCAAAACCAAACCACTGCCCAGTTCTTCCAATTCCAGTCTGCACACAATCAAAGACCAATAACGCTCCAACACGATCGCAGATATCCCTCAGAGCAGATAAGTAGCCATCGTCTGGGGTAATAACTCCAGCCTCTCCCATAATCGGCTCAATGATTACCATCGCAGTTTTCTTTGATACCGCACGAGTCATCGCTGAAAGATCACCATAAGGAACGTGAGTAACACCCTTGAGCAATGGAGCAAATGGTTCACGTTTTGATGGCTGCCCGGTCATTGATAGCGCACCCATTGTGCGACCATGGAAAGAACCCTGAGCTGCAACGATGCGAGATCTTCCAGTTCTACGTGAGATCTTTAACGCTGCCTCATTTGCTTCTGCACCAGAGTTACAGAAGAAGACACGAGCGCTGGGATCCCCTGTCATATTCTGCAATCTAGAGGCTAGGAGAAGTCCCTGCGGATGTGCAAAGAAATTGCTTACATGAGCCATCGTCGAAATCTGCTTAGTCACTGCCTTGATCACAGATGGGTGGCCATGACCGAGAACATTTGTGGCGATGCCCGCTAGAAAATCTAGATAGGACTTACCTTGATCATCCTTAAGAACGCAACCTTTAGCGCTGACAAATGTTCGTGATGGGGTTCCATAATTTGTCATCATGACATCATCCCAAGTGATAGCCGCGCTCTTCTTCATCATGCGCTGACCAACGTTCCACCGCTATTTTCTAGCGCCAAAGCAAATGCTTCCGGATCTCTACCGTCGATAATTCTGACGGCTCGTGCGCCGCTATCAATCGCTTCAATGCATGCCGCAACCTTCGGTGACATTCCTTCTGCGAATGAATCCTTCATTGCAAACAATTCATTGCGACTAATAGAAGAGATAAGAGAGTCGCGATCTGGCCAGTTCCGATAGATACCAGGCACATCTGTCATCACGATGAGTGCCATCGCATCGAGCGCTCCTGCAATCGCAGCGGCCACAAGATCTCCATTCACATTTAGCGCCCCGGTGCCATCAGCATTTGAAGCCACCGGTGAAATCACCGGAACTTTTCCTTGGTCAAGGAGCGAAATAATCTGATCGGCATCAACTGCTGTTATGCGACCCACAAATCCAAGATCTACCGGAGAGCCATCGACTAATCGTGTGAGCGTTTCCGCTTTAATCATAAGACGACCCGAGAGTGAGACCGCAGGAATCGAATGCGCAATTAATGCAGCGGTAACTTCAGGTCCTACTTGTCTGGCAAGAACTTCCTCGGCCACTTCTAGTGTTGCTTGATCCGTGTAACGAAATCCACCTATGAATTGTGGTGTGATGCCACGCGCAATGAGTTCAGCATTCACTTGGGGAGCCCCACCATGAACAACTACAACCTTGAGATTCTTTTCCAAAGCCTGGCTTAGCGCGCGAGCAAAAAGCCCAGAGTCGTCTGACATTGCGTGGCCACCATATTTGACGACAAGAATGTTGCTCATATTCCGATGCCCTGAGCGCTTAGGCCTGTAGCGGCTGCTAATCCACACATAATGTTTGCGTTCTGCACTGCCTGGCCGGCAGCGCCTTTACCCAGATTATCTATTGCGATACTGACTATTGCGCGCTTTGTGTGGCCATCTACTGCAACCTGAAGATGTGCGGAGTTGCTGCCATATACCGAATGGGTGGCTGGCATTTCTCCCTCGGGTAGAACAAAAACAAAGTCCTGATCGGCGTAGTAATTTACGAAGTGACTTCGCAGTTCATCTGTCGTAATGAATTGATCTAGCTTCACAGTGATCGTGGCAAGAATTCCACGCACCATTGGTGCCAGCATCGGAGTAAAGGAAATTCGCACTTCTTTTCCCGTGGCCTGCGAGACGCATTGTTCAATCTCAGGAGTGTGCTGATGCACTCCACCAAATTTATAGGAGGACATAGACCCCATAATCGCACTTGCCAAAAGATTGCTCTTAGCTGTGCGTCCTGCGCCAGAAGTTCCAGACGCTGCAACGACAACAACATCATTGAGGTGCGCAAAGTGAGCAAGCGGCGTCAGCGCTAGCGCGGTGGCGGTTGCATAACAGCCTGGATTAGCAATCTTCTCTGACTTTTCAATTTTGGAAGATTGTCCTTTTATCTCAGGCAATCCGTATACCCAGTGTCCAGCGTGATCTCCGCCGTAATACCTCTCCCAGGCAGCGGGATCTTCCAATCTAAAATCTGCACCAATATCTACAAACTTCATACTTGGCTTCAGAGCGGAAATCTCTTTGACTGCTGTTGCAGATTCACCATGAGGTAGCGCCAAAAAAACAAGATCACAGGCTGCAAAAAGTTCGGCAGAGAATTTAGAGAATCGCTGTTCGTTGAAAGGGCTCAGGTGTGGATGCAGAGAAGTGATTAACTCCCCCGCATTGGAGTGCGCCGATACAGCCTCGATTGAAAAAGTTGGATGCGAGGAGAGGATCCTGAGTAACTCACCGCCGGCATAGCCACTGGCCCCGACGACACCAATTTTCATGGTTCTGAGTATACCTGGAGATCTATAAATATGCAATCAACTGCATATTTATGCAGTGCGCAGAATCGCGCCCGTGGCCTTAACGGCCGCTGCCACAGCGGACTCACGCATCTGCGCTACCTCTGCCCCAGTGAGTGTTCGATCAGGGGCACGGAAGACGAGTGAGAATGCCAAGGAGATTTTGCCATCACCCAACTTGTCGTAACGATCAAAGAGAGTGATTGATTCGAGAAGTTCACCAGCACCGGCACGCAGCGCTGATTCGACATCGCCTGCCGCTACCCTTTCATCAACAATGAGCGCAACATCTTGGAGGGCTGCCGGCATTGTTCCTACCGTTGTTGGTCGGACTCGTGGTGAATCAGGTAACGCACTCAGAGCAACTGCAAATGCAGCGCTGCGGGGTGGTAACCCGTACTTAGCAATGATTCGAGGATGTATTTCACCAGCATGAGCAACTGGTTTGCCGTCAACAATCAGCTCTGCACATCGGCCAGGATGCCACGGAGCAAACTCGCTTCGCGCAATACTCCACGGCAGGTGACAGAGATCAAGAATATCCGCAGCTGCAGCGATCGCATCTTGCCAACCATAAGAGCCGGAAGCGCCTTGCCAATCTTCACTCTCTTTTTTGCCCACGAGAACCCCCGCAACATGAAAACCTTGAGTTGGGACGCTGGCGTAAATTTCTTTGATGATCTGTGCTGATGGACGAGTACCAATTTCAGGGTAAATGCCATCAATGAGTTTTTGTGAACTTCTAAAGATTGAACCCATCTCAAATATCGCAAAGTCTTTAGCGCCGCGGGAAATGTTTCGTGCAGCTACTTCAATAAGTCCAGGTACTAGATGCACGCGCATAAGAGGGAACTCTTCTGACATCGGATTTGCGATCTTGTAGGTCGAAGCTCTCTCCCCCACAAAGCCCATGAACTCGATGGTCTCTTGATTGGTAAATGGGAAAGTTTGGACCTCTGCTAATCCGCGTGATGCCAACATCGTTGCAACCGCTCGACGGCGTTTCTGACTGGAGGTAAGCGATGCGTGTACTGGACGTGGAGGAAGCACTGAAGGAATCGCGTCATAACCAATCATTCGCGCCACTTCTTCTGCCAAATCCGCAGGTGTGAGCAGATCCCAGCGCCATGATGGCGGATCTACCTCGAAGCTCTTTTCATCAACATCGCAGCCAACGACGCGCAGAAGTTCAGCAATTTTTGCCGGTGCAATTTCTAAGCCCAAAATACGAGAGATATAAGAGGGATCGAGCATCAAGAGGGGTGCATAGCGTGGCTTACCATCGACCACGGTAGCCACATGTTCTGCAGAGCTATGTTGGGTAAGAAGTTGCACAAATCGAGCAGAAGCAAATTCAGCCAGCGATGGATCTACGCTGCGTTCAAGGCGACGTGATGCCTCTGATGACAACTTATGGCGACGAGAATTTTTGGCGATCGCAACAGGATCAAAGCGAACCGCTTCTAGGGCAATCTCAGTGGTTGTCTCTGAAATTTCTGAAGAAGCCCCTCCCATCGTTCCTGCTAAAGCAAGAGGTTCTTTGTCATCGCAGACCATTAGATCATCGGGATGAAGTTGTCGTACCTGTCCATCCAACGTTGTGAAAGGTTGCGCCTTGCCTGCGCGCCTAATTGTCAGGCCACCCTTGATCTTTGCCTTATCAAATGCGTGAAGCGGTTGACCGAGTTCGAGCATGACGTAGTTGGTGACATCAACAACGAGTGAAATAGAGCGCATGCCCATCTTTTCAATTCTTCGACGCATCCAGAGTGGAGTTGTTGCTCTGGGATCAAAATTAGTCAGCGTGCGTAAGTAGAAGACCGAAGCCGTCGTTGGATCTTCTATCTTTGCAGTTACACCTTTACCTGTCTCGGCAAAGGTAAGGTCGCGTAGCGCATCCACCGGATCGGTGAATTTCAGATTGAGTGAACCAGCAACTTCGCGAGCCAGGCCGCGAATACTTAACGCATAACCACGATCTGGATTCACTGCGACATCAAAAATCACATCATTGATCATCAAACCTTTGATCGCGTCTTCACCAATCGCGACCGTGCCTTCGGCAAAGGTCATAATCCCGGAGTGGTCTTCCCCTAATCCGAGTTCACGGGCAGAACAGATCATTCCGTTAGAAGTTTTTCCATACGTTTCACGTGCGCCGATTGCAAAATCACCCGGTAGCACTGCCCCAGGTAGGGCGGCAACAATGAGATCCCCCACAACAAAATTTGTTGCTCCGCAAATTACGTAACGAGTTTGCCCTTCACCGCAATCAAGGCCCACATACCTCACTGGTTTCTTAAACTCGGTGAGCTCCTCGATGCTGAGAACCTTTGCAAAGACCAGAGGTCCTGTGAGATCGGCCCCTTGCACAATGATTTCCTCTACCTCGAAACCAACGCGGATGAGGCCATCTGAAATGTGCTCGGGAGTAATCGAATCTGGAATCTCTACGAATTCCTTAATCCAAGATAATGGTGCGCGCATGTTAGAGACCCACTCCAAACTGACGAGTGAATCTCAGATCACCTTCAACGATGTCATGCATATCGGTAATGCCATGGCGAACCATCAGGGTTCGCTCAAGACCCATTCCAAATGCGAAACCTGAGTAAACATCTGTGTCGATTCCGCACGTTGCAAGAACGCGAGGATTGACCATTCCGCAACCGCCCCATTCAATCCAACGGCCGTTGAAGTAGATATCTACCTCAGCACTTGGCTCGGTGAATGGAAAGAACGATGGACGAAGACGAGTAGTGACATCGGCACCGAACATATGGCGAGCAAAGTTATCTAGCGTCCCCTTCAAATGTGCCATCGTGATTCCCTTATCAACGACTAGTCCTTCAACCTGGTGGAAGACAGGACTATGGGTTGCATCAAGTTCATCGGCGCGGAATGTGCGCCCCGGACAGATCACATAGATCGGAGGTTCGTTCTCCAACATAGTTCGGATCTGCACTGGTGATGTGTGAGTTCGTAGAACGACTCCAGATTCAACTGGCTCGATAAAGAAGGTGTCTTGCATGGTGCGCGCCGGATGATCTGCCGGAATATTCAGGGCATCAAAGTTAAGCCAACCCGACTCGAGTTCAGGACCTTCGGCAACGGAAAACCCTTGCTCGACAAAGAAATCTGAAATCTCGTTCTTAATGATTGTGATCGGATGTAATCCGCCTTTATGGGCACGCGATACCGGCAAGGTGATATCGACAACTTCATCACGGAGAACTCTTTCGTTCTGCTCTTGCTCTAGTTTCGCTGTTGCTTGCTCAAGTGCAACTGCAATCGCAGCCTTGGCTTCACCAATGATTTTTCCAACAGATGCTTTCTGATCGGCAGGCAACGAGCCCAGCCCGCGACTTGCTAACGCAATTGGAGATTTGTCACCGAGGTGAGCAAGACGAGCCTCTTTCAAAGAATCTAGGTTGCTCGCTGCGGTGAAGGCTTTTTCAGCCTCTTTCACCCATGACGAAACCTCAGCCTGATCCATGGACCGTATTCTAACCGTGCGAAGGTCGAGAAAGCGTGAACATTACGATCGAGGCCGCCGCCGAAAGATTGAGACTTTCTGCCTGACCTGACATTGGAATTGCAACGGTACGCGCAGAGACCGCTAATTCAGCAGAGCTTGTTCCCGCGCCTTCATTACCGAAGATTGCTACACATGGACCGGTGGCGCGGAAGTCAACAATTGATTCACTTGCATGGGATGAGAGAACGATGCATTCAGGGTTATCTAATTCTTTAAGGAGCGTTGCCAACTCGACCGATTCGAATACTGGAATATGCCAGAGAGAGCCAGCAGTGGAACGAACAACTTTAGGTGAATACATATCAACGCTCTGCGGCGAGGTGATAATTGCCCTGGCACCGAAGGCATCGGCCGAGCGAAGAATGGTGCCCGCGTTCCCTGGATCTTGGATCCGATCAAGATAGATAAAGAAAGATTCTGGAGTGATAGCAATCTCTGAAAGTTTAAAGTTTGGAATTGAACAGACTATCAAAATTCCTTGTGGAGTTACCGTTGATGTCATGGCCTGCATTACCGCGTCATTTACCTCAACAACATTTACCTCTGTTACATCGAGATCAGAGATTCGCTGGGCACCTGCTGGGCTGAGGTAGAGAGTCTCAATTGCGGGACCTTGTTGACAGGTAAGTGCTTCACGGAGCGCTTGAATTCCCTCGGCGACAAAGAGCCGTGATTCATTTCGCTCTTTAACGCCCCTTGAACCGATAAGAGCCTTCACTCTCCCGACATGCGGGGAATGAAGGCTCTCAATCATTGGATTGATTATCGGCGCTATTTTAAATTACGCAGAAACTAGGCTCTTGCGAGCTAGATCAACAAGGGACTTAAATGTTGCTGGATCGTTGATCGCCATATCTGAAAGAACGCGACGATCTACTTCAATACCAGCGGCCTTTAGACCTTGGATGAAACGGTTGTATGTCATTCCGTTTTCACGAGCTGCTGCATTAATGCGCTGGATCCAGAGCTGACGGAAGTCGCCCTTCTTATCCTTGCGGTCATTAAATGCATAGACCATTGAGTGAGTGACTTGCTCCTTCGCCTTTGTGAAAAGACGTGAGCGCTGACCACGATAGCCCGCTGCGCGAGCCAGGGTTGTGCGACGCTTCTTTGCTGCGTGGACACCACGTTTTACTCTTGCCATTTAGTGCACGCTCCTTACTTCAAACCAAGCATGCGCTTGGCTGTCATTGTGACGGTTGGCTTTGCTGACTTCTCTTGGCTAAGACGACGAGTGACACGTGATGACTTGCGCTCCAAAAGGTGGCGCTTTCCTGCACGCTCATGCATGATCTTTCCTGTACCTGTGACGCGGAAGGTCTTCTTCGCACCACTGTGGGTTTTCATCTTTGGCATTGCTGTCTCCTGTGCCTACTCGGTTTTACTTCTCTGCTTCTTGCTTTGCCTTCTCAGCAGCAGCTCGCGCTGCCTTCTGTTCTGCAACTGCTTCGGTCTTCTTTTTCGTCGGACCTAATACCATCGTCATATTTCGACCCTCTTGCTTAGGGGCGAATTCAACGAATCCATGTTCTACAACGTCTTCTGCAAGTCGTTGCAATAACTTAAAGCCCATCTCCGGACGAGTTTGTTCACGCCCACGAAATTTCATCGTGATCTTTACCTTGTCGCCACCCTTGAGGAACTTCTCGATTGCGTTCTTTTTAGTCTCGTAATCGTGAGCTTCGATCTTGGGAGTCAAGCGCACTTCCTTCACCACAATGTGGGTCTGGTTCTGACGAGCCTCTCGCGCCTTCTGTGCTGCTTCATATTTGAACTTTCCGAAGTCCATTATTTTGCAGACAGGTGGGTTGGCTTCTGGTGCAATCTCGACGAGGTCGAGACCGATTTCATCTGCCATTGCTAGGGCTGCCTCGATATCTACAACTCCAACTTGTTCACCGGTGTAATTGATGAGACGAATTTGGGGTGTGCGGATTCGATCATTGATGCGCGGTTCAGTGGTGATTTCTGCTCCTTCGGTTGGTCTTTCGCTTCTCTTCTGATGTAACGGAAGTTTCTGCAATAGGACACCGCAAGCAAGTGAAGAGTGGGATAAACCCACGGCTCATTGAGCCTTCTTCATCTGACATAACCAGCCCGCCTAAGCGAAGAAGGTGGGAGCGGTGAACTCCTCTTGCAGTAACGGGAACCGCTACTGGTCTGGGGCAAGAATACCCGAGGATGTGCTCAATCGGGAAATCGGGTGTGAGCGCTACTTGATATCGACGAGGGCGTTCGGGGCCATCGCGGGGCAACGCTGGCCAGGGGCGATAACGCCTTCAAAATGCCACCATTCATTGGCGTAGACGCGACATAGGCCAAAGCGAGAGCCATTCTTCTCTAGCCAAAGGGCTTCACTTGGTCCAGATGGGTAATTCACATCGATTGCCAACCCTTGAGGGTGGTGCGAGAACTGCGGAGGCAGAACCCACTTTGCCGCCTCTGTTTCACTGCCACGAATTGCAACCTCTCGATCAAAGAGAGCTTTCTGTCGCGACAGAGATCGATAACCTGAAGTAATTGAGAGATTTACTCCATCAGCGCGTGCAAATGATTGTGCAACGTTAAAACGCGCGAGCAATATGGGGTGGATCTCATCTACAAATCCATCCGCTGTAGCACTTTCGGTTAGTGGGGCATCTCCCAGAAAAGTCAGATCAGAGGAGCACTTCGAATCCGTTGTAGTCAACACAAACAGATTTTTCGCATCAAAACAATTGATCGTTGGCAGGGCTAACACTTCTATAACAGTTTGATCTGACGACTTGGTCGCTGTGCTCGAAAAAGGAAATCCGATACCAATTACTGCAGGGAATATGACGAGAAGAAGAAATGCAGCGTTCTTGCTATGCACCCATCGCATGTAGCCCACCATCAACGTGGATAATTTCACCGGTTGTCTTTGGGAACCAATCACTTAAAAGTGCCACCGCAGCTTTCGCTGCTGGTGTTGGATCAGTTACATCCCACGAAAGCGGAGATCGTTCATTCCATACCTTCTCAAACTCATCAAAGCCTGGAATGGATTTGGCTGCCATTGTTCGAATCGGACCAGCTGCAACTAAGTTCACGCGAATATTCTCACTTCCGAGATCTCTGGCTAGATAACGTGAGGTCGATTCCAGCGCCGCTTTAGCGACTCCCATCCAATCGTATTTTGGCCACGCTACGGCGGCATCAAAATCAAGTCCCACTATCGAAGCCCCATCTTTAAATGTAGGGCGGCAAGCCATTGTTAATGATTTCAATGAGTACGCCGAAACTTGTACAGCGGTAGCCACATCCTCCCAAGGAGTATTGAGAAAGTTTCCTCCGAGTGCTGACTCTGGAGCGAAACCAATTGAGTGCACAACACCATCAAGATGTGAAAGATGGCCCCGAATCTGTTCAGCCAATCCATCAAGATGGCTCTGATCCGTAACATCAAGTTCGATAATCGGTGGAGTTTGTGGAAGACGACCAGCAATACGAGTAGTAAGACTCAGTGCGCGACCAAATCCTGTGAGCAGAACATTGGCACCTTCTTCTTGCGCAATCTTTGCAATGTGAAAAGCGATCGAACCATCGGTAAGGACTCCGGTAACCAGAATATTCTTGCCTTGGAGAATTCCCATTTAGTGTCCCATTCCTAATCCGCCATCGACAGGAATGATTGCCCCTGTGATGTAACTGGCCTTTGGCGATGCAATGAAACTTACAACATGGGCAATCTCTTCAGCACTGCAAAAACGACCAAGAGGTACTTGCCCAGCAATATCACTGCGTCTCTTCTCATCAAGATCAGCTGTCATATCGGTCTCTACAAATCCTGGCGCAATAACATTTGCTGTTATCGAACGTGAACCTAATTCGCGAGCAAATGATCGTGCCATTCCAACTAGTCCCGCCTTGCTTGTCGAATAATTAACTTGTCCGGCAGCTCCTACCCCACCGACCACAGAGCCAATAAAGATAAGGCGTCCTTGCTTCAATTTGAGAAGACCTTTGGTCGCACGTTTAGCAACTCTAAATGCTCCAGTGAGATTTGTATCGATAACAGATGTGAAATCCTCTTCACTCATTCGCAATACCAATGTGTCCTTCGTGATCCCTGCATTGGCAACGATGATTTCGGGAATCCCCCACTGTTCCTCAATTGCAGCAAAGGCGCTCTCTACGGATTCTTCTGATGTGACATCCATCTGAACGGATTTAAATCCTACAGGTGCGCTTCCGCCTCGGTATGTGACAACCACGTCAAAACCATCTGTCGAAAGGGCGTTAGCAATGGCTAAACCAATCCCACGATTTCCGCCAGTGACGAGTGCTATCGGGCTCATGTGTCCAAACTTACCCTGCTACCTATGCGTAACCTGTATTTGAAGTCGCTCATCGGCCGCGACAGTCCTACTCTTATCGCATGGCATCAACATCGGGCGCGGGTGAGAACGAGGTTTATGACGTTACCAGCGCTCCTAAGGCCCTGAGCAACGATCTTTCAAGTCGTCAGAGGAGATATTTCTTTTCGATGATGATTCGTACCCTCTGCTTTATTCTCACCGTTATTCTGCCTAGTCCATATAGATGGTTTGCCCTCTTCGGAGCTGTAACGCTGCCTTATATTGCAGTGGTCATTGCAAATGCTGGTCGTGAAACCATCACACCTGGTGCGGCCCTTTTATCTAAGAAGCCTCGTTCACTTTCTTAACTACACTCATCACTGTGATTCGGTCAGGCGAGAAGCGAGCAATACTCAAGAGCGTTGTCGCAATCTTTCTAATTGCCGGCTGCCTCTGGGCATCACAGTGGCAGTTTCATCGCGGGGAAGATCGAAGTGCGCGTAACGCAACTATTGAATCTCGGATAGATATTCCGGCCGTTGATTTGGCCACTGTGAAATCTAACGTTAAGGAAAATGAGTGGCGAACAATCACCACGACTGGCACTTTCGATGCCGAAGAACAGATACTTTTACGAAACCGTTACTTTGAAGGAAAGTACGGCTACGCCGTGCTCACTCGATTTACTACTGCAGATGGTGACGCCATCTGGGTAGATCGTGGTTGGGTTGCCGCTGGAGCATCTGCGACAGTTGCGCCAAAAACTCCACCTGTTCCTAACGGGATTGTTTCGATCACTGCAAGACTTCGACTTGATTCTTCTCTGCCATCTGGATCTTTCTTCGCTCTGCCCATTAATCGTAATGAAGATTTGGTGAGCCAGCTCAACGCTCAATCAGGCCTTGCCTCTGAGAGTTATTATCTCGACCTAATATCGGGATCAACGCCAGCGCTCACTCCTGCTGCGCCCACCGGAATTCCATCTTTGAGCGATGGTCCGCACTTAGCGTATGCGGTGCAGTGGATTCTCTTCGCTGGTTTAGTGGTCTATGGAAGATTCTTGATCCGAAAAATGGATCTAACTAGTGGTGAGGTCCTGCCGAGCAAAGAGCTCTGAGTAGAGACCACCTCTGCTGATCAGTTCTTCGTGACGTCCTCGCTCTGCAACGATTCCATTGTTGATCACAAGAATTTGATCAGCTTCCATCACAGTACTGAGGCGATGTGCGATAACAATGCTGGTTCGCCCTTTGAGCGCCTGCTTCAAAGCATCTTGCACAAGAGATTCATTTTCAGAGTCAAGGTGCGCGGTAGCCTCATCGAGAATAACCACAGCCGGTGATTTCAAGAGCAGGCGTGCAATTGCAAGACGTTGCTTTTCGCCTCCACTGAGTCGATGACCACGCTCTCCCACCATCGTCTCTAAACCTTGCGGAAGGGAATCGATCAACGTCCAGATCTGTGCGCTACGGCAGGCCGCTTCCATCTCTTCGATAGTCGCATCTTCCTTTGCATACCTTAAGTTTTCAGCGATAGTTTCGTGGAAGAGATGCGCATCCTGCATGACAACGCCGATGCAATCGCGAAGGCTCTCTAGTTCAACATCACGAATATCGAGACCATCAATCTCGATTGATCCGCCCGTTACGTCATAGAGACGCGGAATCAGAGCGCTAATAGTTGTCTTTCCAGCACCCGATGGACCAACCAACGCTGTTAACGTCCCTGGCTCTGCGATAAATGAAACTCCTTTGAGAATCTCACCTGAGTCGACAGTCTCTAACTTTGCTGCTGACTCAAGGGAAGCCAGAGAGATTTCATCCGCCTTTGGATATCTGAACGAGACATCTTTAAATTCAACTCGAGGCATAGCCGCGTTTAACTCTTTTGCACCTGGCTTACTTGTCACCATAGGCGCTAGATCGAGAACTTCAAAAACTCGCTCGAAGGAAACAAGAGCTGTCATCACATCAATTCGAATATTTGAAAGAGCAGTTAGCGGTCCGTAGAGACGAGCCAAAAGCGCAGTGATTGCAATCATTGACCCAACGGTGATGGTGCCATTGATGGCAAGGTGTCCGCCGATGCCATAGGCGAAGGCAGTGGCAATCGCTGCAACGCTAGTCAACGAGATAAAAAATAGACGGTTAAGAAGAGCTAACTGAATGCCAATATCGGCAACTCGCCTTGCGCGAGAACGGAAATATTCTTTCTCGCTCGAGTGCTTGCCATACAGAGCCACAAGAAGGGCGCCAGAGACATTAAATCTCTCTGTCATCGTGCTCGACATCTGCGCGTTAAGTTCAAAGGAATCACGAGTCAGCGATTGAATCTTTCGGCCTACCCATTTTGTCGGTAGAAGAAAGAGCGGCAGCAGAGCAAGTGAGAAGAGAGTGATTTGCCACGAGAGGAAGAGCATCGCAATTGTCACAAGGAGCAGGCTGATGACATTGCTGATGACACCTGAGAGGGTTGCAGTAAATGCTTGTTGTGCTCCCATGACATCGGAGTTAATGCGCGAGATGAGCGCTCCGGTTTGGGTGCGAGTAAAGAAGGCAATTGATTGTCTTTGCACATGAGCAAATACTTCAGAACGAAGGTCGTAGATAAGTCCTTCACCGATGCGGGCCGAAAACCACCTACCGATGACATTCATCAGGGCATCAACCAATGCAAGTCCGCCAACTATCAGGGCCAACCGCGTAACTAGCTCTGCATCCTTTGGAATCACACCATCATCGATCAACTTCCTTAGAAGTAAAGGTGTCGAGACAATGAGGAAGGCATCAACCACAACGGTCGCTAAGAAGAAGATGAGATAGCTTTGATATTTCTGGGCATAACTCAAAATCCTCTTCACCGTTCCCGGCTTGAGTTTGGCTTCCTTAACTGATGGATCTGCAGTGATTGACCTAAAGGTCATCCACATCGCGTGTTGAGACATGGGTTAAACAGTAAACCCTAAAGCCCTCAACTGTTCACGGCCGTCATCTGAAATCTTATCTGGACCCCAAGGTGGCATCCAGACCCAATTGATCTTTACATCACTAGTGAGAGGAGCAAGCGCCTGACGTGTTTGATCTTCAATAACATCTTGAAGAGGGCAAGCAGCGGAAGTGAGAGTCATGTTGAGAATTGCGATATTGCTCTCATCAACCATCACATCGTAGATAAGACCTAGATCAACTACGTTGATTCCAAGTTCAGGATCTACAACATCCTTCATTGCCTCGGTTACATCTTCTACTTTTGCGCTCATGCCATGCCTCTCAATAGTTTTGGAATTCTACAACTCTTTTACTTGGTTTGAGCCTGAATGGAGGCATCCTTAATAGCCATCCAACCCAATAAGGCACATTTGATTCGAGCTGGGTACTGCGAAACTCCAGCGAGAGCGACGGCATCTTCAAGAGTTGCCTCATCCCCCACTTTCTTTCCCTTGCTCTGCATAAGATCGACAAACTCATCTGAGAGCGACTGTGCCTGCTCAAAGGTCTTGCCCACAAGAAGATCACTAGCGATAGAGACGCTCGCTTGCGAAATTGAACAACCAACACCATCCCAAGTAATTGATGAAATCTTTCCGTCAGCCACCGTGAGATTAAGGGTGATTTCATCGCCACAACTTGGGTTGATGTGATGAACTTGCGCATCAAACGTGGGCGATAGATTTTTGTTGAGTGGATTTTTGTAGTGATCAAGAATCACTTCCTGGTAGAGGCTATCCAGATTCATTATTTGAAATACCTCATCGCTGCTTCAACGCCATCAATAAGTGCATCGTTATCTTCAATTGTGTTGTAGAGATAGAGCGATGCACGCGTGGTTGCAAGCACTCCAAGTGATCGAGTCAGCGGCCAGGCACAATGGTGGCCAGTACGAACTGCGATTCCTTGACTATCTAAAAACTGTCCGAGATCGTGAGGGTGAATTCCCGCAACGGTGAATGAGAGCGCTCCCCCACGACTTTCCATAGTGAGAGGACCTACAACTGCGACTTCTTCAATGTTGAGCAGCTTGCCCAATAAATCTTCGGTCAGCATATGTTCATGTTGAGCGATTACATCCATACCAATAGCACTTAAGTAATCAACGGCGGCACCAAGACCAACAGCCTGAGCCATATTTGGTACACCCGCTTCAAACTTCGCTGGTGCAGGCGCCCATGTTGCAGTTGTCATCGAGACATCGGCAATCATTGAACCACCTGTAAGAAATGGAGGTAACTCTTCAAGGAGAGTGCTTCGTCCCCACATAATTCCAACACCGGTTGGACCCACTGTTTTATGTCCTGAGAATGCAAGAAAATCAACGTCAAGTTGTGCGACATCAACTTTCATATGAGGCACTGATTGACATGCATCAAGGACAACGACGGCGCCGACAGCATGAGCTGCGGCAACTATCTCTGTTAAAGGATTGATAGTTCCTAGAACATTTGATTGATGGGTAAGAGCTACTACTTTAGTTTTAGCTGTAATGAGTTGAGGAATCTGAGAGAGATCGAGTCTTCCTTCAGGGGTTACATCAAACCAACGCAGAATTGCGCCGGTGCGCGCTGCAAGTTGTTGCCAAGGAATCAGATTTGCATGATGTTCCATCTGAGATACGACAATCTCATCGCCAGCGCTGAGATGGAAGCGATTACCTATAGGTGCATTTCCCATTGCGTATGCGATCAGGTTTAGGGATTCAGTAGCGCTTTTAGTGAAGACCACCTCTTGCGTGGATGCTCCAATAAATGCAGCAACCTTTGCGCGTGCACCTTCAAAGAGATCCGTTGCCTCTTCCGCCAATTGATGAGCGCCACGATGAGCTGCAGCATTGTGCAGTCGATAGAAATCTACTTCCGCATCAATCACAGACTGTGGCTTTTGGGCCGTTGCTCCGCTGTCGAGATAGACCAACCGTTTTCCATCGCGAATAGTGCGAGTAAAGATTGGAAAATCTTTACGAACTTCGATGGGGTTATAGGTCATAGGAAATTTATATGCGCTTAGGCGCCTACGTACTCCGCATATCCATTGGCCTCTAGCTTCTCAGCCAACTCAGGACCGCCTTCTTCAACGATCTTGCCATTCGCGAAGACGTGAACGAAGTCAGGCTGAATGTAGCGAAGAATTCTTGTGTAGTGAGTAATCAAAAGAACGCCAATGTTATTAGCTTCTTTCGCACGGTTAACTCCTTCCGAGACAACGCGTAGAGCATCGACATCAAGGCCCGAATCCGTCTCATCCAGAATTGCAATCTTTGGCTTAAGAAGTTCGAGCTGCATGATTTCGTGACGCTTCTTTTCTCCGCCAGAGAAACCTTCGTTTACGTTACGTGAAGCAAAAGATGGATCCATCTTTAGCGCCTCCATTGCGCCCTTCACTTCGCCTACCCACTCGCGAAGCTTTGGTGCTTCTCCACGAAGAGCAGTCGCTGCAGTGCGCAGGAAGTTAGAGACTGATACGCCAGGAACTTCAACGGGATACTGCATTGCAAGAAATAGACCTGCACGAGCACGCTCATCAACAGTCATCTCCAAAACATCTGCACCATCTAGCGTGACTGTGCCACCAGTGATTGTGTACTTCGGATGTCCAGCGATGGAGTAAGCCAGAGTCGACTTACCTGAACCGTTAGGTCCCATGATTGCGTGTGTTTCACCGGAGTTAATGGTGAGATCTACGCCCTTGAGGATTTCTACATCTCCACCTTCGGTGGTGACGCTTACTTTAAGGCCGCGAATTTCTAGTGTGCTCATCATTTTCCCCGATTAGATTTCAACTGTGACGGAGTCTCCGTCGACATGTACGCCGTAAGTGTGAAGTGGTGCTACAGCAGGTGGAGTAAGTGCCTCCCCTGTTCGAAGATCAAACTCTGCTCCGTGAAGCCAGCATTCGATCTTAAAATCTGTGACATCTCCCTCTGAGAGAGATGCATCTGAATGTGAGCAGGTGTCGTCAACGGCGAAGACTTCATCGCCAACTCGAGCAACGCAGATGGTTTTCCCATCTTTTTCTACCTTGACAGGCTTTCCCTGCTCAAGCTGTGAAAGAAGTAGATCAGCCATTTACTTGGCCGCCTTTGATAATTCGTCATCGATACGAGACATCAAACGATCCTGGATCACTTCAATGCCAATCTGCGAAACAATCTCGTTGAAGAAGCCACGCACAACAAGTCTGCGTGCATCTGACTCGTTAATTCCTCGTGACATCAGATAGAAGAGTTGTTCATCATCGAAACGGCCTGTCGTACTGGCGTGACCAGCACCTACAATTTCGCCAGTTTCAATCTCAAGGTTTGGCACAGAGTCAGCGCGCGCACCATCAGAGAGCAGTAGATTTCGATTGAGCTCGTATGTGTCGGTTCCTTCTGCCGCAGCACGGATGAAAACGTCACCGATCCAGACCGTATGGGCATCTTGACCAGCGAGTGCACCCTTGTAATTGACGCGCGACTTAGCATTTGGAACAAGATGATCTACGAACATGCGATGCTCGAAGTATTGACCTGCCGTAGCGAAATAGACACCTAGAAGTTCGGTGCTAGCGCCAGGACCTGCGAACTCGACCGTTGGAACCAGACGGACAACAGAACCGCCAACTGTAACAACGAGTGAGTTAAATGTTGCATCACGTTCAACTATTGCGTGATGGTGTCCAGCATGTACTGAAGTTGGACCCCACTCTTGAAGAGAGATGAGGGTCAGCTTTGCGCCAAAGCCTACATGAATTTCAAGATCTTCACCTAAATTAAATTCGCCAGAGTTTTCAAGAACAACTGTGGCGCGTGAGTGAGGCTCAAGAATAATCTGCACACGTGCAAACTCGACGGTTCCCGCTTGCTTCGCTGTGCGCGAGAGAATTATTGGTTGGTCAATCTCTTGATCCTTTGCGATCTTGAGCTGACGAACATTGCCAGTGAATGCACGAATGCGATTAATGATGATGTCATCAGTGCGAGAAAGTGCATCTGCTTCGACTGAAGTGAAAGTTACGCCTTGTGGAAGGCCTGTAACTGGCTGCAAAGAATCGAGTTCGATCGCCTTTGCACTTCCGTCGTGCATACCTGCAAGCCGTTTAAGTGGTGTAAAGCGCCACGCTTCCTCACGCCCATTCGGAGTGTGAAGTTCGAGGAGATTAGATTGAAGAGCGCTCATTAACCGACAGCACCTTCCATCTGAAGTTCAATGAGGCGGTTGAGTTCTAGCGCATACTCCATTGGGAGCTCGCGAGCGATTGGTTCAATGAAGCCGCGAACAATCATCGCCATCGCTTCATCTTCGTTGAGTCCACGTGACATGAGATAGAAGAGTTGATCATCACTAATCTTCGAAACTGTTGCTTCGTGACCCATTGATACATCGTCCTCACGGATATCCACGTATGGATAAGTATCAGAACGTGAAATGCTATCGACCAAAAGAGCATCACATTTAACGGTACTTGCTGAATGGTGAGCACCTTCTTGAACCTGCACAAGACCACGATAAGAAGTACGTCCTCCACCTCGTGCGACAGATTTTGAAATCACTGAAGAAGATGTGTATGGAGCGGCGTGAACCATCTTCGCGCCAGAATCTTGATGTTGTCCTGGACCGGCAAAAGCAAGTGAGAGTGTCTCACCCTTTGCGTGTGGCCCCATAAGCATTACGGCTGGGTACTTCATGGTTACCTTAGAACCGATATTTCCATCGACCCATTCCATCGTTGCACCTTCAGCACATGTAGCGCGCTTGGTTACGAGGTTATAAACGTTGTTAGACCAATTCTGGATTGTTGTATAGCGAACTCGTGCACCCTTTTTAACAATGATTTCAACTACTGCAGAGTGTAGAGAATCTGACTTGTAGATAGGTGCGGTACATCCTTCTACATAGTGGATGTAAGAATCTTCGTCAGCAATAATCAAAGTGCGTTCGAACTGACCCATGTTCTCAGTGTTGATTCGGAAATATGCCTGCAATGGGATATCAACATGTACGCCCTTAGGAACATAGATGAATGATCCACCTGACCAGGCGGCGGTGTTAAGCGCTGCGAACTTGTTATCGCCAACTGGGATAACGGTTCCGAAGTACTCACGGAAGAGTTCTTCGTGCTCACGTAGAGCAGTATCTGTATCTAGGAATAGAACGCCGAGCTTCTCTAAATCTTCACGGATAGAGTGATAGACAACCTCTGACTCGTACTGCGCTGCAACGCCAGAAACTAAGCGCTGCTTTTCAGCCTCAGGAATACCAAGGCGGTCATAGGTATTCTTAATATCATCTGGAAGGTCATCCCATGTGGTCGCTTGCTTTTCAGTTGAGCGAACGAAGTACTTGATTGTGTCGAAGAAAATTCCAGTTAGATCGCTACCCCATGATGGCATTGGCTTCTTCTCAAAGAGAGAAAGTCCCTTGAGACGCATATCGAGCATCCACTGAGGTTCGCTCTTCTTCGATGAGATGTCACGAACTACATCTTCGTTAATTCCTCGCTTGGCACTTGCGCCAGCATCGGTCTTATCTGACCAGCCGTATTCATAATTTCCAAGGCCATCGAGTTCTGGATGTGCTGTTGTCATTATTGTGCCTTTCCGGCGGTAGTTGTCAGTTGTGGAATATATGTCGTGCAAACTCCGTCACCGTGAGCAATCGTCGCTAGACGTTGCACATGGGTACCGAGTAGTCGAGAAAATGCTTGAGTCTCTGCTTCACAGAGTTGCGGATATTGGGCAGCGACGTGTGCGATTGGACAGTGGTGCTGACAGATCTCTTCACCTGTCCCCCGTTTTTCAACACTTGCTGCATAACCTTGTTCGGTGAGAAATGTCGCAAGCGCATCAATCTTCTTTGCTCGCTTTGCAAGATATGGGGTTGCCTTGCGTTCAATATCTTCAGCGCGCGACTCAGCAAAGGCGTTCACTAAATGATCACCAGAATGTGCTGCCATAAACTTCAACGCTGCCACAGCTAAATCGTCATAAGAATGTTCAAACTGCGAACGACCCTCATCGGTCATCAGAAAGACTTTTGAAGGTCTACCTCTGCCGCGACTTGTACCTACGCGTGGATCGCGAGCCTCCAAAATGCCATCAGCAACCAAAAGATCGAGGTGGCGACGAATTCCGGCTGGAGTCAGGGCGAGACGCTCGCTGAGAGTGCTGGCCGTAGATGGGCCATTCTCGAGAATCGAACGCGCGATGGCATCGCGAGTACGAATATCCTCGCCAGCATGGTGTTCGATTTTCACAACATAAATGTATCGTAATTAACTATGCGCTTCTACCTGAAGATAGGCGTGGCTGGCATAAGGTAGCCATATGCGCTTAAGGACAGCAATTTTCGGGGTACTGCTCTTCCTGCAGAGCGCACTGGTCCTTACTGGTGGCGCCGTTCGATTGACCGGCTCTGGACTTGGTTGCCCAACGTGGCCAGAGTGCACGCCGGGTTCTTACACACCTGTTCCATACCAAGCAGAGGGACAACTGCACGCTTGGATCGAATTCGGAAATCGGCTTCTTACCTTTGCTCTGCTCATCTCTGCGCTAGTTGCCGTTATTTATGTTCTCAAATCCGGAAGAAAAGATCTGCGCTCACTTGCAGCGGGACAAGTTCTGGGAATTATTGGTCAAGGCGTATTAGGTGGGATCACAGTGCTCACCGATCTGCATCCGCTTCCAGTTGCGGGTCACTTGCTCTTATCAATGTTTTTAATTGCTGGAGCGACTTCGATTTATTCACGTAGACACGCTCCTCAAGTAAAAGTTGCAGCGCCTACAAAAACGGTCTCCGTTATATCGCAATTGCATCTCGCGGTTGCCTTTATTGTCCTGATTCTTGGAACTCTCGTTACAGGTAGTGGGCCGCATGCCGGCGATGAGAAAGCTCAACGTTTTGGTTTTGACATTAGAACTGTCGCAATACTGCACGCTGATGCGGTTATCTTCCTTGTTGGAATAACGATCGCACTCCTTGTTGCAGCATCTGTTGCGCAATCAACGAAGAAGGCGATTTACATCTTCTTTGTTGTAACTCTTGCGCAAGGAGCAATCGGATACACCCAATATCTGACAGGTATTCCTGAAGCTCTCGTCGCAGCACACCTAGCAGGAGCAACAATTTTCTGGATTGCCGCCTGGCGAATTCGACTTTCAGTAGTTCGTACATCACAACAAGAGAGAGACTGACTATGACCACGCTGACTAATTGGAGCCCACTTGATGATCGCGCGATTGCTTATGCGCGAGCTCTTGCAATGGATGCAGTTCAAAAGGTTGGTAACGGCCACCCGGGTACTGCGATGGCTCTCGCTCCTGTCGCCTACACCCTCTTCCAACGTCACTTGGTTCACGATCCATCAGATCCGCATTGGGTAGGGCGCGATCGATTTATTCTCTCGTGTGGCCACTCATCAATGACTCTCTATACGCAACTCTTCTTCAGTGGTTATGGATTAACCATGAAGGACTTACAAGAATTTCGTACTCAAGGATCGTTAACACCAGGCCATCCAGAATTTGGTCACACCGATGGCGTTGAAATGACTACAGGTCCACTCGGCGCCGGTATAGCAACAGCTGTTGGTTTTGCAATGGCGGCACGTTACGAGCGTGGATTATTAGATCCAGATGCCGCTTCTGGCCAATCAATCTTCGACCACTCTATCTGGGTCATTTGTTCGGATGGCGATCTGCAAGAGGGTGTAAGTGCTGAAGCATCTTCACTTGCCGGAACGCAAGAGTTGGGCAATCTCAACGTTATCTATGATGACAATCGCATCTCAATTGAAGGTGACACTCATGTCTCCTTTACCGAAGATGTCTCTGCGCGTTACCGCGCATATGGTTGGGATGTGATCGAAGTAGCAACTCTTGCTGATGGAAATGTTGATCTCGTCGCACTCGATGCTGCGATGATTGCAGCGAAAGGCCAGACCGCTAAGCCAACTCTTATCCGTCTCAAGTCCGTGATTGCATGGCCTGCTCCAAAACTTCGCAACACTGCAAAGTCACATGGTTCAGCGCTAGGCGATGAAGAGATCGCAGCAACGAAGATTGAGCTTGGCTTAAATCCAGAAGAAAAATTTGCAATGCCTGATGATGTCTTGGCACATATTCGATTAGTTAAAGAGCGCGGTGCAGCCAAGCGCGCAGAATGGAATCAGCGCTTTGCAACCTGGAAATCCTCCAATTCAGACCGAGCTGCTCTCCTTGAACGATTAATGAAGAGAGAGTTGCCGACTGGATGGGATTCAGTGCTACCGATTTTTGAAGCTGGCAAAGATGTGGCCACACGTGCAGCATCTGGAAAAGTAATCAATGCCATCGCCGGCGTACTTCCTGAGTTTTGGGGTGGTTCAGCCGATTTAGCTGAAAGCAATAACACCACTATTGAAGGCGGCGGTTCATTCTTACCTCAATCAAGTTCCATGAAGGGCGCTAACCCATATGGGCGCATCATTCACTTTGGAATTCGTGAACACGCCATGGGTTCAATTCTCAATGGCATCACTCTCCATGGACTCACTCGTGCCTTCGGTGGAACTTTTGCAGTCTTTAGCGATTACATGCGTCCTTCTGTCCGTCTGGCTGCGTTGATGAATATTCCAACGACATTTGTTTGGACGCATGATTCGATTGGTCTGGGTGAAGATGGTCCTACTCATCAGCCGATTGAACATCTTGCGGCTTTACGTGCGATTCCGAACTTTGCAACGATACGTCCAGCAGATGCTAATGAAGTAGCCCAAGCGTGGAAATCAATCTTGCTCCGCCAACAACCCGCAGGTATTTTGCTTTCTCGACAGAATCTCCCTGTCTTTGATCGCACTATCTGTGCCAGCGCCGAAGGCGTCGATAAGGGTGCCTATGTACTTCTTTCTGCGCCAAAGAAGGTTGAGGTTGCAATTATTGCGACCGGCTCTGAGGTTAGCCTTGCCGTCAAATGCGCCGAAGCCCTCAATGCGCAAGGAATTTCGACTCAGGTGGTCAGCGCTCCATGTTTGGAATGGTTCAACCAAGAGAGCGAGAGCTACAGAGAGAGCGTGCTTCCAACTTCTGCACTTCGCGTAAGTATCGAGGCAGGAATCGCTCAAGGTTGGCGTGAGTACGTTGGGGATTCTGGGGTAATTATTAGCCTCGATCACTACGGCGCTTCTGCTTCAGCCTCACAACTCTTTACTGAGTTCGGGTTCACCGTTGAGAATGTTGTCGCACGAGTATTGGCTGCACGCAAATGAATCAGATAGAGATTCTCAGCGCAGGAACATCAATCTGGCTCGATGATCTTTCGCGATCTAAACTCACCGGGTTGGATCCTCACAGTCTCCCCCATCGAATCAAACATGATGGCGTCCGAGGGGTAACAACGAACCCGAGCATATTTGGTGCTGCGATCACTGGTGCAGATGAGTACGCATCAGATATCGCCTCCTTATCTGGAAAGAGCGTCGATGACGTAGTTCGTACTCTGACAACAGATGATGTGCGTGTGGCATGCGATCTCTTTGCTGAAATTTATAGCGCCAGTAAAGGTATTGATGGACGTGTGAGTATCGAGGTAGATCCTCGACTTGCACATAAAACAGATGAAACTATCGCTGAAGGTATCGCTCTCCACGCTCTTGTTAATCGCTCCAACGTCATGATTAAAGTTCCTGCAACTAAAGCCGGACTTCCAGCCATTACCGCGTTGATTGGTAGAGGCATCAGCGTTAACGTGACCTTGATCTTCTCTCTTGAACGCTACAGCGAAGTGATTGATGCTTTCATCGCAGGTATGGCTCAGGCAAAAGCTGCCGGTCTTGATCTATCGACTATTCACTCCGTTGCCTCATTCTTTATCTCGCGCATTGATAGCGCTGTAGATAAAGAGTTAAAGGCAATCGGAAACGAAGCTCTTCTAGGTAAAGTCGCGGTAGCAAATGCTCATCGCGCTTATGCACTATTTCTCGATAAGTTCAATCTTCCTGCCTGGAAAACTCTTGCAGAGAGTGGGGCGCTGGTTCAGCGTCCACTCTGGGCATCTACCGGTGTTAAAGATCCTGCATACTCAGACACACTCTATGTAGATACTCTCATCGCACCTCATACTGTGAACACAATGCCTCAATCAACACTCGACGCCTTTATTGATCACGGAAAAGTTAACGTTGATGCAATCACCTCACAGCTCGAGAGCGCATCCAAAACTCTTGCAGCGCTATCGGCGCTCGGGATTTCACTAGAAAAGATTACCGATGCTCTTGAGGCTGATGGCGTTAAGAAATTTGAGGATGCATGGATTTCCCTCCTTGCAGATGTTAAGAAGGTCATGGCTTAATGAAAGTTTCAGGTCCATCTCTTACTAAAGTCGATCGCAGCGATGATCTATATGTACGGCTTCTTGGCGTTCACCAAAAGATTGCTGCGAAAAATCCATTAACGTGGGGACCAGATGCAGCGGCCGAGGCTGCTGTGCGGCTGAATTGGGTTGACCTCCCTGAATCTTCCAGAACTCTTCTTCCGGAAATCGATGCCTTAACGGCGAAGTTCCGCCACATCAAGACGATCGTCCTGGCGGGTATGGGCGGCTCTTCCCTTGCCCCTGAAGTAATTGCAAAGAGTTTTGGCCACGATTTATTTATCTTGGATTCAACAGATCCAAATTATCTCGCGCATGCAATCAATGGTGATTTGGAGTCAACTCTCGTGGTCGTTTCCTCTAAATCCGGTTCCACAATTGAAACTTCTTCAGCGCGCACTGCCTTTGCGGCAGCATTTACCAAGGCTGGACTTGCCATCGCTGATCACATGGTCGTTGTGACAGATCCAGACTCTCCTTTAGATCGCGATGCCCGTGCGCAAGGTTTATCCGTAATCAACGCCGATCCTCATGTAGGTGGAAGATTTAGCGCGCTGAGTGCATTTGGTTTAGTTCCAACTGCGCTAGCTGGGGTCGACGTTTCTCTTCTGCTCGATGCGGCTAGTGATTGCAAGAAGGAATTTCTCCTAGATGGTTCATCCATTGTTGATGTGGCATGGCTGCTGACCACTCAAACGAAGCAATACCTAGCCTTCATTGATGCAGGTTCTGGCATGCCTGGTCTATCAGATTGGATTGAACAATTAGTTGCTGAATCAACCGGTAAATCCGGAGTTGGAAGACTTCCGATTGCAGCTGAAGATTTAGAGGGCGCTGCCATAGGTGGCGCTTTCACTATTTCATTTAGCGCGCTCGGTGCAGACCTTAACTGTGAGGGTGAATTAGGAGAGCATTTCATCTTCTGGGAATGGGTTACCGCACTGGTTGGAGCCGCTCTCAATATTGATCCATTTAACCAACCAAATGTTACTGAAGCAAAGAATGCAACGTCGGCGCTGCTCAACGAGTGGAGCGGTCAGCTTCCTGCTTTCACTCCTGATGCTTCAGATAAAGCGGTGGAAATATTCGGAAGTGGCACTTCGCTCGCCAGCGCGCTCCAAGGTTTTCTTGCCAGTGTTGCAGAGGGTGGATATATCTCAATCCATGCCTATCTTGATCGTCGCGATGATGCGCGCCTAGAAGAACTGAGAAAGATACTTTCGCAGAAGACAGGTCATCCCGTTACTTTCGGTTGGGGGCCACGCTTCTTGCACTCCACAGGACAATTCCATAAAGGCGGGCAGCAAAACGGAGCCTTCCTACAGATCACCGGTGAGGCTTCATGCGATTTTGAAATTCCTGGCAGCAACTTTGGATTTAAAACTCTCGTCATGGCACAAGCTCTCGGAGATAATCGCGCACTTGGGCAAAGAAAATTCCCGCTACTTCGTCTCCACCTGCAAGACCGTAGTGCGGGAATATCTCAAATATTAGAAGCTGCTAGATCTATCTAGATTAATCTTCTCCGCGTAACTTCTTAAGCGCATCTTCAAGAATCTTTGCGCCTTCAGTATCTGTGCGACGCTCTTTTACATAGGCCAAGTGCGTCTTGTAAGGAACATTGACGACGGCGCTAGGTGGATTATTGCGATCACGGCCAGCAGGAAGACCACACTTTGGGCAATCCCACTCTGCTGGTATTACTACAGTCTCTTCGACTGCAAATGATGGGCGGACTTCATGTCCTTTGCCGCACCAGTATGAAACTGTTGCGCGCTCAATCTGATCTCCGCGCTCTGCCTCGCCCATTGGGCCGGCACCGACACGACTTCCACGAATAGCACTTGCCATCTTTAGGTTATCCCTTCAAAACGAGTGAGAGTGCGACAACTCCTGCAAACCAGAGACCACCGACAACGATTGTGATGCGATCAAGGTTACGTTCGACAACTGATGAACCGCCATAGTTAGAGGAGATTCCTCCACCGAAGAGATCTGAAAGTCCTGCACCTTTTCCTTTGTGGAGAAGAACAAGAAGGATCATCACAACGCTGGTGATAATCAGAAAGATCGATAGTCCAAGGGCCATGGCCGTACTCCTTACTTCGTAGAGGGGAAGGATACTAGATTTCGGCGGGCCAATCCCCACATCTAGCGGCCCTCGCCGATGGAATTACTGCTGCTCTTGTGCGTAGAACTTAGCAATCTTTGCTAATTCTTCAGGATCCAGGCTTGCTCCGCCAATGAGTGCGCCATCAACATCGCTCTGCTTCATGATCTCAACAATGTTGGAAGACTTCACTGAACCTCCGTAGAGAACGCGCATTGCAGCAGCGATTTCTGGAGAACCAATTACACCGATCTCTTCACGAATTGCTGCACAGACTTCTTGCGCATCTTCTGGAGTAGCGGTCTTTCCAGTTCCAATAGCCCAGACCGGCTCGTATGCAATCACAATTTTCTTGAGCTCTGGCTTTGTAAATCCTTCAAGGCCAGCGCGAATCTGGCGAATGACATGTGAAACGTGAGTGCCTGATTCGCGAACCGAGAGTTCTTCACCTACACAAAATATTGGAGTGATCTCATTGGCAAGTGCTGCCTTAATCTTACGATTAACGAGTGCGTCATCTTCTTTATGAATCGCACGTCGCTCTGAGTGGCCAATGACGACATAGGTACATCCCAATTTCTTGAGCATTGAACCTGAGATATCGCCAGTGAATGCGCCGCCCGCCTCTGGAGAAAGATCTTGTGCGCCATATTGCAGGCGAAGACGATCACCATCTACCAGGGTTTGAATTGAGCGAATATCGGTAAACGGAGGGATGATTGCAACATCTACCTCATCGTAATCTTTATCCGATAGCGAATAGACAAGTTTCTGTGCAACTGCAATTGCCTCGAGATGATTGAGGTTCATCTTCCAATTGCCTGCCATAAGTGGCTTACGCATTTTCTTCTCCTTCTATTGTTATCTACTTAGAGTGATCTTTTGGCGAAGATTAGAGATCTAGTGCTAGCAAGCCAGGCAGTTCTTTTCCTTCAAGATATTCAAGAGAAGCGCCTCCACCGGTGGAAATATATCCGAAATCACTATCCGCAAAGCCAAGGGCGCGAACAGCAGCAGCTGAGTCACCTCCGCCAACTACTGAGATTCCTGAGACTTCAGTAAGGGCTTGGGCAACCACGCGAGTTCCATGAGCAAAGTTTGCAAATTCAAAGACGCCCATCGGACCATTCCAGAAGACTGTCTTGCATTTTTCGATGGCTGCGGCAAAGGCCTTTGCAGATTCAGGACCGATATCTAGACCCATATGATCTGCCGGAATAGCATCAGCAGAAACTGTTATTGCTGGTGAGTCAGCCTTAAACTCGGCCGCGACGACGATATCTGTTGGCAGAATCAACTCAACTCCAGATGCTTTCGCCTTCTCAATCAACTCATTTACGGTCGGAATCAAATCACTTTCGACGAGAGATTTTCCTATCTCTTTACCTTGTGCGGCGAGGAAGGTAAATACCATTCCCCCACCAATTGCCATCACATCTACTTTATTTAGAAGATTTGAAATAACACCGATCTTGTCGGAGACTTTGGCTCCACCAAGAACAACACCGTAAGGACGAGCAGGATCAACGGTGAGCTTCTTCAGTACCTCTACCTCTGCACCCACAAGAGTTCCAGCTGCATGCGGTAGAAGTTTTGGTAAGTCATAGACAGATGCGTGCTTGCGATGCACAGCACCAAAGCCATCACCTACATATAGATCTGCAAGCTTTGCTAACTCTTGCGCAAAATCTTCGCGTTCTTTCTCATCTTTAGAAGTCTCGGCAGGGCTGTATCGAATATTTTCGAGGAGAAGAACTTCTCCCGGCTTAAGCTCTTGTGCTGCAGCAGTTACTTCAGCGCCTAGAAGTGCGCCAACAAAGTTAACTGGAGAACCAAGAAGCTCTGCCAATCTCTTAGCAACCGGAGCTAGAGACAACTCGGGCTTTACCTCGCCCTTTGGACGTCCCAAGTGCGCTGCGATAACGATGCTGGCACCGGCTGAGAGCAAGAACTTGATGGTCGGCAATGATGCCTTAATACGCCCATCATCTGTAATGACTCCATCTTTCAATGGAACATTGAGATCACAGCGAAGAAAGACTCGCTTGCCGACTACATCAAGATCATGCAAGAGCATTAGAGAGATTTACCTACAAGTCCGACAAGATCAACGAGGCGGTTTGAGTAACCCCATTCATTGTCATACCAACCAACAATCTTTACCTGATTGCCAATCACCTTTGTAAGTCCTGAATCGAAGATACATGATGATGGATCGGTAACGATATCTGAAGAGACGATTGGATCTTCTGTGTAAGAAAGGTATCCCTTGAGTGAACCATTTGCTGCTGCCTTCATCGCTGCATTGATTTCAGCGGCTGTAGCTTCCTTGGCAAGTTCAACGGTGAGATCGGTTGCAGATCCTGTTGGAACTGGAACGCGCATCGCATATCCATCGAGCTTTCCCTTAAGTTCTGGGAGAACTAGTGAGATCGCCTTAGCGGCACCGGTAGAAGTTGGAATCATATTTGTTGCAGCCGCACGTGCGCGACGAAGATCCTTATGTGGGAAATCAAGGATTACCTGGTCATTTGTATAGGCGTGAATGGTTGTCATCAGACCCTTAACGATCCCCCAGTTATCCTGAAGAACCTTTGCCATTGGCGCGAGGCAGTTAGTGGTACATGATGCATTCGAAATAACGTGGTGGTTAGCTGGATCGTACTTCTCATGATTGACACCCATGACAATAGTGATGTCTTCATCGCTGGCAGGTGCTGAAATGATTACCTTCTTGGCACCAGCTGTGATGTGCTTCTTGGCATCTGCTGCCTTGGTGAAGTGTCCTGTTGATTCAATAACGATATCGACACCAACTGCGCCCCATGGAAGGTTCGCTGGATCGCGATCTGCGAAGACTTTGATCGTCTTTCCGCCGACAGTAAGAGTGTCATCTGTATGAGTAACTTCAAGGCCTAGGCGACCCAAGATTGAGTCGTACTTAAGGAGATGAGCCAGTGTTGCGTTATCGGTGAGATCGTTGATCGCAACGATATTTACATTTGGGTTGGTGAGAGCGGCGCGAAAGAAGTTGCGACCAATACGTCCAAAACCATTAATTCCAACATTAATCATGAGTAAACCTTTTTCTAGAGTAACCCTACAAAGGGAGTCGGCACACTATCTGCCACAACATTGGGGTCTGGGAGAACCTTATCAGGGGTCAACCCTATTTTTTCGGCTACTCAAAGGTACCGCGCATGACAGTGATTAACTACGCGTGAATATTGTATTTCCTACAGGATTTTTACTCAGAATTTCTTATTCACTAAGCAGGTCGGGAGAAAGTCCAGCTTCTGTATCCGGAATTCCAAGTTCACCGGCGCGCTTATCTGCCATCGCCAACAATCTACGAATTCGTCCTGCTATCGCATCCTTTGTCATAGGAGGCGTTGCAAGTGAACCTAACTCTTCAAGACTTGCTTGACCATGGCTGATGCGAAGTTCGCCCGCCTCCTTCAAATGGTCCGGGATTTCTTCTCCAAGGATTTCCATCGCGCGTTGTACACGAGCGGCTGCGGCAACTGCAGCACGTGCAGAGCGACGAAGATTTGCATCATCGAAGTTTGCGAGTCGATTGGCAGTCGCCCTCACTTCGCGACGCATACGACGTTCTTCCCAAGCAAGAACACTTTCGTGTGCACCCAATCTTGTGAGTAGAACCCCGATCGCATCTCCATCGCGGATGACTACGCGATCTACTCCGCGGACTTCACGAGCTTTAGCGGCAATGCCTAAACGACGTGCTGCACCAACAAGAGCAAGTGCGGCCTCTGGACCGGGGCAGGTAATTTCGAGAGAAGAAGAACGTCCTGGCTCGGTAAGTGAACCGTGTGCGATGAAAGCACCACGCCAGGCAGCCTCAGCATCACAAATATTCGCTGAAACTACTTGTGGAGGCAGACCACGAATTGGACGACCGTTTCCATCAATGAGACCAGTCTGACGAGCTAGCGCATCACCTGATTCAATGACGCGCACAACATAACGAGAACCCTTGCGTAGTCCGCTCGAAGAGAGAACGGCGAGATCGCTATCGTGGCCGTAGATATCTGCAATATCTTTCTTGAGTCGTCTAGCGCTCTGAGAGGTATCGAGTTCAACCTCGATAACTACCTTCCCCGCCGCAATGTGAAGTCCACCGGCAAAGCGAAGTAGAGATGAAACCTCAGCTTTGCGACAGCATGGACGAGTTACTGAGAGACGACTTAATTCATCTTTTACTGCTGCTGTCATAGCCATGGGGCTATCCAACCAAAGTTTTACCCGCAATGTGTGCGAAAAGGGAGGCTAATTTTTTCGTATCATGATGGTTGGCACTGGATTCAAGGCGAAGATCCTGCACTATCAACTCTCCACCTTGGGTTGAAACTTTATCTTCTAGCAGTGTGGCCGCTTGCGGGTCACTGACCAGGGAAGAATCGGCAACAATAAAATCAAATCTGAGTTGTGGCGCTAACTTCTGTACCGCCGCAATGTGATCGAGAGCGCTGCGACCCGAGAACTCGCCACTTTCAACGTCATCAAGGTTGAGCAGCAGGATTTTCTTAGCCGGAGAATTAACTAGCGCAGTCACTTGTTCGGGAACGAGTAAATGCGGGAGAACGCTAGAGATCCATGATCCTGGTCCCATTGTGATCCAATCCGCTTGCGCAATTGCAGTAAGCGCTTCTGGTCTAGCTTTCGGATTCTCTGGAATCAGCTGCAGAGATTCAAAACGTCCGATTGTTGTGGCCACTTCTTTCTGCCCCCGAACGGTTTTCTTCTCTCCGTTATCGAGAAAAGTCGCTTGGATATCCAACGGCTCACCAGCCATCGGCAGAACGCGACCGATAACTTTGAGAAGTGCTCCAACTCGATCTAAACCTTCGACCGGATCCTCATCGCGATCCCAGAGTGCGGCTAAGAGAAGATTGCCAACTGCATGACCATTGAGCGCTCCATCACTTGTAAACCGATACTGCATGATCTCTGCCCAGCTTCTCCCCCATTCGTCATCAGAACAGAGTGCTGCCAACGCCATGCGTAGATCACCCGGTGGAAATATTGGAAACTCTTCTCGCAATCTACCGCTTGATCCACCATTGTCAGCAACGGTAACGATCGCAGTGATTTCAGACGTTAAGGAACGTAAAGAAGTGAGCGTTGCGAATAGACCGTGCCCTCCACCAAGGGCGACAACGTGAGGAGCTGACATTGGTTACTCGCGACCGACATCTCTATGTGTGGCATGGGCGGAGATCTCAACAGTTGCTGAGTGGCCATTGAGTTGTCGCGCAATCTCACGTGCGATCGATACGCTGCGATGCTTACCACCTGTGCAACCGATGGCAATAGTCACAAACCGTTTTCCTTCACGTAGATAGCCCGGAATCATCTGCATGACCACTGATACATAGGTCTTGATAAACTCTTCTACGCCATCACTGGCAAGTACCGTTGAAAAGACTTTCTCATCGAGTCCCGTTAGCGGGCGTAGCTCGGGTACCCAATGCGGATTCGGAATAAATCGTGCATCAAGCATCAAATCTGCATCGACGGGAATTCCATATTTAAATCCGAACGAGAGAACGTTGATTCGAATCGCGCTCAAAGATCCTGGTGAGAAAATCTCAGCAATTCGCTTCTCCAACTGGTGCACATTCAGATTACTTGAATCTATAACAATGTCAGCCTGAGATCGAAGTTCATCCAGTTTGGATCGCTCTCGAGCAATTCCATCGACGATGCGATCACTAGCCTGCAACGGATGTGGACGGCGAGTGGATTCAAAACGTGCGACCAATACTTGATCACTGGCATCGAGAAAGAGGGTTCTGAACGGAATCTTCCTTTCACGCAACGTGTTCAGAGATGCACTCAGATCATCAAAGAATTTACCTCCACGCACATCGACCACGACTGCCACTGAAGCGAAATCTGATCCTCCCGTCTGTGAGGCAAGTTCAGGGAGAATTGCAGGAGGGAGATTGTCTACGACATACCAACCTAGATCTTCAAGTGCGTGCGCTACCGTCGATCTGCCAGCACCTGACATTCCGGTAAGAATCAAAAGTTCACGCGTGCTCATGGGAACAGTCTGCCATCAACGTCAACCACCTAACACCCTTACTTGTCGAGAATCTCACCCGTCTGCATATCTACCCCGCCAATAACGGCGCTCTCCCCCATATGTGAGAGGTGGTTCCAAATAATCGATGCAATTTTCTCGCCGATTCCTGGCGTTGCCGCAATCTCTGCCACAGAAGCCTTGCGAATAGCACTAACAGAACCGAAACGATCTAAGAGGGCGGCTCGCCTAATGTGACCTAGCTGTTCGATTTCATCTAGAACAGATTCCAACATCACCTTTGAGCGACGTGATCGGTGGAAGGTAATTGCAAAACGATGTGCTTCATCGCGTATACGTTGCAGCAGATACATTCCCTCACTTGTGCGAGGAAGGATAAGTGGATCTTGGCTATGTGGGAGCCATACTTCTTCAAGACGCTTAGCTAAACCACAGAGAGCAAGATCGGTGACACCGAGCTCTTCGAGTGCACGCGCTGCAGCTGCGACTTGTGGCGCACCGCCATCGACGACAATGAGTTGTGGTGGATAGGAAAACTTGCCTAACCGCCCGCCTGATTCATTGACCTCGCTTTGATCAACCTTTCTATCTGCCAGCAATCTCTTAAGTCGTCGCGTGATTACCTGATGCATAGCGCGAGTGTCATCCGTTGCTTCGGTGGTATCAATAATGAATCGGCGATACTCGCTCTTCTTTGCAATGCCGTCTTCAAAGACAACCATCGAGGCAACAACAGTTGTGCCAGAGATATTAGAAATATCAAAACACTCAATACGTAGCGGTGTACGTGGAAGTTCAAGGATTTCCTCTAATTCGATGAGCGCTTTACCAGAAACGGCCGCATCGTTGGCTCGCTTACTCAGGAATTGGATCAACGCATAATGTGCGTTTCTATCGACGGTATCAAGGAGTTCTACCTTTTCACCGCGCTGTGGAACTTTGATAGTGACCTTATGTCCGGCAAGTGAACTCAGCCATAACGTGAGAGCTTGGCTATCTGTAGGTTCATGATTCATATGAATGATTGATGGAATCTCCGTCGCGCCATCTCCATAGATCGAGAAGAGAAGTGATGCCCATTGATCTTCGCCCTCGAGCGTTCTCTCTTGATCAACAATCCACGAACGTGAGCCCTTGATCGATCCTCTGCGCACCATAAATATTGAACCAGCAGCGTGGAAGCCCTCTTCATGGATGGCAATGAAGTCTCCATCCAAATCGTCAGAGAGATTTCCTTGCGTTGATTTCTGCGCCTTTTCAAAAGATTCAATCTGGTCACGAAGGCGAGCAGCTCGTTCGAACTCTTCTCGTGATGCTGCCAACTCCATTTCGTGGCGCATTGTTGGGAGCAGATCTTCCATTCCAGATTCCATGAAATCGTTGAGTTTGACGGCGATCTCTTTATGTTCCTCTGGGCTCACCCAACCGACACACGGCGCCGCGCACTTTCCAATATCCCCTAAAAGGCATTGTCGCTTCGACCGCTGCGCTCTCTGAAAGTTTCCAACGCTGCACGATCTCACTGGAAAGACTTTAAGTAGAACTTCATAGGTATTTCGAAGAGCCCATGCATTTGTATATGGGCCAAAATACTTAAGACCTGGACGCTTCTCCTTGCGGGTGATGAAGATCCGTGGGTACTCATCCTCAATGGATATCGCAAGATATGGGTAGGACTTATCGTCTTTGAACTGAACGTTGTATGTCGGGTGGTATTGCTTGATCCACGAAAATTCAAGCGCAAGTGCTTCTAGCTCCGTCTTTACGATCGTCCAATCAACGCGGACCGCCTCGTGAACCATCCGATATGTTTTCTGAGCTAGGTTTGAACCAAAGTAAGAACTCAAGCGATTCTTAAGGTTCTTCGCCTTTCCAACATAGATCACCTTGTCGCTTTTATTGTAGAAACGGTAAACACCGGGATCTTCAGGGATCTCCGGTGGGCGATACGAGGCTGGATCTGCCATCGCTACTTCTTCTTCGCTGCGGGTTTCTTAACCGAACGGTTGTTCTCAAGAATTTCACGTAAGAACTGACCTGTGTAGCTCTCCTTAACGGATGCAACATGTTCTGGAGTTCCCTCAGCGACAACCATGCCGCCTCTAAATCCACCTTCTGGTCCCATATCAATTACCCAGTCAGCGCACTTAATGACATCCAAGTTATGTTCGATAACAATCACAGTATTTCCTGAATCGACAAGGCGGCTGAGGACACCTAAAAGTTTATTAACATCTTCAAAGTGCAGGCCAGTTGTTGGCTCATCGAGAACGTAAATGGTTCGCCCAGTTGAGCGACGTTGCAGTTCAGTGGCCAGTTTCACGCGTTGCGCCTCTCCACCTGAGAGCGTTGGAGCAGATTGCCCAAGACGTACATAGCCCAAGCCAACATCACAGAGCGTCTTTAGAAAACGTGCAATGGTTGGGACAGATTCGAAAAATTCATGTGCGATCTCAATCGGCATATCGAGAACTTCGGCAATCGTCTTACCCTTGTAATGAACTTCCAGTGTCTCTCGGTTATAACGCGCACCATGGCAGACTTCGCAAGGAACGTAAACGTCAGGCAAGAAGTTCATCTCAATGGTGATAGTTCCATCGCCGGTGCAGTTCTCGCAGCGCCCGCCCTTTACGTTAAAGCTAAAACGGCCTTGCTGATAACCGCGAATCTTCGCCTCGGTAGTTTCAGAGAAAAGTGCACGGATCTTGTCGAAAACTCCCGTATAGGTTGCCGGGTTAGATCGTGGTGTACGACCAATCGGCGATTGATCAACATGGACAACCTTGTCGAGCTGATCTATTCCAGTAATTGTCTTATGCCGCCCCGGTACGATTCGAGCACCGTTGAGTTTGTTGGCAAGAGTTGAGTACAAGATGTCATTGACCAGCGTTGATTTACCCGAACCGCTCACACCGGTGACTGCTACAAAAGTTCCAAGCGGAATTGAGACCTCAACATCTTTGAGGTTGTTCTCCTTCGCACCCTTGATAACGATCTGGCGCTTTGGATCTATCTTCCTACGGCTATTTGGAATCTCAATGGCGCGACGTCCGGAGAGATAAGCACCTGTAATCGACTCTTGTGAAGCGATGAGATCTTCATAAGAACCAGAGACCACAACTTTGCCACCGTGCTCGCCAGCACCAGGTCCGATATCGACGACCCAATCTGCGGTACGGATTGTCTCTTCATCATGTTCAACAACGATGAGTGTATTTCCAAGATCGCGTAACCGCGTGAGAGTCTCAATCAATCGTCGATTATCGCGCTGGTGCAGTCCGATACTTGGCTCATCAAGAACGTAGAGAACTCCGACAAGTCCGGACCCGATCTGTGTCGCTAAGCGAATTCGCTGTGCCTCTCCACCAGAGAGCGTGCCAGCGGGGCGATCCAATGAGAGGTAATCGAGTCCAACATCAAGGAGAAAACCAAGACGTGCATGAACTTCCTTCATCACACGTTCTGCAATCTGTGCCTCTCGCTTTGAAAGTTTGACTTGTTTTAAGAAGACAGCACAATCATCGATGGAGAGTTCACAGACCTGAGCAATGCTCTTATCTCCGATAGTGACTGCAAGAACTTCAGGTTTTAATCTAGCTCCGTTACATGTCGCACATGGAATCTGGCGCATATATGCCTCGTACTTATCGCGACTGTAATCACTATCAGTCTCACTATGGCGGCGGTGAATAAAGGGAATTACTCCCTCGAATCCTGTTGTGTAATTGCGAGCTCCATAGCGACCTTTGTAACGCATCTTGATCTCGTACTCGTACCCATTGAGAATGGCATCTTGCGCCTTTGCTGAAATCTTCTTCCACGGGACATCGAGTGAAAACTTAATGTCATTAGCCAACGCTTCAAGTAGTCGAACGAAATAATCGGCTGATTGCCCGCCGGCCCAAGGGGCGATCGCACCATCATTAATACTTAGGGCATCATCGGGAATGATCAACTCTTCATCAACTTCTAGTTTTGTACCGATACCTGAACACTCAGGACAGGCTCCAAAGGGTGAGTTAAATGAGAAAGAACGTGGCTCTAACTCCTCAAACGAGAGATTGCAATCATGACAGGCAAGGTGCTCGCTATATGTGTGTATCTTCTCTTGACCGGCTTTAGCGTCTACGAAGTCAAGAAGAACAATTCCGCTTGAAAGTCTCAGCGCTGTCTCGATAGAGTCAGTGAGGCGGGATTTAGATTCCGCCTTTGCAGTCAGACGATCAATGACAACTTCGATCGTGTGCTTCTCTTGCTTCTTCAACTTAGGAGGCTCGGAGAGTGAAATTGCCTCTCCATCAACGATGGCTCGTGAGTAACCCTGCTTCACAAGATCGGTAAAGAGATCGACGAACTCACCTTTACGCTCACGGACAACGGGAGCTAGAACCTGAAACTTTGTAGTTGGCGGGAGCTCAAGGATTTGATCAACGATTTGTTGAGGACTCTGTCGCGAAACTGGCTTCGTGCACTGCGGACAGTGCGGCCTTCCGGCGCGAGCAAAGAGCAAGCGCAAGTAGTCATAGACCTCTGTAATAGTTCCAACCGTCGAACGCGGATTTCGGTTGGTAGATTTTTGGTCAATCGAAACAGCTGGTGAAAGTCCTTCGATGAAGTCAACATCTGGTTTATCCATCTGGCCCAGGAATTGTCGGGCGTAGGCCGAGAGAGATTCCACATAACGACGCTGGCCTTCAGCAAAGATTGTGTCGAAGGCAAGACTTGATTTTCCTGAGCCCGAAAGGCCAGTGAAGACAATGAGAGCATCACGAGGTAGGTCGAGAGAAACATCTTTCAGATTATGTTCACGAGCACCGCGGACTACAAGTTTCTCAATAGTCACCTACACACCCGCTTCTTCCATTGATCTCAGTTCCTTCTTCAAAATGCGAATCTCATCACGAAGTTTTCCAGCAACTTCAAATTGAAGATCAGCTGCTGCGCTTCTCATCTGATCGGTGAGCGAGCCTATCAAGGCGACTAGATCTTTGCGCGGTAAAGAGATAACGCCTTTCGCGTTAAGTCCCACAGATAGTGCTCCAACACTACCTTTTCCTGAACCCTTCTCTCCAGCAAGGAGATCCGAGGTGTCTTCGCTTTCACGATTAATCAGATCAGTAATATCGGCAATCTTTTTACGAAGTGGTTGAGGGTCCACACCACGTTCAAGATTATAGGCAACCTGCTTGGCACGTCGACGATTGGTCTCATCAATTGCAAGTGCCATGGAACGCGTGATGTTATCTGCATACATATGCACTTCGCCTGAAACATTTCGCGCAGCACGGCCTATTGTTTGAATCAACGATGTTGCAGATCGCAGGAAGCCTTCTTTATCGGCATCAAGAATTGCAACAAGTGATACTTCGGGGAGGTCGAGTCCTTCACGGAGTAGGTTGATACCGATCAAAACATCATATTCACCGCTACGTAGCTCTCTCAGAAGTTCAACCCGTCGCAGAGTATCTACTTCAGAGTGGAGATAACGCACGCGCACACCGCGCTCTTGGAGATAGTCGGTTAGATCTTCAGACATCTTCTTCGTAAGCGTTGTAACTAGAACTCGTTCATTCTTTGCGGAACGGATATTGATTTCCTCAAGCAAGTCATCAATCTGACCCTTAATAGGTTTGATAATAATTGCTGGATCTACAAGGCCTGTTGGTCGAATTACTTGCTCAACGACATCTTCGCCAACCTTCGCCATCTCATATTTACCAGGCGTTGCAGAGAGGTAGAGAGTCTGTCCTACGCGCTCAAGAAATTCTGGCCATTTAAGTGGACGGTTATCCAATGCGCTAGGCAATCTAAACCCATGTTCCACAAGGGTGCGCTTTCGCGATGCATCGCCTTCATACATCGCTCCGATTTGTGGAACTGTTACGTGACTTTCATCAATGACAACGAGAAAATCATCAGGGAAATAATCGAGTAGACAGTGTGGAGCAGAGCCAGGGCTACGGTCATCGAGATGGCGTGAATAGTTTTCAATTCCTGAGCAGAAACCTAACTGCTCCATCATCTCGATATCAAAGGTTGTGCGCATGCGAAGGCGCTGCGCCTCCAGGAGTTTGCCTTGCTTTTCAAATGCGTTGAGTTGAATCTGAAGCTCATCTTGAATATCACCGATGGCGCGCTTCATCGTCTCTGGGCTAGCGGCGTAATGCGTCGCAGGGAAGATATGAACTTCATTCTCATCGCGAATGATTTCCCCAGTCAACGGATGGAGCGTCATGATCTTCTCGATCTCATCGCCAAACATCTCGATCCGGATTGCGAGCTCCTCATACATCGGAATAATCTCGATTGTGTCTCCGCGGACACGGAAAGTACCTCGCTCAAAGGCGATGTCATTTCGTTTGTACTGAACGTCGACAAACTTGCGAAGCAGGGCGTTACGTTCGATCTCATCCCCCACCTTGATATGAATCATTCTGTCGATATATTCCTGCGGTGTTCCAAGGCCATAAATACAGGAAACAGTTGCCACGACGATTACATCTCGACGTGTAAGAAGAGCGTTTGTCGCAGAATGTCGAAGTCGTTCCACTTCATCATTGACGCTTGAATCCTTCTCGATGAAGGTATCGGTCTGAGGTACATATGCCTCCGGCTGGTAATAGTCGTAATAGGAGACGAAGTACTCGACTGCATTATTAGGCAGTAGTTCTCGAAATTCGTTTGCAAGCTGGGCGGCTAAAGTTTTATTCGGCGCTAAGACCAACGTGGGACGTTGCAATCGTTCTACCAACCATGCCGTGGTCGCAGACTTTCCTGTTCCGGTTGCGCCAAGAAGTACAACATCCTTTTCGCCAGCGTTGAGTCGGCGTGCGATTTCCTCAATCGCTTGAGGCTGGTCACCGGCAGGCACAAAATCAGAGATCACCTGAAACGGAGAATCGTTGCGGGTTAGATCGCCAGTATTGGACACGCAGTTAGCCTACTAGCGGGATCGCTCTGATGAGAGGTCAGCAATTGGACCCTCCCAGAGATTCTCCACCTGACGCAGGAGATAATCTTCATCTCCATCATTGACGATCACTGCGTCAGCGATATCTATGCGAGATTGGGATGGCACTTGGTTAGCCAAGCGAGCCTCGATATCGGTAATGAACATTCCTCGCGAGAGCAGGCGCTCGATCCGCAACTCCTCTTCGGCTTCGACGGTCACAATAAAATCAAATTTACCTGCCGCATTAGTTTCAACTAGAAGAGGAATCTCATAGATTAAATTTGTTGCAGGGTCATTATCGAGGAGCGCTTGGGCGAATAGTTTCTGCACGCGAGGATGAATGATTCCCTCAAGATCTCTCTTTGCTGCAGCGTCTGAGAAGACTATCTCTGCCAGTGCTTTGCGGTTGATATCTCCGTTGGCGAGAATCTTTTCTCCGAAGCGCGCGATAACTTCGTCAAAGCCTTCGCTGCCGCGCTCGATCGCAATACGAGCAAGATGGTCGGCATCGATCACGTTTGCGCCAAGTTCACTAAAGAACTGCGCAACAGTCGATTTACCTGCACCAATTCCGCCGGTGAGCGCGATTACCTTCATAAGTGGAGCCTACCTCTGACGTTCTGGAATGAAGAAAGCCCCACACGATAAACGTGTAGGGCCTTCTTCGCTAAGTTAATTACTCAGCAGATGCTTCCGCTGGAGCTTCAGCTGTTGCTCCTGCAGCATCGGCTGCCTTTGCTTCTGCCTTCTGCTTCTTGTGAGCCAGGAATCGAACCTGTGCTTCCTGGTACTGACGCTCCCACTCTTCGCGTTGAGCATCATGTCCTGGCTTCCATTCCTGAGTCTCAGGATCGAAACCTTCTGGATAGATGAAGTTTCCTTCAGCATCATAACGAGCAGCCATTCCGTACTGTGTTGGATCAAATGCTTCGATCTCAACTTCAGTTCCTTCATTGGCCTGCTTCAATGAGAGTGAGATGCGACGACGCTCAAGGTCAATATCGATGATCTTTACGAATAGTTCGTCATCAACAGCGACAACCTGCTCAGGAATTTCTACGTGGCGTTCTGCCAACTCAGAGATGTGAACAAGTCCCTCGATTCCTTCGTGGACACGGATGAATGCACCGAATGGAACAAGCTTTGTCACAACACCTGGAACAACCTGATTGATTGTATGTGTGCGAGCAAATGCCTGCCATGGATCTTCTTGTGTCGCCTTAAGTGAAAGCGATACGCGCTCACGCTCGAAATCAACTTCCAAAACTTCAACAGTGACTTCATCGCCCACTTCAACAACTTCGCCTGGGTGATCGATGTGCTTCCATGAAAGCTCTGATACGTGGACAAGACCATCTACGCCACCAAGGTCAACGAATGCACCGAAGTTAACGATTGATGAGACAACACCTGTACGAACCTGACCCTTTTGGAGTTGGTTGAGGAATGTTGTACGTGATTCAGATTGTGTCTGCTCAAGGAATGCGCGACGTGAAAGAACAACGTTGTTACGGTTCTTATCGAGTTCGATGATGCGTGCTTCAACCTGCTTGCCAATGTATGGAGTCAGATCGCGGACGCGACGCATTTCAACCAAAGATGCTGGCAAGAAGCCACGCAATCCGATATCAACGATGAGTCCACCCTTAACAACTTCAATAACAGTTCCGACGACAACTTCGTCGCGCTCTTTCTTGCCTTCGATCTCTCCCCATGCACGCTCGTACTGAGCACGCTTCTTTGAGAGGATGAGGCGTCCTTCTTTATCTTCCTTCTGAAGAACAAGTGCTTCTACCTTGTCGCCAACCTTAACAATGTCATTTGGATCTGCATCGTGGCGGATTGAGAGTTCGCGTGAAGGAATAACACCTTCGGTCTTGTACCCAATATCAAGAAGTACTTCTTCGCGATCTACCTGAACGACTGTGCCTTCGACGAGGTCTCCGTCGTTGAAATTTCTGATTGTGCCTTCGATTGCTGCAAGAAAATCTGCTGCTGATCCGATGTCATTTACTGCAATTACTGGTGATGTAGACAAGTGAGCTCCGTAGGGATAGAAAGTAATAGGACTCAAGCGCTTTGCCTGAAGAACAGGTGAAGGGTACGGGGGTGAGGTCAGGCGGGGCAAATCCGCGCGTAGAATCTCTACCTTATGAAGCGCTATCGGGAACTCTTTGCCTTTCCTCAAGTAATCTCCTTGGGAGTAGCGGCATTTCCCGCACGCGTCGCCTACGGAATGATCGGCCTAGGGATATTTTTCAAAGCAGAGCAAGAAACTGGCTCTGTAGCAATTGCTGGTTTTGCAATCGGTCTTTACTCCCTGGCCAGCTCTCTCACTGCTGGAATTCGTGGATCTGTCATGGATAGATGGGGCCAAAAATGGACCTTAAGAATTTTAGTTCCTGCCTACTCAGCGTTAATCCTTGGCTTAAATTCAATGGAGACTTCTCGAAGCATTCTTGTTACAACCTTTATCTTGGGAATCACTTCACCACCAATTAATTTATCTGTACGTCCTCTGTGGAAAGATTTAGTTCCGCAAACATATTTACGTACCGCTTATGCTTTTGACTCAGCAATGATGAGTGCAACGAGTGTTGTTGGCCCCGTCATCGTCACTTCGCTTGCACTTTCCAGTCGACCACATCTTGCTCTAGATGCTGTCGCTGCACTTATTTTTACCGGTGGAGTCGCACTAGGACTGACACGCGTTTCACGAAATTGGGTGCCTGAGAAAAAGGTGAAAGGCCAGGGCAATCTCCTCTCAAATCGTGCGATGCAACTACTCATGTTTGAAGGTTGCTTCATCGGTTTCGGATGGGGAGTCTTTGACGTTGCCGTACCTGCATTTGCAACACAAGAGGATGTACAGCATCGAGTCGCTTGGATCTTCGCCGCATTTGGAATTGCAACTGTCGTCGGAGGTTTACTCGGTGGATTGGTATCAAAGAAGTTAGCGCCGCTGCCAGCGCTTCGCCGGGCTTACTTCTTCTGGCTTCTTACCTGCATCCCCGTAGCCTTTACATATCCAGATTGGACAATGGCCTTGGTAGGCGCATCAATTGGTTTTATTGGTGGAGCGGTTCAAGTCTTTTACTTTGAAGTCTTAGAAGCGGTACGTCCAAAAGGTTCGCAGACATCTTCTCTCGGTTGGATTTGGAGCGTTGAAGGTTCTTTCATGGCGGTTGGCGCAGCCGTAGGTGGCGTTGTCTCCGAATATGCCTCACCACGAATCGGTTTAGCGATGCTTCCACTGATGCTATTTTTTGGTTTCATCATTCTCAGCGTTGGCAAAGGCAGACTCTCTGCCGCCAATGACCTACCAACTGATGAAGAGGACCTTGCTGCAATGGAAGATAACTCAAACCTAAACAACTAGCGGTTAATGAGCTGCCTCATTCCAACTCATACCAACACCCACGTTGACATCTAGCGGTGCTTTAAGTGGATACGCATTTCCCATCTCACGGCGGAGAATTTCTGTAGCAATATCAATCTCTTCAGTAACGCTTTCAAGGATTAACTCATCATGAACTTGAAGGAGCAAACGTGAACGTAACCCTTCTGCAACGAGCGCCTTTTGGACGTTGAGCATGGCTAACTTAATAATGTCGGCGGCCGAGCCCTGGATAGGCGCGTTCAACGCCATACGCTCTGCGATTTCTCGACGAGCACGATTATCTTGCATCAGATCTGGCAAGTATCTGCGTCGACCTAAGACTGTTTCTGTATAGCCCACCTTGCGAGCTTCTTCGACGACGTTCTTTAAATAATCTCGTATCCCACCGAAGCGAAGGAAATATCGATCCATAAGATCTTGAGCCGCAGGCGGTGAGAGATCTAACTGCGCGGCCAATCCGTAGGAACTAAGGCCGTAAGCAAGACCATACGACATAGCCTTAATCTGACGACGCATCTCGGGGTCCACATCAGTTGGAGCAACGCCAAATACTTCTGCCGCAACTGTTGCATGCAGATCTTCTCCTGACGAGAAGGCCTCAAGAAGATGGGCATCATTTGATAAGTGGGCCATGATGCGCATTTCGATCTGACTGTAATCAGCGGTGATGAGTTGATCAAAGCCTTTTCCGGCAATAAAGCAATCACGAATCTTGCGTCCCTCTTCGGTGCGAACTGGAATGTTCTGCAAGTTAGGGCCTACGGATGAGAGTCGACCTGTGGCTGTAACAGTCTGCGCAAAATGTGTATGAATTCGTTGATCGGATGCAATCTCTGCAATCAAGCCTTCAATTGTTGTTGCAAGTTTCTTTGTCTCGCGAATACGCAGTAGCGCCGCCAAAACTGGATGCTGGGACTTTGCAAAGAGCCAGGCAAGCGCTTCGGCATCAGTTGTAAATCCTGTCTTAATTTTCTTAGTCTTAGGCAATCCAAGCTCTTCGAAGAGAACGACCTGTAACTGCTTCGGAGATGCCACATTGAACTCATGTCCCACAGAATCGTGTGCAATCTTTGTCTGTGCCGTTACTTCGGATTCGAAATAGTTGAGGAGTTCGCTGAGCTTTTTGCTATCAACGGCCACTCCCCTGCGCTCCATTACCGCAAGTAGATGTGCGATAGGAAGTTCGAGATCATAGAGAAGGCCTTCGACTCCGCGAGATTTAAGTTCGGCATCAAGGGAAGTTCTAAGGGTAAAGAGCTGTGAAGCAATCGATGCGACCGAGTTTTCAGGCGATGTTGAATCTAAAGTCGAGCCATCACCATAGCGCTCAAGTAGATCGGCCACTTCATGTGTTCGAACTCCTGGATTTAGAACATAGGCGGCAAGGCTTGTGTCGAAGACAATCCCTTCAATCTCGTGCAGGCGAGAGAGCGTCTTTCCATCATGAACTACTTTAGGAATATTTGCATCAGCGCCCCATGATCCAATTTCGCTGGCATGCACCACGTAAACTTCGGAAGGAGAAAGTGCTACGGCGTATCGGTGCAAGATCTCATCAGTGATCTCATATGAAAGAGATATCTCCCCGACATGTTTTGCAATCTTTGCACTCATTTCAGATGGAGTGAGAACTTTTTGATCTAGTTTTCGTGAAAAGAGCGAAGTGGCCACCGGTGCCTCATTCTCACTTCCCACGATGGCAATAACCGAGAGTCGATCTTTAAGTGTTCTAAATTCAAGAGTTTCAAAGAGCGGTGCAAGATGTGAAAGTTCAAGGCCCGACCACGAGAGGGCGGCGGGATCTGTATCGATATCAACTGAGTGAATCAATTGAGTCAATTCACGATTGCGCTTCACACTTTCAATGTTCTCGCGCAGGGCAATACCGACTTTGCCGCCAACTTCATCTGCCTTTGCCAGCAACTTTTCTAATGAACCATATTCAATAATCCACTTAGCTGCAGTCTTCTCTCCTACACCTGGAATCGATGGCAGGTTATCGCTGGGATCTCCACGAAGAGCGGCAAAATCTGGATACTGAGTTGGAGTCATCTGATACTTCTCGACGACCGCTTCTGGCGTCATTCGAGCCATCTCACTTACTCCGCGCTTGGGATATAGAACAGTGATCGATTCTGTAACGAGCTGGAAACTATCTCGATCTCCCGTACAAATTAGAACTTCAAAACCATCTCTTTCGGCACGTGTAGCCAGAGTGGCAATGATGTCATCAGCTTCAAAGCCTTCTACGGAAAACTGCGTGATTCCAAAACCTTTTACTAGTTCATTGAGATAAGACATCTGGGAACGAAACTCATCCGGCGTCTTTGCACGATTGGCTTTGTACTCCGGAAAGATTTCAGTGCGAAAGGTTTTTCGGGAAACATCAAAGGCGACTGCAACGTGAGTGGGCTTTTCATCTTTAAGTAATGAGATCAGCATCGTTGCAAAGCCATAGATGGCGTTGGTGTGCTGGCCCGTTGCGGTAGTGAAGTTCTCTGCCGGAAGGGCGAAGAATGCGCGATACGCCATCGAATGGCCATCTATAAGAAGCAGTCTCTTATCGTTCTTGGCCATGGCGCTTATCTTAGGTATAAACTCCCCAACTATGACGCAACCAAATTTCCTAGACATTGTTCGTGAGCGCGGCAGCGGAGCCCTTGATAAGAAGATGAGGATCGAGATTCTTGAAGCATCCCCCGAGCGACTCGTTGGACGCATGCCAGTTGAAGGAAATACCCAACCAATTGGCCTCCTTCATGGCGGTGCCAATGTCGTGCTCGCAGAATCTTTAGGATCAATCGGTACACAGCTACATGCAGGACCTAATCGCAAGATTGTTGGAGTTGATATCAACGCCACGCATCACAAATCTGCGACATCAGGATTTGTAACAGGAGTTGCTACAGCGGTATCACTCGGTAAAACGCTCTGTGTCTATGAAATCGTAATCACAAACGATCAGGGGCAGCGCACATGTAGCGCGCGTATCACCTGCATGATCTTGGCAGAGCGAGCTTAAAGAAAAGCTTTAGGCGCCAGTTCCTAGATATGCCTCGCGTACCGCAGGATCATTGAGAAGATCTGAAGCTTTCGCTTCTTTAACGATATTTCCTGTCTCAAGAATGTAGGCACGGTCTGCTCTCTGAAGAGCTTGCTGCGCGTTCTGTTCTACGAGCAAAATTGTTACTCCAGTTTTATTAATCTCAGTGATAATGCGGAAAATGTTTGCAATCATCTGTGGAGCAAGGCCCATAGAAGGCTCATCAAGTAGAAGCACCTTTGGCTTTGCCATTAGTGCTCGACCGATTGCGAGCATTTGCTGCTCTCCACCAGAGAGAGTTCCCGCCGCTTGCGTAATTCTTTCCTTGAGGCGAGGGAATAGTTCAAAGATCCGAACGAGATCTTCATCAATATCAACTTTCCTCATCTTCAAGTGATACTTACCAAGTTCGAGATTTTCGAGCACGGTCATTCCAGGGAAAATTCCTCTTCCTTCCGGTGCTTGCGAAATACCGAGAGATACTCTCTCGTGAGCCTTATACTTAAGAATGTTCTTGCCATCGTACTCAATTGATCCAGAAGTGGGATTCAATAAACCTGAGATGGTCTTAAGTAGGGTTGTCTTACCCGCTCCGTTTGCACCGATGAGAGAGACAATTTCTCCCTGCTCAACGACGATAGATATCCCCTTGATCGCTTCAATTTTTCCGTAAGCAACACGGAGATCTTTAATTTCAAGACGCATTTTCAGGCACTCCTAAATAAGCTTCAATCACTCGTGGATCATCTTGAATTAATTTTGGAATGTCATCGGCGATCTTCTGACCGAAATCGAGCACTACAACTCGATCTGAAACTTTCATAACCAAGGACATGTCGTGTTCAATAAGAAGAACGGTGTATCCGGCATCTCGGATGCGGCGAATCGTATCGGCTAGCTCAACCTTCTCTGCCGGGTTAAAACCAGCTGCGGGTTCATCGAGAAGTAGAAGCTTTGGCTCAGTACCCAGTGCGCGTGCAATCTCCAAGCGACGTTGCACACCATAAGGAAGATTTCTCGCTAAACGATCGGAGTACTCACCAATTCCGATAAAGTCCAAAAGTTCCTGTGCCCGTGCCTTGTCTCGCTTCTCTTCACGACGCGAAATTGGCATACCAAACAGACCAGAGAGCAACCCTGATTTTTTATGTGTATCCGTTGCAGTCATTACATTTTCTAGAGATGTCATATCACCCCATAAGCGAATGTTCTGGAAAGTTCGCGCTACGCCAGAACGCGTGATCTTGTAACGCTTCTTGCCTGCTAACGACTCTCCTTCAAAGGTGATTGATCCCGATGTGAGTTGATATACACCTGTGATCACATTAAAAATTGTTGTCTTTCCTGCGCCATTTGGTCCGATGAGTCCCAGAATTTCTTTTGGTTTAACATCGAATGAGACGTCATTAAGAGCGGTGACGCCACCAAACTTCATGGTCACATTCTTTAAACTTAGAAGTGGCTCTGTCATGACTTCTCCTTTGTTACGATCGCTTTTTCGCGCTTCTTGCGAGGGAGCAATCCATCTGGTCGCAGGTTCATCATAATTACTAGCACTAAGCCGAATACGAGGAGTCGAGCCTCAGATAAGAATCTGATTCGATCTGGAAGATATGCCAAAACGACAGCTCCGAGAATAACTCCCCAGATATTTCCCATTCCACCGAAGACGACACAGGCAAGAATAAGAATAGAGATTTGCAGCGTGAAGTTATCTGGTGCGATGTAGAGCGTCTTTGACGCGTAGAGAACGCCGGCTGCTCCACCTACAGATGCTCCGAGTACAAAAGCCCAAATCTTGTATTTAAAGGTAGGAACGCCTAGGAGTTCTGCAACATCCTCATCCTGTCGGATTGATTCCCATGCTCGACCTGCTCTACGTGCTGAGAGGCGACGGACCATCCAGATAGCAAGAAGGATGAATACCAATAAGGTCCAGAAGTAGATTCGGTGGCTATCGAATGCGTATTCGAAGCCAAAAATTGGTGGCGGAGTTGGAATGTTTAGAATTCCTTCAGAGCGACCTAAAGTTCCAAGGTTGAGAGCGATAATTCTTACGATCTCTCCAAAACCCAGAGTAATAATGGCAAGGTAATCGCCGCGAAGTTTGAGTGCGGGAACTCCAAGGATCAAACCTGCAAACATCGACATAGCAATACCGATCGGGAGAATTTCCCAAGTATTCAAGCCAGTTCGTGTTCCAAGAAGCCCCATTGTGTAGGCACCGATTGCAAAGAATGCAACGTAACCAAGATCTAGAAGACCACTCTTACCGATAACAATATTGAGGCCAATCGCCATCAAGACGTACATAGCAACTGGATTTACGAGGACTGATTCGTAACTTGCAACCGGTGTATTTAGGATTGTCCCACCCATAAATGGTAGAGCTGCAACAGCGGCAATCGAAGCAAGAGCGATTGCTACTCGTGCTGGTCTGCCGGATTTTTCCCAAACCTCGGCGCCTTTATCGCGTAAATTAATCATCACACCCTCGATTGCGTCATAGATTCACCAAAGATCCCGTTTGGTCTGGTGTAAAGAACAAGTACTAGAACCACAAAGACAGTTACTGCCTTCCACTGCGTGCCGAGGAAGAATGATGCATATGTCTCCAGCAGTCCTAAAGCCAGCCCTCCAAAGAAAGCGCCCTTGATATTTCCAATGCCACCGAGAATTGCCGCGGTGAAGGCTGCGATTCCCAGTTCGAATCCAATATTGGATGCTGTGTTCTCGTACTTAAGAACGTAGAAGAAGCCGGCAGCACCAGTCATCAAGCCGCCGATTAAGAAGGTAGCAGAGATGACTCCATCGATATTGATTCCCATAAGTCGAGCGGCATTTGGATTCATAGAAACCGCGCGGATTGCCTTGCCCATACGCGTTTTATTAATAAAAGATGTCAGGGCAATAAAGAGAGCAAGCGCAGCGATCACAATAATGGTGTTATCTAGCCGAATACCCGCATCAAAGAACTGTCCAATAAATGTCTTGTCCATCGCTCGAGGGGCAGCAACTGGGCGCGAATCCGTCATGATGCGCACTGACTCAGCGAGAACCATTGAAACGCCAATAGCAGAGATAAGTGGAGCCAAAATTCCGGAGTTTCTCCTGCGTAATCGACGGTAAGCGACAAGCTCTACGACTAATGAGAGTAGACCTGAAACAAGCATAGAAATAACTAAAGCTGTTGCCAAGATGAACCAGAGTCGAAGCCCGGTTGCATACTCTGAACTCTGAGTGAACTTGAAGACATCGCGGATAACAATCACGGTAGCAAAAGTGCCGACCATGAAAATTTCAGAATTGGCAAAGTTGATCATGCGCAGAACGCCGTAAACCAGGGTGTAACCGAGGGCAATAAGGATATAGATAAATCCTAAACTCAGACCTCCGAAGGTCAGAGACCAGAATTGATCAAAAAAGTTACCTATCAAGGTGTGTCAGATCCTAACTACTCAACTTCACGGAAAACTTCAATAAATCAGACCCGGCAGACCGTCACATATGTACGGTCTGCCGGATCTTTTGATTTAGTCGAGCGGTATTACTTGATTGGGCCTGTGAACTTGATGACTCCGTCTTTAACTTCGAAGCCGTTCATTACTCCACCAGCAACGTCACCGTTCTTATCGAACTTGATTGTTGTTCCGGTGAGTGACTTACCGCTGTAAGCCTTCACGCACTTCAACATAGCATCGCGAGTTGAAACTCCCTTCGCAATGCAGTTAAGAAGTACATTTGCAGCGTCGATTGACTCAGCTGCATAGACTCCTGAAGCCTTACCCATCTTCTTCTTGAAATCTGCTTCTAGAGTTGCAGAGATTTCAGCAAGAGGAACAGTTCCAGCAGTTAGACGTACACCCTCAAGAACTGCCTTAGGTGCAAGTGTTGGGAAGCTTGGGCTAAGTACTCCGTCGCCGCCTGCAAGGATTCCTGTGTATCCGCTATCGCGAAGCTGCTTGAAGAATGGTGCAGCCTGTGGGAAGTAACCTGTGTAGATCACTACGTTTGCGCTAGCTGTCTTGACCTTAGCAATTGTTGCAGACCAGTCAGTTGTCTTATCTGAAACGCTGTCGTATCCAACAGCTTGTCCTGCAGGAATTCCTGGCTTCATGTAGTCAACAAGTCCAACACCGTAAGCTGACTGATCGTCAACGATGAAGACCTTAGGAGCTGAAACGCCCTTTGTTGCTAGCTTGAAGAGTGATGGTCCCTGAACTTTGTCAGTTACAACGACGCGGTGGAATACTGGGAATCCAATCGCGCCATCCTTAGGATCTGTAATTGAAACGCGTGTTGCAGATGGTGAAATCATTGCAAGGTTGCGCTGCTTGTAGAAAGGCAATGACGCAATTGTTGCTCCAGAGTATGCAGCGCCTACAAGACCAATGATCTTTGTATTTGATGCGATTCCTGGTGCAACCTTTGCTGCCTGATCAGGAGCACCCTGGTCATCAGCCTTAACTAGTGAAACTTCAAACTTTCCCTTGTTCTTTGCATTAAAAAGTTTAATTGCATATTCAACGCCAGCAACTTCATCTTGACCAACTTGGGCTTCTTCGCCTGTAAGTGGGCCTTGAAAAGCGATGGTTACCTTCTTTGCGGCAGCCTGAGCTGTGGTTGCTGAAGTCACTCCGAATACGAGTGATGCAACTGAACCAACGGCAAGGGCTTGCATCAATTTTTTATTCATTGTTGCCTTTCCTGTTCTTGTGTCCCGGGACAGGGAGACCGAAAGGGTAACGGCAGGGGTGAGGTCTGGGCAAGGTGAAGATCGGGATAATTGATCTCAGTTTCGTTATAAATGGGATTCTAGTATCAACAGATGAGACGGCCCTACTGCTTATTTATCGGGGACGGCCTCAGGGCTAATCACTGCCTGGGCCACTTCTTTCATAGTGAGACGACGGTCCATAGCCGCCTTCTGAATCCATGAAAATGCCTGCGGCTCAGTGAGATTGAGGGCGGCCATCAAGATTCCCTTAGCTCGATCGATGATTTTGCGAGTCTCAAGACGATCATGAAGATCGGCTACCTCGGCAGCCAGAGATTTCATTTGTAGATGGCGACTGATTGCAATCTCAATTGCTGGCACTAAATCATTGATTGTAAATGGCTTAAGTACATATGCCATAACTCCTGCATCACGGGCCCGATCTACGAGTTCTCGCTGACTAAATGCGGTGAGCATCAATACTGGGCACGTTGCAATAATTTCTTCAGCTGCACTAATGCCATCAAGTATTGGCATCTTTACATCAAGAATTGCTAAATCTGGTTTATGTTCTTGAACGAGCTCAATCGCCTGGGCTCCATCACCTGCTTGTGCGATAACTTCATAGCCTGCTTCAGCAAGCATTTCAATGAGATCCATACGAATAAGCGCTTCATCTTCTGCGACGACTATGCGCACAGGTGAGCGCGTTGTTGCGCTCTGACCCTGATCTGAATTCATGTGCCCCGAGTCGGATTCGAACCGACACTATGCAGTGTTTGAGACTGCCCTCTCTACCGTTGGAGTACCGAGGCTAACTACGAGAATCTTAACCTCTCCCCTGCCTTGATACCGAATTGCAGGGATCAGCGATATGCAGGAGCAGCGCCAGCAACGGCATCACCCATGCGGTGCACGCGCATCGCATTCGTGGAGCCTGGAATTCCTGGAGGCGAACCTGCCACGATAATCACGTTGTCGCCGATAGTTGTGCGCTTGCTCTCGAGCAGAAGTCCATCAACCTGCTTCACCATCTCATCGGTATGTGAAACTACTGGAGTGATCATCGGTTCAACGCCCCATGAAAGTGCAAGACGGTTATACGTTCCGCGATCTGGTGTGAGTGCCAAGATTGGAATCGGTGAGCGAAGGCGAGACATGCGACGCGCAGAATCACCACTTTGAGTAAAGGCAACGAGGAATTTAGCTCCTACGATCGCGCCAACTTCAACTGCCGCTTTAGTTATTGCTCCACCTTTTGTGCGAGGCTCGTGCTTAAGTGGACGAATTCTTTCGAGTCCACCTTCTTCAGTTCTTTGAATAATGCGAGACATGGTCTGCACTGCCTCGATAGCAAATTCACCCACACTCGTTTCGCCAGAGAGCATCAGTGCGTCTGCGCCATCGAGCACGGCGTTGGCACAGTCAGTCGCTTCAGCGCGAGTTGGGCGTGAATTTGTAATCATCGAATCAAGCATTTGTGTGGCGACGATAACCGGCTTAGCGGCATCGCGAGCTAATTCGACGCAACGCTTTTGAACAAGTGGCACATCTTCAATCGGTAGCTCTACGCCAAGGTCACCGCGAGCAACCATGATGCCATCAAAGGCCTCAACGATTCCGACGAGGTTATCGACTGCTTGTGGCTTCTCAATCTTCGCAATCACTGGAATTCGAATTCCTTCTTCATCCATAATGCGATGTACATCTTTGATGTCATCTGCGCTGCGCACAAATGAGAGTGCAATGAAGTCTGCGCCAACCTTGAGTCCCCAGCGAAGATCATCCATATCTTTCTCAGAGAGCGCGGGTACAGATACTGCAACGCCTGGAAGATTTATTCCCTTGTTGTTGCTTACCGTTCCTGGCTCGATCACCTTAGTGATGACATCGCTGCCTTTAACTTCTACTACTTCAACGGTCACTTTTCCATCATCGATCAGAATGCGATCTCCTGCCTTGCAATCCCCTGGCAGACCTTTATAGGTAGTTCCTACACGTTCTTTTGTTCCTTCAATCTCATCAGTCGTGATGGTGAAAACATCTCCACGAGAAAGATCGTGTGGGCCATCTTTAAAACGAGCCAGACGAATCTTTGGACCCTGAAGGTCAACCAAGATCGCAATCGGAACTCCGGCTTCTGCTGCCGCTTCACGTACTCGATTAAGCCGATTTTGATGCTCTTCATATCCCCCGTGTGAAAGGTTCAGGCGAGCCATATTCATTCCAGCGGCGATGAGTTCGCGTACCTTTTCCGGTGATTCAACGGCTGGTCCAAGTGTGCAAACAATTTTCGCGCGGCGCATGTTCATACCTTACCTATCTTTATCGATTACTAACGAGTTGGGATTGTGGTGAGTTGTTGGATTAGACCATCAACGGCCGAGCAGTTGGTGCAATCGGTGCAGGTAGTTGTGTATCTCCTTCAAGATAGATATCGACTGCAGCTGCAGCACTTCTTCCTTCGGCGATAGCCCAAACAATTAGTGATTGACCACGTCCAGCGTCTCCTGCAACGAAAACGCCCTCTGAAGTACTTTGATAAGAGCCATCACGCTTTACATTGGTACGTTCATCAAGTTGGACTTCGAGTTGTTCGAATAACGGAGTGCTTTCGGTTCCTGTGAAGCCCATCGCGAGGAAAGCAAAATCTGCAGGTATTTCACGCTCTGTTCCAGGAACTGGCTGGAACTTTCCATCAACCAGCTGCGTCTCAACAATTTTAAGACCCTTGAGATTTCCATTTCCATCGCCGATGAATTCTTCTGTGCTTACAGAAAATACTCGCTGATCAAGTTCTTCATGTGCACTCGACACTCGATAAATCATCGGATACATAGGCCAAGGCTGTGAACCAGGGCGCTCATCAGTCGGGCGTGGCATGATCTCGAGTTGAGTCACACTCGCTGCGCCCTGACGTACAGAAGTGCCAAGGCAATCAGCGCCAGTATCTCCGCCACCCAAAATGATTACATGCTTACCTGCAACATTGATCTCTGGATTTGTAACTTCTCCGAGCGCTTGCTTATTTCCCCAAGGCAAGAACTCCATCGCTTGGTAAATGCCTTTATTTTCGCGCCCCTTGATTGGGAGATCTCTCCACTGAGTTGCACCTAGTGCGAGTACGACAGCATCGTATTTTTGGCGTAATTCAGATCCTGTGATGTCGACTCCAACGTTTACACCTGTGCGAAAACGTGTGCCTTCCTTCTCCATCTGAGCAAGGCGGCGATCAATTATGTTCTTCTCCATTTTAAACTCTGGAATTCCATAGCGAAGAAGTCCACCGATTTTATCCGCGCGCTCATAGACAACAACAGTGTGTCCGGCACGAGTGAGTTGCTGGGCAACAGCTAGGCCTGCAGGTCCAGAACCGATGACTGCAACGGTTTTTCCAGTCAGGCGATCTGGTGCAAGTGGCTTAACGTCACCTGATCCAAAAGCTTCTTCGATAGTGCGAAGTTCAACTTGCTTGATTGTGACAGCCTCGGCGTTAATAGCGACAACGCATGCAGTTTCACATGGAGCTGGACAGAGTCGACCAGTGAATTCGGGGAAGTTATTTGTGGCGTGCAATCGCGCGATTGCCTCTGTCTTATCCCCGCGCCACATGAGGTCATTCCATTCAGGAATCAGGTTGCCAAGTGGGCATCCTGAGTGGCAGAAAGGAATGCCGCAGTCCATGCAACGTCCTGCCTGCTTCTGCAGATGTTCCATGCTCTGTGGTTCGTAGACTTCGTGCCAATCCTTAATGCGCACATCAACTGGGCGTCGCTTCGGAGTCTCGCGCGGCGTAGTTAGAAATCCTTTTGGATCAGCCATTTGCAGCAACCTCCATTACGTATTGATCAACTGGAAGACCTTCGCGGGTCGCCTTCTCCATCGCAGCAAGAACACGTGCATAGTCGCGAGGCATCACAAGTGAGAATCGAGATAAAGAGTTCTCCCAATCAAGAAGTAAGTTTCCGGCAACTTGTGATTCTGTCTCATTAAAGAAGGAGGTCACAAGAGACTTCAGATTTTCCTTTTGATCAGCTGGTACAGCAAGAACATCAACCATCTCGGTGTTAACCAAATCGGCATTGAGATCGAGGACAAATGCACGACCACCGGACATACCTGCTGCAAAGTTACGTCCTGTTCGGCCAAGAACTACGACCGTTCCGCCCGTCATGTACTCGCAACCGTGATCGCCAATTCCTTCAACGATTGCAGTTGCACCAGAGTTTCGAACGCAGAAACGTTCTCCAACTATTCCGCGAAGGAAGAGATCACCAGAGGTTGCGCCATATCCGATGACGTTTCCTGCAATCACATTCTCTTCAGATTCAAATGTTGCCTTCTCATCTGGACGCACGATGATGCGACCGCCAGAAACACCCTTACCTACATAGTCATTGGAATCACCGAATAGCTTGAGAGTGAGTCCTGAAGGAATAAAGGCACCGAGTGACTGTCCGGCTGATCCGCGCAGTGTTACAACCACTGTATCTGCAGGGAGTCCTGCTCCCCCGAAGTTACGAGTGATCTCTGCACCAAGCATTGTTCCAACTGTTCGGTTGACGTTTCGTACAGGTGATTCAATCGAAACCTTTGCACCTGAGGTAAGTGCCGCCTGTGCTTTTTCGATAAGTAGGTTATCGAGTGCGTGGACAAGACCGTGATCCTGTGTTGTGGTTTGGTAAAGCGCACTTTCGACATCTGGTCGCGCCAGTAGTGGAGTCAGATCAAGTCCGCTTGTCTTCCAGTGCTCGATTGCACGCTGAGTATTGAGGTACTCCACATGACCAATTGCTTCCTGCAAAGTCTTGAATCCAAGAGAGGCCAAGATTTCACGGACTTCTTCTGCAATATATTCAAAGAAAGTCTCGACAAACTCTGGCTTACCTGTAAATCTCTTTCGCAGTTCTGGGTTCTGTGTAGCAACGCCTACCGGACATGTATCCAAGTGACAGACACGCATCATTACGCAACCGGAGACAACAAGTGGAGCGGTAGCAAAACCATATTCTTCAGCACCCAGCAGCGCCGCAATAACTACATCTCGACCCGTCTTGAGCTGTCCATCTGTCTGCACCACGATGCGATCGCGAAGGCCGTTGAGAAGAAGTGTCTGTTGCGTCTCTGCTAAGCCGAGCTCCCAAGGGGCACCTGCATGTTTAAGGGAGGTAAGTGGTGACGCGCCCGTGCCACCATCATGGCCCGAGATAAGAACAACATCTGCATGCGCCTTTGATACACCGGCAGCAACAGTTCCAACTCCAACTTCGGCAACAAGTTTGACGTGAATGCGGGCATTCTTATTCGCATTCTTTAGATCATGAATAAGCTGGGCAAGATCTTCAATTGAGTAAATATCGTGATGAGGTGGTGGTGAAATAAGGCCAACACCAGGAGTTGAATAGCGAACTGATGCAATCCATGGATAGACCTTGTTTCCGGGAAGCTGTCCACCCTCGCCCGGCTTAGCGCCTTGAGCGACTTTGATTTGAATGTCATCAGCATTAACTAAATACTCACTGGTTACGCCAAAGCGACCTGAGGCAACTTGCTTAATTGAGCTGCGCTTGGAATCACCATTGACTTCAGGAGTAAATCGAGAAGGATCTTCTCCACCTTCTCCAGTATTTGATTTCGCACCAAGACGATTCATAGCGATAGCGAGTGTTTCGTGGGCTTCTTGTGAGATCGAACCGTATGACATCGCGCCAGTGGAAAAACGCTTAACGATGCTGGAGATAGATTCGACTTCATCGATCGAGATTGAAGTTCGTATAGAAGTATCAAATTCAAAGAGGCCACGCAGAGTCATCAGCGCCTTGCTCTGGTCATCAACGGCAGTTGTGTAACGCTTAAATACGTCATAGCGCTTTGATCGCGTTGCATGTTGCAAGGTAAAGACAGTCTCAGGGTTAAATAGGTGTGGTTCACCGTCACGGCGCCATTGGTACTCGCCGCCGATTGGAAGGCGCTTTGTTCCAGGAACTTCTCCCCCTGGTGGATATGCAATGTGATGACGCTTAATTGTCTCTTCTGCAATCACATCAAGATCAACACCACCAAGTCTGGAGGTTGTACCAACAAAGAATTCATCAACAACATCTTGAGCAATACCAATCGCCTCAAAAACTTGTGCACCTGTATAGGAAGCAATAGTTGAGATTCCCATCTTTGACATCACCTTAAGCACACCCTTGCCGAGGGCTTTAATAATGTTATGGACGGCCTTCTCTGGAGTAATTCCAGTAATCACACCTTGGATAACTAGATCCTCCGCGCTCTCCATTGCTAGGTATGGATTTACAGCTGCTGCGCCATAACCAATAAGGAGTGCAACATGATGCACTTCGCGCACATCACCAGCTTCTACAACTAATCCAACTTTGGTGCGAGTCTTTTGGCGAATGAGGTGGTGATGCACTGCCGCAGTGAGTAAGAGTGATGGGATTGGAGTGTCTTCAGCATCGCCATTTCTGTCAGAGAGAACAATGATGCGAGCTCCATCGGTAATTGCCTGGCTGACCTCTGCCTTTATCTCTTCAAGGCGATTGCGCAGAGTGTTTCCATCTCCAGAAACTGGGAAGAGTCCGCGCACAACGTATGACTGCAGATGTGAATAATCTTCATCTGCATTGGCGTGAATAATCTTGGCTAATTCATCATTGTCGATGACTGGAAATGGGAGAAGAATCTGGCGACAAGACTGTGGTCCGGGATCGAGAAGATTGTGCTCAGGTCCGATTGATCCACCAAGGCTGGTAACAATCTCTTCACGAATTGCATCGAGTGGAGGGTTAGTAACTTGGGCGAAAAGCTGTGTGAAGTAATCAAAGAGAACGCGTGGCTTATTTGAAAGGGCTGCAATCGGAGTATCAGTTCCCATAGAACCAAGGGCCTCTGCGCCATTTTTTGCCATCGGTGTAATGATGATGCGAAGTTCTTCTTCGGTATATCCGAATGCACGTTGGCGACGAACAACTGATGAGTGCGGATAGATAATGTGTTCGCGCGCAGGTAGATCTGAGAGCTTTACAACGCCATCTTCTACCCATTTTCCATATGGAGCAGCATCGGCCAAAGAATCCTTGATCTCATCATCTTCAATGATGCGTCCTGCTTCGATATCAACAAGGAACATCTTTCCCGGCTGCAAACGACCTTTGCGCGCAATGTTCTCTGCAGGAAAATCTAGAACGCCAGCCTCTGATGCAAGTACAACCATTCCATCGCGAGTAACCCAGAAGCGTGATGGACGAAGTCCGTTGCGATCAAGCACTGCGCCAACTTGATGTCCGTCAGTAAATGTCACACATGCTGGTCCATCCCATGGCTCCATCAATGAAGAATGGAAGGAATAAAAGTCGCGACGCTTCTGCGACATCGTCGCATGGTTCTCCCACGCTTCAGGAATCATCATCAACACTGCGTGTGGTAGAGAACGTCCGCCGAGATAGAGCAGCTCAAGCACTTCATCAAATGAGGCCGAGTCACTTCCTGACATTTCTACAATTGGGAAGAGGCGAGAGATATCTCCTGGAATGAGATCACTTGCAAGGAGCGCTTCACGAGCGCGCATCCAATTGCGGTTTCCTTTAACGGTATTGATTTCACCGTTATGTGCGATGAATCGATACGGGTGTGCAAGTGGCCATGACGGGAAAGTGTTGGTAGAAAAACGTGAGTGAACAAGTGCTAAAGGCGATACAACTCTCTCATCACTGAGATCAGGGAAGAATTCTTCGAGCTGCCCCGTTGTGAGCATGCCCTTGTAGACAATTGTCTGTGAAGAAAATGACGGGAAGTAGATTTCGCCTGCATGCTCGGCCTGCTTACGTAGAGCGAAAGCCAATCGATCAAGTGCGATTCCACTTTCACCGTTGTTGCCCTTGATGAATAGCTGCTTAAAGATTGGCATCACAGATTGCGCGGTCTTACCAACAGATGTTGGGTTGGTTGGTAAAT
>Ga0315909_10000347_pt1 | contig 62221 bp, 94 predicted proteins | sample LakEriMetagenome_11_FD_203527 | JGI IMG/M metagenome (GOLD analysis project Ga0315909, IMG submission 203527) | Freshwater fungal communities from buoy surface, Lake Erie, Ohio, United States - Buoy 2 MA125 | ecosystem: Environmental > Aquatic > Freshwater > Lake | place: USA: Lake Erie, Ohio...
GGTCATCGTTTATCGGCTCCCAGAGCAGTCGGCGTACAAAGGCATCAGCCGCAGTGACGGATTCTTGGACAGACGCCAGGACTGTAGCGGCTGTGGTTACTGTGTCTGTGGCAGTGACGGACTCGCTGACCGAGCAGATGGCTGTGTGTTTGGACGAGGTAGTGTCGGCAGCGGACGCGGTTTCGTTTATTGCGGTTGGGAACGTGGTGTTTGATGACGGCGTGTCAGTGGCAGTGCTTGTCTCAGATACCGCGCAGGGAAATATGAATATGGACGAAGGAACGTCCGTGGCCGTGGCTGTCTCGGCAACCAGGGGGGTAAACACAGCGCCAGCTTGCGTTGCATCAGAGGCCGAGGCAGTGTCGGATATGGACACGGCGTAGGTTGGCAGGCTGGACGGGGAGTCCGTGGCTGTGGCGGCGTCGCTTACAGCAGCGCCAAATGTGGCGTTGGATGACAGGCTGTCCGTGGCTGTGGTGGTGTCGCTGGTTTCGGCGTTGACTGTTACAAGGGAGGCCGTACTGTCCGTAGCGGTTGCGGTTTCGCTGACCGCTGAGTTGATTTGGAAGCTGGACGCCGTGGTGTCTGTGGCTGTTGCCGTGTCGGCAAAGCTGGTAGCGAAGGTGGCGAGAGCCTCTATGGAGTCGGTGGCAGTGGCAGTATCTACAACTTCACAGGCGAAGAAGTTCCCCGCCGCCGCAGCGAACGGTGCTTGAGCAAATGCCGCCGCTCCAAAGATCATTGTGCAGTTTCAGGTTCTTCTTTGGGCACTTGGGGGTCGGCCTGCTCTTTGATGAGCAACATCAGCGCCATTGCATTGGTCTTGGCAGGGAGTTCCCCTAAAGCCCCAAGGATCATGTTTACAGCGTCAATTGGCAGTTCCAGTTTAATCATGCTGACTCCAGTGCAGTGATACGGGCGGTGAGTTGGGTGATGAGGGCTTGTTGTTCTTGGATGGCTTTGATACACAAAGACACCATATTGCCGTAAGCCAAGGCATCTGGGCTTCCATCTTCTGCATATTGCACAAATTCGGTTAACCCAACTGCATGGACTTCTTCCGCAATCAAGCCTCCAAATGTTTTACCTGCGTCAGTTTCTGCTTTACCCTCATAAGTAACAGAGCGCAGTTGAAGCAAATCAGCAAGCCCATGCGTTGCGTCTTGCACATTGGTTTTGTACTTTAACGATGATGTGCTTCTGTAAAATGATCCATCAGTTTGGACAAACATATTAGCCGCACCGCCAGAGGTATTGGCATATGTAGGGGGAGAAGTTATTACGCCGCTGGCTTGAATTGTGTTTGTTGCCCCGGTCGCAGTGTTTCGAATTAAAAGTACACCAGCCACATTGTTGGTATCAAGGTACATGTTGTTGCCAGCATTAAATACAGCGCCTTTTTGCGTATTTCCTGTTGCAAATGAAATAAGGCCGCCATTTGTTGCGTTATTTATTGTAAGGCCCGTATATCCTGCTGTGTTAATTGGCGATGTAGAACCAAGCCCCAAGTTACCAGCAGTATCAAATGTGGCTCTAACGGTATTCCCAGTGCGGATGTTGAAATCACTTCCGCTTGTTGTGCCGATAAAACTGTCACCGGAAACGCCGCACTCAAACATTACTGCTGTTCCACCGGGGTTTGTTATCCGCACCCCTTTAGTGCCATCAACTACCGCACTTGCAACACTAATATGCAGTTTGGCCGTTGGACTTGTTTCTGTAATACCCAAGTTACCGCTTGCATTAAGGGTCATTGCTTGGGTGAAGGTGATGGCGTTACCTGCTGTGCCTGATGCTGCGTAATACCAAGTGTGCTGTCTGTCCGTTTGCGAATACAAAGATGCAGAATTGGTTTTTGTGTAAACCCAATTGCCGGAATTGTTTAAATAGGCATTGGCTGACAAATAAAGATTGCTAAACGCATACGCATTGCTATAGGTCATCAAAGCCCCGTTTGGAAACTGAAGTGCGGTTACAGCAGTAGATGTAGCCCAAGCACTAGGCGTAACACCCAACCCAAAGTTACCAGAGCTATCAAACCTTGCCACTTCCGCACCGCCTTCAGCAAAGGCAATGGTGTCAGCCGCAGGGAAGAAGATGCCTGTGTTTGCGTCCGTTCCCCTGATAGCAGGGGTTGCGGCAGAACCGTCAACATCCGACAGCCCGTCTGTTCCACTTAAGATCAGTGACATGGTTATGCTCCTTTGAGTGCCGCTACATCGGCTTGCAGTTGGGTGATGAGGGCTTGTTGTTCTTGGATGGCGGCGGTCAATGTGGCAACCAAAAAGCTGGTGTCAATGCCTTGGTAAACTGGATTGCCTTCATCATCCACTGCATCTTTTTTACCTTGAACGGCCTCTGGACAAACCTCTGCTAGTTCGTGAGCTATAAATCCTTGACCATCTGACCCATCTATTTTCCAGTTATATGTTACTGGCTTAAGTGCAGAAACAGCAGATAAAGCGCCTACCATTGGCACAATGTTTTCTTTTAAACGGTAGTCAGATGAAGTGCCATAAGTGGTGGTTGAGGCGTTAATGGTAATTGTACCTACTGTAGCCCCACCGCTAGTGTTTTGAAAAAATACAGCCCCTGTACTTGCTGGTTGTGCAACAACATATTGTCCCGCAGAGCTAATATATCCACCTTGCGTTGTAGCAGAAGTTGTTGTTTTCCCCACCAGCAAGTTACCGCTGGAGTCGATACGAGCGCGTTCTGTTCCGTTAATATGGAACTTATGCCCGTGAGCAGTACCTGAAACTGCGTATGAGTTATATATAACGCCGCCATCAGAAGCAGCATCTTGGAAGATTTTTGCGTAGTAACTTGTAGAACCGAGATGGATTGTGCCGTTGTGAATACTATTGGAATCAACAATAGTAAGCCTGTTCTGCGCTGTTGTAGTACCAACACACAAATTCCCACTAGCATCAAGCGTCATTGCTTGGGTAAAGGAAATTGCCGAGCCTGCTGTTCCGGTCGGTGCGTTGTACCATTCAAAAGTGCCATTTCCCAGTCTATAAGTTACAGCAGTTTCACTGCTTCTTGCATATTTTGCGCCGTCATCATATACATTGCGGGACATTCGGAAATCTGTGTTACTAAAAACACTCAACCCATTCCCTGCTTTATTAATTTCAATTGAGGTATTTGCTGAATTCGTGCTGGGCGAAACACCCAAAGCAAAGTTTGACCCATTAAACACCAACGCACTGCCCGTAGTCAGCACCTTGGAGCCGTTCAAATAAGCAACGCCATTGGCTGTGCCACCTGTGACTGTGGGTGCGTTGGTAAACGATACTGCTTGGCTTGCGTCAATTGCAATCGCAGTAGTCCCAGCAGTTTGGATGTTTAACACCCCGCTGGTGTCAGCAGTCGTTACTACCCCGGCGGTAGTGGATGCGTTGATTGATGAGGCCAATTTATTCTCCTGATGCTTGTTGGAGCGGGGTCAAATCTTCAGTTGTCCAGAAATCCTTGGCGACCATGATCTTCAAATGCTCTTTGTTGCGTGACAGGCAGTCTGCCCACTCAGCATCTTCCATACCTTCGGGCTTGCCGCCGTTGATGAGGTTTACGCTGTCCATAGCGGCGCTGTAGTGCTGGGCGATTTGTTCTGCGGTGATTTCATTCATGCTGATGCTCCGTTGAGTTGGGCTTTGAGGCTGTCAACCTCTGCTTTGAGTGTCTGTATTGCTTTGAGCAACACCACAGTCAGGCGTTCATATTGGAAGCCTTCAACTTCACCATCTGCGCCATAGCTAACCAATTCTTTAATTCCAGCGGCATCGACTTCATCCGCAACAATACCAAAATGGTCTTTTGTTTGGTCATCGTGTTCAGACTTGGATTTGTATCGAACCCCACGCAAAAGGTTGATGTCAACTTCTTCTATGTCACGAATGTCCTGTTTGTATTTCAAAGCAGATGTTGACCTTGCAATTGAACCGTTTGAAAGAACAACCATATTTGCCGCATTCGCACTTGTAACGCTATAAGCGGCTGGGCAAACAAGAGTAGGGCCATTATCAACATACAGCCTCGGATTCCCATCCCCATCAGACAGCACGATGTAGTTGCTTGCTGTGCGAATGTCTAAGCCGCCTTGGTTGCCGTTGTAGCCGCCAAGGATGGTGTTTTTAATGCCTGTAGTTACAGAATAGCCAGCTTGAAAACCTACAAAACAGTTAAATGCGCCAATAGTGCCGCCAGTGTTGTGTGAATATCCAGCTTGAGTGCCAAGAAAGGTGTTATAGGACTGTGTTGTTCCTGAATACCCCGCCTGATAACCTACAGCAGTGTTGTTTGAGGCTGTGGTGTTTGCTTGAAGGGCTCCTTGACCCATTGCGGTGTTGTTTGCGCCTGTTGTGTTGTAATAAAGCGCACTCTCACCGAACGCAGAATTATTATTGGCGGTGCTATTTGTGTACAGTGCGCCATTGCCCACTGCTGTATTTTGTACCCCACTTGTATTGCTGTACAAAGAAATTCTTCCAACAGCAGTGTTATTTGTGTTTCCACCCGCAGTGTGGCTATATAAAGCCTGATACCCCACAGCAGTGTTGTTGGAGGCTGTGGTGTTGCTCTCTAATGCAGAACGACCAATAGCTGTATTGCTACCACCAGTAGTATTTGAAAACATTGAAAACAAACCAAGCACGGAATTTGAACTTCCTGTCGTATTTGCTTGTAAGCAATCAGCACCAACAGCGGTATTTTCAGTTCCTGTTGTATTTGCTTTTAATGCGGCCTTGCCAAAAGCAGTTTCTGAACTTCCTGTCGTATTAGCCGCCAAAGCACTTGCACCCACCGCAGTGTTGGTGGATACAGCACCTGCGCCACGGCCTACGGTAACCCCTTGAACTGTGATGTCGCTTGTGGTGGTAAGGGTGGTGATCGTTCCGCCACCAACAGCCATGACCCCCGATGTGGAAGGCAAAGTCACAGTCACAGTACCAGCCACTGCTGGTGCGCTCAGAGTCACTGCCCCTGATGTATCTCCATTTACAACAATGCTTGCCATATTAAATCCTTAAACAATTACCCAACGACTGCCTGAACTGACCGTTACCGCTTGCCCACTTGCCACAGCTACAGGCCCAGCAGACATAGCTGAATATCCCACCGCAATGGTGTAACTTGCAGACACCGTTTGGCTGTTCACCACAAGCCCATTCAATGCAACTGGGACTGAAGCCTGCAACTCGCCTGTGCTTGGCTTGTAGAGCAGCTTGGCGTTGCCTGTGTACAAAGTGGAAGCGTTGCCAGTCGTGACGCTAGAGAACACCGGGTATAAGTTGCTTGCAGTGCTTGTGTCGTTGGAGATCACTGCCCCGCCCAAGAGCGTCCAGTTTGTGCCGTCATACCCCTCATACTGGGACAACGTGCTGTTCCAACGAATCTTGCCCACTGCACCCGTAGGCCGCTCACCTGTCGTACCCGCTGAGATTTTTAACGCACCCGTGGAGTTGAACGATGAGTCCCCCGAAGCGGCCAGGATGTTTACATCAACCGTAGTACCCGCAGAGTCTATGTACACCGCCCGTTCGGCAGGCTGTGTGACAAACACATCTTTTGATCCCGCAGCAAAATTTACCAACGCATTTGAGTTGCTGGAATTTAAGACAGTTGTACGAGAGAGTAGGTTACCCGCTGTGGTGTACGTGCCAATCCCCACCTCATACTCACCTGTGACTACGTTGGCAATGGTGTAGTAAGTGCTGTTACTGTTGCCAATACCAGCAAGAAAAGTCTGAAAGCCCGTGTACGCGCCACCTAGCGTTACAGAGCCAGTGCCTGTAGTGGTGGTAGTTTCACGGACTCGATCCGCGAGGACGAGTGCCATAGATCATGCTCCTGTCAGTTGAGACTCTTCAAACCAGCGTTGTTGAGTTGCTCCATCGGTATCCGTCCACTCGATCAGATACGACACTACACCTTCTTCGCTCATACGCAGTGCAAGCACCGGGCCTTGGGGGATGACTGCGACAGCCTTAACAACGTCGCCTTTTTTGAAAGTTGTTGCCATGATTTTCCTTTTAATCAAGCAGCCAATGACAACGTGTACGTGACACTCAATGTATCGCCAGACACAACGGCGCGATCCCCAGGGGCACTGAAGTCTGCGGCTGAGTACAACGTACCAGTTGTGCCGCTTTTGGTGTTGTTGCTGGTCAAGAACGCACCGCCAACAGTCGTCGTGCCGTTGATGCTGAATGTGGCAGGAGAAGCTGAATTGGTGGCCACTGAGGGGTTGGCAGTCGTGGGGGTTCCAAACGTGCAGGCAGGGCGAGTGGCTTGGCTGTAGGCCACAACTTCAGTCCAACCAGCATGGGAAGACATGGTGTCACCAGCCGCAGGAGTGTTTGACGCCCCTGCGCCATAAAGACCAATGTACCAAGCTGCGGTGTATGCGCTGCCCGTGAAGTACTTGGCGTTCATGTCTTGTAGACCGACGTTGACCACCAGATTAGGGGCTTCGTCTTCCCACTTCAGATTGCCGTCTTTGTCGTGGCACTGAATCTTGTACACGCCTTTTGCGCTTGCGCTATCAGCGGCGAAGCCACCAGCAATCAAGCTGCTTGAGGCAACATCTTTGGATTTAACTTTATCGTTGAACATGATTGCTCCTTAAACAAGCCGAATGAGTGCCGATGTGCTGGTGTTTGCAGGCATCGTCACGGGAAAAGTGTTGGTGGATGTTTTGTTACTGCCAAAGTCCAAGACGCACACAGCGCCATTGGCCCCGGCCTTGTAAATCAAAGCGCCCCTGGCAGTGATAACCCCCGTCCAAGACGGGGATGAAAAATTGATGAACACAATGCTTCCAGAAGAAGCCAACTCCGTGCCGATGGTTGCAGTAATGATTTGACCGCCAGCGACGTAGTTGCCCCCAGACGCCTCATCAGCCGCAGTGTACGCCGTGGTGTTCTGGTCAAGTGTGGCCGCGTTGGTGTACAGCGCCAAGTAAAACGTGTCTGACGCAAAATTGATCGTGCCGTTTGCCAGCCCGGAGCGAAGTGTGTTGCAACTGTAGTTGCCAGTGAACGCCATCAACGCACTCCGTTATTCTGCGGCAACGGCGCTTGCCGATACTGCCCGCTGCGGTATGCGTCGCTGCGCTCCAACCCGTCACCCAGACGCTGCGCCAGTGCAAGTGCTTCTTTGTACTTGGTTTCGTACATGGTGATGATGTCAACCTCACCCTTCATGAAGATGTACGCTTCCACCAAAGACCCGTACAACAGCACAGTATCAAAGTTGTCGCCCAGCCAAGTACGGCCATCAGCCGCAACAGTGATTGAGTCTGGGTAGAAGAAGTAGTGCAACTCCATGTTGTACACGGCATCAGGCGTGGGGCCAAGGATGAACGACAACTCGTCGCTGTTGCTGTATGACGGGCCAAAGAGCGCGTAGTACTTCGGGATGGCTGTGTCCGTTGGCTGTGGATACGCTTGACGGATGAAGTTCACATCCTTGTTCAACAGGTACTCGTATGAGCCGTCTGCGGCAATCACAGCCATTGAATACGAGGCCAAGAAGTCTGACGGGCACGCCAAGTACTTATTGCTTGTGGTTGTGAACCCGGTTACGTTTTTACGCAACGATGGGAACTGAACCGAGTTGTATATACGTTGTTCAGCCTGCGTGATGAAAATATTGATCTGTGTCGTTGCAGACACAGTACCCCCACTCGCAAGGTACACATCGGGAAACTGGTTCTCGGTGTAGCTCTGAATTGTGTTGTACAACTCGGTGTAGTTCATGCCATCGGACCTCTGGCCATCTTGCCTTTGGTCTGCGCTTTACCACCACGCACCACAATACCGGAGGTCTTCATGGGTGGGTAGTCTTGACTGCGTGTGTTGGCCACAGACACGTTTGCTTTGCGCATCGTCTCTTTGGCTGGCTCTTCGCCAACGATCACGTTGGCCACTTTGGTTGCTTGCTTGTAGGTCGCCATATCAGCCCCCACGACCAACGCTGCGCTGGTTCATGATTTTGGCTTTGTTGCGCCCGTATTTGAGCATGTCGCTGTTGGTCTTGCCGCCAGCTCTAAGCTTGGTCATTGGCTTGCCAGGGTGCAGCTTTTTCTCATGCTTATGCACCGCGCCTGCGATCATCTTCTTGTCTTGTGCCAAGTCTTTCTTGTCCATTTTGAACTCCTAAGTTACGCTTACCGTGACTGTACCCAATTGCACGTTCAAAACCAAGTTATTTGGTGTCAAAGCGGCATCAAAAAATTCTGAACCCCCAACAGGTGTCCAGCCCCACTGAAAAATCCTGCTGCCCCCGCTGAGAATCCCCTGGGCATCAGCCGCCGAACTGTTGGTCAGCACGATCTGCAAACCTGTTCGACCGGACACTTTGTAGCTGATGTCAGGCCTGGGGTCTCTAATCCCTTGCGGGTCATCCACCGGGTACATGCCCAGTTGCAACTGCGGCTGATCCGGGTCCCAACACTGGGGGCACACCTTGAGATCATATACCTTGGTCTTGACAACTTCTTTGCGCAGCGTGGTCAATTTGAAGCGAAACCCACAACGGTCGCACTCCGCAATTGAGTTCTTGCCAGACGCAAACCTGTTACCCATTACGTACCCCCAATGAACATCTGCCTGGGCACAAGCCGCAGGGACGCACGTTCTTGGTCTTCATCCGCAGCCGACATCCAGGCTTCGTCATACTGTTGTTTGAGCACCCCCAGACGGTCTATGCCGCCAGGGATTTTGAGCGCAATGTAGTACGACAAGCCAGCCACCATGCAGGGATAAAAGCGGAACGGCACATCCATGACGTTCACGCCACCGCCAGCATCTTGCACCCGGCGCATGCGCCAGTAGACAAACTGGTAGGTCTGGGAGCCATCAGGTGTGGGCCACACAGTGACACGGGGGGTGTTGTTGATGCGGATGGGGTTGCCCGCCGTAGGTGTCTGTTGGGTCGTGCCGTTTTGTGCACGAAACACGTTACTTAGGGTATTCCCTGATATATAGTTGTAAAACACCGTCTCTGTGCCGCCTGTAGCCACGATGTCCACGTACCCAATGGCCGGGAGCCCGACAACTGAGTTCAACGTAATTGTTGCGGCAGTCAAGTCTTGGGACACAAACGTCGAAGCGGTGGTGGCCACCTGCCCGTCCAGGCGCTGATACCAGACCTGAATGGGACGGGCTTGGTTGAGCTTGTTGGGGATGGTTGCGTAGGTGGACACGCTGATGCGCGTGATGGTCAAGTCCGCTTGATTGGACAGGATGTTGGCGTTGGTGCGGATCACATGGTCCAGCAAATCAACGGTATCCGTTGGAATAGCGTAGGTGTTCAGTCCTTGTGTCAGGGTAATCGTGCCCTGCTCAAACGTCCACATGTTGACGCCACGGTTGGCCCAGTCAGCAAACAGCAAGTTAAGGGACCGACGCGCAGTTCGCAGGTCATACCCCGTGCGCATCTCTGAACCCGCACGCTCAAACGCCTCTTCGACCACTTCAGTGAGGTCGAGGTTAAAGCCTGATTGTCCAGAGGTGACTGCCATTATCTAAACCCTGCTGTTTTCTTCGCAATACTTTTGGGCTGGGCCACAAACTGTTTACCTGCCGCCTTACCTTGCCGCTTGGCTTTGGTGGTAGCCGCGTACTCAGCAGGAGACAAGGACTTGATTGCCGCTTCTGGAAGATACCGCTCCCCCGTCTTTGACGAAGGCTTCCCCGACTTGGTGCGCCACTTCTGGTCACCCCAGTTTTTAAGGGAAGTTTGCGGTGCTTTCAATCGCGGTAGCCCCCGCCCGCAGCCTTGTACTTCTTGGCAACAAGCTGTGCTTTACGTGCTGACCATTGCCCCGCGCCCGTGCCATGAGTTGCTGCGGCTTTTACCTGAGACACAATTCGCTTGCGCAAACCGGGCTTGGTGTAATTGCCAGCAGCATTGACTTTCCCGCCTTCTTTGTACTGCTTGAAGTCGGTATCGTCACGGCGTTCTTTTCGAACGCCCTTGGGCATTTTGGATGGGCTGATGTCGCCCATCCCGCGTGAGGCCATCATCTCAGCACTTGCCGCCAGACTTCATGCCCAGGGGCTTGGAGCCAGCCATCTTGACCATGGTGCCCTTGGTCTTGCCTTTGGTGGCAACGCCGTCACGGCTGGGTGCACCAGTCTTGACGCTGCCCATTTTGGCGCTAGTGATACCACCAGAAGCCATCTTCTTCGTGCCCATTGCTTTTTTCTTAGCAATCATTTCCATGAAAGGGTTTGCTTTAGCCATATCACCACCTCTTTTAAAAGACTTGCCTTTGTCGGCGTTTGAAAAATCTTTGCCCACAGACTGTGGGACCCCTACTTTCTTGGCGAACGATGGATTGTGGGCCACCGCAGCCATGAAATTGTGCTGTTTCTTACTTGTTGACGGCATCGTCATCTTTCTTGTTCCAGGGGAGCAACTCAGAAAACGCTTTACCCGTGACCATCTCTGTGATGCGCATGGAAGTCCACACGATGGTCAACACGCCACCGACCAGAGCAACAACAGGTGTCACGACCCCGAGGAAGCCCCCGAGGCCTACCACAACTGCCGCGCCGTCAACCATGTTTTTGGTGTCGTGGTTCATGTCAGCACTTCCATGCTCTCAATGATTTATTGATCCGACTGTTTGGGTCTTTGGCTGTCTTCTCGGATGTGAGCTTTTTCTTCATCCCAGTCATCCTTGCACAGAAAGAGTCGCGCCTGCTGCCGCCCTCTGGCTGCGGTGCTTTCAACCCCGGCTTGCCGGGGTTGGCCTTGTTGTAGGAAGCCCGACCCTTGGCGTTCAAGCCGCCCTTCTCGGATTTGCCTTCCTTGCGTTGCCATGCAGGTGACTTAGCCATAAACAATTGTCACGCCCGTGATGTTGGTCACATCAACGTAAACGCCCGTGGTAAACAAGATGCCTTCACCGGGGATAGGTAGAAGAAACGTGTTTGCTGTGCCTGCGGGGGTGTCCACATCAAGCAGCAAGTCGCCTGTGTTGTCTGTTCCGTTGTAGAACTTGACCGACCCTGCGCTTGCCCCTGCAAGCCCGTAGACGGTTTTTACGCGAGTGCGGTACGCAACTGCTTGCCCGTCTGCCGTCAGCCGCGTTGATTTAACATCGGTTTGCATCGTCATAATCAAACTCCTTTAAAACAGGGGCCGAAGCCCCGTTGGGTTGATTAGCTCAGAGCAGCGCCAACAGCGGTAACCCAGGCAGAACCAGTAGAAATTACAAGGCAGTACTCGTTGTTGCCCGCGCCGTTGTCGCTAATCAAGCGAACTTGGCCAGCATTGGCAGCGGCTGCGGTAGGCAAAGCGGCGGTCAGGATAGCAGGCAGATCAACAAAAGAAGAGACCGTAACGCTGGCCACCGAGGTGGCAGTGCCAAAGGTTGCGTCAACAGTTACTGCGCCGGTGGTGGAATCAACAGAGATGGACTGAAAGCCATTCTGGGAACGAACTGGGCCGTTGAATGTGGTATTTGCCATGATTGTTTCCTTACATGCAAGTGGGGCGTATCTGTCTGCATGTCGTCAGCCGGGACTGTCAGATACACCGGGAAGCCCGGAATGGGTGCAATATACACCAAAAGAAAAAGGGGCACAAGGCCCCTTTTTCATAGACACATTAAGCGCCTGCGGAACCCCACATGCCGAGGGGATCAGACCAGCCGAAGCTGTAACGCTCACGAGCCTTGTAACGGACGTTGCCGGTATCAAAGTCACCGTCCATCGAGTTAGCCAGGGGCATACGCTCGAAATGCTTCATACCGTTGGGAACGTCGGTAATCAAATACCAGCCATTCGAATCGGTCAAGAAGTGGTTGACGCAGTAGCCTTCAGGAATCGCACCCATCTGCTTCAACGCGTTGATGTCGTTATCAGCAGTAGAGACACGCAGCTCAGTGTCAAGCAAACGCTTGGCAACGAACATCAGTGCTGGGGGGATGACCATCTTGCGGGGCTTGGCGGCAATCAACAGACCGCGCTCATCGGTCCATGCAGCGATTTGAATCACGGCATTTTCCAAGGAGGTCTCGTTCAAGTCCACGCCAGTGGTGGGGCTGTTGAAGTTAACAGCGCCATTAACCAAGGGGTGGCCAACACGAGTGCTGGAGCTGTTGTTACCGAACAAGGTCACGCCGTCACCACCCAAGTACGAACCGTTGAAACCGTTGTTGATAACGGAGGCGGCTTTAACTTGCTTGGTGTAGGACATCGCACGGGCCAGGGCTTTGGTGTAACGAGCAGACAGTGAGTCATACAAGTTATCTTCCACAGCTTCCTCGGTGATCGAGAAGCCCAGGGCGATGGTTTCGTGGTTGTAACGGGCGGTGAACGCTTCTTGTGCGTTGTCATACGCGATGGCGGAGCCCTCGTTCTTGACAGGAGCAGCACCGAAACCAGCAAGCTTGGTCTCTTCTTCGAAGCTACGCTCTGATTTCTCAGTTTCGTAGATTTCTTTGTGCTCTTCGCCGTAGCGAGCGTATTCCAAACCGAACAAAGCGTTCAGACCAGGGAGCAACTCTTTAAGTAGTTGTGCGCGTGAAATTGCCATTTTGAGTTACTCCTTACAGACCAACTGCGTTGGTAAATGTGTGATAGCCGGGGTTGATCTTGACCAGGATGTCGGTGTAAGCGTCGCCCACAACCGAGAAACCTTGCATATTAACGAACCCAACAACACGGAATGCTGCGGTGGTGGTCACAGCCGAGGAACCTGCTACGACAGAAGCCGTAGAGTTACCAGTGGATGTGCTGCCAGTTGCCACAGCGCCAGTTGAGAAAAACACGTTTGCGCCCACGGCAGCTTGCGTGACAGAGCCAGCAGACTGAACTTGGAACACAACACCGGGATCATCCACAACGTAAGCGTTAATCACGCCAGTGGTACCCGTGGGGTAGTACTGAGCGTAGATCACTTGGCCTTGTGCGTTGATGTAAGAACAGCCAACAAACACACCTACGATGCCCGTGTTAGCGGTACCGACAGGAAAGCCGTTGGTGGTCGCATCTGCGCCAGTTGCGGTGGCCACAGCCAGATAGCCAGACGCATTCACGTACACGGGCGAACCGTTGTAAATGTTTGCGGCAGTGCCTGCGGGGTCGATGAGATACGAACGGGTTGCACCTGCATATGGTGTGCCGCCCAGCTCATTCACGGGTTTTAGCCCGTAAGGGGATGCTACTGATGCCATTTAAGGACTCCTTGTTTACTTAGAACCTGAACCAAACCCCCTGCCGCCGCTGACTGTGGACTTGCGGTCCGCAAACAAAGGCATACGAGGATCATTGTTTCGCATGAAGTGGTTGTCCACCGATTCCATCTGGTTTTGTGCTTGTCGGTCGTAGTACTCGTCCCGAGCGCGTGCTCGTTCCGCCACCATCTTGCAAAGCATGAGTCCGCCAATTTCGACGTTCCCGGTCTTTGCATTACCTTCAATCATCAATTCTGGATGATCTTCTGCCTTGACAGGCTCCCAGCCGTCGCGCATCTTTCGAGACACGTTGGTGGGTTCAGCTTGCCCTAGTACGTGGGTGGCCACCCAGCGGTAAACATATCCTGGCTCCGGGGTCGGATCAGGCAGTGCCGAGGAAGGCGTATACACATAACGGGTTTGCTTGTCGCGTGACACGAGGTCACGGGGGGTACGGTTTTCAGCCATTTTGACTCTCCAATTTTGCTACTTGAGCAGCATACTGCTGCGGGGTTAATCCAAATTTCTTTGCCAGTGCGACCTGGGTCTGAGTGAGTTGGACTTTCTTGGCACCCGACGAACGGGTCGCGGGGGCTGCAACGGCAGCAGGTCGTCTTGGGGAATCACCCGACCTTGGCTTGTCTTCTGTATCACCGAAAACTTCGGGGAACTTGGACTTCACGCGAGCATCGATTTGCTCGAAATATTCATCAGTGCGGGGATCGACCCCGTTGTTGACTAGTTTTTGATGCAGCCCTAGTGCAAAGCTGGTGACTTCTTCGAACCCGTTGGAACCGAACCACTGGTTTTTTGCCTGCCAGCGCAGAGTTTTTTCGTCCGGTTGAGCCTGTTCAGGTTCGCTTTTCCGCGTTTGTACATCATATTCTTCGGTTTGTAAAGGGGGTGGGCGAAAACTTTTCGCTTGCTCCAACTTCCACTTGGCGTCAGTAAGTGCTTCCTGCGCTGCAATTATGGCGTCAGTGTCAAACGCTTCCTGGGCATCCTTGTACTGGCGGCGGGCTTTCTCCAGCTCGGCTTCCGCCGCTGTTTTGGCCATGGTGCCGTACTGTTCTGACCCAGTTGAAACATACTGTTTTAACTGCTTGTTCTCGTTGATGAGCTGCTGTGCGAGACGCTCGAGTTCTTGCTTCTCGCGCATGGTGGCTTCTTTGGCCCGGCGCTCGTCGTGGCGTGCGTGGGTCAACTCCTTGATGCGCCCTTTGACTTTATCGGAGTAGTTCTCGATTTCGTCGTCCGTGGGGTCTTCCACCTCCCGGTCCAGGGGCTTGCGGCCTCTGTCTTGGATGGGGGTATCGTCAACGACTTCGACTTCTACGTCGCCGTCGTCCTCCACGGACACATTGACCTGGGAGGTCTTTTCGTCATCCAGTTCGTCTGGGAACTTGTATTGTTCAGCCATATCTACTCCATCAAGCGCGGGTTAACCCGCGAGGGTCTTGCACAACAGCATCGACTTGATCGTCGTTAATCAAGCGAAACTCTTTACCGAAAATTTTGAAGCGCGTACCCGAGTAGGTACGTACCAGCACAAAGTCACCTGCCTTGCACCACGCGCCTGCGGGGAACTTGGTAGTGTCTTTGTATGCGTCAGGGCCGACCTTGAGCACAAACAGAACAGTTGTGGCGTGTTCTTCTTGGCGCATGACGGAGGACGCTTTCACCAGATCAAGCTCAGTGCCATCAATCTTTTCAGATATGTCGGGCACCGCACACAGCAGCTTCCAGCCTGTTGGCTCTGGCAGCATGGTTGCTTTCTCATCGTTGTTTGCGTCTTCTGCCGGGGCATCGACGGGTTGGATTGCTTCAGGCAGGGCAAATTGCCCCGGTTCAAGTGCGAGTTCACTCATTGGCTTTTTCAACTTTCTCTGCAAGGTCGATGATGTAACGCTCTGCGATAGCCAGACCCTGAATGGTTCCGCAAAGTTTTTGGTACTCGTCAAAATTGCGACACGCACCACCAGCGCAGTCATCTGCGTAGTTGTTCATGTCGGTGCGTATTTGTTCGCGCAATACGCGTGCGAAATCTTGAATCATTCTTTAGGGTTTTCCTTTCGTGGTTGGTTTTCTCTGCGCTTAGCCAACTGTTCGTCAACCCGCAGCAGGGCATCTCCCAGTTTTTGCTGGTTGTTGAACTGTTGTTCTTTCTTGGACATTTCAAACTTGCCTGCGTTTTCTGCCGCTTTGAGTGCCTGATCTTCTTTGTCCATTCGGTACTTGCCCACCTTTGCCATGGCGTCGATTTTCAGTTTCTTCTCTTCGATGGCCAGCTTGCCAGTAACTTCCTTGTCCTTGATCTGCACTTCTTGTTGACGAATCTGCAACTCTTGCTGCTGCATCTTCAACACTGGGTCTTGGGCTTGCTGCTGAGCCTGCTGCTGTGCGGCTTGCTGTTGGTTTTGCTGGAGCACTTGCTGTGCCGCCTGGGCCATCATCCCTGACAGCGCCACCTCGATCTGCGGGGGCAGCTTCTCGTCTGCTGGGGGCAGTGGCATACCAAGCTGCTGCTCAATTTTTTGGCGGTACGCAAAGCCTACGTGCTCGGCAACGTGCGCCATCATGGCTGCTTGAATCTGCGGTGCCTTGGGGTTTTGGCCGATCAACTGCATGACGATGGGGTCTTGCATGGCCATCATGTGCACCTTGATGTGGGACTCGTGGTCTTGGTAGAAGAACGCTTTGAGCGGCTCCATCTTGAGCGCGGCCATGTTCTCAGACACGGGGTCTTTGGGCTTCTGGTCATCAGGCAGGGGCACGAGCTTGTCTGCGTCCTTGATACCCAGCACCTCCAGCATCTGGCGGTGCAACTGGGGCAAGTCGTAGATGTCCGGGGCCATCTGTGCCATCTGGATCACGGCTTGGTACTGCACAACCCGCTGGCTCATGGTGGCCGCGTTGGGGTCACTCACCGGGATGATGTCAACGTGGTTGTAGTCCTCTTGCTTGGCGCGTCGTGTGGACTTGTCTGGGTCGTAGTCGTACTCGGGGTCTGTGTAGTCCCGAATCAACCCGGCCAGCAGTTGTAGTTCTTGCTTGAAGCTGTAGTGCAACCGGGCCTGGACCGCCGACATCACCTTCAACTGACGCTCCAGCAGGGCCAGCGTGGTGCCCACGGGCGCTTGTGCGCTCATGTCCGAGACCTTCATGTCCGCCGTGGCGGCAAAGCGTCTGCCTTCCTCCACGATGGTGCCCAGCAACTGGTACAGAACGCCGCTTGGCTCTTTGTACGGCAGGGGCAGGATGTTGTCGCGCAGTGCCCCGGAGCCAATGTCTACGTCCCTGAACTCGCCGGGTTGAATCGGTGTGTCGTCACCCTTAATGCGAAGTCCACGAGATTTGAGACCTCCTGGGAGGTTCGACAGCGTTCCTGCATCGACAAGCTGACGCATGATGCTGGTGGCTGACTTGGCAAACCCGCCGATGAGGTGGAAGAGGCCAAAGCCGTAAGCCCCAAAGCCTGGGATGTATTGGTAGTGGACAAAGTGTTGTCGCTTGAGTCGGAGTTCATCGTCTTGCTTCCAGTTGCGGCGGATGGCCAACACATCGTTGGTCCCTTTTATAAGGGTAACTACGTATGGCAGCGCAATACCCGTCTCTTCTCCGTCACCGTCTTTGTCTTGGTAACCATCCAAGTCCAGGTCAACGTGGCACTCAAAAATAATGTAGCGCTCGTCGTTCAGGTCGCTGAACCCGGTCTCCTTGTCCTTGGCCTTCTGGATGTTGGTCTGCTCCCTGGATGGATCGGGCAACTCAACGTCGCGGTAGAACCCAGCTTTCTGGAGCTTCACAATCTCATTCTTGGTCTTGCGCATCACATGGGTGACGCGGTAGCAGGTGTCCAAGTCCGTGGCCCCGTAGGGCAGGATGATGTCTTCTGCGGGAATGAACATCGACACCTGACGGCCCAGGCTTGGGTCGTAGTACACCTTTTTGAACGCGCTGCCAGTGGCTGGCAGGCTCCACAGCATGCGCTCATGTTCTGGTCTGAACTCACGCATCACCTCTGTCAGCTCGTAGTTCATGTCAAACTCAACGCGAACAGCGGCTTCTTGTTTCTGCGGGGTCTGCTTGCCCAGAATTTTGGTACGTACCGGGCCTTGCGCGGGGAAGGTCTCCGTGATCGTCTCAGACTGGAAGCGCACAACGGCTTCGGTAATCATCGGGTGGAACACGCCAGACGCGCCGTTCCACGGTTCTGTGCGCTCCTCGTACTGGAGGCCCAGCAGCTTTAACCCCTCTGTGTAGGCTTTCTCCCAGTCCTTGCGGGAGTTCTTGTCATTCTCAATGTCCCCTGACAAGTCCCCGGCCAGGGTCTCCAAGGCAGACTGGTCCATCTCCTCGGCCAAGTTCTCATTGAATGTGTCGTCTTCTTCGTCGCCTGGGCGGATGGACAACTCCAAGTCCCCGGCGTGGATATTGACTTCCTCGGGGTCGATGATCTCGATCTCCAGCGGCTCCTCTTGCTCTCCCAGTTCGTCGATGCCCTGGGGCTGTTGGTAAAGCGCTTTGTCGATATTGGTTGCCATGTCTGTCCTTAGTAATACGCCGCCTTGCGGCGGAAGTAGATGGGGTCGTCTTTCTCGTCGGTGTCCAAACTGATGAACCCGCCTTGGCGAAACCGCAGCAACGCTTGGGAGGTCGTGTCCACGTAGTCGTCATTCTCACCGTTGGGGAAGGACGCCACCTCCTCGATGACCTCCCTGGCCCAGCGTGTGTCTGGTGCCCAGACTGTACCTGAACTAAACAAGTCTGCAACGGCGTTCAGACGCACAACTTTGTCATTGCCCCTGGAGGGATTGGTCTCTTGCACAGGTATGCCCATCCTGCGCAGCTCTTGTATCAACGGCGCTCCTGCGGCCTTCTTCTCCACGATAAACGCGTCTGGCTCCCACTCGTTGTAGTGCTTAAGCGCCGTGGCCTTCAGCTCGGGGAACTGCATCCTGTCTTTGAACGCATCCAGCAGTATGACCTGCGCGGCATCGTGCTCTTCCTCGTTGTAGAACACCCCCCAGGTTGTGCACGCCGAATAGTCCGCGCTGGTCTTGGCTTCAAACGCCGTGTCCCAGGACTGGATGATGTACTCACAGGCGGGTGGCTCTTCGCCCTCCCAGATGCGCCAATTTTTTCTGGAGATGATGGCCGCGTTGTCGCTGGTGGGCTGCTGCATGTACTGCGCGTTCCAATACTGGGGGTCGATCGACGCTTTGGCCGACTTCAACGCAGCCAGGGGCCACTGCTCTGGCCACAGGGACTTCTCGTCGTCCGTACCTTCGTTCAGTATGGCGGGTAGCTCCACGATCTCCCAGGGCGGCGCTTCGGGGTTTTTGGTCTGGTAGTCGATCAGCCGCCCGGTCAGGTCCAGTTTGCCCCAGCGGGTCATCACCACAATGATTCCGCCCCCTGGCATCAATCGCTGGAGTGGGCCAGTCTGGAACCAACTCCACGCCGTGTCAAACGCTAGACGACTGTTGGCTTTTACGTCTTGTTCCGAGTGAGGATCATCAATAACGAACAGATCGGCACCACGGCCAGCCAGAGCACCGCCGACACCAGCAGCGTAATACTGACCCCCAGCGCCAGTACCCCACTTTCCAGCAGCTTTTTGGTCATCGGCAACAACAGTTCGGGGGAAAAGCTCACGGTAGTCCTCGCTTGCGATCAAATTGCGGACCTTGCGGCCAAAGTCTTCTGACAAAGACGCGGTGTGCGTCCCCATGATGATCTTCTTATTAGGGTAATTACCTAGAAAGAAGGCTGGAAACAGATAAGAGCTGAATTCTGACTTGCCCATACGGGGGGCGATGTTGATGATGACCCGGTTTTTGCGCCCCTCGATCACATCGGTGAAGATTTTGGCCAGTTTCCTGTGGTGCGGACCCACTTTAAACCCTGGATAGACCCGTTTGGCAAAGGAAATCATATCCTGGCGGGCTGCGGCCACCCCGTAGCGCTTCTCACGCTCTTCGAGCATGTCAAAAAGCTCCATCTTCTCCTTGAGAGAAAGAGTCGGGAGCGCCTTTTGGATGGCGGCAACCTCAGTTGGAGAGAGCGTCAGGTCGTTGAGCTTCATCAGCCGCAGTTGTGGTGGATTCTTCTTGTGTGTGAGCGCTAACTTCTATGTCCTCGATTACGGATGCGTCGGTAACGCCCATGAACCTGTTGAGCTTGTCCTTGATCTTCTGGTCGATCTCGGTGTCAGACAGGTCAGCACGCTTGACCTCGATGCGTTCAGTGAACAGCCCGATCTCTGTGACCCGCCCGAGCATATCCAGCGCCTTGAGCCTGATCCGAGCGTCGGGGTGGTTTGTCTCCTCCAGTATCTTGGCCACAGCCATGCCGCGCAGCTCCTTGGCTTGCTCGACAAACTCCCAGTCGTAGGCCGAGAGCATGGTGACCAGATGGCGTACCGCCTCTGGCGTCTTGAGTTGGGTGAGTTGGTGTTTCGTTTCCGCAACAGGTTGTGCGGTGGCCAGCGCGGAGAACACTTTGCGTGCGGCGTTGGCCTGTGCTTGCTCGAGTACTTTCTGGTCGCTGTCAACCCCCATGCTCTCCAGCCACTCGGTGGTCTTGACCTGGGCGTTCAGGATTTCTTCAGGAGACGCCGCATCCAGCCCACGCACGGCTTTGCGTTCGTAGGAATCTACGGGGGGATGAAAATCTATTAAGTGATCCAGCATACGCGCATAAGCCCTTGAACCTGCGATGGGGCTAATGTACACTCAATCCCGGTAGATGTGCAAGCAGTTGCCAGTTGGCCTACGGCCAATCAGCAAAAATGCTCATTTGCTTCTCCTCCGGGGGTTTGTGATTATCCCCCCTCTTCATCCCCTGACTGGCAACGGTCAGGGGACTTTTTCGTTTTGGGGGGTGTTGGCTGGTAGTTCCCCTTTTCCACTTGCGTGTGCCTACACGGCTCCTCATTTAAACCAAGCCTCTCTATTGGTCACCAACACGGCTGGGGACTGACAAGCCAGTTTCCGTTCCGGCAATCTCTCGATTTGTCTCAATCCCCATGCGTGATGGCTCCGGGTCGCCTTCCCCCAGATACTTGGTCCCGAGTCCCACGGGCTTGGCCTACTCCACTACGAATAGTTACAGACCTCCGACCAGCGCAGTATACCACCTGTCAATCGTTGGACAAGTGTTTTGTGGAATTTTTTAAAAAATTTATGGGGGTAGTGAAAAGGATTACAGGAAATTGGGATTATGGCTGGGGAACAGTGTTCATACATGGGCGGGGCTGTGCTGCCTATAAGGGTTGGTGGGGGTAGGGTGGGGTCTAAAGGTTTCAGTTATTGGGCCGCTTCGCCCTGCTCTGAGAGCTATCGTTCTACCCCTCGTGGTAAAATAGAGGCATCGGTTGGGGGAACTCAACCGCTGTGTAGCCCCGCCACTCTGCGGGGCATCCTCATTGGAGTATTCACCATGAAACAATCATTCAACGCTCTCTCACTTCGCACTGCACTCGGCATCACCGATGCCCAGTATCAAGCCGTGAAACCCACGCTCACACTCGCAGACAGTATGTCTGTGACCCTTGCGGCCAAGCTCATTGAGCTGGGCATTGCGGACAAGACCACGGCTCGGCCATTCGTGGTGTTCTACATCGCCGAGGTTCGCAAGGGTGCGATGGCCTTGATCTACGAGGGACAGCGTGGCGTGACCTTTGGCAACGGCAACAAGTACGAGCGACAAGTCACTCGGATTCTGAGCAAAATCTTTGACGATGTGCAAGCCGAGCGCAAGCCCATCAAGGCCAGTGGCAAGGCCGACAAGGTGTCCAAGCTGTTCGAGCAGTGGCAAGCCCTGTCTGCCGCTGAGAAGCGCCGCTTCACTACCCTTCAACTCAAAGCTGACTGACAGACAGTTTGTCTGCGAGTTTTTCCCAGCGGCTTGCCCGAGAGGGTGTGCCGCTGTTTCTTTTCCTGTCAAACCATGCAAACTTTGCATAACCCTAGGAGTTTCACCATGACCAAGCACGACTGGATCATCGAACAGATGCGTCCCAAAACCCCCTTCGATTTCTACTGGGATTTGTTCTTTGGGGACTGCGACCTCGATGACCTGCCCCCTCTGAGCGAAACCACCGCCATTGCCCAGGCGTTCGCCGACCTTTAACCCAACCCATTCAACTCAGGAGATTCACCATGCGTTCAACCCACTTCCCCCTGCTCAAAGATCGTGGCACCCTCACCCTGCCCACTGGTCGCTGGCTCATTCAAGACTACTTCCCCCAATATCCCAAGCGGGACTTCCGCATCACCACTGTGCAGAACCGAGACACCCTGCGCTCTATGTCCTTTGCGTCAGACGCCGCCTTCGAGTCCTGGCTTGAGGTCAACTGCCAACCAGTGCAACTTCCCCTGCTGTGAGAGCAACTTGCAGACGCAATGTCTGCAAGTTTCTGTTAAATAGCAAAAAGTAATACTAAAAAGTTCGTATCACCTATTTAACAACTTGGACACGAGCACAGACACCTCCAAACCCGCATGGATACTAGCGTCCGCCTTCCCGGTGGCTATATATCTATATTTTTATTTATATTTATATATAGGGGAGTGGGTATGTATGGGTTTGCCCCCGCTTCCAGCCTTTGTCTTTTGTTTTTGCGGGCTTTGCTTTTTGCGAATACCAAAAACAACAGATACCTTGCCACCAAATGGGCTAAACCCTTGATGGCATTGGCTTTTTCGCTGTCTTTGCTCGTGTCCATTTTGTTTAATAGGTGATACTTCCGGATAGCACCTTACAAAAACATGATAAATAGCGTATACTTCAAGCCCCACTCACACACGAAAGGCCCACAGCCATGTTTGAAAACAAAAACACCCGCCTTGTGCGACTACCCCCGCGCCTGTTGTTGGCCGAAGCCAACCGCCTGACCAAAGGGGTGCCGTACCTGCAAGGCACGCTATTTAACGCAGTAATGCAGAAGAAGAAACTGGCCCGCAGTCAACGCAACAAGAAGGCAGCACACGCCCGCTTGTGGAAACCCATCATCAACACCGCTAAATACGAGCGCCGAAATGTGCGCGTGATGCACGATTACCAAGCCCGCTTGCCCGAACCGACCCCTCGCCTTGAAGCATTGGGTTTGTATCTGGTGGTACTGGATAAGGTAATCGAGCAACTCGAAGCGCACATTACCTTGGGGGAATACACGCCAGCGCAGTATGCAAAGGAACACAACCTGCCCAATGTGGGGGTGCACTGGTCTGACTGGGTGAAGGAATCCCACAAGCGCAACCTGACCGCAGTCTTTGCCGCACTCCCCCGAACAGGGCGCAAGAACAAGCACCCCTTTGCCCGCACAGTACCCAAGCCCATCTTCGAGAAGCAACACGCCCAACTTGTCAAACGCACAACCAGCGACCTGGACAACGAGCGCAAGCGCTTGGCCGATGACCCGAACGACGGTAACTCATTCAAAAGAATAAAACAGATGATGCGGGTGCTGGCCGTGCTCAAAGATATGAAAGAACCCCAAGCCCTGCCCAACACATGGCATGGGCTGGCCCACCAGAAGGATGAGGAATAAAACTTGCAGACACGGTGTCTGCAAGTTTCCGGTCTGCCGCCTGCCGACTCAGGCGGTACTTTAAGGAGAAGTGAGATGAAGAACTATTGGTATTTGCGTATCGGCACCGACACACTTGAGGAAGCCCAGCGCTTTTCTAAAAAGAGCGATGCGATTAACGCATACAAATGTGTGGCCAAAGAGTTGGCGTTTTATGGGCAGGCCATTGACGCTTCGATTCACATTGCGCCCACTCGTGCCGAGGTCGTGGAGTATCCCGACTATGTGCTGTCGTTGAACGAAAACGGCAGAGTTGTAACTGAGCAAGCATAAGGAGAAGAGAAATGAAGATGCACAACATTTATTTTGTGGAAGTTACCGACACCTACGGAGGCGAAGCCAACTACTCGTGGGTCAAGCGGTTCAAAGTACACGCCAACACCGAGCGAGGGGCCATGCGCAAGGTAGCCCGCCACATGGGGTATGGCGGCGGGACATCCCGAGACTGGGACACGGGCGACATAGCACGCTGGGTGTGGAAGCACGCCTGTGTCTGTGCGTTCGTGCAAGGGTACGAAGACCAAGCCGAGCACTTCATGTATGTCGAGTCAATTTAAACCAAAGGAGAAAGCAAATGAACGAAGTCAAAGCAACAACTGCCCAAGTGGTGTGGGAAATCCTCAACGCCGCACTGTATGACCTGACCAAAGGCAACCCAGCCGATGGCATCGCCGCCATTGAGGAAGCGATTCAACTGTTGGAAGGAGAAAGCAAATGAACCAAGGCACAAACGCCCCAACCAAACCCCAGTTCGAGGGGCAGATAGTCAAGTTCAAGTCACCCCATGCAGATGTGGTGCTGTACGACATAGCCAAGCGCAACGCCAAGTATGGCCACCTTGAGTGGTGGGCGCTGAACGACCCAACGAGTGAGCAGATAACCAAAGGAGAGCAAGCATGACTGCAATGGAACTGTACGAACTGCTGAACAAAGCAGAGATTGATTACGAAATCATTGAGATATTCGAGGGTGCGCGGTTCATCCGCATCGAGGTAGAGGAAGAAGACACAACCGAAGGAGAAAGCAAATGAGTGCAATAGACCTGGACTACGCCATGCTGCACAAGGCAGCGCAACAGATGGAGAAGGAAGGCGGCAGCTTCGCCAAGCACATAGCACAAGCGTTCTATGTGGCAGACAGCACCAACATGGAGACGCTAGTGCGTGCGTTCGACAGCCTGTTCAGTGAGTACTACCGCAAGTACCGCAGAGCACAAATCATAAGCATCAGGGAAGACTACGAGAACGCATGCGACCGCCCGTACACAAGAGGAATGTTTACAAACGAAGGAGAAAGCAAATGAGAGAACCACAACAACACTTCTACGCATCCAGCGTATCGCAGTGGGCAACGACCAACGACAAGCGCGACCTGCGCCAGTTGTTGAGACTCATGGACAAGGACGGGTATCCCTACAACCTGTTCCTCGTGCCGCTGGATCACACCGCCAGCTACGACATCAAGATGTACCAACCCCAAGTCGAGGGCACACAGTGGCTTGGCTTTTTTGAACCAAAGGAGAAGTGAGATGAAACATCAATGGAACACAGGCAGACAGTACGACGAGCACGGCCAACGCATGGTGGCCGAGGTACACAAGGAAACCCTAACGAACGACCCGCGCATTTACTTCAGCGACCTGTCACGCCACATCAATGGCTATGTACCGCTGGGTATGTGGGCACAGACAGGGGACAAGTACGCCATCGAGACGCTGGTCATGACCAACTATGACTTTGGCAACTACTCACCGAGCAACATAACTCTTGAATGGAAGGAAACGAAATGAAGATCAAGACAAGTGAATTAACAGGAGCCGCCCTTGATTGGGCGGTGGCAAAGTGTGAAGGCAACGAAATATCTATTCCTAAAGGATACCTTTGGATTCCAACAGAATGCTATGCAACCTATTGGCAACAAGGTGGCCCCATCATTGAGCGTGAGGGGATTGCCCTCTATCTGTACGGCGGCTCCGAATGGAATGCCCATGTTGGCGGTCGTGAGTCGGTCGGCCCCACACCATTAATCGCCGCTATGCGGTGCTATGTGGCGGCTAAGTGGAACCATGAGGTAGAGATACCAGAGGAGTTGAAATGAACGGACTTGACGCATACCACGATGCCCTGCTCGACAGGCATCTAGACCGACTCGACACAGAGGACACACGCTCTGCACTGGCTGACGCTGAACGCGAACGACTGCTCGACTTGGTTATCCAAGCGCAGGTTGCACTGTCGAGGGACGACAAGGAGATTGCCATGTGCATCTTGAATGAAATCGAAAAGGAACTGGAATAAACACGAGTATGGGTTAGCGGTGTGCCCTCTCACACCGCGCTTTCAATTAGTAAAAACTGGAGAAGCAAAATGAAATTATTGTTTAGCACATTCATGATGGCCGCTGATGTTGTGTACTGCCACCGCGCATGGTTCAGGCGTGAGACCCGCAAGTACAAACTGCACCCTGTTGTTGAGGCCGCGCTCGATGTGTGCCGCCCTGATGACTGGCATCAGTTGTTGCTTGAGTGGCCGCACATATCCGAGGGTGACCCATCCCGCTTGGCATACACACGAGACGAGCGTGCAGGCGAGGCCGACAGACAGACTGTCACGACCATCGGCAAGTATCTGTTCAGGCACTTCAGCGATATGCCCGACCACAAGATGCGTGACTTGGCCGCGCTGTATGGCTCCAATGGCGAGTGCAGGTTCGTGCACACCATGGCTGAGATGCTGCACCACTTGAAGCGTGGGCCGTCATCTTGTATGACTGGCGACAGGGACTACCACTGTGTCGATGGCGTGTTGCGCCATGCCTATGAGGTGTATGACCCGAGCCTTGGCTGGCACATGGCCGTGCGCTTGGAGTTCGGCAAGACTGTGGGTCGTGCGCTGTGCTGTGGCAAGACCTATGTGCGCTCTTACAAGTACAACCCGAATGGAGGTGGCTCACCCACTGACGAGACGCTTGAAGCGTGGCTTGAGCAGCAGGGGTACGACAAGGAGTGCACATGGGGTGGCTTGAAGATCATGCACTACGAGACACGATGCGGCGACACACTGGCACCCTTCATTGACGGCGAGGACAAGTACGCTACCAAGAAGGGCGACTACTTGGTCATCACGGATGACAGCGATGCCGAGTATCAGTGCGACAACACAGGCGGCACAGCCAGTGAGAACCGAGGCACACCATGCGAGGACTGCGGCGACCGCGTGGACGATGGCGATGGGTACTGGGTCGGCCCACACGAGGAGACGATGGTGTGCCAGAGTTGTTGCAACCACCACTACACATATGCGTACAGCAGGCGCAGGCATCAGGCGTACATCGGCAATGACTTTGTGGTGTATGTCGAGTCGCAAGACCAGCACTATGACGAGGACTATCTCGACGACAACGACATCGTGTTGCTTGAGAACGGCGACTACGAGCACACCGACAACGCTGTGGAGATTGACGGCGAGTGGTTCCACATCGAGGACGAGAACATTGTCTGTGACCACAACGGCGACTACCAACTGCTCAACAACTGCGTGAAGTTGGAGGACGGCGAGTACGCCCTGGCCGAGGAGGCGTGGCTGTGCGCCGGGTCTGCCGACTGGTACCTGAGCGATGATGTTGACCCTGTGGTTGTGGATGGCGAGACCTATCATCCCGACTATGCACCCGAGCAAGAAACCGAAGAAGAAGGAGAATGAGTATGAACAAGAAATCAATTCTGTATAAGACCCTGGCCCGTGCGTTGTCGCTCAAGCGTCCGCATGGTGGCGCGACTGTGGCGGGCTTCACGCAGTGGCTGGTCTCTCGCCTGCCTGACTTGGCCGAGGTGTTCACCGATGCTGCTGGCAATGTGCACATTGATATGCGTAGTAGTGACGACCACCGCACGCTGTTCGTGGCCCATGTGGACACTGTGCACAAGGACGAGGGAGCCAACAAGTTCCGCAAGACACAGTACAAGTGGTACGCGGATGGCTCTCAGCTTGGCGCGGATGATGGTGCGGGTTGTGCGATGCTCATGCACCTGATGCACAGCGGTGTGCCTGGGTATTACATCTTCACGCAAGGCGAGGAGCGTGGGGGTATCGGTGCCAAGCACATATCCAAAACATACGCAAACCTACTCAGTCAGTTCCAGCGTGCCATTGCGTTCGACCGCAGGGGCGTGGATAGCGTCATCACGCACCAAGGCTGGGGTCGCTGCTGTTCGGATGTGTTCGGCCTTGCCCTGGCTGATGCGCTCAATGTCGATGAGCGCTTGATGTACATGCCTGACGACACCGGGGTGTATACCGACACTGCCGAGTTCACCGACATCATCCCCGAGTGCACCAACATCAGCGTGGGCTATGACTTCGAGCACAGCGACCGCGAGGAGCTTGATGTGTTTCACTTCAACCTGTTGGCCCAGCGTTGCGCGTTGATCGACTGGGACGGCCTGCCCTCTGAGCGTGACCCCACTGTGCCTGACCTCAAGGACATCCACGACACAGGCTGGAGCAAGGGCTGGTGGACCCAGTACGACAAGGAGATGGACAAGTACGACTACGCTGACATGGTGGCTGACAGCTTCAGTGAGGCCATCGAGGAGGCGCGTGCTGGGTACCCTGAGTACCTGCTTGACCTGATCGCCGAGGCGGCGTACCCCGAGGATGTTGACTTGGCCTTGCGGTTCCTCGACAAGCGGCGTGTGACCAAGGACTTGGTGGACGAGATAGACCGCATGGCCAAAGCATACGACCCCGACACGGCCTTGCTCAATGCGTTCGATGCCCTGTACGCAGAGGCTTGACGGGTGTCATCCCCCCTCCCCGGGGGGACTACTATAAACAAAGGAACATTCATGTTTGAAGAACTTTATTGCGTGTACTGCTTGACCCCCAAGGGGGACAGCTTCTCTTGTTGCCAAGAGAACCATTTCGTGCCGTTCGATGATCTTTATCCCGAAGATCAGGCGGCTTTACTAGAGGAGATGAAAGATGAATGACAAGACCTACAACGGCTGGACGAACTACGCCACATGGCGTGTGAACCTGGAGATATTCGATGACGCGGACAAAGCCGAACTGTTCGATCTATCCTTGCCTGTTGAACAACTGCGCCATGTGCTGCAAGATTATGTGGAGGGGCACATCTACGAGGCAGGCGGGGGCGAAGGCAATATTGCTGTGGACTACGCGTTGGCATTTCTGTCGGATGTGAACTGGTACGAGATCGCCAAGCACATGATTGACGATGCAAAGGCAAAGGCCGAAGCACCCACTAACTTGTCCAACACTTGACAGAAGTTTAATTGCGAGGTACATTTTCAAAAAACGGAGAAGCACAAATGCACTACCACACACCGCCCTACGACACGGGCAAAGTAAAGATCGGTCTGCTGTACAACGGCAGGCCCAGCACCATGACGCGAGACGAAGAGCTTATCCAGGCTGCACTGCTTGGCATACGCCCTGATTGGTGCTACTTCATCGAGAGCGCATTGATCTATGTCGCTGTCGTATTCACCCTTTTATCCGCCATCTTTTTTCTGTTAGCCAAGGACTAAAAATGCCCGACTTACAAACCGCACTCACCACTGCAATCAAGCACCAAGTTTTAACAACAACCATCAACGAATGGGACAAAGAGGAGCAGCAGACCATGCAAGCACAAACACAACCACAGATACAACCCATGCAAACACAAACTCAGATCAACGGCAACAGCAAACTCACCCTCACGGGCAACCTATCCAAAGACATCTTCGTCTACATCAGAGACAACCCTGGCTGCTTACGCGCCGATGTACGAAAGGTGTTTATGGCGGCGGGTTTTAAGGAGGCTTCAATAGGCTCTCTTGTTTCGCAGATGGTGCGCAACAAAATGGTGAGCATCAACGAGGTAGGCAACCTCGAAGCAAAACGCGTTTACTACAAGCCCCTGATTAGCGGGGCCAAGAGAAAAGAGATGAACAAAAAGCTGGGCATAGCACGCGACAAGCCCGCATCAAAGCCCGCAAAGCCCAAGGCGCAAGGCATAGCCGCGCTGGCTCCCGAGCCTACCCAGAGTGCAGACAAAGGCCAGGAAGCGCTGGATAAGGTGCTGGCCAAGCCTGTGCGTGAAGCGCGTGCTGTCTACGATGCGATGTGCATACTGCGTGACCTGGATGTGGGCGAGGCGCGGTATGTGTACGCCGAGTTGCACAAACTGTTCGGAGGTTGAATGGAAACAGTACTGACCACGATTATTTTGGGCGGCATAGGGTTCATTGTCTGCGGCCTTGTGCTGGTAGCACTGATGCGCTTGTGGTTCTGGATGGATGAAAACGAGAGGGGGGATAGATGATTTGGAAAGTGCCGTATATAACACCATTTTTCCGCGCACTGTTTAACGGCACAACAAAGGCGCAAGAAATCAACATAGACCGAGGCGCACCAGATGAATACTGGGCGTGTGTTGGAGTAGACAAAACAAAACTGCCTTGGCTGAAGGAGAAAGCATGATTTGGAAAAAGTTTTGCTATTGGTTGTATGTCAAGTCAGGTCTACGCAAACGAGATGAGGACAACTGGTGGAAAGGCGCTTGCCATGCACACAGCGTTCACGCGCTACATGCAAGGATTCAGTGGACTATGAAGATGCGCCCTGAGTGGACATGGGAACAGGCAAGAGAACGTGTAACAAATCCAAAGTGGTAGGAGAGAACATGAAAGACCCGGAAGACGAAGCATTTGAGCAGTTGGCCTTGAAGCAGGGCCAATGGGAACACACCAGCGGCAACCGCAAACGCCAGATCATGCGCCAGATTGAGCAGGATTTTGCCGACATTGATGATGCAAACAACCGCAAGCGCAATCACACTTTGGAAGAGGTGGCTGTGGAGTTGGAGACAAAGTTCACTTTGCCATTTGGCCGTGACACGATGCAGAGTTTTACAGCATTTATAAGGAGTATGAAGCGATGACTGAGACACAACTGAAAGTTACTGAAAAGACAAGCGCGGGGCTTTGTGATGCCTTGTTCTATGAATTCGATTTACTCCGAAATGGTTTGAGCGATGCTCACAGGGCATCGGCAGTGGCTAAGTTGGCCGTTCAAATTATTAACACCAAGAAGCTGGAGATTGAAGCCGCCGCCTTCCACAAAGCTGGCCTACGCTTTGTCCCTCTTGCTTTGACGGCCAACGGCATTCCTATTGGGAAAGAAAATGCTGAAACAGGCGCTTGATTTCATGCAACAAACTGAGCGGCCCCATGTACACGGCGAAGTCCGATTAAAGATACTTTCTTTGGTAAAAGAGATTGAGGCTGTGTACAAGCAACACGCACGAAAACCAACAGGCAAGTTCTGCGACATTTGCGGCAAAGGCGACATCAGTGACATTCATAAAGTCAAAGACGTCATCAAAGGGTATGAACACCGAGAGCACACGTCACCTTGGCTTTGCTACGGGCATGCAAGTGGGTGGAGCATTTCATACATGCGCTTTGAGGAGGCCAGAAAGATGCGTTTACTTGGTTTAAACAAAACCACTTTTGAAGACAAATTGGAATCAAGAAGAACAGTGTTCAGTGAACCCGTACTACTGGACGAAGAAGTTGATCTGCATTTTGCGCAATACCTTGCAAAACAGTTACATAAAAGGAGTATGAAGAAATGAACAACGAACAAGCATTCCCCAACCCACACCGCACCGACATGACAGGCATGACCCTGCGCGTTTATTTTGCGGCCAAGGCTATGCAAGGACTGTTGTCAGACCCTGGCTGGCGGCATGACATGGACTTTGAAGAAACGGCCCACGCCGCATACAAACAAGCAGACGCAATGCTGAAAGCGAGGGAAGCATGAAATACAGAAAGAAGCCCGTGGTCATTGAGGCCACCCAATGGTTCAAGATGGGTGATCATCCATTGGTTCACAAGCCCACATCCTCTGTGAATTTGGAATGGGAAAGGAGGCAGGGGCTTCCAAAAGGGTCGATTGGCGAAATCCGCATTCTTGAAGGCTGGATGTTGGTAACTCCCGGTGACTACATCATCACTGGCGTGAAGGGCGAACACTACCCTTGCAAGCCCGACATTTTTGAGATGACTTATGAGGTGGCTGAATGACACCGCCCGTGAAAAACTATGTTCCTCTTGTGCCAGACCACAGACTGGTGGAAGTCATTCGAGGGTATATATCAGAACGCTCGGACGAAACAACCCGGCCCGATCTCAACAATGAACACCGCTTATTGGAATTGGCAAGGCTGATTACCGATGAGTGCCAAGCAAGAATCCCATTGTGGGAATTGGAGAAAAAAGCATGACACCAACACCAAAACTGCGCTTTATTGAGCGCGTAGTGCCCGCACCTGAACACGGCGAAAACATTGGAAAAACTGTTCGCATCCTCCAGCAATGGTGGGAGGACAAAAACATAGTGCTGGCAGTACACATAACCGACAAAGACGGAAACACTTTGCCATCACCCAATCGTGGCGAATGGCGTGATGTACCACTGGAGACAGAAGCATGAACGAATTTAAGTCTGGCTTTGGCCTAGCGCCAATCAAGAAGGAAGGCAGCATTGCTGACCCCGATGAATTTACCTGGGAGTGTGACTGCGAAGCCTGTGCGCTCAAGTACCAGAAGTGGAAAGAACGGTTTGACATTCAACAGAAAGAACTGCGAGGTGAGAAATGAAAATAGAAAAAGAATGGACAACGAAAGCGGGGTTCAAAGCCGAGGTGATTGCCACCGACATGGGGCATCGCTGTGGGTATGTGTCCGTGCCAAAGGATCACCCATGGCATGGCAAGACCTACAACGATGTTGACCTTGATGTGCATGGCGGGTTGACCTACGCTGGCATGGAGGATGGCGATTGGTGGTTTGGGTATGACTGCGCCCATCTTGGGGATGCCCGTGACCCCGAATTGATGAGCGACGAATACAAAAATGTTTTGCTGGGGAGGAAGCTGAACTTTGATGGCGACACCGTGAAGACGCTGGACTTCTGTGTAAACGAATGCGAATCAATGGCATGGCAATTGAAGGAGGTGAACACATGACCGCAAAAGAAGAACTTACCAAGCTGCTCATGGAAAGCTATGACCAAGGGGTTAAAGACGGGCTTCAAACAATCCTGCAACTCATCAAGGAACTGCGCCCTGCGATCAATCCGCTGGATGGCATGGGCAAAGGCAAGACCACGCATGAGTGGTTCGACATTTTGGTCAAAGACATTGAGGAGAAGATATGAAAACCTGCGAAACCTGCTCACATTGGGAGCGATGGAATAAAGATGAATATGAATTTAAGGTGGGTATGGGCGAGTGCATGATGGTTGTGCTGTGGTGGGATGCGTCTGAATGGGACGGGGACAAAAACGGCTACAACCGAATCATTTCACCAAAATACAAAGACCAAAAAGCATTCACGCAAGATGGCAGTGATTATTCTGCCGCGCTGTACACACGAAAAGATTTTGGGTGTGTTGAACACAAGGAGAAGAACACATGAAAGGTGGAGCAAGACCGGGCAGTGGGCGCAAGCCCACATTGATTGACGAGCGTAGAGCGTTGAGCCTACACAAGCAGGGCGTATCCATGCGGGAGATTGCCGAGCGGTTTGGTGTTAGCCTACAGGTCATCAAATACTTTTTTAGAAAGCGCAGGAAACAAAATGGCAATGACCCCCGAAGCACTTGTAAAAAAGAAAGTCAAGCAGTTGCTTGACGCCAACGCGGTGTACCACTTCTCGCCTGTGCAAAACGGCATGGGCAGGGCTGGCATACCAGACATCATCTGCTGTTACTTTGGCACGTTCATCGCCATCGAGTGCAAGGCGGGCAAGGGCAAGACCACCGCGCTGCAAGACATGGAGTTGGCCAAGATACAGCAGGCCGGGGGGACGGCACTGGTTATCAACGAGGAGAACATTGAATTGGTAAAACAAACTTTAAAGGAACTGCTATGCGAATAACACAAGAGGACATAGAACGCCGAGTGGCATCCATGACCGATGCCCAGAGAGACCACTTCAAAACGCTGGTGTACGCACTGCTCCAGTGCTACGCCGAGGACAAGCACGCTGCTGTCATTGTGCTGGGCGACTTGAGCGATGAGAGCGCCAGCGTGGTCACAGTCAACTGCAACGAGATGGATGCCGCCACGCTGCTGCTGGCAGCGGACAACTTCTTTAACTACATCAACATGCGTGAAGCACCACCCAAAGAGGCCATGAATTGAGTAAACCATTTGAACGCGCCATCGTGCTGGACTTTGAAACTGCCTGGGGGCGCGGCGTGAAGCTGGGCTTTTCTTGCCAGACCATGGAGGAGTACATACGCGACCCCCGCTTCAAGGCGTGGGGAGTGTCTTGGAAAGAGCTTGGCGGCGAAGCACCCGCAGTATGGGTTAGACGCAGGGACTTGCCCGAGTTCTTCAAGTCAATCGACTGGAGCACCACCGCGGTCATGGCACAAAACGCAGGGTTCGATGTGTCGATCATGGAGTGGCACTACAACGCACACCCAGCGTTCATCATGGACACGCTGTCTATGGGCCGGGCACTGCGCGGTGTGGAGGTGGGCAACAGCTTGGCCAAGCTGGCCAAAGACCTGGGCCTGCCGCCCAAGGGGGACGGGCTGTCGCCATCAGAGAACATACTGGACGAATTGCCTGCGAATGTGGAGGTCACGCTGGCTGAGTACTGCTGCCATGACACATGGCTGTGTGAACAAATTTTCTTTGGGCTTGGTGGCTGGGACTACCCCACAAAAGAACTCAAACTCATTGACATGACGCTCAAGATGTACACACGCCCAGTGTTGCAGCTTGACCAGCAGATGTTGATACAAGCATTAACAGAGGAAGGAAACATACGTGAAGCGCTCCTACAACGTCTTAACATCGATGAGTCTGAGCTGGCGTCAAACCCTAAGTTTGCGCAGATTCTTACAGGCCTTGGCGTTACACCCCCGACAAAAATCAGTAAGACCACAGGCAAACAAACGCTTGCCCTGGCAAAAAACGATGCACTCTTCCAAGCCCTCCTCAATGGTTCGAATGAGGATGTTGCGCTCCTTTGCGAAGCGCGGCTCAAGGTCAAGTCAACAACCGAACGGACAAGGGCACAGCGGTTCTTGGACATCAGCCAGCGTGGTGCGCTCCCGGTTCCGCTTTCGTACTACGGTGCTCAGACTGGGCGATGGACGGCAGCTAAGGGGTCAGCCATCAACATGCAAAACCTCAAGCGCGGTTCGTTCTTACGTAAAGCGATTATGGCTCCCGATGGCTACCAACTCGTTGTCGGCGACCTCTCGCAGATTGAGCCGCGAGTACTCGCGTGGCTGGCTGACTACGACGATATGCTCGACATCTTCCGGGCTGGAGGTGACCCTTACGCGGCATTCGGAAGTCAGATGTTCAACATACCCGGCCTTACTAAAGAGTCTCATCCTGACCTGCGGCAATCTGCGAAGAGCGCGTTACTGGGCTGCGGCTATGGGCTGGGCTGGTCATCGTTCGCGTCACAGCTTCTTACGGGGTTCCTTGGGGCTCCCCCAGTTCGCTACTCGAAAGAGTTTGCTAAAGCACTGGGCGTGGACGGAGAATATGCACAACGCTTCCTAGACTGGGATGAGAACGTCAAGAAGCTGGAGGAAATCCCCCACACCTGCACCACGCAAGAGTTGCTGGTGCACTGCCTTGCGGCCAAGAAGATCATCGACATCTACCGCGCCACTGCGGCCCCTGTCGTGGACTTATGGGGGATGTTTGGCCAGCTTATTGAGAGCAGCCTGTACAACGGCAAGGAGTACACGCACAAGTGCCTGACCTTCAAGAAGGGGGAGATCGTCTTGCCAAGCGGCATGAGCTTGTTGTATCCTGACTTGAAGCCCATCAAGGATGACAAGGGCCGGGTGCAGTGGGTTTACGGCCCCGACCAGACCAAGCTATATGCTGGTAAGATAACGAACAACGTCACGCAGGGCGTAGCAAGATGCGTGATGACAGACGGGATGCTTCGCGTAGCAAAACAGTATCCAGTCAAAGGGACAGTGCATGACGAGCTGATTGCCGTTGTGCCTGACGATGAAGTAGCCACCGCTAAGACATGGGTCTTGGCGCAGATGACTATGGAGCCGAAGTATTTGCCGGGGATACCCCTGGCCGCTGACGGTGGTGCGCACCGTCGTTATGGGTTAGCAAAAAATTAAGGAGTAAGCAATGACAGTTAGACACAGACCACTGCCACACAAGCTGCGTGTGGGCAACAAGACATACTCGGTTGAGGTTGTCGAAGCGATGATCGAGAAGAACCTGATGGGGCGCACGTATTACCCCGACAGAAACATCAAGATCGGACTCAAGAGCAACCGCACCGGGCGTGTGTACAAGCCCGCTGAAATCCACGACACCTTCTGGCACGAGGTGGTGCACGCCATACTGCACGACATGGACGAGGACCGCTTGAACAGAGACGAGCGCTTTGTTACCCGGTTCGCCAACCGCTTGGCCAAAGCAATCGAGACTGCGAGATTTTGATGAATCAAGTCACATGGAGCCATAGCGCTCTCAAGGACTTCGAGGGGTGCGCACGCAGGCACTACGAAGTCAAGGTGCTTAATAACTACCCGTTCCAAGAAACGGAGGCCACGCGCTACGGCACAAGCTTTCACACAGCAGCCGAGGTCTACATTCGGGACGGCACACCGCTGCCCCCTGAGTTTGAGTACGCCACGGCTGTGTTAGATGCGCTCCTGGCCAAGCCGGGGAGGAAGCTGTGCGAGTACGAGATGGGCATCACCCCGGACTTGCAGCCGTGTGACTTCAACGAACCCAAGCGCTGGGTCAGGGGTATCGCTGACTTGCTCATCATTGACGACGACAACCTGACCGCCTCGGTGCTGGACTACAAGACGGGCAACAACAAGTACCCAGACCGTGACCAGCTAAAGCTGATGTCCCTCATGGTGTTCAAGCACTTCCCCCATATCCGCAAGGTGCGTTCAGCGCTGCTGTTCGTGGTCAAGAACGATATGGTCAAGCACACCATGACCGTGGACGAAGCCGATGCTGAGTGGTGGCGCTATCGTGAGCGTGTGGCCAAGCTGGAAGCCTGCTATGCCACAGGCGTTTGGAACCCCACCCGCACCCCGCTGTGCGGCTGGTGCCCTGTGAGATCATGTGAGTTCAATCCTAAACACTGAAAGGAATGTATGTCAACCATAGAACCTAACGCCCCGGCTTTTGGCTGCGCCACCTTGTGCCACGTATGCCGCAAACCTGTAGATATGTCCGATTTTGCTGTCGAACACGACGGCCATGTAGGGGTGCGCAACCAATCATTTACCGTTGAAGGTTACGGGAATATCATCATGCACGCAGAGTGTGCGACCGTGTTGGCGATGCGGTTAATTCACGATGTAATGAAACAAAAAGAGCGCACCGCTCAAACCCCGCTGCGTGTTGTAGAAGCACTTGGCAAACTCAGAAAGGCAAATCATGGCAACTCGTAACTACGCAAAAGAATACGCAAACTATCAGGGCAAGCCCGAACAGATTGCAAAGACAGGCGAACGCGTGAAGGCGCGGCGCATGATGGTTAAAGCTGGCAAGGCCAGCAAGGGGGACGGCAAAGACGTAGACCACGTTAAGCCCATCCGCAGCGGGGGGACAACTACTATAAACAATCTTCGTATGCGCAATCGCAGTTCAAACCGAGGAGACAACAAATGACCTTTGATGATTGGTGGAAGACCCTCACGGTCTCAGAGCAAAAGCTCATAGGCTACAACGTAGCCCGCTTTGTTTGGGAACAAGCGCTGGCGTTAGGAAAAAAATAAACCGAGAAGCAAATGGAAATCATAGACAACAAAGCACTGCTGTTCACTACCCGCAACCCCAACAAATACTGCATCATCCCAAAGCACAAAGTCATGCCCCGCACAGATGGCGGCTTTGATGTTGCAGTCTACTGGGGGTTGGACGAGGCGCGTGTGTTGAAGAACCTTGGTGTCAAAGACGTACCCTCGCCCATTGTGAGGAAGTACCCCTGGCCTGGGCGCTACAAACCCATGGCCCACCAAGTCGAGACCGCTGCCTTCCTGACACTCAACCGCCGTGCATTTGTGTTCTCGGAACCCGGCACAGGCAAGACGCTATCGGCACTGTGGGCAGCGGACTACTTGATGCAGCGCGGTGAAGTGCGCCGTGTGTTGATACTGTGCCCCCTGTCGATCATGCAGTCAGCGTGGGTGGGAGACATCAGCAACAGCATCATCCACCGCTCGGCCATAGTTGCGCACCACCCTCAAGCTAGCCGCCGCATTGAGATGCTTCAGCAGAACTACGAGATCGTCATCACTAACTACGAAGGGCTAAACCTGATAGCCGATGAGATCAACGCCAACGGCAAGTTCGATCTGGTCATTGTCGATGAGGCCAACGCATACAAGACGGCCACCACACGGCGCTGGAAGGCGCTGGCATCCATCATCAAGCCCAACACCTTTCTGTGGATGATGACAGGCACGCCTGCATCGCAGTCGCCTGTCGATGCCTATGGTCTGGCCAAGCTGGTCAACCCGGACGGTGTGCCCAAGTTCTTCACAGCATGGCGCGACAAGGTGATGAACAAAGTGACCATGTTTAAGTGGGCACCCAAGGCAGATGCTAAGGACACCGTGCATGAGGCGCTACAGCCCGCCATTCGCTTCACCAAAGAGCAGTGCTTGGACTTGCCCCCTGTCGTGACAACCACACGCGAAGTGCCGCTGACCCCACAGCAGGCCAAGTACTACAACATGCTCAAAGAGCGCATGGTGGTGCAAGCCGCAGGAGAAACGATCAGCGCGGTCAATGCTGCCGCTGGTGTGTCCAAGCTCTTGCAGATCAGTTGCGGTGCGGCGTACACCGATGACAAGGAAGTGGTTGAGTTCGATGCTGCGCCCCGCCTGGGCGTGCTGGAAGAAATTCTGGAGGAGACCAGCCGCAAGGTGCTGATCTTCGCGCTGTTTCGCTCAAGCATTGACGGCATCCATACGCACCTGCTCAAGAAGGGCATCGCCGCTGAGTGCATCCATGGTGGCGTGACGGCCAGCAAACGCGCTGACATCATCCGCCGCTTCCAAGATACGCCCGACCCCCGTGTGCTGGTCATGCAGCCCCAGGCTACAGCGCATGGCATTACCCTGACCGCTGCCGACACTGTGGTGTTCTACGGCCCGCTGATGAGCGTGGAGCAATACATCCAGTGCATAGCCCGTGCAGACCGCAAGGGGCAGAACTCAGACAAGGTGACCGTCATCCACATCGAGGGTAGCCCCATCGAGAAGAAGATGTTCAAAGCCCTTGGCGGCAAAGTGAGCGACAACTCACTGCTGACCGACATGTTCACCCACGAAATTAAATCTTGAAAGGAGTTGCAAAGCCAAAAAATATGTGTAACATGTCCAACCTTAGACAAAACAAAAAGGAGAAGTAGATGAGTGATGAAGCAGTACCCCTCGACAAATTGGCGAAGGTCTACCGCAAGATTCGTGACCGCATCGCTGTGCTGACACAGGAGTACGACACCCAAGTCGAACAACTGAAGGCGCAGCAAGATGAGGTCAAGAACGCAATGAAAGAGCACCTCAAGGCGCTCGGCGCAAGCTCAGTCAACACGCCGCAAGGCACAGTGATTATGGGCACCAAGACACGGTATTCGACAGACGACTGGGATTCGTTCAAGGAGTTTGTCAAGACCGAAGACGCTCTCGACTTGTTCGAGCGGCGCATCCATCAAGGCAACATGAAACTGTTCCTTGAAGACAACCCCGGCAAGCTCCCGCCTGGACTCAACTCCATGCAAGAGTACGACATTTCCGTTCGCAAGCCTTCCAAGTAACCCCAGGAGAAACCTATGAGCAACGTAGCTCTTTTTAACCCTTCCCAAGTCCCCGCCTTTGCACGCAAAGGTGAGTTGTCCGATGTCGCCAAAGCCCTTGCAGGCGGCGGTGCTGGCCAGTCAGGTGAGCGCATCTCCATCAAAGGCGGTGTGTTTCGTTTGTTGTCAGGCGGTAAAGAAATCGCTGCCATTGAGGAGCGCTACCTCGATGTGGTGATCGTCAAAGCCGCGCCCAAAGTCGCACGTACCTTCTACATGAAGAAGTATGACGGCGAGACCGCAGCGTCCCCCGACTGTTGGAGCAATGACGGCGAGACCCCAGACGCCAAGTCCAAGAACCCCCAGGCCGACACCTGCAACGGCTGCACCCAAAACATCGCGGGTTCAGGCACAGGCAACAGCCGCGCCTGCCGCTACCAACAGCGTCTGGCTGTGGTGCTGGCCAGCGACATCGAGGGTTCAGTCAAGCAGTTGGCCCTGCCTGCCACCTCCTTGTTCGGCAAGGAAGTCGGCGAAGACCGCCCATTGCAGGCGTATGCCCGCTGGTTGGTGGCCCAGGGTGTTGACCCCAGCACCGTTGTGACCCGCATGAAGTTCGACACCAAGGCCGAAGCGCCCAAGTTGTTCTTCAAAGCCATGCGCTGGCTGACCGATGAGGAGTACGCCGAGGCCACCAAGCAAGGCGAGACCGAAGATGCCAAGCGTGCAGTGGTGATGAACGTGGCTGCTCAAGACAGCGTGCCTCCTGCCAACCCCCTGGGCGGCACACCGCCCAAAGCGGCCAAGGCCGCGCCTGCTCCCGTTGCTGAAGAAGAGGACGAAGCACCTGCTCCCGCCCCCAAGGCCAGCAAGAAGCCCAAGACCGAGCCTGTGGCTGACGCGGACGAGGAGCCGACCGTGAAGAAAGAAGAGAAGAAGCCCAGCGCTGTGCCCGGTAAGAAAGACTTGGCATCTGTTGTGGCCGATTGGGACGACGAGTGAGGCCAACATGAAAGACAACAAAGAAGAAACCTTCATGCAGACGGTGTATGTGCTTAACGGCATCACCTATGTGCCGCACTACCGCAACCCCTCGGTCTTTGTCGGCCCAGGCTACCCGCGCTTCACACGCCAGCGTTACTCAGACACCGAACTGCGCAACGCAGGTGCGCAGCAAGGGGGCTTCCCGTTGTGGAAGCGCAGTAACTATGGCGTTGTGACAGACCAGCAACCTTGAACCAGCGGGGGCTTCGGCCCCTGCATTTAGGAGAATCAAATGCATAGCGAACAGAAATTTTGGATTTGTATGTGGGGCATGGTGGTGACGTTTTTGATAACGGTGATGGTGTGCCTCACCCTGTCAGGGTTTGACCGCCGCGACAAGTGGGACAAGGCAGTGAGCAACGGCGCTGACCCGATGGTGGCTACCTGTGCTTTGTACAGCGCGGACACGAGCACCGCCATCTGCACAATCTTGGCGCAGAACCGCAAGTGACATGGCCTACTCAGAAAAAACAATCAACGCGATCATGCGTGCGCCCAAGACGCTGGGGAACCAGCTAGGTCGATGGGCCGCGCACCACAACTTCTCGGTCGTGCGCATCTCCAAAGCTTTGGGTGTGTCCCGCCAGACTGTCTACAACTGGTTTGAAGGTGGCGACATCTTCCCCGCCTATGAGTTTCGGGTCGAGACCATGTTGAAATTCCTACAAACCGCCCACTCAGCCGATGACGCCTGGAGAAAAATATGCGCACACTACAACCTCGAACCCTGACTAACAGCGAACTCATTCGCATTGCGGCAGACGAACTGGACTCACACGACAACATGCCCCGCGAATGGCAGCTTGAATTGCTACGCCGCTTCACAGCGCTGGCCCCCAGCGACGAGTACCCGCCCAAAGACCCACAGCAAATCGACCTGTTTAAATAAGCCGAAGGACATCCATGACCCCGCTTGAATTTCTAGCGGTCGTTTTGCCGTCCCCGGAATACGGGTACTACTGTGCGGCAGAGCTATCAACAAAACAAAAGGAGCACATCTATGTCACAGCGCTTGAGGAGTTTTACCCCACCGTAGATCGTTGGGTCGATGAGGAGAAGAACGTCTTCTTCGCCCTGGCCACGTTTGAGAACAACACCAGCCGCAAGGCTGAGAACGCCGCCTTCGTTAAGTCCTTGTTCATCGACATGGACGGCTACGCATCCAAGCGGCAAGCGGCCCTGGCACTGCACGCCTTTCTGGTGGAGACCGGGCTTGAGGAACTGGGCATGCCCTGGGTGGTGGCATCTGGCGGTGGTCTGCACTGCTACTGGCCCTTCACCAAGGCGCTGCCCAAGGATGAGTGGAAGCTGATCGCTGAGAGCTTCAAGCGGCTGTGCAAGCAGTGCAAACTCAACATCGACATGACCGTCACAGCGGACGCTGCCAGGGTGCTGCGCATCCCAGGCACACGCAACTTCAAAGAGAAGTACCCAGCCCCTCGGGAAGTCAAGCTGATGACCGAAGGCGCTGTGTTCGACCCTGAGATTCTGTCCGACTTGATAGTCAGCAAACTGGCCATTCAGCCTGTGCAGCCCGCCAAGCTGGACTTGCCGGGGAAGCGCCCCGATGCCGCCCCAGTACCGACAGCGACCACGGCCAAGATGTTTGAGAACAGCGTGACCAAGTTCAAGAACATTCTGGTCAAGACCAAGGCAGGCAACGGCTGCGCCCAGCTCAAGCACTTTGTGGAGAACGCCGAGGAAGACGGCATGGAGCCGCTGTGGCGTGGGTGGCTGAGCATTGCCCAGAAGTGTGAGGACGGCGGCAAGGCATCGGCGTGGCTGTCAAGCCTGCACCCCTACCCCCAAGAGCGCATGGAGCAAAAGCTGCGTGAGATCAAGGGGCCGTACCCATGCGTCAAGTTCGACAGCGAGAACCCAGGGGTCTGTGACGGGTGTCAGTTCTTTTCCAAAATCACCAACCCACTTGCGCTTGGGCGCGAAACAAAGCTTGAGACCCAGGCCAAAGAGATCGAAGTGGTCATGCCTGCCGAAGCCAGCGGCATTGCGGCTGAAGTAAAAAAAGTCCTGCGCCCCACGCCGCCACGGGGCTACTCATACGGGACCAAGGGCGGCGTATACATTGACAAGGAGATCGAAGACGCTGAAGGCAACAAGGTAAAGAAGCCTGTACTCATCCTGCCATACGACTTGTTCGTGGTGGACATCCTCAACAACGGCGGTGAACACATTGTTCACATGCTTGCACTCAGGCCAGACGGGCCTGCAACCATCACCATGGCACAAAAGGCTGTGGTGAGCAAAGACGAAACTGTCAAAGCCCTAGCCACCCAGAACATCATTGCGGCGTTCGGTTCGGGCAATGACGCAAACCTATTTTCATATGTGAGAGCCGCCGTGGAAGAATCCAGCACAGGAAAAGCAGCAGTCAAAGTCCCCGCCAACTACGGCTGGCAAGACGACAACACCATCGTGTACGCAGGCAAGATTTACTCCACGGGCACGCCCATCTCGGTGCCCATGCCAGGGCTTGAGAACATCGTGGCCAATACCAAGCCGACCGGGACGATTGAAGCGTGGCGCAATTTTGTGAACCTGCTCATCCAAAAGGAGATGTACGACCACTTGGCCATCATGCTTGCGGGTATTGGAGCGCCACTCATGCGCTTCACGGGCATGTACGGAATGACCTACCACTGCGGCTCTACTGAGTCAGGTACGGGTAAGACGCTGGCGCTGGAAGCAGCCGCCTCAGTCTGGGGCCACCCCACCCACTACCGCACAGGTAAGAGCACATCGCCTGTGGCCATGCAGCAGCGCCTGGGTCTGCTCAACAGCTTCGCCCTGATAACGGACGAGATCACCGCCAAGAACCGCAAAGACTTCGAGTGGTTCCCTGAGTTCTTGCTGGACATGACCGAGGGCCGGGGCAAGGAGCGTATGGAGTCTGGCTCCAACAAGGAGCGCTTGAACCTGTCCACCTGGATGACCAACGCCATCATGTCGTCCAACACCCACGCCGTGGACATGCTGACCGGGGCACGCAAGCACGCATCCGAAGGTGAGCTGCGCCGCCTGTTGGAGTTCATCATGGACCAGCCCCTGACCTGGGAGCCGCACGAGATTGAGATCGTCAAGTCCTTGCAGCACAACTACGGCGTGGCTGGGCACATCATCGTGGACTACATGGCCAAGAACGTGGACTTCCTGGCCAAACTCGTGCCCGACACTGTGCGCACCGCATACAAGGAGTTCAGCGCCACCAATGACGAGCGCTTCTGGATGGCTGGCATCGGCACCATCATCGCTGCCGGGGTCATGATTAACAGCAAGCACGCGGGTGTGATCGACATTCCCATGATAAAAATCATTGAGCGCTTGCACAAGGTGATCGACACCATGCGCGGCAACGTCAAGGGCAACGCCCGCACCGCAGAGGATGTGCTCAACGCCTATACCCGCGACAACTATGGCAAGTTCATCATCGTCAAGCAAATTGAGCGTGGTCGTATCCTGGCAGAACTGGGCAACGGCAAGGAGGTGGACGAGTCCATCACGCGCTCAAGCGTCATGGGCCGGGTCGAGCACGGCTTCACGCCGGGGTACATCGACTACTACATTGAGGAGAGTATGCTCAAGGCTTGCTGCGCCAGCATGAGCTACGGCTACGCCGACTTCAAGCGCAAGCTGGGGATGGAGTGTGCAGTCACTCCCATGCCGAAGAAGGACTTGACTGCAAAAACCCGTGGGCCTCAGATGCGCGTATCAGTGCTCAAGATCAGCAGACCCATAACCGATCTGGAAGATGACGATCCACTATCCGTGGCAGCAGCTTGAGAGGGGGCAGGGGTTCTTTGTCCCCTGCCTCGATGTGGAACGCACCCGCGAGGAAGGGCTGCGCGAAGCGGTTAAGTGCAGATTGAAGGATGCCCGCGCTGTGGTTGGCATCCACCGGGGTTTGATCGGCGTTGTGTTCAGCCGAGGTAACCTCGGGCACTCTCCGCCAGCTTGATGCGCAGTTGCTGCAACTTGTCCAGCTCTTCGCGCTTCTTGTCTGGTGTCAGGTTAGACGCTTTGATGGCGTTCATGGCCTTCGTGATGGTGCTCAACTGCTCTTGGATGTTGCCCGCCACAGCCCCAGCAGCAATCTCTTTGGAGTTCTTTTGCAAGAACTCTCGGGCCTCAGACATGCGCCCGTCCTTGACCATATCCTTGAACGTCTTGTCGATCTGCTGAACTTCCTGCATGCGGTCGTATGTGGCACTCACAATACCAGCGGCATCGTTGGGCTGGAACATGGAGCCGATCACAGGCGTATCGGACAACCGCTTGGTAGCCTGCTCTGGCGTGCCCTTGGGCGGTGAGGGCATGGCAAAGTTTAAGGACTGCGCCAACGCAAGGCCCATTGTCCCGGTGTAACCGCGAACCAAGTTTTCAATCTTGAGCGGGGATGTGCCTGTCAGCATACCAATTTGCTTGGCTACTTCAGAAGTGTTGTCGCGGAAGCGGTACTCAGGCAACATCTGTTGCTCGGCCCTGGACTCGAGTGGGCGCTCGGTAAAGAACGAGTAGTTGGCCACGTTCTCAATGATGGGCTTGGCCAAGGCAGGCATCAGCAAGGATGTGCCGCCAGGGATGGTCTGTATGGCGATGCTCTTGAACGCTTTATACGCTTCTTCTGCGCCGCGCTCATTGGCCATGCTGTTGACCAGCGCCTCTGGGATGCCCTTAAAGATGTAACCAATCTCAAACGGCACCGGGATGCGCAATGGCTCATCCAAGCCTGGGATGCGCACAAAGAAGTTGCCGTACTTTTGCTCGGGCGTGGCGTTTTTGTACGCTTCATCGTCTTGCATCAGCATGGCGTAGGCTATCGCCGTGCCAGACAAAAGCGCTCCTCGGCGCAGCAACTTGCCCTGGATGTCCAGGCGCTCGTTCAATGGCATCTTGCCTGTCAAAGCGCGGTAGAGCACATCCAAACTCTGCACCTGTGCGTTGAAGAATGGGATGGCCGTGGACAAGAACCGTGCCGATGGTGACAGCCCCTTGCGGTTGAAGTTCATGGATTCCAACGACATGAGCGTGGCTTCCATCTCCGACAAGCCCTGGTTGATGTAGGAGTTGTACTGGGCGCGGCGGGTTGCCGCGTCTGCCTCCATTGCAATACCTTCGGCACGGGCCACCAGTTGGCTCAAGCCCAGCTTGCCGTCTTGGAAATCTTTGAGGATGCGGGTCAGGTCTTCGTTGGTGCCCGTGAACACTTGCCCACCCGTGATACCCCTGGCTTCCAGCTTCTCTTTGGTGGCCGAACCGCCCAACTGACGGATAGCGCCCATGATTGGGGTGAAGTTTGCGCCAGACAGTATGGGCGCAGCCACTGAGTCGCGGAACAACTGCCTGACTGGGTACAACGGACTGAGCATGACACCCTTGCGCACCATCGTGGCTGCGTAGCCCATGGCCCGGACAATTGCAGAGTTGTTGACGGGGATACCCGCCATGCCCTTGACCAGCAAATCCGCTGGGATACCTGTCTTGTCGGTCTCCACCAGCACGTACTTGTCTTCGCCCTTGAGTTTGAAGCTGACCACATCAGGGCCAGAAGTCGGGCTGATGAAGCGCCCCAAGCCCATGTCCACCAGATCAATCATGGTGTTTTTGGTAGCTTGGTTGCGCAGCGCAGCGTCCAGCAGCACCGATGTGTTCTGCACAGAACTGGTCAGGAAGTCGTAGATTTTCTGGTCGCCGCCAATCAACTGCTGCAACTGGGGCTGGTCTTTCAGGTTGCCCACCTTGAACGTGCCCTCGCCGCCAATCACCAGTTCAGCGTTGCCGTTGCGCTCTCGGTAGTACGGGATGTAGTCGTTGGTTGCGGCCAGACGCTTGGCTTCCTCTGGGGAGAGAGCGCCTGTGTCTTCCATGAACTTCATCAAGGAGCGGTTGTACTCGTTGTACTGCTTACGCGCCTTTTCAAACACGGCCTTGACTTCCGGATTGCTGTCGATCTGGCTTGCCGCACGCTGGATTTGCTCTTTGGAGATGCCGTAGTTGAGCTTGTCGTAGCCCACGTTGGGGTTCTCTGCGCGTTTGTTGGCCAGATACAGCGTGAACAAGCGGTTGGCTGCTTCGGCATTCATGCCAGGAGCGCCCTTGAGGGTCTCGACAACGCCTGCCAGATTCGGTCCTTCCACGCTTTCAATGAGCTTTTCAATCTGCCCATCAGCCCGCTTGTGGTCAACCAACTGGGGCACACCACGGGCCACCGACTGCTGCACAAACGACATCTTCTGGTCGGCCATGCGCAGGTAGTACATCATGCGCGTACCCTTGAATGGGTCGGCCATCTCACGGGCAATCTTCTCCAGCGGAGCCAAACGGTCAAGCCATTGTGTGCGCCCAGCCAACCCCAGGTTGGACTGTATCTGCTGCCCGATGCTCTTAGGTTTGGCAATCAGTTGGTCGGTTGTGGCCAACGCGTCTTCAAAGCCGGGAGCCTTGGCGGTGCGGTACGTGGCTTCGCCTGTGGCAGCTTCGCCGCCTAATGCTCCCACACCTTCTTGCACATACTTCCGAGCGTTGGCCACGATCTGGCGTACCTCGTTGTCAGTAACGCCTTTGACACCAAATGTGTTGCTGAACCACTGCTTGATGGTTTCAAACAAACGACGCAACGCACTGCGACTGTCTGCGGTAGGTTCGGCACCTGTCTCGGCCATGTCGGCCAGCACTTCCTCAACGGCCACTTCGCGGGACAAATTCTTGTTGGCCCCCATCTTGGCATCAGCTTCACGGCGCACCGTGACGTTGCCGTCGTACAAAGAGTTCATGGTCTTGGCGTATGTACCGCCAAGCATCTCGCGCAGGCCGAAGTGGCCAGCCACTTCGTGCGCAATCGTCAAACCAACGTCATTGCCTGTGTGCAAGTTGGATGCCACTAAATACACGGTCTTGGTGTTGGGGTCGTACACGCCGGGGATGCGCCCAGTAACGCCGTCCTTGGCGGCTTGGTCTTGAATTCGCTGTGGCAGCTCCGACTCGTTCTCAACAACACTGACTTCAGGCGTAATGGCCCAGTCACTTAAGATGCGGTCAACCAAGCGCTTGACTTGTTGCGACTGCATGCCGGGGCCAGCCTGGATGGAAGTGCGGAACACGCCCTTGCGTTCTGCTTTAAGTTCCAAGTTTTCTTCAGCTTCTTTGGCCTTGGTGTATGTCAGCGTAGCGGCTTTGGCTGCGCCTGTCACCTTGGATTGCCGTTGCCGCAAAGCACTGAGCGTGCCTTTGAGCGTGGCTTCTTTGGCTTCCAAGTCTTTCATCAACGGCGTGAGTTTGCCCTTGACCTTGGCTTTGCCTGTACTGCGCAGGAACTGCATGCGCCGTTGAACGTCTGCCAAATCTGTGTTGACCTTCATCAAACGGTTGGTCACCGCAACGCCAACTTCTTCCAACGACACCTGTGGGCGTGGCTGTGTAACGCGAGACCCCAAAACTTCTTTTACCAGCGACGCTTGCTTAACAGGCTTGAGCTTGGGGGCTTTCTCGCCTTTGGCTTTGCGCCGCCTTGCGGCCACCACGGCTTCTGCCGCAGCGCGTCTGTCTTCGGTGTCTCTGCGTGCTTCTTCATCTTCCCGCGTCCGCAATTCAGTCTTGACCAACGGCGCGTTCTGGAACACGTTTTCCAGTTTGCTTTCTTGATCGGCAATCTTTTGCCGCAGCTCTGCCTTGGTGTCTTCGTTTGTGGCCTTGTCCAGTTGATCGTTCAAGCTGCCAATAGCGCGGCGAATCTTGGACATCTCCTGGCGCATCTGCGTGGTGTCTTTCTCCAACCGCACGCCTTCCAGCCCCAGTCCCTCACGCCCACGCTGCGCAGCTTGGCGCAACCGGGTTTCTTCTGCCGTGGCTTCTTGTTCGGCTCTGCGCTTTTCAGCTTCTGCCCCGGCCTTCTCAACACGTTCAGCCTCACGCTTTTCTTGCGTAACCTTATCCAGCTCAGCTTTGGCTTCGTCCGCTTCTACCTGGGCCTTCTCAAACTCTTTAAGTGCGGGCTGAGCAATATCGGTGTACGCTTTAATCTCTGCGCCAATCTGTGCCGCCAAATCTTCCAGCGGAGTAACAACGGCTTCTAGGTCAGCTAGTTTTTTACGCAGTGCAGGTTCTTGCGCCAACAGGTTGTTGATCTTCAACAACGTGCGCATGTCTGACGGCTCTTGCAAAACTGCCGCTTTTACGTCATCAATTTCCCGCAACGCTTGCTGCAAAGGAACAATGTGTTCGTTGCGTGCATCTTGGGCTTCTTGACGAACCGCTTCCAGATCGGAGCGCATCTCGTCTTTCCAACCCAACGCCAGAGCGCCTGTTTCCCGCGCCTTCTTGACCTGCTTGTCGTGCTTGGTTTTGGCGGCGTTGTATCGGTTTGTGATGGTTGGCAGCGCTTTACCAACGGACTGCAATGCGGCCAAGTTGTCTGCGCGTTGTTTTTGAATGGCATCGCGCATGCCCTGAACGTCTTTGGAGTCCAGCAGCTTTTGAAAATTCGACGGCGTGGCACGCGCCACTTGTGCCCCGGCTTCGGGGAACATCTCAAGCTGTGGCTGGGCTTCTGTGTTCTTTGTGCGGGTCTTGCCTTCTAAGTCAGTGAAGGTTAACTTCTCACCCCTGGCAACCGCAGCGGTCTCTTCTTTTGACAACGGCGCTGCCGCGCTGCGTCCCGACACTTCCTGCGCCTTGAGCATCTCGCCCAGGTCACGCACAGCAAACGGGTTGGGCAGGTTGCCTTCGGCCACCATGGTGGCTTGCTCCCGTGCCAAGGAGATGAACTCGGGGTCGTTGGTGGTCTCCAACGCATCCCGCAACCGGGTCAACAAATCAACGGTGGCAGCGTCTGCTTTGGTTGGAGTGCCTGTTGCAAGAAAGCCAGGGTTGGTGTTGCCCGACACTTTGGCAGCTGCTAATATTTTGGCCAAGTCCGCCAGAGTGTTTGCTTCTTGTTTCTCTAAAACAGGTGCCGCACGGGTGCGCGTCTCGGCACTGCGCAACACCATCTCAATCACATTCAACGCACGTTGCTTCTCAGTCTTGGCTTCGCGTGGTTCTCCGCGCAGCGTCAGCTCATCAGGCGCAGCAATCCGTGGCCCCGCACCGCTGGGCTTCTTGGTCTTGCCTTCAAGATCGACTTGGCCCTGCTCTAACATCCGCGTAGCGGCATTTTGCAAGTTCTGGTAGACGGCATCCCGTGTTTGACCTTGCAGCACTTTGACGGCTTGGGCTGGCGCACCAAATGTGCCGTAGCGGCTTTCCAACTCATTGAGCGCTTCCAAAGAACGGGCACGGGCTTCGGCCTTTTCCCAGTCGGCCATCTCAGGCAAACCAAACGCTTTGCGTCGCGCTTCAATCTCGGCGGCATGCGCAACTACAAAGGCTTCTTTGGCTGCGCTGATCTGTGCTTCACGTTTGGCAGGCAAAACCAGTTTGCCAGTGCGTGCCGTATCCAGTGTCTTAATCAGCCCAAGCAACTGTATGCGCTGGGTGTCAGCATGCTGATCGGCAGCGGCTTCTTGTGCCCGCTCTTCAGGCAGCATGCCTTCTTGTAATTCACGCGTAAGTTTTCCACGACCTTCCACAGCCCCTTGCTCTTTGGCTGTGCGCATCTCCGTGAGCAACGCTTCTTGCGTTTTACGGTCCCTTGTGATGCGTGCAATCTGAAATTGCGTCTGCAAGTCTTTAAGGTTCTGGGATGGCGATGCGCCAACACCTTCAACAACCCGCCCAGGGGTAATGCGCCCATTGGTCAACGGCAGCGTCTGAATTAACTGGTCAACCAGGGGCATTTCTTCTGGTTTCTCGGGCGTCTCAATGATTTCCTGCTGCTTCGACGGGAACCGCTCAGACAGCAGCTTTCCAGTATCACTGGCATAACCACCTTCGGGCAACACCACACGACCCGGCTCCTGGCCCAAACGCTGGATGCCCAGACGCTCAGGGGCCACACGACGCGCAATTTCTGCGTCTTGTGCAATGCGCTCTTCTTCGGCTCGTTGGGCTTCCAACGCTGCTTGCTCTTCATCCTCAACCGTTTCTAAGCGAACTTCTTTGGCTGCGGTGGTGGCTGCGGCCCCTGCTTGTTTGCTTTGCTTGAGGCTGGCGTTGACCTTAAGCTTGAGCTTGTTGTACAGCGCGTCGGTTTTTGTGTCGCTCAAACCGGGGATGGGCGGGCGCTCTTCAACCAGCTTGCTGGCCTGCGCCGTATCGCGCATCAAGTACCCTAGCACATCCTCTGTGGTGAACCCATACGGGCGGTTCTGCGCGGCTTGAATCTGCGACACAGCGTACTGCTGCAACGGTGACAGAGGCTTTTCCGTCTCGGTCGGACCTTCGCCCAGGCGGTTGATGAAGAACTCTTCAGCGCTTGGCTGGGGTCTTTCTGCGGGGATTTTGGCCCCTTGCTGGTCAAGGAAGAACTCCTCGGGAGTCATTGCCTTGACGCGCTCGTACTCTGCCTGTGCCTTGGCACGCTCCTCGGCTTGCGCTTCGTACTGCTTCAAAAACGCCGCCTGCTCCTTGGCCAGCCGTGCGGCTTGGTCCTTGGCTGCTTTGGCTTGCTTTGCAGCTTCTCGCTTGGTTGGCTCTGCAACCGCTTCCTCTTCTTCAGGCGCTACTCCTGGCACACGCAAGGTGGGTTCGGGAATGGCCTCGGCTTCGCCAAGGGCGGGAGGAACAAAGGCTTCGGGGGTTTGTGCAGTTGGCTGCGCCGCTACTGCGCCAGCAGCGGCTGGGCCTTTGGCACGGCGACCAATGGCCATGTCAAGCAGACCTTGAACCAACGCGCCAGTAGCACCGCCGTATGCAGCGGACTCGCCCACCTGCTCAATGATTGCTTGCTCTGGTTTGTAGATGCCTTTGGCAATCAAGTTCTGGGCAACTTGTGATGCGGCTTCTTGTGCAGCTTCCTCGCCACCTGCCGTCAGTGCTCGTTTAACCGCAGCAACAGCACCTGCTTGTACGGGAGCCGCCAAACGTCCAAGAATCCTGGCCGGGGCAAACATCTCTGTTAAACCCACCGCACTGCCAAGACCAGTAGCTAAAGACCGTTGATCTGCGCTTGCTTCGCCTTGTTCAGCCCTTACTCTGGCCTCACCCGCGCCAGCACCGACACCCAGCCCGGCCATGCCCACACGCCCTGCAACACCCAACGGCCCCATGGCCAAAAATGGCGCAACAGAACCAACCGATTCGCCGAGCTTTCGCCCGACAGTCTCTTCGTACCCAGGAGCGGCAGCAAACGGTTCGCGTGCCGAAGCCGCCAAACTGCTGATTGTTTTGCGTGCAGAACGTTCTTGCTCGTCGGGCAGCAGCGCGGACAGACCCGTGCCAGCCGACTCTGCCAAACCAATAGCGCCAGGGACAAGACCCTTGGCAAACTCTTTGATCTGGCCCCCAACGGTTGGGGTTTCTTTGGGTTTTTCTTTTTTGGTGTCGTCTAGCGTATCGCCTTCGGCGATCATGCCCCTAGCAATTTGAGCCAAGCGTTTTGCTGCTTCGGTGTCTCCAGCAGCATCGGCATTGCGGAGTGCTTGAAAAACTTGGCTCAGTTCCATTTTTGCTAATTTTTAGTTTTTGGCGTACTTATCAACAAGGGCCATGTCAGCGGGAGAGTACTTGTTACCCGCCCCTCCAAGGATTGTAGGCGAAATCCCATACTGTGCAAACTTCTCCATGCGCAAGCGGTTGTACAGCTTGGCACGCTCTTCTGGATTGGTCATCAAGAACACGTTGTCTTTTGCCATGGCCGTAAACGCATCGTGCGCAGACTTCTCTGCGGCCCCGATCAGGTCTTTGTCTTTGGCCCCGCGCTCGATAGCTTCTGTCCCGGCAGCGTAGTACTTGCTCATGGCATCGCGGTATGCGGCTTCGGCCTCATTCTTACGCCCAGCTTGCACCATCTGCAATCCTTTGAGACCGCCTTCGCCAATGTTGGTGAGCGCGTTGGGCGACTGCCCGCTCAGTATGCCCAGACCAATCATCAGGAAGTCTTCGCCCGACATACCTTTGCGTTCGCTCTTGGGCGTGGCTTCCTTGCCAATTTCTTTGACCTCCTTGGGAGACGGCGGTTCCGCAGGCATCTGCCCGGTGTTTTCACCAAACTCTCTAAAAGAAACGGGCGTTGCGCCTGTAATAACGTTGGGGCCGTCATCCATGTTGCCAAGCGCCGTTGAACCAGCGGCAAGTGTGGCCAACCCTGTTTTAGCAGCCTGACCTTGACTGGCAGCAGCGCCCACTTGGGCAGCGTGTTCGGCTTCTCTTGCAATGGATGCGGCTTGGATTTTCTCTGCCGCGCTGGCAGGCCCGGCTTGTTGCGCAAATCGTTCTGCTGCTTGCACAGGTTGTACGGCTGCTGCGCCATCGCCCACTGCCCCTTGCGCTTTTCTCAGTTTCTCCAGGTTCGATGCTTGGGCCATCTTCTCCAGGCGGGAAGCGTCTTCCGCCACGGGAACCATCCGAGCGCCGGGTGCTACCAAGTCCGTGATGCCTTGGCCTGCGGGAGTGACAGGGGTAGTTGGCCCTGGCAGTTTGGCTTGCGGCCCGGTGAGCAGTCTCTGCTCTTGTCCGCCAGTACGCGCAGCCGCAGCCATCTCTGCCTTGGCCGCAGCGATTTGTGCCTCAGTCATGTTCTTGCCGGGAGCAATTTTGCCGTACAGCTTCTCGCCCAGATTGGCTAAGCCGCCAAGAACACCAGGGCCAGTTTTGGGCACCATGCTGGCAGGGGCCAGCGGTGTCGGAGCCATGAGCGTGGTGTATGCCTGACGCCCAACATCTTGTGGCAACCCCACAGACGTAGCCCCGCGCTGGAAACTTTCAGAAGACAAGAACCCGCCCTCTGGTGCTTTGGGTGGTGCTTTAGCCGTTTGGCCAGGAATGAGGCTGGCTAAACCCTCGTCAGTTTTGCGGGGGAGTTCCGCCGCCGCCGCAGAGGGGAACACAGAAGTTGCCAAGTCCGCCAAACGGGACTGCCACCCGGATTTATACGGCGCAAATTTCTCTGGGTCTTTTTTAATCAATGCGGCGTAGTGTTGCTCTCGCGCTGCCAGAATTTTTGAAGGTTCTCCGCCAGACTGTTCTACCAGTCTATTTGCAGGAGTAACGCCCATATTGACAGCAGTATCAAACGCAACCGTAGCAAGCGCGGGGTTCTTTTTGGCCAGTTCGTCACCACCAATTTTGTCCCAGTACCGTTCTCGGTAAATGCGTTTGGCGTCTTTTTCTGTCAGCTTGGCAATATCAAGGTCAGGATTTGCGTCTTTGTTAATGCCAAATTTAGACGGCCCTTTGCCTGCGTCATTGGCAACATACCCGCCCTCGTACCGCATAACACGGCGAAACGCCTCATCAAACGGATCAGACCCAGTAAAGACGCCGCCTGCATACCCAGGAACTTCCCCGCCTTCTTCAAACGCAACAATGCCACCCCCGGCCATACCTTGCATATTAGGCGCTGGGAGTTGGCCAATACCACTGTCTTCTGGAAGCTGTTGGGGCGGCATACCTTGTGGCATACCTTGTGGCATACCTTGTGGGGGCATGGCAGGCGCGCCCATCTGTGCCACTTCTTGGTCAACCACTTTGGGTTGCGGTTGCGGTTGCTGTTGCATCTGCGCAGCTTGGCGCATCTGTTTGCGGCGGTTGGACTCGGACAGCGCCAGTGACAGCGTGTAAGGGTCGGTCTTGTGCATGGCTGCAAACTGTTGCAGCGCTTGATCGGGCATCCGGGCCAGTTGCGCGGTGATTTGGTTGACGTTAATCATGGATGTTCCTTACGCCATTTTGGAGAGTGCCAGCTCGGCCAGACCTGCTGGGCGCTGCTCGGCTTTAACTTTGCCGCCCTTTTTCATACCCGCCATTCTGCTCAAGCCGTAGCCTGCCATGCCCAGACCTGCCAGTTGCGACACATTGCTGGGAGCAGCTTGGTACATATTGGTGCTGGTGGACTGCATCGGCAAGCCGCGCAGCATGTTGCTCATAAAGGCCAACTGCTGCTGGGGGTACTGCTGCGCCATGGCGTAGTTCTGAATCTGCTGGTTCAGGATGCCTTGCTGCTGCGCTTGTTGCTGAGCGCCCATTTGGTTTTGCAAGTTGATGTTGCCAAGCTGTTGACCATACTGCGTCTGGCCCAACTGGCCCAACTGACCAGCGGCTTGCAGCCCGGTCTGCATCCCTTGCATCCCGTAGCCTGCACCGTACTGCTTGGACTGCTCCGCAGCTTGTTGCGCCGCCAAATTTGCTTGTTGATTGGCCAGTTGCGCTTGCATGTTTTGGCCCGCGCCAAGCTGCTGAATGCCCAGTTGTGCGTTGAGGTTTTGACTGCCAACTTGCAGCCCCGCCCCCTGATTGGCCATCTGTGCTTGCAGGTTGGCTTGCTGTTGTTGATTGAACTGTTGCTGCGCGTTCTGGAACGCCGCGTTCTGCCCCTGCGCTTGGATGTCCCCCTTCTGGGTAGCCAAGTTACGCGCGGCTTCTGCTTCCATCAACCCCGCACGGGAGCCGCCAAATGCGCCAGAGCGCACGGCCTGACCAGCACGCTGGGTGCCTGCAATATCGGCTTGGCGCTGGGCTTCGCGTTGCTGAATGTCCACCACATTTTGCATGTAGGGGTTCATGTACTGGCTGACGTTTGAGCCCGTGTAATCCTGCGTGCCAACTTGCTGTGCTGGCCCCATCTGGTACTGTTGCAACTGAGGCGCGGTTGCTTGCTGGGCGTTGAATTGCGTGGGGTCGTACTGGGACCCCATGGCGCGTTGGCCTGCCAAGCCTGCCAGCCCGGATGCCGTGTCCAACTGAGGCGAAGTGCCCATATTGGCCGCGCCCTTGAATGACTGCTCCTGCATGGGGCTAAACCCTGCAACGTACTTGGACGGGTCTTCGCTAAAAGGCGTGTAGCCCTTTATGCTGGTGGCAAACTTCTGCCCCGTAGCCGGGTCAGTCTCGTAGTTGTACAACTGCTGCTGGGTTGTGCCCAACATCGTTTCTACATACGGACGCGCATATTCAGGAATATTGGTGTTGGCAACAGTGGTTTGCGTAGGAGCTTGTTGCCCGCCCCCTCCGCCCACATACAGGCGTGGCCCCATGAAAAAGTCAAGTATGTCGGTAAATTTGAACATCACAATGCCCTCATATTTTTGTTTCAACCACGGTATAGCGCCGTGTAAATCCCTGGCTCTCCAAGAGACGCACCATGGCTGGACGCCCTCCTGCTTGAATCTTGGTAGCGCCCATGCCGCGCAACACCGCTTTTAACTGGTCCAGTACTGGCTCGTTGACAATCCCGGCACCCCCGGCGCTGGTCACAAACGCCACCCGATCATTGGGGTAGTTTTGAAAAGCAATTGTCATCGCCCCGTTAACTTGATTGTCTTCGTCAGTAGCCACTAACAAAGTCCAGTGTCCCAACGTGACGTACATTTTGATCTGCTCAAGCGAGTAGTCGTCTTCGCCAAACTTTTCTGTTGCAGCAATGAATTTCTCCACCAGCGGCCAAGTCTGGGCAGCGTACTGTTGCGGAACATGCTGGACAGTGAGCGTCATGCTGGCATGTACTTGGTCGGGTTGATCTGCTTGGCTTGAGCCTTTTTGCCTGTCCTGGCGGCGCGAACCCGGTCCATCATCTTGTACAACTGCTTGGCCCCAGCGTCCGATGAGCCGTTACCCAAGCCCGACACCACATCGGCAGAAACCACAAACTCGTCGTTGGCCAACCGGGCGGGTTGCTTGCCTGCAATGGTGGCAGGGATGCTGTCACTCATGCCGTCTCCTGGGCCTTTGAGCATGCGCCCACCACCTGCGTAGTCCGCGTAATCACCAAGGTCAGCCAAACCGCCGCCAGCCATGTTGCGGTAGTCTTTGTACACCGGGGTGTAGGGGGTAGGCGGCTTGACCTCAAGTGGCTGGTAGCGGTTGGGGTCGTACTTAAGTTGATTTAGCGGGCCGTCATACGGGGTTTGGCCGGGAGGAGCGCCCTTGCGATCTGCGTACATAGCAGCGGCGGCAAGCGGGATGCCATATTTGGCTACGGTAGGGAGTTTTCCGTATGCGGTAGTGGCTTGGTCAAACAGACTTGGAAGGCCGGGAGTAGGAGTGGGTGCGGCAGTACTCGCGCCTGCATTAGCAACAAGATCAGGACCGCCCATAGGAACCGCGCCGGGAGCCGCCCCCGGCACAGGAACAGGAGTTGCCGTTGTAACAGGAACCGCCGCACCTTCTCCGCCAGACATTGCATCTAACCCAATCGCTGAGTCGTACCCGCCAGTAGGGGTGGGGGTGGCAAATGCGGAAGCACCAGCAGCGCCAAGTGAAGCGCCAGCGTAACCTTGAAGACCGTAATTTATGCCTTCGCTAATGCTGCCTTTGTCAATTGCCCGGCCAGCCCCAAGAATTGCTCCCATTTCAACAGGCGACAAAGGCACGCCAAAATAAGTAGCAGTCGCAGAAGCGATCAACGGCGCATTCTGTGAAAGACTCAAATCTTTATCAAGTTGGGCAAGCTCTTTGCCGGGGTCGAATCCGCCGCCACCGCTCATAGCGTACTCCTGGTTAATTGTTCAAATGGTATCATGTTGAGAGCGCCGAGACAAATGAAAGCGTTGCTACGACGGACTGGGTTGACGGCTTGGTTGGAGTTCCAGATGCAGCGAGGTGCTGGATACTTACAGCGGTATTAGTTACAGACCAGTAAATCTCAACGTAGTCGCTTGCCTGCATCTCGACAAAATAATTCCAGCCAACAATTGAATGCCCGTCTGTTCCAGCGTGCCTGTTTGGAATAGAAACAAAGCCAGTCGAACCCGGTATATCTACCCCATCTTGCTTTAACCAAATGTAGACATCTTGGAAAGCGGTGTCGGTGTTTTGAAACTGCGCACTGAACTGAAGGTTGTAAATCCCTGCATTTACTACCGTGATCTTTGACGAACTGATACTGACTTCATTGGCAAAGTCTGTGGTGTTGAGCGTCATCAGCGTGGCTGTATTTGCCGTGGCGGTCTGGTCTTGATCGCTGGAAAACGCCCCGTAAGGAAACCGAATAAACCTGCCCCCAGACTCACCCAGCACAACGCCCGTCAAGTTATCAAGCTGGTTGAAGTACAACCGCAAGATGTTCATGAATTGCTCTTGGTACTGGGCGTTGTATTCCTGCGGAGCCGAAGGCAGGCGCGGCGCAACGACAGGCCGATAACGATTGGTGATTACGTTAGTTGCCATTAACGTCTGCCGTCCGGGCGAATGTCAATGCGAGGAGCACCCAGTTGCCACTGCACCCCCAGCCCGTCTGTGGTGCTGCCTGTAGTACCAGAACTGACCTTGAACGCCATCTGCCGCCCACGAATCCGCACGTAGACCTGCTGAGTGAACTGCTGTATGTTGTACGTGATCTGGTTCTGATAGTTCTGGGCGCTGGTCACGCCAGGGGAGTTTGAAGGCCCATACGCCGCGCCGGGGAAAGTTCTTGGGATGGCAGTGAAATACGCAGTCGGCTGGTTCACGTTGGAGCCGTCAAACGTCAAGTCAGGAATCAAACGCCACACAAACCCAAAGTTGTTGCCGTCCCCAATGTCAAAGTCGGAGGACTGCACATTGGCCACAATAGGAACTGAAGGGTTGACCGTGCCATCATCAACGCCGTCCTCGTGGTAGACCAGTATTCCGTTGTCATTGCCACCAGCAGAGCCATAAGTTACTGCCATAGGGTATCGGCGCAGTGCGCTGTCAAGCCATGCTGTACGCCCTTGATATGCACCGTTATAGTTTGTCCAGTCGCCGTAGTACCAGACATTATCCAAGTAGTTGTATATGACGTAGCGGTCAATCACATTAGATGTGGCGGAACAGTATTGCCACCAGACTTCGCTGTAGCCCTCATTGGTTCCCGCCACAAACTGGAAAGACTGCGCAATATTGATGTCAGTGAAAACGTACTCACGCAGCGTAGATGGCAACGTTTCCACCCGGCCTGAGTACATATAGAACTTATCCAACCCCATCCAGTACGTAATGTTGTTGGCGGTAGCCACCGCGTTGGGACCAACAATGGAGATGTTGTCGCCCAGAATCTGAAAGCTCCACACATAGGGTGGGCCCAGGTACTGCATGGAGTAGATGGCCGAATCCGTGAAGACCAAAATCTCTTGGCGCGTCTGCTGGGCCGTGATGATAGATGACCCGTGGCTGAGCCGGTAGTCTCCAGCTTGGTTGATAACGGCTGGCGTCCATGTCCAAATGCTTTCCTGATCCGACCAACGAATCAGCATGGGGTCTATGTAGCTTTCAATACCTGTGCCCGCAGAGTTGATTGGGTTGGCACCAAAAGCAATCACAAACCGGGACGCATCGGACACAACTACGTAGTTAACGAGTGATGGGCAAGTGGCATCAACTGTGAAGCCAGCAACTGTTGCGCCTGCTTCAATTTCAACACCTCTGTTAAAAATGTTGGGGTTTGCGTTGGTGTCCCAGTAATACAGTGCGCCGCCACGGGGGTTAAACACAAGGTTTTCACCGAAGTTTGACTGGCTCCACAAACGCAACTGAATGCCAATCCCAAGACCTGCGGGTGCCGCAACGCCCCAACCTGTAGCAGTAGAGGGGTACTGATAAACGCTGGCTCCACTGGCATGGGCAGTAACAAACCCCGCATAGCCGCGTACGCAGCCTGTGAACGAAGTGCCTGTTTTGCCCGAGTAGGAGATCACTTCACCACCAACACTGAATGTGCCCGTGGCGGAAAAAGCTGCCGCTGATGTGACGTTGATGGTGACCGTGGAATACTGAATCACTCCAGTAGCGGAAACGTGCGCGGCTGCGGTAGATCCACTTGCTGCACGGGTGCAACCAGTCAAAGTCGTAGCCGTTACGCCTGAGTAAGAGATGATCTCGCTGTCAATTAAAACACTACCAGACGCGGCAAGAGGGGCGGTGCTGGCAACGCCAATAGTTGTTACTGCACTGTCGATGGCGGCGGATAGTATGGTGTTCCCAACTGTGGCCAGAGCACCGTTTAAAGTGGTTGTAGCTGTTGGCCCCGTAGAACCGCCCCAGCCACCTGCGCCCCACCCCACGCCCACCGTATATGTGGAGCTACCAGTGGTAAGTTGATAGGCAAAAGTTGCGCTGACCGCAGGAGTGCCGCTGCTCGTAGCATTCCCATCCACAACAATTGAGTACGTGCTGGAACTTATATACGTGATTTGGTGTTCGCCGTTTATGTTGGATACCGCCACACCATTTACGTCGCCCGATGTAGCGGAGATCGTTACAAAGTCCCCTGTTTGTGCGCCGTGTCCGGGGTCGTTGACAATCAACGTGGTTTGAGTAGCCGCCCCTACTGGCGGGGGAGTGTTGGTCGCGGTGTTGGTGGTAAATGCGTTGGGTACCGCAGTGGCTGTGTCCCGTATGGGGGTTACATCAAAGAAGTTGCCGTCTTTACTGTTTTGAATGTAGTACTTGAGGTTGGAGCCAAGCGACAACAAGTTGTAACCAGACAGCGTTACCCAGTTCCACATGGAGCGCACAACGCCCCAAATAACGCCAGTTGACGGGTAAACAATTGGGGTGGTTAAGCCTTCCACATCAGTGGACAAAACACCTCTGTCTTTATTCCAGCCGCCAATCTTCTCTGGTAGACCCGAACGAAAACGCACCTTGTTAGTTTGGTACCAGCCGCCTTCATTGCCGTAGTTGGTACTTTCTCGGTTGGTTCCCGGCCTGAATGCAAGTTTCTGTAAGGGCATTTCGATTCCTATGACAAGAACATGGCGCGTTCGTCAATCCGACGATTTTGCAGCCCTTTGAGTATTTTCCCACCAGCCATATTTGCATTACAATAAGGCATCTTTGGAGACAAATATGAAGCCCATTTATAAGCGCATTCAAACACAATGTCAACGATGCGGAACGCCATTTGAAACATCCGCAAATAGGGTTGCAGAAGGCCGTGGAAAGTTTTGCTCAAAGTCATGCGGGACGGCGGCACAGCACACCAAACATGGACACGCCAAAAACTCAGCCGTAACAAAAACGTATGCAACATGGCTTGCAATGCGCCAAAGGTGCGAAAACCCACAGCATTTTGCATACGCTCAATATGGAGGAAGGGGGATAGCGGTATCAAGCGAATGGCAAACATTTGAAGCGTTCCTTGCCGATATGGGTGAAAAGCCAAACAACACCAGCCTTGATCGTATTGACAACTCTAAGGGGTACTTTAAGCTCAATTGTAGATGGGCGACACGGCATGAGCAACAGGCAAACATATCTAGCAATGTGCATGTTACTTACCAAGGCAAGCCATTTATTATTGCCACGCTTGCCAGACATCTTGGGGTTAATTGGATGACGTTGAAATACCGCATTAATGCCAACTGGCCGGAGGAAAAATGGGGTAAGCCTACGACAAAAACATAGCTCGTTCATCAATCCTCCGATTTTGTAAGCCCTTTAAAATTTTTCCCCCGGCTAAACAGTATTTGAGGAACTCCTCCGCAGCACCCGCTTTATCGCCCCGAAGCAGCTTCTGACGAAGCGTTGAACGCTGGAGTGTTCCAAGACCGACATTAAAACTAAAGCTAACAAGGCTATCATACATACCTTGTGTAAGGGGAACGGGGCAGAACTGAGCCACTCCACGCTCAAACCTTGCAAGATCGCTTCTGAGAATCCCATCTACTTCGTCCTTTGAAAAAACCCGGTTATCTTCTGGCCGAAGCGGGTAAGCTCCTCTTTGATCCATTGGTAGCTTAGCTTGGTCTGGGTAAAGAACATGTCCAACTCCTATTGTCCAAAGCTGTGCGGGGCAACGGTATGGTTTAAACCGAATGCCTTCATGGTGGCAGATGACCTTGATGGCCTCTGGGCTGAGATTCATTTCTTGAACGCCTGACCGCCAAACCAGAAGCTCACAATACACGCCCAGATGATCTGAGTTTCATCGTCCCACAGGCTGTCCAGCGCCACGGTGAATTCCACGTTTGTGTGCCATGCGTAGTAGAAGCCAAAGATTTCCACAAACATGAACATGGCAAACATGCCGTAGGTAATGACGCTGCGGGTTGCCGCACGCATATTGATGACCCAGGTGCTGGCCCCTTGGCCCAAGGCTATGTCGTGTGCATACAGAGCTTGGCGCTCCTGCATGGCAGTCTGGGCGTTGGTTACTTCTGCGTTGATCTGAATCTGCTCAGTCTGGATGTGTTCAATACGCTCTTGCGCTTCCAGGCCAGCTTTCTTGAGCGCCAACTCACGCTCGGTCTGCATGGCGGCAAGGGCAATTTCATGCTTCTTGTCGGCCCGGTCTTGGAAGAATTCCAGAATCTTGGGCAAGCCGCCCATGAGAAAGCTGATGAGGGATGAGAACAGAGTGAGCATTATTTTCCTTTTATGCGTTGAGTGACACCAATTTTTTCTTCAAGGATGGCAATGTGCATTCGATTAATTTGAATGTCATCCCTGTTTTTTTGGATTTCTTTTTCTAGGTCTTGGCGCAGCTTCTCACGGGCAAGCTCTGCCCCAGTGTTGCTGGCCTGCTTGTTGTCGCTGGTCACCACCAAGCTGATCTTGTTGTTCAGGATGGTCACCTCATGTGACAGGGTGGACAAGGCATTCATCAGGTACACCACGCAAGTGAAAAGAATCGGAAGAAGAGCAAACGCCACCTTTTCAATGAGGGCCGATTTGGCTTCCAGTTTTTCCGTCATCTTTTTTCCTTTCGTCTTCAATCTGCTTTTGCAACTTTTCCGTCTTTTCCATCTGGGCCTTGGCCTCCCGTTTCACCACCATCGTATCTACATACAACATCCCAATCAAGGGGATGACCAGCACAAAGACCAACGCAAACAGGACTAAGACAAAAAGGTATCCAAACGACCCCGATGATGAAGACTGATTATCCACATTAGGCATATCAGGTATCCGATTACGAAAACCACCAGCACCGTTTCCAGCACCCTGTCCAGTATCTGATTTTTTAATCTTTGTCGCCGCCATGCTTTCACCCGCTTTTCGTGCAGTTCACGAGCCGCTTGCTCCGATTTCTGGTCCAACAGCCGTTGATACTCTTCAACGATTTCCCGCCAGAGATCAGGCATTCCCATCTCCCAGCGCACCATTCTCTCAAGATCGGCATAGAACTGCTTGGTCTGCCGCAGATACATCACATTGTCTATGGCTTGTGTGGCAAGGTCGTCTTTGATCCCCTTCTTCCTGTTGTCTTCCCGTTGAACTTCCGCTTTTTCATGGCTGGTTTCCAGTTCCGCTTGGCCCTTGAAGAAGTTTGAGAGCGCCCCACCAACCTCAGTTGTGATCTTTGTCAGATCATTGCCTGTTTTCTTCAGGTCTTGGTAGACGGCAACGCACCCCTTTATGCCTTCATAGGCTCCCTTGCAGAGTGCGAATGCCGTGATGGGATCAATTTTTACGCCTTCATGATGTATGCCAGCGCATAGTACGGCGGCAGGTTTGCGTTTGCGCCCGATGACCCTGTGGAAGAAATGGTGGTCGAGGTTGACACATTGCCAGTAGGTATACCCGCTGA
>Ga0315909_10000348_pt1 | contig 62203 bp, 63 predicted proteins | sample LakEriMetagenome_11_FD_203527 | JGI IMG/M metagenome (GOLD analysis project Ga0315909, IMG submission 203527) | Freshwater fungal communities from buoy surface, Lake Erie, Ohio, United States - Buoy 2 MA125 | ecosystem: Environmental > Aquatic > Freshwater > Lake | place: USA: Lake Erie, Ohio...
GAGGATCTTGCCGCGACCTCGATCTGGGGTACGCAGCAGGTCAATCTCTTTCCGGGTGCGAAATACGACGGCGTGTTTTCGATCTGGTATGGCAAGGGCCCCGGCGTTGACCGATCAGGTGATGTCTTCAAGCATGCGGTGGCCGCAGGCACCGCGCCGCACGGTGGCGTGCTCGCACTGGCGGGCGACGATCATGCGGCCAAATCCTCCACCAACGCACACCAGAGCGAACACATCCTGAAAGCGTGCGGTTTGCCCGTGCTTTATCCATCGTCGGTACAGGAATATCTGGATTACGGCCTGCATGGTTTTGCAATGAGCCGTTACACCGGCCTTTGGGTAGCGATGAAATGCGTGACCGACGTGGTGGAATCCGGCGCCACCGTCGACATTGATCCCGAGCGCGTGCAGATTGCCTTGCCTGGTGATTTCGACATGCCTTCGGGTGGTCTCAACATTCGCTGGCCGGATGGCATCCTCGAGCAGGAAGAGCGACTGGTTAATTACAAATGGTACGCGGCACTCGCTTATGCGCGCGCAAACCACCTCAATCGCGTGATCTGGGACAGCCCGAATGCGCGCTTTGGCATCATGACGGCGGGTAAATCCTACCTCGACACCCGTCAGGCACTGGAAGATCTGGGTATCAACGAATCCGTTGCACGCGATATTGGCTTGCGTCTCTACAAAGTGGGTATGAGCTGGCCACTGGAAGCCGAAGGCACGCGCGCGTTTGCAACCGGTCTGGAAGAAATTCTGGTCGTTGAAGAAAAACGTCAGCTGCTCGAATATCAGCTCAAGGAAGAACTGTATAACTGGCGCAATGATGTGCGGCCACGCGTGGTCGGCAAGTTCGATGACACTGGCGAGTGGAGCAATACGCGTCGTACTGGTCATGGCGAATGGCTGCTGCCAGGTACTTATGAACTCAATCCCACACAGGTTGCGCGGGCGATTGCGGCTCGCATCTCGAAATACTTTGCCGGTCATCCGGTCGAGCAGCGTGTACGTGAACGTATTGCCTATCTGGAGTCACGCGAAGCGGTGCTGAAAGTCAGCACGGGTGCCAATCCGCAAAAAGACCGTACACCGTATTTTTGCTCTGGCTGTCCGCACAACACTTCGACACGTGTGCCCGAGGGCAGTCGCGCACTGGCCGGCATCGGTTGCCACTACATGGCCTTATGGATGGATCGCTCTACCTCAACCTTCACGCACATGGGTGCCGAGGGCACGACCTGGATTGGTCATGCGCCCTTCACCACCGAGCAGCATGTGTTTGCCAACATTGGTGACGGTACTTACTACCACTCGGGTTTGCTTGCGATCCGGGCATCCGCAGCGGCCAAGGTCAACATGACCTACAAGATTTTGTTCAACGATGCCGTTGCCATGACCGGTGGCCAGACCCATGACGGCCCGCTGGACCCCGCGACGATTTCACGTCAGGTGGCTGCCGAAGGCGTGACGCCGATTGTCGTGGTGACCGATGAACCCGACAAATACCCGGCCGCCACCAACTGGGCACCGGGCGTGACGATTCGTCATCGCAGCGAGCTCGATGCGGTTCAGCGTGAAATGCGCGAAGTCAAAGGCGTCTCCGCCATCATCTATGATCAGACCTGTGCATCCGAGAAGCGTCGTCGCCGCAAGCGCAATGCCTTTCCTGATCCGGCCAAGCGTGCTGTGATCAATGAGGCGGTGTGCGAAGGTTGTGGCGATTGCAGCGCCAAATCGAATTGCCTGTCAGTCGAGCCGCTGGAGACCGAATTCGGTCGCAAGCGTCAGATCAATCAGTCCAGTTGCAACAAGGATTTCTCTTGCGTGACCGGTTTCTGCCCGAGCTTTGTCACGGTCGAAGGCGGACAGCTGAAGAAACCAAAAAAAGCGGCAATGAAAGACGCCAGCGGCAGCGCAATTTCCGCCATGTCGCGCGCAGCAAAACTCAGTACGCCACAATTGCCTTCTCTCAGCGAGCCCTTTGGCGTGCTGGTCACCGGTATCGGTGGCACCGGCGTGGTGACCGTGGGCCAGATTCTGGCGATGGCGGCACACGTCGCTGGCAAGGCTTGCAGTGTGCTTGACATGAGCGGTCTGGCGCAAAAAGGCGGACCGGTAATGTCGCATGTGCGTCTGGCAGAAAAAGATGATCAGATCCATTCCACGCGCGTCGGGACCGGTGCGGCTGATCTGGTGATTGGCTGCGATGTGATTGTGGCCGCAAGCAAGGACGCAATTACACGCATGGGCGCGGGTCGCACGCATGCGGTCATCAACGCCACACTTGCGCCGACCGCAGCGTTTGTCAGAAATCCGGATTGGGTCTACCCGGATGCCAGCGCGGCCGACAATATCCGCACAGCCTGCGGTGATGAGGCCGTTGCTGCGGTTGAGGCCGGCAAGATCGCTACCACGCTCATGGGTGATGCGATTGCGACCAATATGTTCATGCTCGGCTATGCATTCCAGCGTGGCTGGATACCGCTGTCCGAGCAGGCGCTGCTCAAGGCGATCGAACTTAATGGCGTTTCTGTCGATTTCAATCAGCAATCTTTTGCCTGGGGTCGTCTGGCAGCAGACAATCTCGAGGCGGTCGAGAAGGAAATGAAGGCGCTTTCACCGGCCCAGGTGATCGAATTCAAGCGCGCGCCCACGCTTGACGAAATGATCAAGCGCCGCATAGCTTTCCTGACGGATTATCAAAACGCGGCCTATGCCGAAAGTTATCGGCAGTTCGTCGAGCACGTCCGCGCTGCTGAAAGCAAGTTGGTATCGGCCGGACAGAGTTTGCGCCTGACGGAAGCCGTCGCGCGTTATTTCTTCAAGCTCATGGCGTACAAGGACGAGTACGAGGTCGCGCGTTTGCACAGTGATCCTGCATTCAAACAAAAAATCGCAGGTATGTTCGAAGGAAATTATTCGATCAAATACCATCTTGCACCGCCACTACTGTCCGACCGTGATGCCAACGGTCATCTGGTCAAGCGTCAGTTCGGAAGCTGGGTCGGCCTGGTATTTCCGCTGCTGGCGAAATTACGCTTCCTGCGCGGCAGTTTGCTGGATCCCTTTGGCCATACTGAAGAGCGCAAGGGTGAGCGCGCTTTGATCGTTGAGTATCGCAATACCATTGCAGCGCTGCTGCCCACATTGAGCAGCGAGAATTTGTCGCAGATGGTGGAGCTGGCCCGTGTTCCGGAAGACATCCGGGGTTATGGTCATGTGAAAGAAAGACATCTGAAAAACGCCAAGCAGAAGGAAGCACGACTGCTTGATGCTTTGAAGCCGGCAACACAGTCGCCGCCGGAATCTGGGCGACACGCGGCCTGATCGTTGTTCAGGCGGCTGTAGAATTTCTGCTGTCATCCCGGCGAAAGCCGGGATCCAGTATCTTTCGTTGATATGCCAGTGGCGTATTCACGATAGCCACTCGCCCGCAATTCACACGCCGGGCAAGCACCACAGCCGTGCCCCCAGTCACGCAACACACCCCTTTCGCCCAGGTAGCAGGTGTGCGTATCAGTGCGAATCAGCTCGACCAGCGGCGTACCACCCAGATCGTGAGCAAGCTGCCAGGTCGCCGCCTTGTTCAGCCACATCAATGGCGTTTGCAGTGACAGCGTGGTTGCCATGCCGAGCCGCAGCGCTGATTCGAGCGCACGCAGACTTTCGTCGCGACAGTCTGGGTAGCCGGAGTAATCGGTCTCGCACATGCCGCCCACGATCACATCGATACCGCGACGGTAGGCCAGCGCTGCGGCGACGGTGATGAACAGCAGATTGCGACCGGGCACGAAGGTATTCGGCAAACCGTTCGCCTGTATCGCTATAGCCGTATCGCGAGTGAGCGCCGTGTCAGAAATTTTTCCCAGTAGTGATAGATCGAGCAGATGATCTTCACCCAAGCGGCGATGCCATTCGGCGTTTAAAGCTCGCATGGATGACAGCAGTGGTAACCGCAGGCTGAGCTCGACTGCATGTCGCTGACCATAGTCGAACCCCAGTGTCTCAACGCGCGCATAGCGCGACAGCGCCCAAGCCAGACAGGTGCTTGAATCCTGGCCGCCTGAAAACAACACCAGTGCTGCAGAACTCATTTCTTTGTGATTTTTTCTATTGTCTGCTCGATGGAATCGCCGCCGGCCTCGGTAAACCGCAGACGAACCGGGAACCATTCCTGCGAGGGCGCAAGCCAGATATCGACTTGTCTTCCATTACCGGGATCACTCGGTACATGTGCCACATGCAGGGTATCCACTTCGCCCAGACTGGTGCGTAGTCGTTGTTTGTCTTTCACCTGAAATGTCCACGATTCACCGCCACGGTGGCCAGCGACAAAAAATTTCCAGTTTGAACCGGGAACAAAATTTCCTGGCCGAGCGCGCGCCACGGATAACAGCTGCCATATCACGCTGAGTCGGTCTTGTTCGCCTCCCTGTATCTTGTGAGGTGCAACATCGCCAGCAAAATTGATCTGACCAGCGCGACGATCAAAGGCAACAGAAACCGGTTCTTTGCGTATGCGTTTCAGTAAAAAATTTGTCGGTAACAGTCCACTGCGGTCGATGGTACCCTCGCTTCTCTCCGACATGAGTGGTCCAGTTAGCTGAGTCGACGTATCAAAAACTAATCGGTATTGCTTTGCATCGACCTGCCAGTCAATTTGACCGCTGCCATCCACGGAGAGTCCTTTGATGTCAGCACGCAGCCGGTATTGCAGCTGGCTTGATGGCGGCGGATTACCTGTCATTTTTTCTTGTGCATACACCAGACTGAGACTTATGAGCGCGCCCGCAGCCACGACCGGAAATTTTTTCAGGATGAGCATCATGGTGTTTGATGTACTTAAGAGCGAGAGTGTGTGGATATTCATTTTTTTTCCAGTTTCGACAAGGTTAACCCAAGCGATGTGCCCTTGCGATCCACGTACATGATTTTCACGGGGTACCAGTCCTGCCCGGGTGCGATCCAGACCTCGAGCTGGTAGTCGGTACCGCCGTCGGGCCTCACCAGGCTCATATGCCAGGCATCAGTTTGGCCTTGCCCCAGAGCGATGGGTTCCGTTCCCTGCACCGTTACGCGCCACGGATCGGCGGTGCGGCTACCGGCAATGATCAGCTCGAATGACAAACCTGCTTTCAACTTATCAGGATTGCCGCGCGCCAGACCAGCCAGCTGCCAGAATACGCTACCGCGATCCTGCTCACCGCCTTTCACAGGATAGCTATTGGTGGAAGCAGAGAAACTGATTGTCTGACGCTCGCGATGAAAGTGCGTATTGGTCGATGACTTTCCCACGCGCTTTTCTGTGTACAGCTCAGGCAGGATACCGGCTTCGCTCAGACGACCTTCGCTCCGGTAGCTCAGTAAGGATAAAAATAATACCGATGCCTCACCCGTGATTGAATACTGGCGACCATCTTGCACCCATTTCACCAGGCCCCGCCCCTCGACCTTGCTGCTGCCTTTGATCGCGACTGCGTCATAGCTTAGATTTGCGGAGGGTGGAAGGCTGATCCGGGAAAGCAGACTAGGTGCGTCACTCGCAGTTGCAGGATCTGCGGGCGGCGCATGGGTTTGCGATGGCGTTGGCTCATGGGGTGCACGAGTCTGCACCGTACCGGGTTCCTGCAGTGCAGGCGTCGGTTCCGTAACGGGCTCCGGTGATGCGTGCCTTTGTTGCGGGGTGGGCTCGGGAAGTGCATGAGTCTTTACTGGACTTGGTTCTGGTGGTGGCGCTGCCACCGCCGCTAAAGTCGTTTCATTGCCTCCGTCAACCGACTTGGTCATTGGGTCTGAGGACGTAGCAGGCTCTGGTGTGGCGTCGACTTGCACCGCAGCTTCGGTTGTGGCCCGAGCTGCCGTTGTCTCCTGAGCGTCTGGCGAGCGCGGCGACGATGTTTCCGAAGCGGTTATTGCGGGAAGTAGCCGGTCCGGTCTCGCCTTCTGTTTTTCGGTTGCTGTCGTTGTTTGCAGCGTAACCTGGATGACGTCCTGCTCATCCTCAAACGGCGATATCAGTATGAAACTGTCTCTAGCCCATTGGATAATGAACAAATGTGCGAGCACAGATGCGAGAAGCACCAGCAGCATGAATCTGGGTTTCCGAGCGGAGGGCAGCCGCAAGTGATGGAATGGATGACTCACAAACATCTTGCTAGTTTACCGGTGTCAAATCGGGTGTGCTTGTTTGATTTAGCGCCGCAGAAAGGCAGCTGGGCTGGGTCATCATGATCCGATCTGTTACTCTTTTGCTGGAAAGGATGGCATCAGCTATTCTGATGGTACCGCTAGGGGAGATAAGTAATGTCCAGCAATGACATGGGTGGTTTGCCGGGCGCCGGCGCAATGAACGATACTCTCGAATTCGTGCGTAACATGTGGGGTGCCATGAAGATCCCCGGCATGTCCATGCCGTCGATGTCACCTGACGACATCAACAAACAAATTACCGATCTCAAGGCGGTCGAGTCCTGGTTGCAAATGAACATGAATATGTTGCGCACCACGATACAGACGCTGGAAGTTCAGAGCGCGACCTTGGCGGCGATTCAGACCATGGGTCAAAGTTTTTCCCATGCCGGTACCAGCCGACCCGCAACCGAGAGCCAGCCGTCGTTCGAGTCACCCTTTGAAAAATCTACTGACAAGATAGATAAATCTGCTTCGGGAATGCCAGATACGGCAGCGTTCGCAGCACAGTTCGCCAACCCGGCGTTGTGGTGGAACACGGTGCAAGATCAATTTGCGCAGGCAGTGAATCAGGTCGTGACACCGGCGAAGAAATCCACAAGCAAGAAAGCAGCACCTAAAAAAAAGGCAACGGTAGCGGCCAAAAAAACGACAGCCTCGCGCAGCACGAAGAAAGCCAAGGCCTAAGGCCTCATCGCTTCTGTCAGCCTGAGCATAGCGATCATCGCCGGACGATGATGCGCCACGATAGCCGCCGGCGCTTGCTCGAGGTGCTTATTTGCGCGCCAGTCGTTTCAGGCCGCGCATTAATCTACCCAGCAAGGGTAATTTTTCATAGAGCTCCTCTGCCGCATCCCAGTAATCGCGATGAAAATTTGCCTTGCCGTCAGCACCAAATCGAAGATGTGTAGCACCGCGTATGCATTGTTCTTCTGTAGAAAAGCGTTTCATCCGAAACAGAAAGTTCCAGGTAAGAAAAGCCTGATCATCTTGCAATACATGACCAGTGACGACAAAGCGCGGACTGACGACCTGTTCGAACATATGGGAAAAAATTCGAACGACGTCCGACAGGCCCCGAACTTCGTTAAAAGGATCCTTGAAAAATACATCCTCGCTATACACTTCAGTCAGCTGGTTGACGCTGCCAATATCAATGGTTTCAAAAAATCGGATAAGGCGTTGCAGGCTTTCTTCGTGATTCATAGGCCGGTCACTTTGTGAATCAGTGAAAAATACCAGCGATAGGGCAAGAGCCTCGCCATTCTGAGCCAGTTCGTAAACCCTTTAGGAAAATGAATATGGAAGATACCCTTCTCCATACCGGTCACGATTTCCTGCGCTGCTCGTTCAGCACTGATCAGGCCCGGCATCACGAAATTATTTTGTGCAGTCGCCGGCGTGGCAACGAAACCGGGATTGATCATGTAAACCGCATGCCCGCGCGGATGCAGGTCAAAATACAATGATTCGCACAGATTGATCAATGCTGCTTTGGTCGGACCATACACCAGCGCCTTGGGTAAACCCGAGTAGCCAGCGACCGATGACACGATACCAATACCACCACCGCCGTTTTTTTGAGCGAGTAAAATCGGCAGCATCGCATCAATGCAGTGAAATACACCGCGCAAATTGACATCCAGCAGTTGGTTCACCACCGCCATATCAAAGCTATCGACACGCATCTCATTGTAGGCGCCGGCTACAATCAGCATCAGATCCAGTCCACCCCATTGCTCAAGCAGCTGGTCGCGCGCAGAAATAACTTGGGTATGCTGCGTCACGTCCAATGTCAGGACCAGTGCTTGCGGGTAGGTATCCGCTATCTGTTGGAGAGCGTCCGTTTTGCGTGCCGAGATCGCCACGCGCGCGCCTTTATCGAGCAGCAGTCTGGCCGTCTCAGCACCGATGCCGGTCGATGCGCCAATGACCCACACCCGCGCACCACGCCAGTCCCGAATACGCGGATTCATACCGCGCGCTGAGGATTCATATAGCATCGTTTGCGCGTCATGCGCCTCCAGTGCCTGCGACGCCCGCATCATCACTGCGGCCTTTTGCGAAATGACAGGGTGACCTCTCCCAGCCTTATGCCAAATTTGCTCATGACCGCGCGGTTGATCATCACGTTGTCATCCATTTGATACATCCAGTCATCAAAATTGACGTGATACACCTTGCCATCCACGGGTAGCGCCAGCACGTATTTCCAATTCAGTGTATTCCCGCCAGTAGTACCGTCGGCTTCGCCGATCACATCACCTGCCGTACCGATGTAGCGGTTCTTGCCCACCTTCTTGAGTGTCCACACGCGTTTTTGCGTGGTGCCATCTGAGTAGGTGAAATCTTCATCCAGCGTGCCGGTGTCGCCGTCCCAGCTGCAATGCATCACCACGGTGAAGCGCTTGACGACTTTGCCCGAGCGATCCTGAAAAATTCCCCAGGCATCCACGGTGCCATTAAAGTAGGTTTTCAGGTCGAGCGCCGGCTGCTCGGCAGCGTAATCAGCGGGCGTCATTGTTGTCCCGCAGCCAGCCACTGCGATTGCCAGCACAAAGCTGATTGATCGTATCCATGCATTCACAATCCATCTCCATAGTTTTTATTCTGATGTTGTCCCGAATTTCAGTCTCATACTTGCTTTAGTGGCGAACGCCACAGCAGCAAGCCCGCACCCACTTTCAGTCCACACGGTAGTAACGCATACCCGATCACGAGCGCGCGTAATCCTTCTTCACTTGCATTTCCCGGCGCATAACCAAGCCAGTCCAGCAAGGGCAGTGCAATCCCAGCCGCGAGCGCCAGATTGAGCTTGGTCATCCAGCTCCAAAGTCCGAAGTAGGCGCCCTCGCGTTGTCCGCTATGACCTGCCGCGCCGATTACGCCCGCCAGCAAGGCTGGCGGTAAAGCCAGATCTGCGCCCAGCGCTGCACCCGACAACACACAAATGACTGCAAACGACACCAGCGCCCCACTTTCAAGCTGTGCAGTCCATACGAAAGCACTCACCGCAAGCAGCATGCCAGCCAGCCAGGCATTGGCCTCACCGACGTGCACGGCCAGCTTCGCCCACGCGGGTAATGCCAGTGCGGCTGCAAAGAAATACAGCACCAGAAACATGCCGGCATACTCCGGCAGCTGCAGACCGTCTGATGCAAAAAACATGAACAGCGTGGCGGGTATTGCAGCTGCAATGCCATTGACGGCGAACACTGCAAGCAGCCACCGGAACTGTCGTTCACGCAAGGGCAGCATCACCGAGTGCGCCGGCGCGCCCTCTGTCGTTCGCAGCAGTGCCCGCGGTGCAAAACGCAGCAGTACAAAAGCCGTGATTGCTAGCAGCACGACAAAAACAAGAGACAAGCCTGCCATACCTATCATCATCGGCAGCGCCGCTGCCATTACCACACCCACCAGAGCACATGCTTCACGCGTGGCCGTCAGTCGTGCACGTTCGCCGCGTTGCTGCGTGAGGCTCGCGCCCCAGCTGTTATGGGCAATCGTTGCCATGCTGAAGCCTAGATAGACCACCAGCAGACTCACACCAAACCACAGATACAAATAATCGGTTGACATCATCGGCGGATGAAACAGCGCCAGATAACCTGCACTCAGCGGCAACAGTGACATCAGCACAAAGCCAGTGTGACCCCGCGTGACTGCCGCTCTGTCCATCCATCCACCCAGTGCCGGATCGATGAAGGCATCAAGCAATCGCGCGGCCAATAACAAGCTGCCCACGGCAGTCAGTGACAAGCCCAGCGTGCCTGCATACAGCTGCGGCACGACCACATACACAGGCAGCGCCAGCAGCGAGAGCGGGAGTCCGAACAAGCCGTAGGCGAATAACTGCCGCAGGGAGAAATTCATTCGAAACTTTTCTGGTTATGCAATGTGTAACTCGGTCATTTCGTGTTCAGCAGAAGCTGACGCAGCTTCGGTGCAGATGTTTTCGGGTGTAACCAAATGCCAAAAAATGCAGGCCCGAATTCGGGGTCGGCAATATCGCCGATGGGTTTGCCGTTAAAAAAAAAGCGGGATGGCTGCCCGGGAGCAAAAATACCAGTCAGCTGATTACCCTCTCCCACATTCGGGAAGATTTTTTTCATATCAGTGAGCCATTGTTCATGCTGCGTGCTGTTACCGAATCCCAGTTTCTTAATTTCATCGATGCTGGCAATGGCAATCTTTTCGCCATACAGTGATCGTGTGTACTCTAGTTCCAAGGCAAAAGGGCTGCTAGCCCATCCCGTTACTGTGACTTTTGTTTTGTCACCCCACAGGCGGGCTTTGTAGATGGTCAGGCCAAACCAGCGATACAGACCTTGTCCGACCAGCGTGGCGTCGGGCAGCACTTGCCGTACATAGGCAGGGGAGGGTTGCGCGAGTGCTCCTGCCGGCAGCAGGAATGCAAGCAGCACCAGAAGGAGAATTCGTTGGTATGCTGCTTTCATTACTGTTTTTGTAAAGTGAACTGGTACAGGTCGATGCTGCCGGCCCGAAATCCTGCTTCGCAATAAGACAGATAAAAGCGCCAGGTTTGAATGAACGCACGATCAAAGCCCTGAGCTTCCACCTCCGGTTGTTTTTCGAGGAAAGTCGCATGCCAGAGTTCAAGTGTGCGCGCATAGTCCAGACCAAACGCGAGTTCATTCACTACTTTTAAGCCGTGACGCTCAGCTTGAGCACGAAATACCGAAGGCGACGGTAGCATGCCGCCAGGGAAAATATATTGCTGGATGAAGTCAGTGCCGGTACGGTAGCGCTCAAATAGCGCATCATCAATCGTGATGGTCTGTATGCAGGCGCGACCACCCGTTTTGAGCCTCTGTGCGACACAGTCGAAGTAACTGTCCCAATAAGCCTCTCCGACGGCCTCGAACATCTCAATTGATGCGATTGCATCAAACTCACCCTCGACATCGCGATAATCTTGCAACCTTAGCTCAGCTTGTTCGGCCAGTCCCGCGGTTTGCAAACGTTGCTGTGCGAATTGGAGCTGCTCGGTTGAGAGCGTCAAGCCAGTCAGGTGTACACCACGAGCCGCAGCAAGTTCGGCAAAGCCACCCCAGCCACACCCAATTTCCAGGATACGGCTGCTGGTATTGACTTGCAGTTCGTCATAGATGCGCTCATATTTGGATATTTGTGCTTCTTGCAGTGTTGCCTGCGGCTTCGCAAACAGTGCGCTTGAATACGTCATCGATGGATCCAGCCACAATCGATAAAATTGATTACCGATATCGTAGTGCGCATGGATATTTCTGCGGCTGCCTGCACGCGAATTACGGTTGAAAAGATGACGGATGCGATAGACCAGGCTACCCCACCAGCTGCCATAAATCGCTGTCTCCAGTGCGCTGCGGTTGTAGATGAACAGCTTGAGCAGACGGGTCAGGTCATCGGTATGCCATTGCTGGCTGATAAAACTCTCGGCAAATCCGATATCACCCGATTTCATCACTGCGATGCAGGGTTCCCAGCTTTTCAGCGTCAGGGTCACAGGTGTGCTGTCATCGCCAAAATGCAGCACATTCCCATCCGGGCATTTTAGTTTTAGCGAGCCATACTCAAGCCGCCGCAACATTTGCAGAACAATGCGCGCCTGCGTTGGCAGCATGGCAGACTGAAGATAGCTGCCGGTAATTTCATCATCGAGGGCGCGCGAGGGAGATAGTGGTTTATTCATCGGCTCAATGGAGAAGTGGGTGGCAAAGGTTTGCTGAAGAAAGGTACGCGCTTGATGAACAGGCGGAGCGCCTGCCAGTGAATGCGCGCAATCACGCCGATCGTCATGAGTGGATGACGCAGAATGGCTTCGGTAGCACTGGCATTGGAGAGCGGCGACAGCATTCCAGAGACGCTGGTGAGCAGAAGCGGGCCTTCGTTGTCGTCATAGTCGATGCGTGCCACGATACGTTCGATATCTCGGTTGTCGACGATTTGTGTCGTGCGCATGAATCGAAAACGGTAGCTCCCCTCAACGGCACAGAACGGCGACACATGGAATACTTTTTTTGCTGTCAGCGAGATACCCCAAGACATTGCATCGCCGGTATCCAGCAAATAGCAGTGACGTTCGCCAAAGGTGTTATTCACCTCGCAAACAATTGCGCGTAATTCGCCATTGCGGCGGTGGCAGTACCAAAACGAGACCGGATTGAATACATAGCCCAGTACCCGGGGGAAGGTTTGCAGCCAGATTTCGCCATCGGCATCGTCAACCTGCTCGCTTTTGAGCAATTGGTCTATCCATTGCAGCAGCGGTGTTTTGCCATCCCCATGGTCGCGATCGTAGAAGGACATCAGATTGAAGCGATTGCGTGAGCACAAACGACTGGGCAGCGCCGCGTCACCCAAGGTACGCAAAGGCAACATCAGTGTGAACACACCGTAGCTGAAGGTGTTTTGTGCGGGGCGCAGGCGACTGTGTCTTACCTGACCCATACTTAACAACGGCTGCTTGGGCAGCTTTTGCATTTCTGCCTCCGTCACGCAGCGCGCCGTGGTTGCGATTGTGTCTGTTGTTCGATCGCGCTGGCAACCGACAAGCCCGATTTGAGACCATCTTCATGGAAGCCGTAACCCGTCCACGCGCCAGCGAACCAGGTGTTGCGCTGACCTTGAATACTGGGTAGTGCCTGTTGTGCAGCAATGGCGGCGCTGTCAAATACCGGATGCGCATAATCAAAGCGACCCATCACGCTCGCGGGATCTGGTTCAGACAAAGGATTGAGTGAAACAATGATGGGTGTTTTGCACGGCAGCGGCTGCAGCATGTTCAGCAGGTAGTGGACGCAGACGCGCGGCTCCTGAGTGCCGGCACTTTCATAGTTCCAGGCCGACCAGGCTTTTCTGTACGCTGGAAGGCAGCTTGCGTCAGTGTGGAGCACTGCATGGTTGGGCTGATAGCTTACCGCAGAAAGAATTTTTTTCTCTTCATCGCTGGCGTCGCTGAGGATCGCAAGAGCTTGGTCGCTGTGGCAGGCAAGCACGACTTGGTCGTACATGAGGCTGCCCATTGCAGAATCCACTTTCACCTGCCTCAGTGCACCGAGATCGACACGCGACACCGATCTGACCGGGGTTTTCAGATACTTGTGGGTGATCTCTTTGAGCAGTTGCATCACATAATGTCGAGCGCCGCCCGTAACGGTATGCCACTGCGGCCTATTGCTGACCTGAATCAATCCGTGGTTATGGCAAAAGCGCACAAAAGTCGCGAGTGGAAAAGCGAGCATCTGCTCAGTGGGGCAAGACCAGATGCAGCCCGCCATGGGTAGCAAATACCAGTCTCGGAATTCGGTGCTGTACTGGCGCTGGGCAAGAAAATCACCAAGAGGCATGTCATCCATCGCACTGGCGTTTTGCGCCATCTGTGTGGTTTCGCGGTTGAAGCGAAGAATGTCTCTGATCATGCGCAAGAAGCGCGGATTAAAAAGATTGCGTCGTTGCGCGAACACGGTATTGAGGTTCGCACCGGCCCATTCAAGCGTTCGCGCGCCGGACTGATGCGAGAGCGGCAGTTTGCAAGAGAACGACATATCGCTGGCGGACGTATCGACTTTGATGGCATCAAACAGCCGGACTAGATTTGGGTAAGTTCGGTGATTAAAAACGAGAAACCCGGTGTCCACACCAAAGGTTTTGCCCTCGACGGTGATGTCCACGGTATTGGTGTGACCACCAAAGTAATCGCCGGCTTCGTAGAGCGATACCTCGTGTCCCGTGCGGGCCAGTTGCCACGCCGCTGAAAGTCCGGAGATCCCGGAGCCAATCACTGCGATCTTCATGGTTTTGATATCCCGCATGAATAAAAAAGCTGTGACGCCCGTCAGGGAGAATACGGGTTGGGGGAAGATCGCCCCGACATGCCGCCAGCATGGGCTGGGAGGCATCACAGCAAAAACCGTTTCGGATGACGCGCATCCGTTTCACTTACTTCGTCGTAAGTGCCTTTTCGATAGCGGCCAGCAACGCTTTGTCATTTGGCCCGGTCGTACTTCCATAATGACTTACCAGCTTGCCTTCGCGATCAATCAGGTATTTGTTGAAATTCCAGCCGGGCGCTTTACCACTGGTCTTGGCTAGCGCAGCAAACAGCGGGTGGGCTTCTTTGCCCTTGACGGCGGTTTTCGAAAACATCGGAAACTTCACGCCATACGTGTTGTAGCAAAAGTCGGCGATTTCCTTGCTGTCGCCAGGCTCCTGACTGAAATCATTGGAGGGAAAACCCAGAACGACCAGCCCTTTGTCTTTGTAAGTCGAATAGAGCTTTTCCAGCCCTTCATACTGCGAGGTGAAGCCGCAGTAGCTGGCGGTGTTTACCACCAGCGTGACCTTGCCAGCGTACTGGCAAAGGTTTTGTGGCGAGTCATCCTGAAGACGGCTGTGCTTAAAGTTCAGCAAGGCGGGACATTCACTGGCCAGACTCGCTCGCGGCATGAAGGCCAGCAGCGTCATCAGGACCAGGAAACTGGCCGCGAGCCACCACGGTCTGGGAATTGCGCGGGTTTTTATCTGACTCATTTTGGGAATACCATAAAGTTTTAATTTAAACTGTCTGGTCATTCTAGCGCATTCACGGAAATTGTGTGACTGTCCATAAGCTTTTTTGCGATTATTTTCGAAAAAGCAAAAAAACCAGGTTTCCTGCGGTATTTGAGAAGGTAATAATTAATCTATGACAACTTTTGGACCCTGCTCGTGCGCCATCTGATCCTTGTCCTTGGCGACCAATTGAGTTTTACCAGCCCCGCGTTGGAGGACTTCGATCCCGCGCAGGATGCCGTGCTGATGATCGAGGCGCCCGGCGAGGCAAAGGCGGTTTGGTCACACAAGGCCCGCATCGCCCTCTTCCTGTCAGCGATGCGGCATTTCGCCAATGGCGTGGCTGCGCGTGACTGGCCGCTTCACTATGTGCAAATCGATGATCCAGTCGATCCCGGTTTCGATGAACGTCTGCGTTTGGCCTTGCGCAAACACCGACCCCAGGCCTTGAGGCTGGTCGAGCCGGGCGAGTGGCGGATGTTGCAGCTGATACAAAATGCCGCCCATGCGGAGGGCTCGGTCTTGCACTTCCTGGATGATCGTCACTTCCTGTGTAGTCGGGCTGAATTTGCCGATTGGGCGCGCGGCAAGAAAGAGTTGCGCATGGAGTTTTTCTATCGCGTGATGCGAAAAAAATTCGGCGTGATGATGGACGGCGTCGATCCGGCCGGTGGTCAATGGAATTTCGACGCCGAGAACCGCAGCGCCTATCCCAAGCGCACCGGCCCCGGTGTGATTCCGCCGCCGGCCGCTTTTGCACCCGATGCAGTGACGCAGGAAGTCATCGCGCTGGTAGAAAAACTTTTTCCCGACCACCCTGGCGCGCTCGCTCGCTTTGCCTGGCCGGTCACGCGGGATCAGGCATTGGAAGCTTTGGCGCGTTTCATTGAGCAGCGCCTGAGTCATTTCGGTGATTATCAGGATGCGATGTGGACCGACACCCCGCTGGGCTGGCATTCCCTGTTGTCAGCTGCGCTGAATTTACATTTGCTCGACCCGCGTGAAGTCATCGCGGCAGCCGAGCAGTCCTGGCGCCGCGGTCATGTCTCCATCGAAAGCGCAGAGGGGTTCATACGACAGATACTCGGCTGGCGCGAGTTCATCCGCGGTGTGTACTGGACGGATATGCCCGCAATGGCAAAGGCAAACCACTACGGGCACCAGCGTAATTTGCCTGACTGGTTTTGGACCGGCCAAACCGGGATGGCTTGCATGCGGGATAGCCTGAAGCAAACGCTGGAGATCGGGTACGCACATCACATTCAGCGGCTGATGGTGACCGGTAATTTCGCCTTGCTTGCAGGCTTGTCGCCGCAGCAGGTCTGTGACTGGTATTTAGCGATTTACGTGGATGCGGTTGAGTGGGTCGAGCTACCGAACACGGCTGGCATGGCATTGCACGCGTGCGGCCCACGTTTCACCAGCAAGCCGTATGTGGCCAGCGGCGCGTACATCAATCGGCAGAGCAATTATTGTTCGGGCTGTCGTTATGATCCTGCGAAACGGACCGGGGAGAATGCTTGCCCTTTTACCACCTTGTATTGGCATTTCATTGACGCGCACGAGGCGACCTTGACCGTCAATCCCAGAACGGCGCTGATGGCGAAAAATCTGCAAAAGCTTGATGCGAGCGAGCGGCAAGCGATACGCAGCCGAGCCGGACAAATGCTCGACGCATTGAACGACTTATGATGCTGAGCCGCTATCAACGTGACCGCCAAGCCACTCTGCCCATCAATCGAACGTTCATCGTTTATTGGTAAAATTCCCGCCAATAACCCACGCAGAAAGCTCAACAAATGCTGTACCCCGAACTCTTCCGCTCGCTAGAGCAAGTCCGCTGGAACATGGAAACTGATATTCCATGGGGCGAGTTCGATGCCGGCCTGCTCTCGGATGAGCAGGCACAGACCATACGCATGAATGCGATTACTGAGTGGTCCGCCTTGCCCGCGACTGAAATGTTCTTGCGCGATAACCGCAATGACAGCGACTTCTCTGCGTTCATGTCCGTCTGGTTTTTCGAAGAGCAAAAACATTCGCTGGTACTGATGGAATATCTGCGCCGGTTTCGGCCCGACTTGGTGCCGACCGAGGAAGAGCTGCATAACGTCCGCTTCGAATTCGATCCAGCGCCGCCGCTGGAAACTCTGATGCTGCATTTTTGCGGCGAGATACGGCTCAATCATTGGTACCGTTGCGCTGCCGACTGGCATACGGAACCGGTAATCAAACAGATCTACAAAATCATCAGTCAGGATGAAGCGCGACATGGCGGCGCCTACTTGCGCTACATGAAAAAAGCCTTGGCGGAGGTTGGCGATAACGCCCGTGTCGCCTTCGCAAAAATTGGTGTGTTGATGGCCTCTGCCCGGCGCACCGAGAAGCCACTACATCCGACCAATCTCCATGTGAACCAGTCGCTGTATCCTAATGACACGGTGCAGAGCCGACTGCCTGACCCCAACTGGCTTGAGGCTTGGCTGGACCACCAGATTCAATTTGATGGTGAGTGGGAGAAGAAAGTAATTGACCGAATTTTGCACAACCTTTCTTTGCTTTTCGAACGCAGCTTCAGCTCGGTGCAGGAACTTAACCGATACCGCAAGGAAGCGCTCGCTCGCCTCGAGCCACAGGCAAAAGCCACAGTCTGATACGTGGCCAGCGCAGCGTCTGACATAAATCGAGGTCATCCAGAACGCTGTCGTGCGTGGTGCATCAGCAGTCCTGCGATGATTCCCTGACTGCTCTACACTCGCCGATAGCCCTGATCGCGGGGCTCTGCGTGCAGGTGACACCCAACGAGGACAACCCATGAAACGAAGAACCCTGGTAAACGCAATGTTGATCGGTCTGGCCGCACCCGGTCTGGCGCACGCCGAAAAGAAAACGCAGATTGACGTGTTCAAAACATCGAGCTGCGGCTGCTGCGTAGATTGGATTAGTCACCTGGAGCACAACGGCTTTGAGGTAATCGCTCACAACGTACCGAAAACCGGACCGTACAGGCTTCGTTTCGGCGTGCCACCCGACATGGCATCCTGCCACACAGCCATGGTGGATGGATACGCGCTGGAGGGACACGTTCCCGCGCAAGAAATCCGCCGTTTGCTCGCTGAACGCCCAAAGGGCATTGGTCTGGCCGTACCCGGCATGCCGGTCGGCAGTCCGGGTATGGAAGTCGAAGGCACGCGCCGAGATGCGTTCGATGTGATCTTGTTTGGCGAAGAGGGTAGTCGCAAGGTTTATCAGCACTACGACGCGCGATCCTGATGGGTGAAAGCGCCATGTGATGTTGCGGTCGATCATCGCGAGTCTGTCGGCAACGTAGGCTCAAGCTGCCCAAAGCTTGCGTCATGAACTCAGATAATCGGTACAGCCTTTGTTCGGGGCAAAGGTCTGTGGTGTTGCACATACATTGCTGAAATTTTTTCGCCCCGCTTGAATTGAGTGTTTTACATTCGCCCAGCCGCACGAATATAGATATTTGTTCGGTCAGAAGAAATGAACAACCGCTCAAGTCAAAACAATGGAAGTTGAAATCGATTTACCCTCATTCCTGACAGCCGGGGATGAGCAGCGTTTTTTTCAGGGACTGAAAGATTTAACTGCTATCCGCGAGTTCCAGATGAACAAAGGGCGATTACTGCTCAGGATGGAAATCCGATTTCTCACCAGAAAAGCATCCAGAGAATTCATCGCACTGCTTACCCGGTATCAGGTATCGCTGGTGCCGCTCAGGTGTTTATCCGCAACGAATAAAAAATTCGCCTGGCTTGAAGATCCCCAAGAGCACTGGTACCAAAGCATGTTTGGCGATGCGCTGGCGGCGCCGGTGCGTAAAGTCATCCTTGGCTGATGCGCCGCTGTGATCGGGACGCTGGTATCGCAGCGGCTCTCGTCAATCAATTCATGGCAAAAGTTTATTGATGATGGTGATGCTCATGCATCTGCTCATCTTGCCCGGATTTGGGTGCGGCGCCCGCCTCCATCACAGTGACCGTGAGCCGTACTTTGCCTGCCTTGCGGAAGCTCAGTTGCATTGGAAAGTTCTCGCCTGCCTTCAGGGGTTTTTTAAGCCCAATCAGCATGATGTGATAGCCCTGACCAGGTTTCATTTCAATTTTTTCGCCGGCTTTGATCTCAAGGCGTTCAACGGAGCGCATTCTCATCACGTCGCCGTCCATCGTCATCGTGTGGATCTCGACCTTGTCGGCAATGGGCGCTGCCACGGACTGCAGCGCATCATCGGCTTTGCCCTGATTTTCAATCGTCAGAAAGGCAGCGCCATTGGACTGATTTCCCATGCTGGCGCGTGCCTGAGCCTGTTCGACATGAATATTGCCGGCATGTGTGCCATGCGCAGAAACCAAATGGGTGGCCAATAGGGTGGCAAGTGCAATCAAGAATCGATTCAGCATGGGTAACCTCAAAAAAAGTAACAATCAGTGCATTATAGGCGCAGGGATACCATGCGCTGATCCATCGGTGCGACAACTGCGTTGCAAACTTCCTGACTGACCCTGCGCCGGGACGACAGTGGTTGGCTAGGCAAAAGTAAAACGCCCATCGTCAACCCGGAGAGAATCCCGATCTCGTGTTTTTCGTTGTTGATCCGGTGGCTCGGATGATCCTGATTGGCAAGCGCTCTAGCCGCCACCGGCAAAGCCATTTTGTCGCCAGGCCTCGTACACCGTGACCGCAACAGCATTGGACAGATTCAAGCTGCGATTGCCGGCGCGCATGGGCAAGCGAATTCTTTGGGCGGGTGGAAAGGATTCGCGCAGAGTGATGGACAAACCGCGTGTTTCTGATCCAAAGACGAGCACATCGCCAGCCTGAAACTGCACTTCGGCAAAAACGCCTGAGCCATGGGTGGTCATCGCAAACAGCCGTGAAGGTTCGGGCTGATGCTCGGCAAGAAACGATGCCCAGTCACGATGTACTTGCATGTCTGCATACTCGTGATAATCCAGCCCTGCTCTCCGCATTTTTGCGTCATCAAGCGGAAAGCCCAGTGGCTCGATCAGGTGTAGATGAGCGCCGGTGTTTGCACACAGGCGGATGATATTGCCGGTATTCGGCGGTATTTCAGGTTCGACCAGCACCACATGAAACAAAGCCACCTCCGCAGGAGTTCATTTTTCCGGTGTGCGTGCAAAAACGGCGTTCGTTACCCGTCGTGCGCCATGGCGCTTCAGGCAGGCAGCCAGTTCGTTGAGCGTATGACCCGTCGTCATCACGTCATCCACCAGCAGTACATGCCGATTTTGCACGGATGCGCCGAGCGGTAACGCAAAAGCGCCGCGCATGTTAACCCGTCTTTCATTGAGCGGTAATCCGGCCTGCGGCTGCGTATCCCGAACTCGCACGCACATTTGAACACGTAAGGGTATGTCGGTATGCCGCGAGACTGAGCGCGCAATTTCGCTGGCCTGATTAAAGCCGCGCTGCGCCAATCTGGCTGCAGACAACGGTACTGGGATGATTATGTCGGGCGTGTTGGTGAGTTGCCTTTGCATGACCCTCGCCAGCACCTGCCCGAAGGATTCTGCCAGTGGCAGACAGGAGCGAAACTTCAGGTCTTGTACCAGCAAATCCGACGGCGCCGCATAATCGCAAGCGACGACGGTGGCATCGAACGCAGGGAGTGCCCGCAGGCAGACGCCACAAATTTTTGCATGCAGATGCGGCATTCTCCGTCCACAGATCTCGCAACGCGCGGGCGCGTTCGCTAAAAATTGAATGCTGCACGCGGCGCAGAGTGCATGCTGACTATCGCCATGACACAAAGCACAGCTACCCGGCAGGATGGACCCAAAAACAGTACCAATGCAGCGTAAAAATGAACCCAAACGTGAGCGACCCATAGCGCATACAAGTGCAGAAAAAAACTCAATACCATGGCAAGCCCGCTGCGTTACACTGCACCGAATTATTTCATCACGACCGTGTGTCTTGCGCATGAAGTCTGTTCAATCAACGATGAGCCCCATTGACCTCGTGGGTTTGTTTGCAGGCCTTGTACTTCATTGATGGCCTCGTCCTCCTCGCCCCCAGAGCCACAACGCGTGAGCGCGCCGATTTCACTTGCACAGGTTCGCCGGCTGTTTTCTCGTCCAGAGCGCGTGGCGGAATCGCAGTTTCTGCGGCGCGAGATTGCAGGGCGCATGTTCGAGCGGCTATCGCTGATCAAAATTGACCCTTTGCAGGTACTTGATGCCGGTTGCGGTGAGGGCGATGATTTGCTCACGCTGCGTCAGCATTTTCCCCGGTCGGCTTTGTTGGGGCTGGACGCTGCGATGGCGATGCTGCATGAAACGCGGCAGCGCGAAACTCGTTCATGGTCGGGCATGCAGAGACTCATGCGCGCATTGCGGGTGGGTGGTCAGCACCTCTCTGCAGACGCCTCGTTGGTTTGTGGAGATTTTGGTCAACTGCCGCTGAAAGCTGGCGGCATGGATGTGGTCTGGTCCAATCTGGCTTTGCATTGGCATCCGCAGCCGCACCGCGTGCTGGCCGAGTGGGCGCGCATTTTACGTGTTGATGGCTTGTTGATGTTTTGCTGTTTTGGTCCCGACACGTTCAAGGAATTGCGCGAAGCGGCGGCTGTCGCGGGTCATCATGCGCGTGTACTGCCGTTTGTGGATTTGCATGACTACGGCGATATGTTGGTCAGTGCGGGTTTTGCGTCACCGGTCATGGATATGGAAAAGCTGAATATCACTTATTCATCAGCGGCGAAATTGCTGGCTGATGTGCGCGCATTTGGTGGTAATCCGCTGAAAGACCGCTCGCGTGGGCTGCTGTCGCGTCAGCAAGCACAGTCATTGAATCGCGCGCTTGAGCAGCAATCGGACCGGGATGGCAGGCTCAGACTCACAGTCGAAGTCATCTATGGCCATGCTTTCCGGGCCCGACCGCGGACCACTGGCACGGGAGAGCCTATTGTTCATTTCGAACAACGGAAAATTTGAACAACCTGTGCAAAATTTGACTGGTGGGTTATGCCGTCTGATGACGCCTTGTACAGTTGGCGGCAGTTATTTTTTTCGCTTATACTCCGCAGGCTTTGGGCTAGTCATTGCCCACCGATTTTCCAGAGTGGGTGTGGTGAGATGGCGACGCGAGAATGGGTCTTGAAGAAAAATTGCTCGATTTCGCCCAGGCAGCTGGCTCAGGCGTATCTGGCGATCTGTGGTGCTTCGCTGATGGTTGCGAGCTATTTCACCTGGCAAGGCGCTTGGTTGATTATGGTCTTCGCAGTGCTGGAAATGGCAGCGGTAGCGGCGGCCTTTGTGTATTTCGGTCGGCACGCAACGGACCGCGAGTGCATCGCGCTCAATGAAGCAGAGTTGGTCGTCGAGTTGGTACGGGCAGAGAAGATTAGTCAATTTCGCCTCGATCCCTGGCGCACGCGGGTTGCGATGCCGGCACTCAGGCACGGATTGATCGGGCTCGAAGGAAACGCAGGCAGGGTCGAGGTGGGGCGATTCCTCACTGAGCGTAAGCGACGTGAATTCGCCAGAGAACTGAATCAGGAACTTCTCGGTTATCGAATCAGTGTGTAACCGGGAACGAAAGTAGTAAACGGAATATTCAATCAGGCTTTGAGGACATTATGAACTACGTGAAGCGCCTTACCCTGCTGTCCATGGCGGCTCTCGGACTGACGATCTTCGGTTCGGCATCTGCAGTCAACAACATGGAGGGTGGCCCGGCTGTGCATCAGCTCAATTTCCAGACGCCGGTGACGGCTATTGCTGCCGATATCTATGTTCTGCACAACTGGATGATCGGCATTTGCGTGGCGATCTTCATTGCTGTGTTCGGCGTCATGTTCTATTCCATCTTCAAGCACCGCAAATCGCTGGGTCACAAATCGGCCAGCTTTCACGAGAGCACCACCGTCGAAATCGCCTGGACCGTGGTGCCTTTCGTTATCGTGGTGCTGATGGCGCTGCCAGCCACCAAGACCGTGGTTGCGATGAAAGATACTTCGAACGCCGACATCACCATCAAAGCAACCGGCATGCAGTGGAAGTGGGGCTACGACTACCTGAAGGGCGACGGCGAAGGCGTTGCCTTTTTGTCGGCGCTGTCCACGCCGCGCGATCAAATCAATGGCGCCGCACCGAAGGGCGACAACTACCTGCTCGAAGTCGATCATCCACTCGTCGTGCCGGTCAACAAAAAGATTCGTATCGTGACGACCGCCAATGACGTGATCCATGCGTGGGGTGTTCCCGCGCTGGGCGTTAAACAGGATGCGATTCCCGGTTTCGTGCGCGACACCTGGTTCAAGGCCGAAAAGGTCGGTACCTACCGCGGTAACTGCTATGAGCTGTGCGGCAAAGAACACGCGTTCATGCCTATTGTCGTGAATGTGGTGAGCGAAGAGGATTACACCAAATGGGTGGCGGACCAGAAAAAGGCGATGGCAGCCAACGCGGATGATCCGACCAAGACCTGGACTGTCGCCGAACTGTCTGCCCGCGGCGAAAAAGTGTATGCCGCCAACTGCGCTGCCTGCCACCAGGCCAACGGCAAAGGTGTGCCGGGCGCATTTCCTGCGCTGGACGGTTCGCAAATGGTCATTGGCCCGCAAGACGGACAAGTTGCGATTCTGCTGAACGGCAAGAACGCGATGCCGGCCTGGAAGGGCACCTTGTCGGATACCGAGATCGCGGCCGTCATCACCTATACCCGTAACAGCTGGTCCAACAAAGCTGACGACAACATTGTTCAGCCCGCCGAAGTTCTGGCTGCGCGCAAGTAATCGAGAATAATCAGGAGAAACCTCATGAGCACTACTCTGGATCACGCCCACGGTCACGCTGACCACGCGCACGACGATCACCATCCCCACGGTTGGCGCCGCTGGCTGTATGCCACCAACCACAAAGACATTGGCACGCTGTACCTGTGGTTCTCGTTCATCATGCTGCTGACCGGTGGTCTCCTCGCGCTAGGTATTCGGGCCGAACTATTCAAGCCCGGCCTGCAATTGTTCCAGCCTGAGTTTTTTAACCAGCTGACGACCATGCATGGCTTGATCATGGTGTTCGGTGCAATCATGCCGGCCTTCGTTGGTTTTGCAAACTGGATGATCCCGTTGCAGATTGGTGCGGCTGACATGGCGTTTGCCCGGATGAACAATTTCTCGTTCTGGCTGCTGCCGCCTGCAGCAATTTTGCTTGTCTCATCCTTCCTGATGCCTGGTGGCGCAACGGCCGCTGGCTGGACGCTTTACGCGCCACTCTCTACCCAGATGGGTATCGGCATGGACATGGGTATCTTCGCGATGCACATCATGGGCGCATCGTCCATCATGGGCTCGATCAACATCATCACGACTATCTTGAACATGCGCGCGCCCGGCATGACCCTGATGAAGATGCCGATGTTTGCGTGGACTTGGCTGATCACAGCCTACCTGCTCATTGCTGTGATGCCTGTGCTGGCTGGCGCGATCACGATGACCCTGACTGACCGCCACTTCGGTACTTCGTTCTTCAACGCTGCAGGCGGCGGTGACCCAGTGATGTACCAGCACATCTTCTGGTTCTTCGGTCACCCAGAGGTGTACATCATGATTCTGCCGGCTTTCGGCATTATCTCGCAGATTATTCCCGCTTTCGCGCGCAAGCCATTGTTCGGCTACGCCTCGATGGTTTATGCAACCTCTTCGATCGCCATTCTGTCGTTTATCGTCTGGGCGCATCACATGTTTTCTACAGGCATGCCAGTGACCAGCCAGTTGTTCTTCATGTACGCCACGATGTTGATCGCTGTCCCCACAGGCGTGAAGGTGTTCAACTGGATCGCCACCATGTGGAAAGGCTCGATGACCTTCGAGTCACCGATGTTGTGGGCGATTGGGTTCATCTTTGTGTTCACGATGGGCGGTTTCACCGGCCTGATCTGCGCGATCACCCCGGTCGATATCCAGTTGCAGGATACCTACTACGTGGTTGCGCACTTCCACTACGTGTTGGTCGCTGGCTCGCTGTTCGCGCTGTTTGCGGGCTTTTATTACTGGGCGCCAAAATGGACAGGTTTCATGTACAACGAAACCCGCGGCAAGATCCATTTCTGGGCCTCGCTGATCACGTTTAACGTGACCTTCTTCCCAATGCACTTCCTGGGTCTGGCCGGTATGCCACGTCGTTATGCCGACTATGCGGCGCAGTTCACCGATTTCAACATGATCGCCTCGATTGGCGCCTTTGGTTTCGGTTTGTCTCAGGTGTATTTCCTGTTCTTTGTTGTTCTGCCATCGATCCGTGGTGGCGAGAAGGCAGCGGCGAATCCCTGGGAGGGTGCTGAAGGTCTGGAATGGACTGTGCCAAGCCCAGCACCGTTCCACACTTTCGAAACACCACCCACAGTGAAGTAAATTTGTTGATCCGGCGGCTGAGGCCGCCGGTAACGTAACAGCTGTTTGTAAAAGGCGTCCATGTCTGAACCAAAGAAACCGGCCAATGTGCGCACAGCGCTGATACTCCTGTCGATTGCAGTCGTGTTTTTCGCTGGGGTCATTCTCAAGCACGCGCTGTTTGCGGGTTGACGGTGACGGTAACCGAGCAGGAAGTCAGCGAGCGTCGCAGCCGCAGGAATATGCGGATGCTCGGGAAGTTGATGCTGGTGGCGGTTCTGATGTTTGGCTTCGGATACTCGCTGGTACCGCTTTACAAGAAGATTTGTGAACTTACCGGCATTAATGTGCTGGCGGTGCAGGAAACGCTGAATGATGTCGGGCCGTCGAACACCCAAATCGACACCAGCCGCACGATTACGGTGGAGTTTGATGCCAATACCTCTGGTCCTTGGCGATTCAAACCAGTGGTCTCCAGTGTGCAGGTGCACCCGGGAGAGATGGCGCAAGTAGTGTATGAAGTGGTGAATACGCAGGGCAGAGCGATGGATGCGCAGGCGATCCCCAGCTATGCCCCCCAGGAAGCAGCGCAGTATTTCAAGAAGATGGAATGCTTTTGCTTCAAGCAGCAAACACTGGCGCCCAAGGAGGCGCGGCAAATGCCGGTGAGTTTTTACATCGACCCGGCTTTGCCAAAGAATGTAAAAACGATCACGCTTTCCTATACCTTCTTTGAGGTTGGGGCGCCGGGCAAGGGAAGCTGAAAGGTCGTGATTGGATGGATGAACTGAGGGAAGCAAGCCGTCGACGAATGTCGTTTGTCGCCACGGTGAAAGCGGTCATGTGGTCTTTTTTCGGTGTGCGTAAAAACAGCGCCTACGAGGAAGACACGCAAAAGCTCAATCCGGTGCATGTGATCATCGCAGGGATGATTGCGGCAGCGTTGTTTGTGATGACGTTACTGATGTTGGTGAAAATGGTCGTGGCGAAATAAGTTCAAACAATCTTCGCGGCTTGCAGTTTAATTTTGAACATTGTAATCAGGGGAAGCAAATGAGTACTCAACAAGGCCAAGTGCCATACTATTTTGTGCCCGCGCCATCCAAATGGCCTGTGCTGATGGGCACCGCGTTGCTAGTCACCATGGCCGGGGCATCCGCGTGGGTAAATGGTATTGGCTGGGGCAAGGCCGTCAATCTCGCCGGTATTTTGGGTGCGCTCGTCATACTGTACTACTGGTTTGGTGACGCGATCGCCGAGTCCGAGGGCGGCATGTACAACGCGCGTATCGACACCTCCTACCGGTGGAGCATGAGCTGGTTCATCTTCTCCGAGGTGATGTTCTTCGGCGCGTTTTTCGGCGCGCTGTTCTACGCCCGCTCGATCTCCATGCCGTGGCTGGCTGATCTCGACCACAAATTTCTCTGGCCTGACTTTGCTGCCAATTGGGGTAATACCGGTCCGGCAGGTGTCATCGAAAAATTCGATACCATGGGTCCGTTTTGGATCCCGACGATCAACACCGCGTTACTGCTGACCTCGGGCGTGACGCTCACCATCGCTCACCACGCACTCCGTGAAGGCGAACGCAACAAGACCGCGATCTGGCTTTTTCTGACTATTCTTCTGGGCGCGATTTTCATGGGCTGTCAGGCGTATGAGTACATGCATGCGTACAGCGACCTGAACCTGAAACTTACCTCCGGTATCTACGGTTCGACCTTCTTCATGCTGACCGGTTTCCATGGCTTCCACGTCACTATGGGTGGGATCATGCTTTCCGTCGTTCTGTATCGTGTGCTCAAGGGCCATTTCACCCCGGATCATCACTTTGCATTTGAAGGTGCTGCCTGGTACTGGCACTTCGTTGATGTGGTATGGCTCGGCTTGTACGTCGTCGTTTACTGGCTGTAAATGTCGCAAGCATGGAAAAAGCCGCACTTCGGTGCGGCTTTTTGTTCATGGAGCGCACCGAAATTATGGTTCGTTTCGATAAGCTCTACAGGGAAGCGAAGACAATCGTTAGTAGGCAATGCCCGTGGGTTGTATCCACCCCAACCTGTGCGCGACCAGAATCAGCACAAACAGCAAAATGGAAAAGCCAACCCGAAACGCAAGTGCTTGTACGGTACGGTTGCTGCGACCTTTATCCCGCATCAGGAACACCAGAGCTGAGGCGAGACTGCCGATGATGAGAATGAACGCAATGACAACCAGAATTTTCATAATAAATGGCGCAGGGAATCACCAGCGCACCGGCAACACCGAAGACTTTAGTTTAATGAGCACAGCATTGTAATGCGATTGCACTTTCGTCTGCGCTGGATCCCTCTGATCGCGACTCTGGTGGTAGCGGGGATTGGTATCGCACTGGGCAACTGGCAAACCCGGCGAGCAGAAGAAAAAATCGCGATTGCCGATGCCATCGCCGCGCGTAACCAGCTTGACCCGCTGCCAGTGAGGGCATTGCCCGAGAACGCAGTCCCAGAAGAATTCAGGCCGGTCACGGTGAGTGGCAGCTTCGTCAGGGAATGGCCGGTTTATCTGGACAATCGTCCCTTGAATGGCAGGGCAGGCTTTTACCTTTTGATGCCATTGCGCGTAACAGGTAGTGAACGCGTGGTGTTGGTGCTGCGAGGCTGGTTTCCACGGGATCCTCAGGACCGCCAGCGCTTGCCCAGTATTCCGGTGCCGCAGGATGAGGTCAACGTAACCGGCCGGGTGCGCACCTCGGTGGGCAAGCTGATGCAGTTGGGTGAAACGCCAGCGCTGACGCCGGGGGCGATCGTGCAAAACGTGGGCATTGAAGCGCTGGCCACCGCAAGCAGACTACCGCTACAAAATTTTATAATCGAGCAAACCAATGATCTGGGCGATGGTCTTGTCAGGGACTGGCCACTCCCCTCAGCCGGTGTCGATACCCACCGTGCTTATGCATTTCAGTGGTATGCCCTGTCGGCTGCTGCTTTTCTGTTTTTTATCGTGACTGGATTTCGTCGTGCAAGCAAGCCAAACGCCTGATTCAACAACTGCCGGTAACAGCAAACGCAGCAATCGCATGCTCTTCATCGTGTTGGCCGTGTGTGCAGCACCGCTGATCTTTTCCTATTTTACTTACTACGTCATCAAGCCTCAGAGTCGAACGAATTACGGCGATCTGATCGATCCACGCGCTTATCCGATACCCGAGCTCGGCCTGAAACAACTTGACGGAGAGGCGGCGGCACTTCAGCAATTCGCTGGTAAATGGATTTTGCTTCAGGTGGATCAGGCTGCCTGCGCCAAACCCTGCGCCGACAAGCTCTACTACATGCGGCAGCTGCGCCTGACTCAGGGCAAGGAAATGGATCGTATCGAGCGCGTGTGGTTGATCACCGATGATGCGCCACTGGATACGGCTTTAATGAAGCAATATGACGGCACGCACTTGTTGCGTGTCGATGCAAAAAAACTCGCGGCATGGCTACCGGTACAAGAAGGCACGCAAGCGGCAGATCATCTGTATATGATCGACCCGCTCGGTAACCTGATGATGCGCTTCCCTAAAGATCCGGATGCCAACAAAATCAAGAAAGACATCACGCGTCTGCTCAAGGCTTCGCGCATAGGATGATCCCATGCTGATCGGACTTGCACTCAAAGCCCTGCTGGTGGCGCTGATACCCGCGACGGTTGTTTACTTGTCGCGCGGTACCGATCGCTACAAAAAGCTGGCTTGGGTCACCGTATTTTTCACCTTTGACCTGATTGTTTTCGGTGCTTTCACGCGACTGACCGATTCCGGTCTCGGCTGCCCCGACTGGCCCGGCTGCTATGGCGAAGCCAACCCCTTTCTCGCACATGAGGATATTCGCGCCGCCGAGACCCTGATGCCGACGGGCCCGGTGACGGTAGTCAAAGCATGGATAGAAATGATTCATCGCTATCTGGCCATGGGTGTGGGTGTGCTGATCATTGCCTCGCTTGCCATCGGATGGCGACTCTGGCGCTCACACCGAGAATCCCGATATGCGCCGCGACTGCCGGCTTTTCTACTGTTTTTTGTGTGCGTACAAGGTGCGTTTGGCGCATGGACTGTCACGCTAAAGCTGCAGCCGATCATCGTGACCATTCACCTTTTGCTGGGCATGTCACTGCTGGCGCTATTGACCTGGCATGCATTGCGACAAAGCGAGCACTTCCCTGTCGCTGATGTATCGGCTGGACTCCGTATTCCCGCAGTGCTGGCGCTATTTGCAGCGTTTATGCAAATTGCCTTGGGCGGTTGGGTCAGTACCAACTACGCGGCGCTCGCGTGCGGTGGTTTTCCTTTATGTCAGGGATCATGGATGCCGACCATGGATTTCACGCAGGGTTTCACGCTCTGGCGCGCCCTGGGCATGACCGCTGCCGGCGACTATCTTCCGTTTGATGCGCTGGTCGCGATTCACTGGGTGCATCGCCTGTTTTCTGTCGTCGTCGTTGGTCTGGTCGCATGGATCGCCCACCGCGCCTGGAAAACTCCCGGCACGCAGCGATTGGGTCGAGCCTTGTTGTGGCTGATACTGCTGCAGTTTTGCACGGGTATGGCCACGGTATTACTCAATTGGCCGCTGACGATCGCCGTGTTGCATAACGCAGGCGCAGCGCTCTTGGTGCTCTTGCTCACCATGCTAAACTATCGACTCTCTCAGCCTGTGGAAAAGGCCGCCGAATTCCGGGTCAGCCACTCGCCCGCATGATCGATCTGTCATGACCACCCTCACTGCTCAACCCCACCGTATTGCTCAGTACTGGGCGCTGACCAAGCCCCGTGTCACGCAATTGGCTGTTTTCTGTGCGGTGATCGGTATGTTCCTTGCAACCCCCGAGCTACCCGACTGGCGCTTGCTGATATCCGCCACGGTCGGTATCTGGCTACTTGCGGGTGCGGCCTTTGCGGTGAACTGTCTCGTAGAGCGTGAAATCGATTCGCGCATGGCGCGTACCGCTCGCAGACCCATGGCGCGCGGTGAAATCACCGTACCGCAAACCCTGGCCTTCTCGGGCGTGATTGGCGGCGCCGGCATGTGGGTGCTATACAACCTCGTGAACCCGCTGACCATGTGGCTGACTTTCGCCACCTTTGTCGGCTATGCGGTGATTTACACCATCATTCTCAAGCCGGCGACACCACAGAATATTGTCATCGGTGGTTTGTCGGGCGCCATGCCACCTGCACTGGGCTGGGCAGCGATTGCCAATGAAGTGCCCATGCAGGCGTGGATACTGGTGTTGATCATCTTCGTCTGGACGCCGCCGCATTTCTGGGCGCTGGCGCTCTACCGCCGCGACGATTATGCGAAGTCGGGTCTGCCCATGCTGCCCATTACGCATGGCATGGAGTTCACGCGTTTTCACGTTTGGCTCTACACCATCATTTTGTTCGCCACCACGATGCTGCCTTTCGCGGTACGCATGAGCGGCCTGATTTATCTGGTGAGTGCGGTGATACTGGGTGCGATATTTCTTTGGTACGCCTGGCGCATTTACCGTCATTACAATGACCTTATTGCACGCAAGGCATTTACCTACTCGATCATTTATTTGTCGTTGCTCTTCGCAGCGCTCTTGATCGATCACTATCTGCATTTCTGACCATGAGCAAGCTGCTGTATCCGCTGGCCTGTCTGTTGGCTTGTGCCTTGATCTTGTCTGGCTGCGATCAAAAAAATGTGCCTCTGCCTAAAACGGCGTTTGCCAATACCGACATCACGGGTCTCGACTACGGCAAGGATTTTTCGCTCACGGATCACAACGGCAAGCCACGCACGATCGCAGATTTTCGGGGTAAGCTCGTCTTTGTTTTTTTCGGCTTCACACACTGCCCTGATATCTGCCCGACGACCTTGTCCGATATGGCCGGCATCATGACATCCTTAGGGCCCGATGCCGACAAACTGCAAGTCTTGTTCATCACCCTCGATCCCGAGCGCGATACGCCGGAAGTGATGGCAGGGTACGTGCCCGCATTCCATCCTGGATTTCTGGGCCTTTATGGCGACCGAGCCGCGACCGAAAAAGTCGTGCGCGAATTCAAAATTTTCCAGCAGCGTGTGCCGGGGCCCGATGGCAAGAGCTACACCATCGATCACACGGCAGCCAGCTATGTATTCGATACGCGCGGTCATCTGCGGCTGTTTGTGCGCCACGGGCAGAATGGTGCGCCGCTGCTCAATGACCTGAAGCTACTTCTGTCCGAAAGTTAGGTCGATGCTGAATCGATCGCCTTTGTCGGCGGAGCCAGCTCGGCTATGCGACGCAGGGACCCGCAAAATCGAGGGCTTGGCCTCATTGGCCTTGCCACTCACGTTGCTGGTTTTATTTCATCAGTGTTTCCTCAGACGGCATTGAATGTCCACGAAAAAAGCGCCTCAATTTCGAGGCGCTTTTTTTGTCTGGAGTACAGAAGTACAGGAAAACTTTACGCGTACTCAGCCAGTGCCGATTTCATCTTCTTCATCGCAGCGACTTCAATCTGGCGTATGCGCTCGGCCGACACGCCAAACTCAGCAGCCAGTTCATGCAGGGTCGCGCCCGAGCCATCATCATTGGCCAGCCAGCGTGATTCGACGATGCGACGCGAACGATCATCCAGCTTGGCGAGTGCGGTTTCCAGTCCTTCGGATTGCAGGCGATCGCGCTGTTTGGCTTCCAGGACCTTGGTCGGCTCCGAATGCTCAGCTGAGAGATAGCCAATTGGCGAGAGACGATCATCGTCATCATCGCTGGGCGATTCCAGTGCGATGTCGCGTCCGCCCATGCGCGTTTCCATTTCGATGACTTCTTCGCGCTTGACGTTCAGCGTCTTTGCCAAGGCATCCACCTGATCCGGTGTCATCGTATCCAGACCCGACTTGTGGCTGCGCAGATTGAAGAACAGCTTGCGCTGGGCTTTGGTCGTTGCGAGTTTGACCATGCGCCAGTTGCGCAAAATGTATTCATGAATTTCTGCCTTGATCCAGTGCATCGCATACGACACCAGACGCACGCCTTGCTCAGGGTCGAAGCGCTTCACCGCTTTCATCAGGCCGACGTTACCTTCCTGAATCAGATCGGCATGCGGCAGACCGTAGCCCAGATAACCGCGCGCAATCGATACCACTAGTCGCAAATGCGACATCACCAGTGCCTGCGCCGCAGCGAGATCGGCCTTGTCGCGCAACTGGCGCGCGAGCGAGACCTCTTCCTCCTGCGTGAGCATCGGGAGCCGGTTTACAGTGGAAATATAAGCATCCAGATTGCCAAGGCTGCCGGGAAAACCGAGAGCCAGTGCCTGATGATCAGCCGGCACAAGTGCGGACGATACGGACAAAGCTGTCATTGTTTCTCCTTAATGGGTTTGCACCCGAAAGCTGCTTTGAAGGGCTGATTTCACCCCCACAACCATAATATTAGCACTCTCATCAGCTGAGTGCTAATGCTGGATAGGGGGATCTTGGTCGGAAGATTATTGTCAAATATGAAGCGCTGCAGACCCGCTAGCAGGCAAGCCTAGCTCGGCTGGCGCAGGAAGCGCCGGACCGATAGGGCCGCTCCCAGCACGCCTAGGGCCGCACTGCCGGCTAACAGCATGCCAGTGGTGCTCGCGGGCAGTGGCAAGAGTCGGAAGGGGGAACCGTACAGCGCGGCTAGCTGTGTGACGGAGGTATTGAGCAACAGCAGCGCCAGCAACATGCCGGCCAGCGCTAGCGCACCAGAGGCGAGGCCGAGCATCGCGCCGGTGTAATAAAACGGGCGGGAGACAAAGGCATCGGTGGCACCCAGCAGCCGGGATACGGCGATCTCTTCCGACTGCGTCAGCACCTGCAATCGTATGGTGTTGAACACCACGGCCAGTACCACCCCGCAGAGTGTGGCTGCGAGTAACCACAGCACCGTGGTCGCGAGGGTTATCAGCGCGGCCAGCCGCTTGACCCAGGCGGAGTCCATTTGCACGACTTCGACGCCAGATAACTTGCTGATTCCTTCCGCGAGTTTTACGATGCGCGACGCACCTGCAGCATCCTCTGCACTGGCCAGCTTCAGTACGTAGGCATCTGGCAAAGGATTGTTGCCCAAGGTCGCAACGATATCGCCCAGCCCCGCGCGTTTTTTAAGTGAATCAAGCGCCTTGTCACGCGAGACGAATTCTACTTTGGCCTTGAGCTGTTCGCGCTGTATGAGCCCGCGTATCTCATCGCCGATTGCCTGAATGCGACCGCCGGGAGCATCGGTAGACAGAAAAACGCTGATCTCCGGCTCTACCGCGATGCCTTGCGTTACGGGGCGCACATTGTCAAGCAAGGTCAGGCCACCTAAAGGCAGTATCAAGGCCAGCGCAATCACCAGAACATTGAAAATGAAGCTGCCCGGCGCAGCGGCAATACGGGCAAGTGCTGCGCGACATGCGAAGGCATGCTCTCTGAAAAATCTCATGCGCCCACCTCGCTTTCTGCATCATGCACCGCCACGACCTTGCCGTGCGCCAGTTCGAACACGCGGTCTGCACCGTGCAGCAGACGTTCATCGTGGGTGGAGATGATGCAGGTGACACCCGCAGAATTAAACGTGTGCAGCATATCAATCACGCCTTTCGCGCTGGCGCGATCCAGGTTGGCCGTAGGTTCATCGGCCAGGATGATACGTGGCTTGTGAACAATCGCGCGTGCTATCGAAACGCGCTGTTGCTCGCCACCCGAAAGTGACATCGGTGTCGCAAGCGCTTTCGCATCAAGTCCGACTCTTTCAAGTGCAACCATGGCGCGCTGCCGCGACTCTTGCAGCGATGCGCCTGTGACCACCAGTGGCAGCATCACGTTGTCCAGTACATTACGATCCTGCAGGAGTCGGTGCTGCTGAAGAATCAGGCCCAGTTTGCGACGCAAAAAAGGCAGCGTGGTTCGGTTGAGTTTGCGCATGTCCTGGCCGCTCACCAGCAGGACACCGCCAGTCGGCCGCTCGATACCGGCAATTAATTTAAGCAGTGTCGATTTACCGGCACCTGATGGCCCTGTCAAAAAAACCAGTTCTCCTTCGTTGACTGCCAGCGTGAGGTCGGCGAGCGCCACCACATCGCCTGGATATTTTTTGGTAACGTGGGAAAACGAAATGAGGGACATGGTTTATATGCGTGATCGTTGGTCGGCTCGAGAAACGGGTTTCATACGTTCCGCGTCAAAAGTGCAGTGGTATCAGCCCAGAAGGGCGTCAACGAATTCTGACGCAACGAAGGGCTGCAAGTCATCAATGGCTTCGCCTACGCCGATGAAATACACCGGTATCGAACGCTGTGTCACGATCGCAGCCAGCACACCGCCCTTGGCGGTGCCGTCCAGCTTGGTCACGATCAGGCCGGTCAGTGACAACGCATCATCAAAGGCTTTTACCTGAGCGAGTGCATTTTGGCCAGTGTTGCCATCAATGACCAGTAGCACCTCATGGGGTGCACCCTCCATACCCTTGCCGATCACGCGACGGATTTTTTTGAGCTCATCCATCAGGTGCAGCTGTGTCGGGAGTCGGCCTGCGGTATCGATCATCAGCACATCGACGCCGCGCGCACGACCCGCTTGCACTGCATCGAAGGCAATCGCGGCGGGATCACCTGATTCCTGCGTAATGACCGCAACGTCATTGCGCTCCCCCCAGACCATCAGTTGTTCACGTGCTGCTGCTCGAAACGTATCGCCCGCGGCCAGCAGGACTTTCTGACCATGACGCTGCATGTGCTTGGCCAGCTTGCCTATGGTCGTGGTTTTGCCCGCACCGTTGACGCCGGTAATCATCATGACCAAAGGTTGTTCGCGGTCCAGCTCCAGTGGTTTTTCCAGCGGCTTAAGCAAGACGATCATCAGCTCGCGCAGAGCGTTTTTTACTTGTACCGAGTCGGACAGCTTGTCTTGCTTGACGCGCGCCTTTAGTGCATCCAGTAATTGCGTGGTTGCGGCAACGCCGGCATCCGCCATCAGTAACGCAGATTCCAGCTCTTCATAAAGATCATCGTCGATCTTTGTGCCGGTAAAGAGCGTCGAGAGATTCGATGACGTGCGGGATAGGCCCGCTTTGAGCTTTTGCACCCAAGATGGGCCAGAGGCAGTGGCTGATGCAGCGGATGTATCACTGACCGCGTTCGTGTTGGTCGAGGCTGAGGCCTCGGGTTCCAGTGATTTTTTCTTGAAAAACTTGAACATCGGCATCCGGAGTGGTGCGCAGCGGGGAAAAAGACAAGCGGCTACAATCAGGCGCTTCGGCGCATTTCCGCGCCAGATGATCCCTATTTTAGCAGAGCAAAGACCATGAAATTTCATGCGGTATGGCTGGCATTTGTCAGTTTGTTAGTAATGATGCTCAGTGTTGTGGCTGGTGGTGCATGGGCTGGAGCCGAGGCTCAGGAATTCAAGCTAGCCAATGGCATGCGCATCATCGTGCAGGAGGATCGGCGGGCGCCGACCGTGGCGCACATGGTCTGGTATCGCGTTGGCAGCATGGATGAGCAGAATGGCACCACGGGCGTGGCTCATGTGCTCGAGCACATGATGTTCAAGGGCACAGCCAAACTCAAGCCCGGTGAGTTCAGTGAAAAAGTAGCTGCACTGGGTGGTCGCGACAATGCTTTCACGGGAAAAGATTACACCGCGTATCACCAGCAGGTCGAGAAGTCTCGCCTCGAACAAGTGATGGCGCTGGAGGCGGACCGCATGCAGAACCTCAGGATGGACAAGGAAGAGTTTGCCAAGGAAATTCGGGTTGTGATGGAAGAGCGTCGTTTGCGAACGGATGATCAACCCATCGCTTTGTTGTATGAAGCGCTCAATGCGACAGCCTACGTCGCTCACCCGTACAAGAATCCGGTGATTGGCTGGATGGATGATTTGCAGAATATGACAGCGGCCGATGCGCTCGCATGGTATCAGCGCTGGTATGCGCCGAATAATGCCACCTTGGTCGTCACCGGCGATGTCGAGGCAAAGCAGGTACACGCACTGGCTGAAAAATACTTTGGCAAGATTCCACCAAAAACATTACCGAAAATGAAGCCCCAGCAAGAGCCACCGCAGACAGGTATCAAGCGCGTGGTGGTCAAAGCGCCAGCAGAAAATCCCTATCTCGTTCTGGCGTTCAAGGTACCCAAGCTTAACGACGTAGAAAAAGATGACGATGCCCATGCCCTTGATGTGCTGGCAGCCGTCCTCGATGGCTATGACAATGCTCGTTTGCCTGCAAAACTGGTGCGCACCGAGCGCGTGGCTAATTCCGTTGATGCTGGCTATCAGGGTACGGCCCGCGGTCCGGTCATGTTTACGCTCTCGGGCGTACCGGCCAAGGACACCAGCGTGACACAGCTTGAGCAAGCCTTGCGCGCCGAAGTTGAGCGCATCGCCAAAGACGGTGTCTCGCCAGAAGAACTCAAGCGTGTCAAAGCGCAGCTGATTGCTAGCCAGGTCTACAAACGAGACTCCGTTTTTGGGCAGGCGATGGAAATTGGCGTGACGGAAATGTCGGGTATTTCATTTCGTCAGATTGATCGCATGATCGAAAAGCTCGCTGCTGTCACCCCGGCACAAGTGCAGGCAGTCGCGCAGAAATATTTTTCTGATGATCAGCTTACGGTCGCCACACTTGAACCCTTGCCCGTCGCTGCGCAGGCCGAGCGCAAGCCGCAGGTTCCCGGACTTCGTCATTAAGAATCTCGCCGAGCTCTCAACCAGGAAAGACGATGTTAAAAAAATTTCTGATCATTGCCGTGTTGTACATCAGTGGTACAGCGCATGCCGGATTGAACATCCAGCATTGGACATTACCCAATGGCGCGCGTGTGTATTTCGTAGAGAACCACACGATTCCGATTCTGGATGTGAACGTGGACTTCGATGCCGGTGGTCGACGTGATCCGGCGGGTAAATCCGGCATGGCCTCGCTGACCAATGCGATGCTCGCCCGCGGTATTGCAGCGGCCACGCTCGCAGATGGAAGCACTGAATCGGCGATGACCGAATCGCAGATCTCCGATGCGATTGCCGATATTGCTGCGCAGCGCGGTGGTGGTGCTGGCACGGATCGCTCAGGCATGGCGATACGTACACTTTCCTCCAAGGCCGAGCGTGAGCAAGCAGTTCGTCTGCTGGCCCGTCTGCTTGCCCAACCGTCGATGCCTGCTGAATTTTTTGCACGCGACAAAGCGCGCACCATTGCCGGCATACGCGAATCACTGACCAAGCCAGAATCCATCGCCAGCAAAGCCTTCTGGCGTTTAGCCTACGGTGATCACCCCTATGGCGTAGAGGCGACAGTTGAATCGATAGAGGCCATCACACGCGAAGATTTGCTCAGCTTTCATGCCAAGCACTATGTCGCTAATCACGCCGTAATCGCGATGATTGGTGATATCGGTCGGGAAGAGGCGCAAGCTATTGCGTTGGAGCTTACTCGGCGCTTGCCGCAGGGTGGGCTTTTGCCCGAAATTCCCGCAGTTGCCAAGCCGGTTGGTGGCGAGCAGCGCATTCCCCATGCCGCATCACAGGCGCACATACTGATCGGCACACCCGCACTGGCACGCAGCGATCCGGATTTCTTTGCACTCACCGTGGGTAACTACATTCTCGGTGGCGGTGGTTTTGTGTCGCGGTTGACGCGCGAAGTTCGCGAGAAACGCGGTTTGGCCTACAGCGCTTACAGCTACTTTAGTGCGATGGCGCAGCCTGGACCGTATCAGGCAGGTTTACAGACCCGCAAGGATCAATCGGAAGAGGCGCTCAAGGTCGTGCGCGACACCATCGCAACTTATTTGCGTGACGGTCCGACCGAGGCCGAGCTCAAGGCAGCCAAAGATAATTTGATTGGTGGCTTCCCACTGCGGATCGACAACAACCGAAAAATTCTGGATAACATAGCGGCGATCGGTTTCCATCAAATGCCGCTCGATTACCTTGATACTTGGACTGCGCGTGTGGAAAAAGTCACCATCGCTGACATTCGCGCTGCATTCGCGCGCAAGCTGGTGATGGAGAATCTCGTTACGGTCGTGGTCGGTGGCGATAAGTAATCGCGCATGAGTCGCAGGCCTAACGCTCCCCGACAGGTGCGCATCATTGCCGGGCAGTGGAAGCGTACCCCTTTGCCTGTGCCCGACGTCGAAGGCTTGCGCCCCACGCCTGATCGGGTACGTGAAACGGTCTTCAATTGGTTAGAACATCTTCAGCACCGCAGTTGGCGGGGACGGCATTGCCTGGATCTCTTCGCGGGTACGGGTGCGCTGGGTTTTGAGGCGGCCAGTCGTGGTGCCGAGAGTGTGGTTATGGTCGAATCCGATGCCCACGCAATTCAAAGGTTGGAGGCCACTCGCGATAAGCTGTCGGCTAGTAACGTGCGCATACAGCGTGGTGATGCCGTGCAGTGGCTGACGCACCAGACCCAAAAATTCCATCTCATTTTTCTGGATCCACCGTATGCCGAGAAGCGTTTGCCGACTTTGCTACCCCGGTGCCGGGACTTGCTTGCGCCCGGCGGGCTGGTCTATGCTGAAACCGATCAGCCTTTTACGGGTTCCGAGATGGACCAGTGGATGGACGCCTGGAAAGTGGTTCGCCTCGACAAGGCTGGCGTGGTTCATTTTGGCCTGTTCGCGTCGGATGAAACGGGAGGGAATGAAGAAGCTTCCTTTAGACGCTGAATGGAGCCACGGTATATGGCGAGCCAGCGCAGCTGTGTGGCTCGGACGTCCGAAACATCAGGGGCTGGGTGCCATTGGTCCAGTCATGCAAGTTTCCGGTTTTATTGGATCACGGCTTCCTTAGGGCATAATTCGCCTTCTTCGTATTCTGCAGGGCAACAAAATTGCCTGCGGCTTCACTGTCAGAGGACTGAGTCATGGTGTCAGCTGTTTACCCCGGAACCTTTGATCCGCTTACGCGCGGTCATGAAGATCTGGTGCGTCGCGCCTCGGGGTTGTTTGACCGGCTGGTGGTGGGCGTTGCCGACAGCAAGGCCAAGCGCCCGTTCTTCTCGCTGGATGAGCGACTCGACATTGCGCGCGAAGTCCTTGGGCATTATCCGAATGTCGTGGTCGAGGGTTTTTCCGGCCTGCTCAAGGATTTTGTTCGTCGTCATGATGCGCGTGTGATCGTGCGCGGTCTGCGTGCAGTGTCTGACTTTGAATATGAATTCCAGATGGCGGGCATGAACCGTTATTTGTTGCCTGATGTCGAGACCCTGTTCCTGACACCGTCTGATCAATACCAATTTATTTCCGGCACCATCGTCAGAGAAATTGCCGTTCTGGGCGGTGATGTATCGAAGTTCGTTTTTCCTTCAGTTGAAAAATGGCTGCTGAAAAAAATCCAGGCAGATAAAGCCGCTGGAACGAATTGAAAACTGGTAGAACATCATGGCGCTGATGATTACCGACGATTGCATCAACTGCGACGTCTGTGAGCCGGAATGCCCGAACGAGGCCATCTTCATGGGGCCGCTGATTTACCAGATCAATCCCGACAAATGCACCGAATGTGTCGGGCATTTCAATGAGCCGCAATGCCAGCAGGTGTGCCCTGTGGCTTGTATTCCTATCGATCCTGGTCATGTCGAAAGTCGTGAGGCGCTGGAGGCGAAATATCAGCGACTGATCATGAAGACTTCGGCTATCTGAGCCGACTATCGCAGGACTCTCTGCGAGGTTCGGCAGGCGTTTGACGCGTCTCCTGATCGTTCTATTTTCTGATGTGTTTCATGCGCCCCCGCGGGTCGCGGAGGTGGCCCTTCATCGAAGGCTGGCTCAGTGCGCCAAGCACTGATGTTTCAGTCTTCGGATGTTTGCGACACGTTCTGGGTTTATGTCGCGGGTGACGAAAGGTCAATCCGATATGTTGCAATTTTTTAAAATTGCAACATGGTTGATTCGATTGCGGAGACGCTGAATAAATCCACGTTTTGGGGGAAGCCGGTGTCGCTGTGCAATGCGAAGTTCAGCAAAATCAAGGATTTCTCGCGAGTAATTGCGCTGCAAGAGTTTCCTGCATTCATTAATCAACAGTTCCTCAGCAGCCGCGAAAGAATCGAGATACCTGACAAAATCCAAAAAGTTATTCCGGCTTAGACGTTAAACAGGAAATTCAGCACATCACCATCCTTGACGATGTATTCCTTGCCCTCAGCGCGCATCTTGCCGGCCTCTTTGGCACCTTGTTCGCCTTTGAACATGATGTAGTCATCAAACGCGATGGTCTGCGCGCGAATGAAGCCGCGTTCAAAGTCCGTGTGAATGACGCCTGCGGCCTGAGGTGCACTGTCCCCTTTGTGTATCGTCCAGGCGCGCACCTCTTTCACACCGGCGGTGAAATAGGTCTGCAGGCCGAGCAGTCCGAAAGCTGCGCGGATAAGGCGATTCAGGCCCGGTTCCTCCATGCCCATGTCGGCGAGGAAGGCGCCTTTGTCTTCATCATCCAGATCGGCAATCTCGGCTTCGATGGCAGCGCAAATCGCGACGATGGGGGCGTGCTGATGGTTGGCATATTCGGTCAACTGATCCAGTAACGGATTGTTCTTGAAACCTGTGTCCGACACATTAGCGACATACATCGCAGGTTTGGCAGTAATCAGGCAGAGTGGCTTGAGCAGCGCCATCTGTTCTTTGTCCAGCCCCATCGCGCGGACCGGTTTTGCGTCATTGAGCTGTACCTGGACTTTTTCCAGCAGGCTGACGAGGGCGGCAGCTTCCTTGTCACCCGAGCGCGCTTTTTTGGTTTCGCGCTGCACCGTTTTTTCGACGGTGGTCAGATCCGCGAGGGCGAGCTCGGTCTGAATCACGGCGATATCGTCCAGCGGGCTCACTTTGCCGGCGACATGCACGACATTCGCATCTTCAAAACAGCGCACGACATTGACGATGGCATCGGTTTCGCGAATGTGAGCGAGGAATTGATTACCCAGACCTTCTCCTTTGGAGGCGCCCGCTACCAATCCCGCAATATCGACGAACTCCACCGTGGCCGCCAGTATGCGTTCCGGTTTGACGATCTCGGCCAACTGCGCCAGCCGCGGATCCGGTACCTCAACCACACCGACATTAGGCTCGATGGTGCAGAAGGGATAATTTTCAGCTGGGATGCCAGCCTTGGTCAGTGCATTGAAAAGCGTGGACTTGCCGACGTTGGGCAGACCAACGATGCCGCATTTGAGACTCATGGAGAAGATCCTGAAACGTGTAGATGGCGCGAAGCGGGTGCCCGTTCGGGCGTTATGAAGGGCTCGAACTGGGCGCGGTGCGAAAGACGCTATTGTAACCAAGCCGGCCACCGATCAGACGACCGCCGAAACAGCGGAAAAATTGTTTACACTGCGCCCGGCCTCCCAAAATAAATGTCCGCTGTGAAAGGATTCGGATGAAACGCGTTGTTGATGTAGTGCTTGCGCTGGTGCTGTTGTTGTTGGCGTTGCCACTGGCCTTGCTGATTGCGGTACTGATTCGCCTGGATTCGCCGGGTCCCATCATGACGCGCTCGCACCGGGTAGGTCGCAATGGTCGGATGGTCAAGGTCTGGGAATTTCGTACCGCAAACGCCGAGCCGGATGCAATGGAGACCGTAGGCGGTTGTCAGGGCGAGGAGTTAACCCGTATCGGCGCTGTGTTGCGCAAACTCGGTTTGGGCCGCTGGCCTTTGCTGCTGACGGTCTTGCGCGGCGACTTGTCCATGGTCGGGCCACGTGCTGAATTGCCCCGTTACGTAGGTTGCTATCCGACGGAAATGCGCAAACTCATTTTGTCGGTCAAACCCGGACTCGTCGATCTTGCGTCCATCGAATTCCGCCAAGAACAGCAACTGCTGGCCACTCTGGAGGGAGAAGCACTCGAGGAGGCTTATGTCGACAAGGTGCTGCCCGTTCGTCTTGAGTATGCCAAGCGCTACATCGAAAGCCAGAGTTTGTTGACCGACTTACGTATTCTGCTGTGGGCGGCAGTGGCGCCACTATTGCCTCGGAAGGCCGCCTGATCAGGCCAGGTGGATGGCATTGAGCCATCGACAACAGCCTCGCTTCTTTACCCGGGCGGTGCGGCAAGTGGCGGCGCGATGAACCCGCAAGAAGATCCCGGATAGCCCACAAGCAGACGATAAACTAGCCACAAAACCGCCAAAGCCGCACTCCGCAGCAAGACCCAGACGTAAAAAAGCCGCCCTGAGGCGGCAGAGTGCAGTCACGCGTGTCAAGGAAGTCATGCGCCCTGAATGCGGAACTGGGCTTTGTCCCGGCCAGCCATCCATTTCGGTGGTTTTCCGCGCCCGCTCCAGGTTTCGCCCGTGATGTTATTACGATACTTCGGTGCTACGGGGCGGCGAACCATTTTCATGGGTTTTCTCTTGCCGCCAAGTCCCAAATCCTCGGCGGTCAGGTTGTACTCTTTCATTTTGGCGTGAATATCTGCAATCGCATTGGCTAGCTCATTTTTTCTGGCCAGTTCGGCTTCCTTTTGCAGTTTCTCAATTTGACTCTGCAGTTCCTTGTAGCTCGTCATTTCAATCCCCATCAAGTGAAGTTTCATTCAACACACAACGTATCGGACATTGTTGTGGCCAGTGCGCGCATTATAGGTGAGTTATTATCAAAAAAGTATTAATAATTGCCTTTTTTGTAAAAATAATCCAAGTTGTTGATTTTTATGAATATTTGTTAATTACTTTTAATTTCTGGAAACATTCTTGCTCTGTTCCCCCATTAATGTGCCGGGCGACTACCGGAGTATCCGAACCATAAACGCTTGATACTGTGGCGTTGGGGCTATTGTTCCATTGCAGCGGCGGAATGCCATTGATCTGAATTAGGGAGAAGTCGAAAAAACCCGCAGTGGGCGTCGAACTGGCAAGGCCTCGCATTAACGCAGGCAGGAAAACCAAATGTTGGACGAGTGTTATTTCGTCCTAAAGTTTCCGGAAGTTTTTAATCAGGCCTGCCCGGGGCAGGTCGCAAGTCGATTATCCGACCGATTGGTAACAGCCTAGCCAATGGCGAGATTCATGTACCCGACGCCGGCTTTGGGTCGGTATGCAGTTCCATCATCGCCTGCTCGAATCGGCCCTCGCAGAGCGAGGGAATCACCGACAGGCTTTTGTCGATGCTGGCATCAATGAGTGACTGTTCTTCCTTGCGCGGGCGATGCAGCACGAAATCGACGACAGGCTGTTGAAGCTGCAGCTCACGCGGGTGACCGATACCGATGCGCAGCCGCCAGTAATCCTGTGTGCCGAGTGCGGCGGTGATGTCCTTGAGCCCGTTATGCCCGCCGGATGAGCCCCCTTTTTTTATCCTGGCGATACCCGGCTTCAGATCCAGTTCGTCATGGACAACCAGAATGGATTCAGGCGCAATTTTGTAAAAGCGCGCGAGCGCGCCAACGGACTGGCCCGAGCGGTTCATGAACGTCTGCGGTTCCAGCAACCAGACTTCCCCGCCCGCTATGCGGATTTTCGCGGCAAGCGCATTAAAACGCGTCTCCCGACGTAATTGCCCAGAGGCCAATCGATCAACGAGCCAGAACCCGGCGTTATGACGGGTGGCTTCGTATTCAGCGCCGGGATTACCCAGCCCGACAATCAGACTTATGGACATGAGGGTAGTGATTGAGTGGGATGCGGGGCGATTATGCGACAAGCCCTGCGACAGTTTGCCGTCATCCCGTTAGCCGAAAAAAAGCCCGTCGCACGGACGGGCTTTGTCGCCTGATGGCTCAGGCGGTTACTTCTTTTCTTCAGCCGCAGCAGCGGGTTCATCGGATTTGCTGCCACCGGGAACTGTCGCAGTGGCGATAGTAGGATTGTCCTTGGCGTGCACAGCCACCACGCCTGCAGGCAGTTTCAGATCTGCGACATGGAATGAGGTGTTTACCTGCATGTTTGCCAGATCCACTTCTACGAACGCCGGCAAATCTTTGGGCAGACAGCTGATATCGAGTTCGTTCATCACGTGGCTGATAATGCCGCCAGAGAGCTTGATCGCAGGCGAGATCTCGGCGTTGATAAAGTGCAGCGGCACCTTCATGTGAATCTTCTGGTTCGGGTCCACGCGCTGGAAATCAGCATGCAGCACCAGCGGCTTGAACGCGTGCATCTGGAAATCACGCAGCAGTACTTTCTCGGATTTGCCATCCACTTCCATGTCGAGAATCGACGAGTGAAAGGCTTCTTTTTTCAACGCGTGGAACAGCGCATTATGGTCAAGTGACACGTTGACCGGTGCAGCTGCGCCACCGTAGATGATGCCAGGGGTATGGCCAGCTCTGCGCAGGCGGCGGCTCGCTCCGGACCCCTGCTCAGTGCGTGGAAATGCGACAACTTTCATGTGAACTCCTGTTACGGGCTTCATGCCCTTGGTGTTAAGTCCCCCGCGACCAGGGGACCGAAAAAAGACAGCCATCCAGGACCTATCTTGCTAGGCCGTTTGCTTCTTTGCCATAGGCCTGAGGGGATAGGGTCGTAGTGTCTGCCCAAATCAAATTCAGCCGGCTGCCTCATCCTCGGCAAACAGCGACATCACCGAATCGCCCTTGCTGATGCGGCGAATGGTTTCAGCCAACAACGCCGCGCATGAGAGCTGACGGATTTTCTCGCAGCCTTTTGCTTCATCGCTTAGCGGTATGGTGTCAGTGACGACAAGTTCATCCAGCGGCGATTTTGCGATTCGATCAATGGCCGGGCCCGACAATACCGCATGCGTGCAATAAGCAATGACCTTTTTTGCGCCGCGCTCTTTCAGTACCTCGGCCGCCTTGGTGAGGGTGCCGGCGGTGTCGACCATGTCATCCATGATCACGCAATTACGTCCTTCGACTTCACCAATAATGTTCATTACTTCCGACACATTCGCTTTCGGTCGGCGCTTGTCAATGATCGCCAGATCGCAATTGAGGCGCTTGGCCAATGCTCTGGCACGAACCACGCCGCCGACATCGGGGGACACCACCAGCAGGTCGTCGTAGTGCTTTTCCACCAGGTCCGACAAAAGGATGGGCGAAGCGTAAATGTTATCGACCGGAATATCGAAAAATCCCTGAATCTGATCTGCATGCAGATCCATGATGAGCACACGATCGACACCCGCCTCCTGCAGCATGTTCGCTACCACTTTGGCCGAAATCGCCACGCGCGCGGACCTTGGGCGCCTGTCCTGCCGCGAATAACCGTAATAGGGCAACACCGCGGTAATCCGGCCGGCCGAGGAGCGCTTGAGCGCATCGACCATCAGCATGATTTCCATGAGGTGATCGTTGGTCGGCGCGCAAGTTGATTGCAGCACATAGACGTCCTTGCCACGGACGTTCTCGTTAATCTCGACCACGATCTCGCCATCTGAAAACCGCGAGACCACTGCTTTACCCAATGGGATGCTTAGCTGGGCCGCCACACCCTCGGCGAGCGTGGGATTGGCGTTTCCGGTAAAAACCATCAGGTTCTCTTGCGACATGGGATCCCTGACTACAGTCTATTAACAGTTTGAAAAGCCGCCGAGGCCGGGTACTCTTCCCGGTACTGGCGGCTTCGTCGAATTGGATGGCTTGTGCGCGCCCGCCTACCGGAAATTCACCGTGGCAGGCCAATTTAATGGCAGGGGAACAAGGATTCGAACCTTGGAATGCTGGAATCAAAATCCAGTGCCTTAACCAACTTGGCGATTCCCCTACACAACCCAGAGTCCGGCGACCACGCGCCAGGACGAATTCCTGTTTACGATTGCAGCAGAGTGACCATCGGGTGTGTCGCCAGCGACTGTGCTTTCCAACCACGCCAGCCCGCGGGTACGCTCTGGAGCACGGCATCGGCCTCGGACTCCGAAGCGAAGGCAGCGAAAACACAGGCGCCGGAGCCGGTCATGCGGGCCTCACCAAAGGCGGACAGCCATGTGACGGCGTCTGCGACAGGAGGGAAAGCCCGGGCGGCTACTGCTTGCAAATCGTTCCTTCCGAAGCCCAATGGGCTCGCAGAAAAGTCCGCTATTCTGACCGCTTTGGTGTTGCGTGTCAATTCGGGTTCTCTGAAGATCAAGGGCGTAGGCACCGAGATACCGGGGTGTATCACCACGAACCAGGCGCTTGGCGTGAGCACGCCCGTGAGCTGTTCACCTATACCCTCGACGAAGGCGTTTTCGCCCAGCAGGAAGAAAGGCACATCGGCACCGAGCTGCAAACCCAGGGCCATCAGTTCGCTGCGTTTCATACCGGCTTGCCAGAGTTGATTGAGCGCTATCAAGGTCGTGGCCGCATCCGACGATCCGCCACCCAGCCCACCACCCATGGGAATGTGTTTTTCAATGGCGATGTTCACGCCAGTCGGCCTGAGTCCGCGATGGGCCATGGCGTTGGCCAGCAGTTGCGCTGCACGTACAGTCAGGTCATCCCCAGCGGGTACGTCGGGCAAATCCGTGACCCGCGTTATCGTTTCATCGTCGCGCAGATCAAAATGCAGCACATCAGCCAGATCAATCAGCTGAAACACAGATTGCAGCAAGTGGTAGCCATCATCACGTCGCCCGACGACATGCAAAAACAGATTGAGTTTGGCGGGCGCGCGACAGCCGTGCAAGTGCGTCATGTTGCTACCGATCGTTCCACTCATCAATCACAAGCCGCAGAACGATATTGCCGGCTTCGACTGTCGTGCGCTCCATATCGAACCGCTTCGGATACTGAATCCTCGCATTATGCTGCCAGCTTACATAGCGGACACGCCAGCCATCACTCTGGAAACTATGCGTACTTTCTGGTGAGGCCATGTCCAGTTTGCCATTCGTGTTTTGCACGAAGCCTTGCAGCCAATAGCGCAGCCCATCCACCGGCATCGGCCAGCCAAGCACTTCTTGCGTCAGTGCAGTGACATTGGGTGCTTGTCTCTTTTCCCCGTCCGATTGGGCCATCACCGCCAAACCCGGCGTGATCTCAATGGCGGCAAGTGTCTGCCCCAGTGGTGAGTACAGCGTGATGTTGGTCCGCTCCCCTTGCTGTTGCCAGCGGAATTTGCCCTGGAGGGATTGTGGCTGGCCGCCCTGCTGGTAGCGAACCGACAGACGACCTCCCACAGAAATAGTGCTTTGGTAGTTGCGTTCGCCGAGTGGGCCCTCTGGCAATGTCGTACAAGCGGCGAGCGCCATGCATGCCAGAACAAAGAGTCGCCGCATGGGGTGAATGATTACAGCTTCACCTGGAATCTTTCCAGCGTGCCTTTCAAGGACTCGTTCTTTGGATCCTTACCGTTCGCAAAGCGCCAGAGTTTTTTCGCCTCATCTTCGCGGCCAAGTAACCACAAGACTTCACCGAGATGGACCGCTATTTCCGGATCAGGTCGCAGTCCATACGCGCGGCGCAGTATTTCCTCTGCCTTTTCCAGCCGGCCCATGCGGAATTCAACCCACCCCATGCTATCCATGATGAAGGCATCATCCGGCGCGAGTGCCAGTGCGACTTTGATCAAGTCGTAGGCTTCGGGCAAACGGATATTGCGTTCCGCGAAAGAATAGCCCAGCGCGTTGTAAGCTTGCGGGTTGTCAGGCGCGATCTGGATGATTTTGCGCAGCGCTTTTTCCATCGCATCGAACTCGCGATTTTTCTCGACCAGCATCGCGTACTCGTATAAGAGATCAATATTGCCCGGAAGGCTATCGAGCGCATCTTCGATCACTTTGATGGCTTCGGTCAGACGGCCGGCATCACGCAGAATCTGGGCATCAACGATCGTCAGCCTTACTCGGTCATCATCACTATTGGCATCAGCTTCGGCCAGAAGTTGACGACCAAGGTCGAATTTGCCACTTTTTGACTGCAGCTGTGCGCGCTTGAGTATTGCGCTCACCGAGCCCTGATGCGTCAACGTATCTGCCATCTCCAGCCATCCCAGCGCACCTGCCAGATCACTGCGATCCTCAGCCATCTGAGCGAGCAACATCAAGGCTTGCGTCGCATCGCGTTCCCGATCAGGCTGACCGCCAAGCGTGTCGATGTAGGCAGATAGATATTTCTCTGCATCAGCGAGCTCATTCGCTTGTACCGACAGAAGACCCAGCGCAAACAGTGCTGTCTGATCGTCGCTTTTCTGCTCAATAAGATTTTTGAATTCTTTTTTTGCTTCGGCAAGTTTCGATTGATCGTACAGCATTCGGGCGAGGGCAAGACGGACTTCCCGTGCTTTGGGATTTTTTTGCAGGAATTCATTCAGTACGCGAGCTGACTCGGACCGGTCCTCGATCTGAGCCAGCACTAATGCGGCGATTTCTGATGTCGGAAATTTCATCAGGGCTTCGCGCGCCGCGCGCAGGGCACCGGCGCGATCGCCCGACACCATCGAAAATTGCGCAATCGCCAGATGCGCATCGACAGAGTCTCGATAAGGCTCCAGCAATTCGCGCAGTAATGTGGTCGCTTTCGATTTGTCGGACATGCGCGAGAGATTGCGTTGCATTGTCGCGATCACTGCCGGAAGCTGGGCGGGTGTGCTGGCAGCTAGTTGCTGTGCCAGTGCCTGTTTGGCTTCATCCAAGCGGTTGTTGTTGAGTTGCAGACCCAATAAAACCTGAAAGGCCTCGTCCGAACGCGGGGCCAATTCACGCCAAAGTTTCGCTCCTTTGAGCGCATCAGCGGCGCTCGACGCTGCAACCGCCATCTCGGTTGCGCGACGTGCCAGCCGCGGATCGCCGGTCGCGCGTGCCAGTGACATCATCGCCAAGTGCGCGCCGGCTGCCTGACCCCGCTGGAATGCCAGCTCGGCCGACAGATATTTGAGCATCAAATCCCCGGACAACGGGATCAGCGGCAAGCCATCGGCATTGGTGGGAGTGTCTGACGCCGCATGCGCGACGCTGCCCGAGGCAAGAAACGCCAAGAGCGATAGAATGGCTGCAAAATTTTTCAAGGCACTGTCCTGTGGAATGCCCGTAGGGGCTCGGTGTGGGGCATTGATTTTACGACGAAAGTAAAAACTGCCGCGTGCGCCCAAAACTGCGCTTTTGACAATCGCCCGCAAGACTTGCCGAATTGGTCAGTCGTATACAAAAAGGCAATGAGCGTCAAGCAAGCGCTGATTCAATAGAACCGGAAAGTTGTTCAGCGAAGTTAATCGCGACAGGTCCATGATTGAGTGGATCCCCGCGTCGCACAGCGACGCTGGCTCGCCATAAAATGTGGGTTTATTCAGCGCCTGCCTAATGCCAGAATTACCTGAAGTCGAAGTCACCCGCCGCGGTATCGCGCCTGTCGTCGAGGGCCGCCACATCACCGGCGTGGTCCAGCGTCGCAGTGGTTTGCGCTGGCCTTTTCCATCGGGCCTTGACAAGCTGCTCACCGGCCAACGCGTCGTATCGACGGGCCGACGCGGCAAATATCTGTTGATCCACTTCTCGCACGGCACGCTGATCATTCATCTGGGCATGTCTGGTCATTTGCGCGTGCTGCCGGCAGATCATCCGCCTCAAAAACACGATCATTTCGATTTGCTGATTGACGAACAACTGATGCGTTTGACTGATCCGCGCCGCTTCGGTGCAGTACTCTGGCATTCGCAAGCGGAGGGCGATATCGAGTCGCACATCCTGCTACGCAATTTGGGCGTTGAGCCGCTCAACTCAGACAATTTGGCCTTGCTGCTTCATCGCCAGACACGCAATCGCGGTGCGGCGATCAAACAAGTGCTGCTGGCCGGCGATATCGTGGTCGGGGTGGGAAATATCTATGCATGCGAAAGTCTTTTTGAGGCCAGCATCCATCCGAACACAGCAGCAAGGCGTATCTCATTTGCGCGCTATGAAAAGCTGGCGGTCGCTATTCGCCGTGTGCTTGCTGCCGCGATCGAGCAAGGCGGCAGCTCGCTGCGCGACTTTATTGGTGCTGATGGTCAGTCGGGTTATTTTCAACAGCACTATTTTGTCTACGATCGCGAGGGTGAATCTTGTCGTTACTGTGATACGCCGGTACGCCGAATTGTGCAGGGTCAGCGGTCCACATTTTATTGCGGACGCTGTCAGCGCTAGAGCATACGGCCGTCATGAAACGTATCGTCAAAAAATCTCCCCCGCAAGACACCAGTTTTGCCGAAGCGCTGATCGATTGGCAAAAGCAGCATGGACGTCATCAGTTGCCTTGGCAACGTACGCGCGATGCGTATCGCATCTGGCTCTCTGAAATCATGCTGCAGCAGACGCAGGTCGCTACGGTAATTCCGTATTACGCACGTTTTCTCGAGCGTTTTCCCGATGTCGCCGCACTGGCTGCTGCGCCGACAGAGGAGGTCATGGCGCACTGGAGTGGTCTGGGTTACTACACCCGAGCGCGCAATCTGCATCGCTGTGCACAGCAGATTATCGCGCAGCATGCTGGCATTTTTCCGCAGGATCCTGAGGCACTCGCCTCACTTCCTGGCATTGGCAAATCAACTGCTGCAGCTATTGCTGCCTTTGCCTACGGTGCTCGAGCGGCCATCCTGGATGGCAATGTCAAGCGGGTGTTTTGTCGGGTATTCGGCATCGAAGGATTTCCCGGTCAAGTCGCAGTGGAGCGCGACTTGTGGCAGCGCGCCGAAGCACTGCTGCCAGCGCAAGAAATCGAAGCCTATACCCAAGGACTGATGGATCTTGGCGCAACGCTGTGTACGCGCACGCGACCCGCCTGCGAGCGTTGTCCGATGCAATCACGCTGCATCGCCCATGCTGCCGGACGCGCGTCGGAGCTACCGGCCCGCAAACCCAAGAAGGCGATACCAGAAAAATCCACAGTGATGCTGGTTGTCGTACATGCGGGCGAGATACTGATGGAGCAGCGTCCACCCCAAGGCATTTGGGGAGGCTTGTTGTCGCTGCCCGAACTCAACCGATTGTCGTCAGGAGATGCCGATGTCGGTCTTCATGAGCAGCTGGCGCTGGCGCTGTCAGCGTTCGGTGATATCGACGACATCAAGATGCTCAACGGTTTTGTGCACGGCTTCACGCATTACCGTCTCTCGGTCATCCCGGTGCACATCACGTTGCGACAGCGCCACTTAATGGCGGCACCATCGGATTATCAGTGGCGTGCACTGGCGCAAATCAGCGAGGCCGCATTACCCTCACCAGTGCGCAAACTGCTGGTGACTCTCGGTGCCACGATGGTCAGTTGATTGATGCCTGCATTTACAGCACCCCGTTTTGCTGCAGGTAGGCTTCCACTCGCAGGATGCGCTCGCCATCGTCGGTAATTTCGAGCAGTGACTGCTTTTCATCGTGCTCAATTGGCAGCATTTCACACCAGCGGTTCGCGACCCATCCGGCATGGTCAAGCTGGTGGGGTTCAGGAAAAGGATGGACAAAGTGACTGCCCGCGTCTGCAGTGGCGCGTTCCAGCAGTTCGTCCATTACAACGCGCAGTACATGGCTGCAGACGGTCAAAGCGTTTTCGCTGTTCGCGGCGAGGTTTGTTTCATCAGAGTGAATCGCCTCAGTGCGCGCTTCGAGCAGCTGATTGTTTTGTACCCGGGTTTCGAGAATGCGAAAGCGCGCGCCACCCCGCGTTTGCAGCAACAGCACACCCAACTCGGGCATGTCCCACTCGACGATGTGCGCATGTGTACCGACTGTGTACGGCTCAGCGGCCTTGCCGACTTCGGTGCCACTGCGAATCGCCACCACACCAAAGGGCGACTCGGTTTTCATGCACGCGCGCACCATGTCCACGTAGCGAGTCTCAAATACACGCAAGGGCAGTACACCGCCCGGAAAAAGCACGGTTTTCAGAGGAAAAAGCGGTAGCCACGCGGTATCACTCATCTTGGACTCACTGTGTGCTTTTACTGACCCAGTTCGCGGTGGCGTACCAGTACGCGTGCTCGATCACGGAAATGTGCGGCCAGTTGTTCCACCATGAACACCGAACGATGCTGACCACCCGTGCAGCCGATTGCCACAGTGAGATAACTGCGATTATCGCGCTCGAAGGCGGGCAGCCATTTTTCGACGAAAGATTGAATATCCGTCATCAGGTGCATCGCATCTGGCTGCGCTTGCAGGAAATCGATCACTGGCTGATCGCGCCCTGTCAGTGGACGTAGCTGCTTGTCATAAAACGGATTCGGTACCACGCGCACATCAAAGACCAGATCCGCATCAAGTGGCACGCCGAATTTGAAGGCAAAGGATTCAAACAGTAATGACAACGATTTGCCTTGATCCGTCTGGAGCAAATCACGTATCCACTGCCGCAGCTGATTTGCCGACAAACCAGAGGTGTCGATCTGATGACCGATGCCCTCGATACTGGATAGCATTTCACGTTCCTGTCGAATGCATTCCATCAGCGTCGGCATATCGGCTGGCTGGCCATTTGGCGCAATGCGGTGCGATAGCGGGTGACTGCGGCGTGTTTCGGAGAAGCGATTGATCAGCGACTCGGTTTTGGCGGTCAGGAAAATCACATCCACATGATGTCCCTGCTCTTTAAGCCAGAGTACGTCAGCGGGGAGGTCAGTCAGAGATGAGGCACTGCGCGCATCTACCGCAACGGCGAGATTTTGCGCACCTTCTGTGATGCGCGTAGCCACCAGCGCCCTTAGCAAGGAAGGCGGCAAGTTATCGACACAAAAATAGCCCGTATCTTCGAGAGCGTTAAGGCCAACGGACTTACCCGAGCCCGAGATGCCAGTGAGGAGAACGATGCGCATGACCACATGATAGCGGCTTCGGCGCCGCAAGGCTTGTAACAGGTTTGCCGGCCGTCAGGTGAGGCAGGCGCTCATTCGGATGGTTGGTCGCTGCCCATCGCTTGCTGCTGTCGATCCATGAACTCGGCGAGCGTGTCGATACCGCGCATCTGCAAAATGGTATTGCGCACAGCAGCTTCGAGCAGCACCGCGATATTTCGACCTGCCTCGACCGGTATTACGACTTTGCGTATCGGCAGACCAAGGACTTCCTGCGTTTGCTGATCCAGCGGCAGACGCTCATAGCTTTCTTCCAGTGTCCTGCGGCGTACCAGATGCACGATGAGTTTCAGTCGCATCTTGCGGCGTACGGCCGTCTCGCCAAAAATGGTTCGGATATCCAGCAGACCAAGGCCGCGTACCTCGAGCAGATTTTGCAGTAGCGCCGGACAACGACCCTCGATCATATTGGGCGCGATGCGCGAAAACTCCACGGCATCGTCTGCGATGAGTCCGTGGTTGCGTGAAATCAGTTCCAGTCCCAGCTCACTTTTGCCCAGTCCAGACTCACCCGTAATCAACACACCCACACCGAGCACATCCATGAACACGCCATGCATGGTCACGCGTATGGCCAGTTTTTTCGAGAGATAAACGCGCAGGTAGTCAATGACTTGCGCTGCCGGCAGTGAGGTCGTGAGAAGGGGAATATTTTTTTCGTTGCAGACACTGACGATCTGCGGATGCGCCGCCAGTGATTGGGCGATGATGAAGGCGGGTGGTTCTCCGGCTACGAGCTCGCGCGTTTGCGCTGTGCGGCTGTTATCGGAGATGCGTAGCAGATAATCGACTTCTTGTTGTCCGAACACCTGAATACGGCCCGGGTGGATCAGATTCAAGTGACCGACCTGATCGGCTGCTGAGGTGGCATCACCAAAAATCAGACGGTCTCTGCCATTTTGTCCCGCCAGCCAACTTAGTTTCAGCGCTCTGAGGTTGTCCTCATAAAGTTGCTGAATTGACAGGGGCGAATTGAGCGGCATTATCGGGCGTGCTGGCCTCAGGCGAGGTTGCGCTCGGCAGGTTGCCAGCTTACCAGGCGAGTGTGGAGAGATTTGGCATCCGCATCCTCGTTCATCGCAGTTCTGAAATTTTTGTCGGAAAACATTTCGGCAATTTCCGAGAGGATCTCAAGATGCTGCTGGGTCACGTTGTCCGGTATCAGCAGAAAGATCAGCAGCTTGACCGGCTCCCCATCCGGCGATTCGAAAGGGATGGGTTCGGAGAGTCGGACAAACGCGGCCAGTGGCGCCTTGAGGCCGCGGATACGCCCGTGCGGCACAGCCACGCCCTGACCGAGGCCAGTCGAACCCAGTCGCTCGCGTGCAAAGAGGTTGTCGGAAACGGTGGAGCGGGCAATCCCGCAGTTGTTCTCGAAAATCAGGCCGGCCTGTTCAAATGCCCGCTTTTTGCTGGAGCACTCCAGGTCGAGGACCACATTGGTTTCCGGGAGAATCTGGCTGAAATGAGTCATGACACGTCGCACTAAAAACAATCGCCCCGAATTATAGGTGACTTCCCGGGGCATCTGGGGTCGGTTTGCCAGCCTTGCCTCCCCTTGGAGGCGGCGGATCGCGAAGGCCATTTCATTAACTCGGAGGCTTTCGGGACATCGGTGCTGAGCATTGCCCGGGCGCCAAATCTATACCTCACGGCCCGGCTTGGCAATCGCTTTTCTAAAAACCGTTGCTTTGCGTGGCGAGGTTGCCGTGAAGCCGTTTTTGACACCTGCCCAATCGCTTGGCCGGTGCATCATTGCCGTGCATTTCGTGCATTTAGTGGCATTTTTGATAGCGAAAAATTACTCCGCCATGGATTGATATCAATGCCGCCTCGACGGGTGTAGCGCGCCAGAACCATCAGCTGGCTAGGCTTGCATGCCCTTGACACGTCCATGAAAATTCGCTCGACACAGTGCTCGTGAAATTCCTGATGCTGTCGAAATCCGATCAGGTAAGTCAGCAAAGCCGCCTGGTCTATCGCGTGGCCCGCGTAGCGGATCTGCAGGCTCGCCCAGTCCGGCTGATTCGTGACGGGACAATTCGACTTCAGTAAATGCGATACCAGCGTTTCCTGTACCGGAGGGGCATCGGTATTCGCCTTGAGCAGTGCGGGATTCGGTTGATACTCGTTGACCTCGATGTCCAGACGATCAAGCAGCAAACCCTCAAGCTCGCCCATGAGCGTCTGGCCGAATGATTCGCTGGTGCCGAGCACGATCTGCACCGGCGCACCGAAGGCAGCTGACAGATCGGCTTGCAACAAAGACTGTACTGCCTCCGCTCCGGCTACGCGTAATTGGTTGAGCGAGTTCATGTACAGCTTCATTGACTTCGACTCGACGATGTTGGGTGAATCGGCCGGGACATGCACTGTTGCTATTCCCACCTGCGGCTTGCCGCGCAGATTGAGCCAGGACATTTCATAGGCATTCCAGATGTCCATGCCAAAAAAAGGCAGTGTGCCCGTAATACCCAGCGTCGCGCGCTGCTGGGCACGCGGCATCGCAAACAGTAACCCGGGATCATAGTCGGCGGGGTAGAACGATGTCTGGCCCAGTGGTGGTTGTGCAGGTGGTTGGCTATTGCTCATCGGTGTCTCGTTGTTTGAAATGACGAATGCCGGTCAATGGTATGCGCCATTGCTCTGATCTTCCGCTTACAAGAACAAGCGATAGGCGGGGTTATCGCTTTCGTCCCACGAGCGATAACCTAGCGTTGCGAGGCACTCGCGAAAACGTTTCATCTCGGCTCTGGGTACTTGCAGACCCACCAGCACGCGCCCTACATCGCCACCTTGATTGCGGTAATGGAAAAGGCTGATATTCCAGTTTGGCGCCAGGCTGTCCAGAAAGCGCATCAGTGCGCCCGGACGCTCGGGAAATTCGAAGCGGTACATCAATTCATCATGCGCCAGCGCGCTCTTGCCACCGACCAGATGACGGATGTGCTGCTTGGCCAGTTCATCCTGCGTCAGATCAATCGTCTTGAAGCCTTGTTTGCGGAATTGTTTTGAAATGCGATCCGGCTCATCGCGGTTTGCAACCTGTAGACCAACAAACACATGCGCTTCCCGCTCATCGCTGATACGGTAATTGAATTCCGTCACCGCGCGCGGGCCGATCAGCTGACAAAAGCGACGGAAGCTGCCGCGTTCTTCCGGAATTGTGACGGCAAATACCGCTTCCTGCGCTTCGCCCACCTGAGCGCGCTCCGCAACAAAACCCAGTCGATCGAAATTCATGTTGGCGCCACAGGCGATCGCCACCAGCGTTTCATTACGCAGCGATTTTTTGGTTTGCGCAAAACGATCAACATAAGCCTTGGCACCTGCAATTGCCAGAGCGCCCGCTGGCTCGAGAATGCTGCGTGTGTCAGTAAACACATCCTTGATCGCAGCGCATACCGCATCGGTATCGACAAGCATCATCTCGTCGACATGCTCGCGTGCGAGACGAAAGGTTTCCTCGCCCACTTGCTTGACTGCAGTGCCATCGGAAAACAAACCCACATCCTGCAGCAGCACTCGACGACCCGCGGCCAGCGAGCGCGTCATCGCATCCGAATCTGTCGTCTGCACGCCGATCACTTTTACTTCCGGGCGCACTGCCTTGATGTATGCGGCTACGCCGCTGATCAATCCACCACCACCCACCGCGACAAACACCGCATGAATCGGACCCGGATGCTGACGCAAAATCTCCATACCGATGGTGCCTTGACCGGCGATCACGTCCGGATCATCGAAGGGGTGAACGAAACACAGCTTGTGTTTTTTTTCCAGAGTTAGTGCGTGCAGGTAGGCATCCGAATAGGAATCACCATGCAACACCACTTCGGCACCCCGCCCGCGCACGGCATCGATTTTTACTGCGGGCGTCGTAGTCGGCATCACGATCACAGCGCGGCAGCCCAGCGTACTCGCAGACAGTGCCACCCCCTGGGCATGGTTACCCGCCGATGCACAAATCACGCCGCGCTTGAGTTGCGTCGGTGGCAAATGCGCCATCTTGTTGTAAGCGCCACGCAATTTGAAGCTGAACACACTTTGCATGTCTTCGCGCTTGAGATAAATCCGATGACCTGTCCGTTGCGACAGGTTGGGCGCCAGCTCCAGCGGTGTTTCTATCGCAAGATCATAGACGCGCGATGTCAGGATTTTTTTGAGGTAATCAATTCGCATGGTGAGCTCATTATAATGGACCCCCCTTCTACCAGAGCACAGGATGAACGCAGTCATCGATCCCTTGCTGGCAGCGCTTGCGCTTCCCTCGCTCAGTTTGCCAGCGCTATTCCTCATTAGTCTGCTTTCAGCAACCCTCTTGCCCATGGGTTCCGAGCCTGCGTTGTTTGCTGTTGTAAAAGTGAACCCTGCTTTGTTCTGGCCTGCGCTCATGGTGGCCACCCTGGGCAACAGCATCGGTGGTGCCATTAGCTACGGCATGGGTGTTGGTGCAAAAAATGTGTTGGCAAAGGAGCGCGAATCGCGCTGGTTTGGCTGGCTCCAGCGTTTTGGCCCCAAGACACTGCTGCTGGCCTGGTTACCCGTGGTCGGTGATCCTTTGTGCACGCTGGCAGGCTGGCTGAAAATGCCATTCTGGCCGAGCCTGATCTACATGGCGATTGGTAAATTTCTGCGTTATTTAACGGCGACGGTCCTTCTCATGCTGGTGCCTGATGGTATTTGGCATCGCATACTGTCGTGGCCCTAAGAGGATCAAAAAAAGCCGCTCGCGTTGTCATGCGCCCTGCAAACCCAAATCAGGCTGAAAAGCCACAGTCATTCAAGGGCTTACAGCGGTCATTGTGCGTCGCGGTAGGCTAAAATGCGTTTTTAGCACCAGCTCTGCTGTTTCCTCAGATGAACGCCCCCGCGAACATGCATGTTGTGCGCACCGATGCCCCGGAAAACGCCGCACCGGCGCGCTTGCGCGAAATACCCTACAACTACACCTCGTTTTCCGACCGCGAAATCGTCATTCGACTACTGGGAGAGAACGCATGGGAATTGCTCGACCAATTGCGCAGCGCGCGTCAGACGGGCCGCTCGGCACGCATGCTCTACGAGGTACTGGGCGATATCTGGGTCGTGCGTCGCAATCCCTACTTACAGGATGATTTGCTCGACAATCCCAAGCGTCGCGATGCCTTGGTCGAGGCGCTTTACCATCGCCTGGCCGAAATCGATCGTCGCCGTACCGCAGACACTGAAGAGTTCAACAGCGCCGCCGCGCAAACGCGCAGTGCTCATGTCGCCACACTGCTGCGGCTGGCCAGAGAAGCCATCCGTGATTTTGCCGCCGAGTTTCGACAGGTGCAGGAATTGCGCCGGCGTGCATTACGGGTGCTGGGTCGTTACACCAACAAAGACAATATCCGCTTCGATGGGCTCTCGCGCGTCTCTCACGTGACTGATGCGACTGACTGGCGCATCGAGTATCCCTTCGTCGTGCTCACGCCTGACAGCGAAGAAGAAATCGCCGGCCTCGTCAAAGCCTGTATCGAGCTGGAGCTGACCATCATTCCGCGCGGCGGCGGTACTGGCTACACCGGCGGCGCCATACCGCTGACGCCCATGTCAGCGGTCATCAACACCGAAAAACTGGAGACTCTGGGCGACGTCATCATCGAGCAACTGCCGGGTGCGGCGCGCGAGTGTGCAACGATTTTTTCCGGTGCGGGGGTCGTCACCCGTCGCGTTGCCGACGCTGCCGAAAAAGCCGGCTATGTCTTTGCCGTTGACCCCACCTCTGCCGACGCCTCCTGCATCGGCGGCAACATCGCCATGAATGCCGGCGGCAAGAAAGCCGTGCTGTGGGGCACGGCGCTCGACAATCTCGCCAGCTGGCGCATGGTGGATCCCAATGGTGACTGGCTCGAAGTCACCCGTCTCGATCACAATCTCGGCAAAATTCACGACGTCGCGCTCGCGCGGTTTCGACTCGAGTGGACGCATCCCGCCGAGCGTGGCCGTACACAGAAGCACAACACACCCTTCAAGACCGAGATACTGGAGATCAATGGTCGCAAGTTTCGCAAAGAGGGTCTGGGCAAGGACGTCACCGACAAATTTCTCGCCGGATTACCTGGCGTACAAAAAGAAGGCTGCGATGGCCTCATCACCTCGGCGCGCTGGATATTGCACAAGATGCCTAAAGCCACGCGCACCGTCTGTCTCGAATTTTTCGGGCAGGCCCGTGATGCGATTCCCTCGATTGTCGAGATCAAGGCCTATCTTGATGCCGAAACCAAAAAAGGTGGCGCCATACTCGCGGGTCTTGAACACCTGGACGAACGCTATCTGCGCGCCGTGGGCTATGCGACCAAATCCAAGCGCGGCGTATTGCCCAAAATGGCGCTGTTTGGCGACATCGTCGGTGATGACGAAGAAGCTGTTGCCCGAGCCACTTCCGAAGTCGTGCGAATCGCCAACACTCGCGTGGGCGAAGGCTTTATCGCCGTCAGTCCCGAGGCGCGTAAAAAATTCTGGCTTGATCGTGCGCGCACAGCCGCCATTGCCCGCCACACCAATGCATTCAAGATCAATGAAGATGTCGTGATACCGCTTGATCGCATGGGCGAGTACACCGATGGTATCGAGCGCATCAATATCCGTCTCTCGATAACCAACAAGCTTCGACTGGTCGCTGAACTTTCATCCTATTTTGCGCGCGGTCATCTCAAGCTCGGCAAAAGTGACGATGACGAAGGATTCGAAATACCGCCCGCCGAATTGCTTGAAGATCGTGTTGCACAGGCCTTGAGCTTGCTGGAATCCGTACATGCCCGCTGGTCGTGGTTGTTGCAGCACCTTGATACCCACATACACAGCGCACGCAAAGAGCTCGCTGAACTTGGGCTCGCACAGCGACTCGCCGAGATCGACGCAGCGGCTGCGCAGTCGGGCGTGCGGCCTGAATTGCGTGTATTCGATGTGCTGCAGGATCGCAGTATTCGTGTCTCATGGAAAACCGACGTCCGCGCGCAGCTACGCCAGATTTTCAGTGGCGCAGCCTTCAAGCCGGTGCTCGAAGAGTGCAGTGCAATCCACCAGCGCGTCTTGCGTAGCCGAGTCTTCGTGGCATTGCACATGCATGCGGGTGATGGCAATGTGCATACCAATATACCGGTCAACTCCGACGACTACGACATGCTGCAAACCGCACATGCTGCGGTGATCGAGATCATGGCACTGGCCAGATCGCTCAACGGCGTCATCTCCGGCGAGCATGGTATCGGCATCACCAAGCTCGAATTTTTGACGGAAGCCGAGATCAGCGAATTCCGCGATTACAAGCACCGCATTGATCCCGAAGGACGATTCAACAAAGGCAAGCTGCTGAACTCCCCCGAGCTTCACGCCGATCTGCGTAACGCCTACACGCCCTCGTTCGGCCTAATGGGTCACGAGTCGCTGATCATGCAGCAAAGCGATATCGGCGCTATTGCCAACAGCGTCAAGGATTGTCTGCGCTGTGGCAAATGCAAGCCCGTGTGTGCAACGCACGTGCCGCGTGCGAATTTACTGTACTCCCCGCGCAACAAGATTCTCGCCACCTCACTGCTGGTCGAAGCTTTTCTGTACGAAGAACAAACGCGGCGTGGGATCTCGATACGACATTGGGAAGAATTTGAAGATGTTGCTGACCACTGCACTGTTTGCCACAAATGCCTGACCCCATGCCCAGTGGATATCGACTTCGGCGATGTCTCCATGAACATGCGCAATCTGCTTCGCAAGATGGATAAGAAATCCTTCAATCCCGGCACGTCGGCATCCATGTTTTTTCTCAACGCGACAGACCCGGCCACCATCAACGCCACGCGGCAGGTCATGATCGGCTGGGGTTACAAAGCCCAGCGTTTCGCCCATGACCTGCTGAAAAAATTCGCGAAGAAGCAAACCAAGGCGCCGCCCTCAACCCATGGCAGGCCACCGGTGCGCGAGCAGGTGATTCATTTCGTGAACAAGAAAATGCCCAGCAATCTGCCCAAGAAAGCTGCGCGCGCCTTGCTCGATATCGAAGATGACAAATTCGTCCCCATCATTCGCGATCCGAAAACCACCAGTGCCGATACCGAGGCCGTGTTCTATTTCCCAGGCTGTGGTTCCGAGCGCTTGTTTTCGCAAGTCGGCCTCGCCACCCAGGCGATGCTCTGGCATGTGGGTGTGCAAACCGTTTTGCCGCCGGGTTATCTGTGCTGCGGCTATCCGCAGCGCGGCTCAGGTGATTTTGACAAGGCCGAAAAAATCATCACCGACAATCGCGTGCTGTTTCACCGCGTTGCCAACACACTGAACTATCTCGATATCAAGACCGTGGTCGTCTCGTGCGGTACTTGCTACGATCAGTTGCAGGGCTATGAATTCGACAAAATTTTTCCGGGCTGTCGCATCATCGATATCCATGAATACCTGCTCGAAAAAGGCGTAAAAATCGAAGGCATCGCGGGAACGCGTTACATGTATCACGATCCCTGTCACAGCCCGATGAAGCAGCAGGATCCGCTCAAAACAGTCAACAGCCTCATGACGACGGAGGGTGCGCAGAAGATTGAAAAGAATGATCGCTGCTGCGGTGAATCTGGCACGCTCGCTGTCACTCGTCCTGACGTGTCCACGCAGATTCGTTTTCGCAAGGAAGCGGAAATGCGCAAAGGGGCTGACAAGCTGCGCGCCGATGGTTTTAAAGGCGATATCAAAATTCTGACGTCCTGCCCGTCCTGCCTGCAGGGCCTGTCACGTTTCAATGATGATGCAGGCACCGATTCGGATTATATCGTCGTGGAAATGGCAAGGCATCTGCTGGGACTGAATTGGATGCCCGACTACGTCGATCGCGCCAACAACGGCGGCATTGAACGCGTGCTGGTGTAGCCATGAGCATGTCGGTACCGAACTGCGAACTGTGTGAATCCCCGGGCGGCGAAGTGCTGCACCAGGGGATGCAGTTCCGCGTTGTGCTGGTGGATGACGATCACTACCCCGGATTTTGCCGCGTGATTTGGCGCGATCATGTCAGGGAAGTCACCGACCTTCATGAGCTCGATCGCATGCTGCTGATGGATGTGCTCTGGCAGGTCGAGCACGTCATACGCGACGTGATGCAGCCTGACAAAATCAATCTCGCCAGTCTCGGTAATATGGTGCCGCATCTGCACTGGCATGTGATACCACGTTACACCGACGATGCCCACTTTCCGGCGCCTGTGTGGGCCCAAGCAAAGCGTCAGCCCTCACCGGGCTCGTTACAAGTCCGGCGCAAGCGTTTGCCGGCGCTACGCGTGAAAATGCGGCAACGACTGTCTACCTATCTGTAAATTCTGCACATAAACCAGAACATGCGCTGATGGCTGTCATCGTCCACCCAGCGACGCAGACTTTGTTGCTG
>Ga0315909_10000349_pt1 | contig 61853 bp, 77 predicted proteins | sample LakEriMetagenome_11_FD_203527 | JGI IMG/M metagenome (GOLD analysis project Ga0315909, IMG submission 203527) | Freshwater fungal communities from buoy surface, Lake Erie, Ohio, United States - Buoy 2 MA125 | ecosystem: Environmental > Aquatic > Freshwater > Lake | place: USA: Lake Erie, Ohio...
AGGGCTTTCTCCTGATGTCGTTGTTTCTGTTGTTGGCGTTCAAGGCGGCACCCAGCTTGGCACCGTTGTTGTCGCTGCCTCGGCTATTATTTTTGTTACGGGCGTTCAAGGCGATACTCAGCTTGGCACCGTCGTTGTCGCCGCAGATGCAGATGTTCCTGTCACCGGGGTAGAAGCTACGGGGCAGGTTGGTTCGGTTGCAGTTTCGGGTACTGCTGTTGTTCCTGTCACCGGCGTAGAAGCTGCAGGGCAGACCGGAACTGTAACCGTAACCGGCAACGCTCTATTCTCAGTCACAGGTGTTCAGGCTAATGGGTTCGTTGGGGACGTTGTTGTCGCAGCAGATGCAGATGTTCCGGTTACAGGCGTTCAATGCGATACCCAACTTGGCACCGTATCTGTATCTCTAAGCATAGTTGTTTCCGTTACCGGGGTTCAAGCCACAGGTCAGACTGGCACCGTAACTGTAACCGGCACGGCCTTTGTTTTCCCTGTGGGTGTTCAGGCCACAGGATTTGTGGGGAATGTACTGATCTGGTCAGTAATCGACGATAATCAAACCCCTAACTGGGTGCCTGTAAACGACAGTCAAACGGGCACTTGGTCTCCTGTAGCGACATTGGCGGCTTGATATGAGATGCGCAGTTATTGATACCGACGGCCTTGTGGTGAATATCATCATGGCAGAGCCTACCGATCTGGCTCCTGCAGGGTGTTCTCTTGTGGGTATCGAGGACGCCGTATTCTGCGATATTGCTTGGTCTTGGGACGGGTCATCTTTTATAAACCCTAACCCCCCAGTCATTCAGCCAGAAACTCCAGATGGCTGATAAAACCATACTGATTACCACAGGCACCACATTTACGGTGCCTGCGGATTGGACAAACACTAACACCATTAGGGTTATTGCCGGTGGCGGTGGTGGTGGTTCCAGTGACGCTACTGCTGAAGATGGCGCAGGTGCCGGTGGTGGTGGTGCGTTCTCAATCCTTACCAACTTTACGCTTACCCCCAACGCGACGGTCAACATCAGCATTGGTGCTGGCGGCACTGGTCGTGCGGCTGGTGCTGCGGCTGGCCCTACAGCCGGTGGTGATACTTGGCTCAATAAGACCACAAATGCCGCACCAACTTCGACGACTGACGGTGCCTTAGCCAAGGGTGCTAGTGCCAATGCTACTGTTACGGCGGGCGGTGTTGGCGGTCTGGCATCTGCTGGTGTGGGTGACACCAAGTTTAACGGCGGCACTGGTGGCGCTGGTTCTGCGACTGACCAGACCGCAGGTGGCGGTGGTGGCTCTGCGGGTGACGATACAGCCAACGGCGGCACTGGTGGTGCAGGCGGCACTGTAGCTGGCCGGGGTGGTGGCGGTGGTGGTGGCACTGGCGGTAATGGTGGAACCACGACAAGCGCATTGGGCGGTGTTGGCGGTCTTTCATACACTGGCGGCGCTGGTGGCACAGCAGGTAACGCATCTAATGGCGGCGACGGTTCCAATGGCGCGGGCGGTGGTGGCGGTGCTGGTCGGGCAGCTAATAACCAGAACGGCTTTAACGGCGGCACCGGCGGTGCTGGTACGGAATATACGATTACAGCAGGTGGAACTGCGGGTTCAGGCGGCGGTGGTGGTGGCGGTGGTGGCAACAGCAATACAACCAATACTGGTGGTGGTACGGGCGGCGCGGGTGCTTCCTACGGTGGTGGCGGTGGTGGTGCGGGTGCGGGTGACGATAACGTCGGTGCAGGCGGTAATGGTGCCCAAGGCGCGATCATCATCACTTATACGTCCTCCACCGTAGACGTCACTGTTTCGGTTACTGGGGTTTCGGCAACCGGCGAGGTTGGGAATGTAACGGTTGTAGCCTCTGCGGTTGTCCCCGTTACCGGAGTAGAAGCCACTGGTCAAATCGGAGACCCCACTGAGATAGGCAATGCCGCAGTTCCGGTTACAGGCGTAGAGGCAACTGGGCAGATAGGTGATGCCACAGCTACTGGTGCTGCAGTTGTGCCCACCACGGGGGTTTTTGCTACCGGCGAGGTTGGAGATGTAACGGTTGTAGCCTCGGCAGCAGCCCTCGTCACAGGCGTAGAGGCCACCGGTGCTATCGGCACTGTAACAGTGGTTTTTGGGACAATTTATGTTCCCGTTACAGGCGTAGAAGCCACCGGGGAAGTTGGGAATGCCACGGTTACAGGCACGGCTGTCGTGCCTACCACGGGGGTTTTTGCGACCGGTGAGGTTGGTGTCGTCGTTCTAACGGGGACTGCTGTTGTCACGGCATCCGGAGTGCAGGCCAGTGGGTTTATTGGGGATGTTGCGGTTGTCATCGTTCAAAACGAGACAGTTGCCGTTACAGGCGTAGAGGCTACCGGGGAAGTCGGAACAGTTCAGATTGCGGCCGGGGCGGTGGTGTCACCGTCTGGAGTAGCCGCTACGTCGGCCTTGGGTGTCGTAACTGTATCTGTTGTTGCGAATATCAATGTTGCGGTGCAAGGTGTTTCAGCGACCGGTGAGGTTGGGTCGGTTACCGTTGCTGGGAACGGGCTGGTTTCGACTACTGGGGTGGAAGCCACCGGAGACATCGGGACGGTACAAGTTTCTGTAAATCAGACGGTGCCGGTTACCGGGATTTCGGCCTCTGGATCAACGGGTTCTGTAGCAGTTACAGGCACTTCCGTTGTAGAATTGTCTGGCGTAGCCACGATCGGTGCAGTCGGCGATGTAACGATCGCATTCATATATCAAGTAACCGGAGTCTCAGCCAGCGCCGCAATAGGTGATGTAACAGTTACGACGACACAAGGAGCAATTGTCGTCCCGACGGGAGTGCAAGCTGTGGGCGGAACTTCATATGTCACAATCTGGGTGGATATCGATGACGACCAAGCCAGCAACTGGAGTCCAATCTCAACGCCCCAAACCCCAAACTGGCAGGGCATAGTTGTCTAAACTAGGAGTTTCCGATGGCAAGCACATATAGCACCAACCTAAAAATCGAGCTAATCGCTACCGGTGAGCAGGCGGGTACTTGGGGTACTACGACCAACGGCAACCTTGGCACTGCGGTTGAGCAGGCGATTGTGGGCTACGGTAACCCGAACTTCACCACAGACGCTGACCTGACGATCACACTGACGGACTCCAACGCCTCCCAGATCGCACGGGCTTTTGCCCTGAATGTTACGTCCGGGGTATCCCTTACTACGACCCGGAACTTGATTGTCCCGACGATCCAGAAGCCCTACCTGATCTACAACGCCACAACCGGTAGCCAGAGCATCATCGTCAAGACCTCTGCGGGTACGGGGGTTACGGTGCCAAACGGTGCGCGAACGCTGGTGTATGTGGACGGCACGAACGTCGTCTCTTCAGTTTCCAACCTGCCGACCCTGACCCTCAACACCGCTCTGGCCGCAACTTCTGGCGGTACTGGGCAGTCCAGCTACGCGATTGGTGACCTCCTTTATGCGTCCACCTCAACGGCCCTGTCCAAGCTGGCGGATGTGGCGACAGGTAACGCGCTAATCTCCGGGGGCATTGGTGTCGCACCCGCTTGGGGCAAAATCGGCCTGACAACCCACGTTTCGGGCACCCTGCCGGTGGCCAACGGCGGCACTGGCGACACGACCTACACCAACGGCCAACTGCTGATTGGCAATACCACCGGCAATACTCTGACCAAAGCCACCCTGACCGCCGGTACGGGCATTACCATCACCAACGGCACCGGCTCGATCACCATCGCTGGCAACACCGGCACAGTTGCTTCTGTCAGCGGCACCGGCACGGTCAACGGCATTACCCTCTCCGGCACGGTTACGTCATCCGGTAGTCTGACACTGGGCGGAGCCCTTTCGGGTGTAAGCCTCACGACGCAGGTCACCGGCACCCTGCCGGTAGCCAACGGTGGGACAGGGGTTACGTCCTCTACAGGTACGGGCTCTGTTGTTTTGTCTACCAGCCCAACGCTGACGACGCCAAATCTTGGGACTCCTTCTGCGGTCACCTTGACCAACGCCACCGGTCTGCCGCTTACTACTGGAGTTACTGGTACTTTACCGGTTGCCAATGGCGGCACGGGCTCTACTGCGACGGCTTACTGCAGCCTGACTACGAATGTCACCGGGACGCTGCCTGTGGCCAACGGTGGGACAGGGGTTACGTCCTCTACGGGCTCTGGCTCTGTAGTTTTGTCCACCTCCCCTGCGTTGACCACCCCCAACCTTGGGACTCCGTCTGCTGCGACCCTGACCAATGCGACGGGCTTGCCGCTTACTACGGGGGTTACCGGCACCCTCCCAGTAGCTAATGGCGGTACCGGCGCTGCGACATTGACAGCAAATAATGTCTTGTTGGGTAATGGTACTTCTTCCCCGCAAACTGTTGCCCCTAGCACCAGCGGTAACGTGCTGACATCAAATGGGACGACTTGGGCATCATCCGCTCCGGGCCAACTTCAATATGCCCTTTATACTTCTGGCACAGCAACTTGGACGGCTCCTACCGGAGTTACCCGCATAAAAGTTATCTGCATCGGCGGTGGTGGTGGTGGCGGTATAGGCGCAACATCCGGCCCGTGTTGTTGCTCGTTTTCTAACGGCGGAAACGGGGGCTACGGCGGAATTGCTGTCGGAATTTACACGGTAGTTCCCGGCACTGGCTACGTAGTTACTGTAGGCGCTGGAGGGGCAGGTTCAACTACAACTAATGGTAGCCCCGGCGCAACTAGTTCTTTAGGTTCGTTGCTGTCCGCGACTGGTGGCGGTGGTGGAGTTGCCCTAGGCGCTGATGGTGCAAATGGTGCTGGCGCAAGCGGTGTTACCGGCAACGGTTCTGTTATTGGTGGCGCGGGAGGTAGTTTTACTGGGGCGCTTAGTCGCGCTAGCGGCGCATCTCTTACGGCTGCTACAGCATGGACTGCGGTTTTAAATCGCGTTCCCGGCGCAAGGGGCGAAGGTCAGTCTTCATCGCCCGATCAGGCTTCGGGCGGCACCGGCGGCGCTGTTTACATTGAATATATTGGATAACCCATGAAAGCACTCATTTCGACTGTAGAACCCCGTGAAACTGGCTACCGTGTTGCAGAGGTAGAAGAAGATGGAAACATTTTTCCCGTTTCTCCTGAATTGTTTTGGACTGATTGCCCGGATGATTTAAAGGCCGATGAAAAGTGGTATGACCCCGCAGACCAGCAGTTCAAGGATTTCCCGGTGCCTGAACCAGAACCGGTGGTGCAACCTATAACCACAGGCACACAGCCGCTGTGACTATCCGCGTCCCTCCAGCACACAGCTTTACCTACGATGGCGCGATAGTGAACGTGTTTCATGCCAACAAGGGTGAGGGCTTGCCAAAGCACGAGCATGTGTATTCCCATGCCACGTTCTGTGCCGCTGGCTCCTGTGTCATTAGGAAGCAAGGGCGCGAAGTTGTTGTGGTGAAGCAAACCCAACCGATAAATCTCATCGAGAACGAGTGGCACGAGATTGAGGCGCTGGAAGACGGCACGGTGTTCATCAACGTATTTTCTGAAATCAAAATTACTAAGGTTTCTGGCAAATAAATGGCAACAAGAAAGCCAAAAGCAGCAGTTAAAGCTGTTCAGCAGGAAAGCCCTGTTGACAAGGTTATCGGCTTAATCAAATGGGTAGATAACCCGTTCAAACTTTTTACTGTTCTTGTCATTGCAACCTTTGCTTTCGTAGGTTTCTTTGCTTGGGAAAGTCGTGAGGTTCTCAAGTCTGCGATTACCGCTAATGACAAGCTTTCTTCCCTGAAGTCTGACTCTGAACTGCTTGCCATATCTAGCGATTTAATTAAGGAGGCTGGCGGCGAAGTAGTTGTCGTTCACCAAGCCAACCTGATGATAAACAAGCGCACGACTGTTATGGCTGCGGACAAGAACGGCAGGAATAAATCGGTCGAAGGAACTGTCACCAGCATCTTTAACGAAAGCCCCGGCAGGAACAAAGCAGTTGTAGCAATGCTGAACGGAGAGGTTCTGTGCGAGGATTTCAAGCCTTCATCAAAAGTAGGTGAATGGTTTGTAAAGAATGAAGTGACGTTTGTATGCCGAGGCTCTATACCGCCTGAAATTGGCAAACTGGTCGGGTATGTAAGCGTTGGTTTTAAGAGTAAGCCAAATGACACCAACTCAGTGAAAGTTATAATCAATCAGTCCGCAGCAAAAATGGTGAGGTTAAAATGATTCCGATTCCCGCACTGTTGACGGTCGGTGCCAAGCTGATCGACAAGTTCTTCCCTGACGCACAGGCTGCGGAACAGGCCAAGCTGAAGCTGCTGGAAATGCAGCAGAATGGTGAATTGGCTCAACTGAACGCCGATGTATCCGAGCAGGAGGAACTGACGAAGCGCCTTCAAGCCGATATGAGTAGCGATAGCTGGCTGTCCAAGAACATCCGGCCTATGACGCTGGTGTTTATCCTGATTACTTACACCGCATTTGGTCTAATGTCGGCATGGAATATTGAAGTCAACAACAACTACGTCGAACTTCTTGGACAGTGGGGTATGCTGATAATGTCCTTCTATTTTGGAGGCAGGACTCTTGAAAAAATTATCGGCATGAAGAAGGCCAAGGAATGACTCAACTGACCATTAACTTCTCCCTCGCCGAGCTGACCCGCTCCGAAGCTGCTGACCGGAACGGATGGGATAACACGCCCAACGAGCAGGAAGTTGAGAACCTAAAACGGCTGGCGGGTTTACTTCAACAGGTCAAGACGGCAGTTGGCGGTAAGCCGGTCATGATTAACAGCGGGTTCCGGTCTAAAAAGGTCAACGACTCTGTAGGCTCAAGAGACACCAGCCAGCACCGGCTAGGCTGCGCTGCGGACATTCGAGTGCCGGGTATGAAGCCTCGGGAGGTAGTGGAAGCCTGCATTACTGCCGGGGTGCCGTTTGATCAGATCATTCTTGAGTTTGACTCTTGGACGCATATCTCTGTGCCGAATACGCCGGACGCTAAACCTCGTAACTCCCGATTGATTATCGATAAGCAGGGCACACGCCCGTACGCGTGAGGTAACACATGCCACTATCCAAGCTGCAGTTTAAACCGGGTATCAACCGCGAGAACACCAATTACGCCGGTGAAGGAGGTTGGTATGACGGGGACAAGATTCGTTTCCGTTCTGGGTACCCTGAAAAGATTGGTGGCTGGCAGAACCTCGCTGCGTCTGTTGCGGGCGTTGCAAACACCTACAAGGGCGTGTGCCGTAACTTGTGGAACTGGATCACGCTCAACAGCAGTAACCTGCTTTCCCTCGGCACGGAGCAAAAGCTCTACATTGAGAACGGTGGTGCGTTTTATGATGTCACGCCGATCCGCTCCACAGTTACCATCAACAACAACCCGTTTGCAATAACTACCGGTAGTAAACTTGTCACCGTAACTGATACAGCTCACGGCGTAACCGTAGGCACATACGTTACATTCTCCGGCGCTACCGGTGCAGACTATACGGTCTTCAACGGTGAGTATGAGATCGTTACGATAGTTGATGCCAACAGCTATAACATCATCCTCGCTACTGCCGCTACCGCTACGGGGTCTGGTGGTGGAGCTTCGGTCTCTGCGGCGTATCAGGTCAACTCCGGTAACTCCATAGCGTCTCTCAGCACCGGTTGGGGTGTTGGCCCGTGGGGTCGTGACGGCTGGGGCGAAGAGTTCTCTGGCACCGCTGTGGTTCAGGAGACTAACGCTCTCCGTCTGTGGTCACTGGATAACTACGGCCAAGACCTCGTTGCCGCCATTCGTGAGGGTGCTATTTATTACTGGGTGGTGGATACCACTACGAGCCCACCCCGCGCCGTGACATTGGAGAGTCTTGCAAACACCGCTGGTTACGACGGCGACTTTGTGCCCAACCGGGTATTTGAAATCCATACTTCCGGGGTGCAGCGTTTTGCTATTTGCATCGGTGCCAATCCCTATGACCCGACAGACTCTGAGACCGAGTTTGAACCCATGCTGGTGCGGTGGTCAGACCAAGAGAACATTTATGAATGGGTGCCCGCCGCTACAAATCAGGCAGGTGAAATCCGGCTGTCCCACGGTTCTCGTCTTGTTACTGCTCGTCATGGCAGGCAGGAGTTTGTGGTCTGGTCGGACAGCGCCATCTACTCAATGCAATACCTTGGACCACCCTATGTTTGGGGTGTAAACCTGTTGATGGACGGCGTATCAATCGCTTCCCCCAATGCGGTGGTGGGCTCCAGTAATATCATGTTCTGGATGGGTATTGATAAGTTTTATATGTATGACGGTCGTGTGCAGACACTGCCTTGCTCGATAAGGCAATTTATTTTTAACGACCTTAACACCAGTCAGTTTTACCAAGTTGTCGCCGGGGGTAATGAGCAATATAGCGAAGTGTGGTGGCACTACCCATCCGCGAACAGCACGGTCAACGACCGGTATGTCATATACAACTACTTGGATAATATCTGGTATTACGGCAACCTGAACCGCACGGCATGGCTGGATTCTTCATTAAGAAGGAACCCGATGGGCGCGTTTAGCATAAAGACCAGCTATCTCTCCGCAGCAATCGACTCGTCCGTCACGACCATCAACCTTTTGGATGCTTCCAGCTACCCGGCCTCTGGGGTTATCCAAATTGACAGTGAGCAAATCTCTTACGGTAGCCGGACTTCCGTCGCATTAAACGGATGCGTTCGTGGGTTTAACTCGACAACAGCAGCGTCTCACACAGCATATACGGTAGTGCCTTTGGTTGTGCCCAATCAGGTCATGTATCACGAGGTCGGGAATGACGACAACTCTACCGCCACGTTGGTGCCGATCGAAGCGTATATCAGTTCTTCGGACTTTGACATTGGCGACGGGCACAACTACGGGTTTGTGTGGCGGATACTGCCTGACCTGACTTTTGATGGTTCAACAACCGCTGCTCCGGTCTACCCGGAAGTCACTATGGTGTGTAAACCCCGACAAAACTCTGGTACTGCCTACGGAGCCCCCAGTGCCCCGGGCGTGGTTAGCGCCCAAAGCTACAACACCCAGCGCGTTTACACGGTGCAGCAGTTCACCGGTCAGGTCTACACTCGGGTGCGGGGGCGTCAAATGGCGTTCGAGATTAGGTCTACCGGGCAGGGTGTGGCATGGCAGTTGGGTGCCCCTCGTATTGATATCCGTCCTGATGGCAGGAAATCGTAATGCCGATTCTCAAAGCATCCCGCGCCCCCAACCTCATCAATGCGCCGCAGCAGTATCAGGCGATGTATCACGACCAGCTCAACCGCGAGCTGCGGGTTTACTTCAATACAGTAGACAACGGTCTCTCCAACTTATTTGGGCCGCGAGGCGGTGACTACCTTTCGTTTTCGTATGGTTCTTTCTACGACGACAGTGATCAGACGGACGGAGACACGACCCGTGCGTACTTTGTCCGTTTAAACAGTACAGACCTGAGCCAAGGGGTTACGGTTGCGAACCGGTCAATTACGTTCACTGGGGACATTGCGGCGACTACGCTGACGGTAACGGTAGCTCCTGCGGATGGAGCAATCTATATCGGGATGCCAATTACCGGCACCGGGGTTACTGCAGGCACTACCATCACGGCATTCGGTACCGGCGGAGGTTTGACGGGCACCTACACGGTTAGCACTTCACAGACGGTCTCCAGTACCACCATCACTGGCACGTTGCCGACCAAGGTCACAGTTGAAACCGCAGGGATTTACAATATCCAGTTCAGTATTCAATTTATCAACGCAAACGCTAATGACCAATCAGCCAGTATATGGGCGCGACAAAACGGAGTAGATATTCCGGACTCCAACGGTGATCTTTCGATACCTGCAAAGCACGGCTCTACGGATGGCCGGTTAATTGCGGCTTGGAACTATTTTGTTACGGCGGCGGCAGGGGATTTTTTTGAGTTGATGTGGTGTACCGACAGCTCCAATGTCAGCATTCAGCAATTAGCTGCACAGTCCAATCCGACCCGTCCCACCACCCCATCCGTAATTCTGACTGTAGCCCGGGTGTCGGATGTTCCGGAGGTTGTTTATGCGTGATATTATGTTGAAAACTTTGGGGGTTTTATGAGAGACACCGCCGCTGGTTTGGCCGCCCTCGGGCGTGGCGAAGACAAGATGCTGGTTCACATGACCCCCGGAGAAGTGCGGGGTCTACAGGCTATTGCGCTCGCGCACGGCGGCTCCCTGACCATCAATCCACATACCGGACTTCCCGAAGCAGGGTTTCTGAAGAACATCCTTCCCGCGCTGGCCGCAGCTGCTGCGGTTGCTATTTTGGGACCTGCTGCTGGCGCAGCTACAGGTGCTCTCGGGCTAGGGGCGGCAGGCACCGGCGCTGTGGCAGGCGGGATCACGGGGGCGTTGACCAACAAAGAAAACCCGCTAATGGGTGCTTTGACAGGTGGCCTCGGTGGCTATGGCATTGGTGGTGGTTTAGGGGCGGGTATGCAGTCAGGGTTGTTCGGGGGTGGAGCAGAGGCTGCTGGTGCTGGGATAACCGGGGGAATGCCTGCGGTGCCCGGAAACGCGTTCTTACAGTCTGGAGCCTCGGCCACGGATACTGCGGCATCACAGCTTTTCGGGGGGAACCAACTAGCTAACCCGGCGGTGTTCCCCGGAGCGGCAGAAGCTGCGTCCTCGCAACTGCCACTGGCGTTTCCCGGAGAGCAATACCTACCCGGTGGGCCTTCCACCTATACCGCTGCGACTTCGTCAATCCCGACATTCACCCCCAATGCAGATCAGATGAGCATGGCACCGGAAGTCACGCCCTCAAAACCCTCCTTCATGCAAGCCCTCGGCCAGCAGTTCCCCTCCACGGGTTCAAAAGTTGCAGGTGCCGCTGGTGTTGCCGGACTAATGGGTGGGTTTGACCAACCTGAACTTAATTTCGCCGCGCCGGAACAAGGGCCGTCGAACTACCGGAAACAAGGCCCCAGTAAGCGTCCTTATGACCCGTCGGCTCCGGGTGGCTACTACTTTACCGATCGAGGTATCCTGCAGCCCAACTTCCTTGCGGCCAAAGGTGGTGAGGTGCCGTCTGTACCAGAGCTTGAAGATGGTGGTTTTGTTCTCACTAAGAGAGCGGTGGACGGTATTGGCGGGGGTAGTAACAACCGGGGTCAACGTGCAGCGGCTGCTGGTCTTGGATCGATCCCCATCAGGGGCCCGGGAACTGGCACCAGCGATTCTATTCCTACGACGATCGAGGGCAGGCGTCCGGCGCTGCTGTCCAACGGCGAAGCCTACGTCCCAAGGGATCAGGTCAAACGCCGGGGAGGGGCCAAGAAGTTCTACGCCCTGATGAAGCAAGCTGAGAAGTCAGCCCGTCGGGCATGATGGTCAGTTTGATCCCCCAAGAGCATGTCCATGAGTGTTGGCCGGATGTGCAGGAGTTTATGGACAAGGCAGCGGAGTATACGTTTGGTCGGTATCACGAAGACGATATTTATGACTTGGTGACTCAGAGACCGGACTATAACCTCTGGGTTGCCTTTGAAGAAGGCCCGGTCTACTATGGGGCAGTCGTCACCGGATTCACAGACTATCCCAACAAGCGGGTGCTGACGATGCACTTCTGTGGTGGGGACGAGCTCCACCTCTGGAAAGCCCCCATGCTGGCGCTGTTGCGCCGCTGGGCAAAGGATACGCAATGCAACGCCATCGAATTTACGGGGCGCAAAGGTTGGATCAAACTATTCGCCAATGATGGCAACCAAGTTCAATGGGTAACCTGTGAGTTACCGCTAGGAGATAGCAATGGGTAAAGGCGGCGGCTCGGCACCGGCACCATCCACTCAGACTGTTCAGCAGTCTAATATTCCGGAATACGCACGTCCTTATTTTGAGGACATTATGACGCGGGGGACTACCGCGTCCAACGTGCAGTATCAACCCTACACCGGCGAACGTGTCGCACCTTTTACCCCGATGCAGCAACAAGCATTTGAGGGTGTGCAAAACCTCGGGCCTTCGCCGCTAATCGGTGCAGGTGCAGGACTCACGGGATTGGCTGCAGGTCAAGCCGCACAGGCTAGTCAGTATCAACCGATGGCCCCCCAACAGACATACCAAGCGCCGCAGTTCCAAGGCATGGGGCTGGAGTATCTTAGTACCCAAGCGCCTAATCTGCAGCAATATCAGATGGGTCCGGCTGAAAGAGTGCAAGGCGCACAGACCGGCGCAGCTCAAACAAACTACAATCCGAATCTTCAGACATTTCAGATGGGCCCCGCCGAGAGAGCGAGGACGGGGTCGTTTGCCCGCCCGGGAACTGCCGAAGCTTACATGTCACCCTACATGCAGAATGTGGTGGATGTGCAGCAGAGGGAAGCGCAACGGCAAGCGGATATCGCCCGGACTCAACGAGGTGCGCAAGCTGTCGGTGTTGGTGCATTTGGCGGCTCCCGTCAGGCAATCATGGAAGCAGAAGCCGCTCGAAATCTGGCAACACAGAAGGGTGACATCCAAGCGCAAGGGCTTCAATCAGCCTACCAGCAAGCGCAGCAAGCCTATCAAACAGATGCCCAACGGCAACTGCAGGCGAATCTTGCTAATCAACAGGCCGGTCTCACCGTTGGCGGGCAGAACCTTCAGTCTGCCCTTGGGGTGCAGCAACTGGGCGCTCAAACAGGTCTGCAGACTTCTCTGGCCAATCAACAGGCTAGGCAGCAGGCCATGATGGCCAACCAACAAATGCGTCAGCAGGCGAACCTTGCTAATCAGCAAGCGGGGCTGACTACAGGCCAACAGAACCTTCAAGCGCTGTTGCAGACGCAGGGCCTCGGTGCTCAGACGGGTATGCAGTCTCAACAGCTCAATCAAGCCGCACAACTCCAAGCGCAGCAGCAGGCACTTGGTCAATCGCAGGCTGCCAATCAGTTTGCCCAACAGAACGCTCAACTCGCTGCTCAATATGGGCTGGCAGGGCTTCAGGCCGGGGAGCAGTCACGACAGTTTGGTGCCAACCTCGGGCTTCAGGGCGCGGGGATGCTTGGGCAGTTGGGCGGTCAATTTGGCCAGCTGGGTCAGACGGGGTTTGGCCAACAAGCGGCGGCCCTTGAAGCGCAACAACGTGCGGGCGCTATGCAGCAGGCTCAGGGTCAACAGCAGCGCGATATCGGGTATGAAGAGTTCATGCGGCAGCAGCTCTACCCGCAGTCTCAGTTGCAGTTCCTGAGTTCTCTGCTTCGCGGCTCTGTTGTTGCGCCGCAACAGACGATGTATACCTACCAGCAGCAGCCGTCGGCCATTTCACAGATTGGTGGTCTGGGGCTGGGCGCACTGGGTCTGTCGCAGGCGTTTGGCAGAAAAGATGGTGGCGAGATCAAAGGGTATGCGGACGGCGGAGTTACGGGTGGTGATCCCAAAGCTCAGGGTGTTACGCCGTCACGCGTCACCAACGTCAAAAAGCAGCTGCTGGCTGGTGTCGATCCCCGCAAGATACCTGATCCGCTGGGCGTAATGCTGGCCCTGCAAGATCGAGACTTCGTCAAGCAACTGGAGCTTACCTCCGCTGCAAAAAACCAGCAGGCTCTGGACGGTGGTCGGCAGCAAGCACCCAGTGTATATGACGAGGAAATGGGCAAAGTCGCTGCGGGTATCGGCGGTGTTGACGCTGGTGTGATGGAAGATGTTTATGCAGGCGGCGGAATCGTGGCGTTTCAGTATGGCGGTTCCAGCATGGGCGCGGAGATGGGTGAGATGGGTGAGATGCCCGAGCAAGAAGTACGCCGCAAACCTACTCCGGAAGAAGTTGACGCAACTATCGCGGCCAGACGCGCTCGTGGCGAAAACCTCGGGTTGGCTCAGATATTGGATATCCAATCAGGTGACATGGGGCTCCCTGCTACCCTGCCGCAACCTGTAACGGCTAAACCAGCACCTGTTGTTGCACAACAAAAACCACCGGTTCAAGCTGCCCCCAACACACAACAGATTCCCGCTGCTCCTGTTAAACGCACCGCAGCCCCGGCTACCCCTGCGGCCACACCGGGACAGTCCATCAAACCCGAGACATCGTTGCTCTACACCGAAGAGACGCCGGAAGCAGCGTTTGCCCGTAAAGAAGCTGAGATGGAGAAGCGGTTCCCGAGCGAGCTGAAAGACCGGCTCGAAGACCTCAAGGCGCAGGGGCAGCAGGCTGTCAAAGACCGTGACGCAGATCGCTGGTTGGCTGTGGCTATGGGTGGGTTCGCTGCGGCTGCTGGCCAGTCGCCATATGCACTGCAGAACTTCGCTCAGGGTCTGGGCATCACGACGAAAGAGATGCGGGGCATCAACAAAGACTTCCGCAAGGCCGAAGACCTCCGCAAACAGATCGAGCGCGAGGAGCGCAAGGCCAACCGTCTGGAAGGGATGCAGAAATACGATGTGGCTGACAAAGCCCGCACCCGCGTGGAAGACATCACAAGGGACGCGCAAAAAGCGGATGCTATGTATAAAGCAAAACTGGAAGAGCTGGCGATCAAACGCACTGGGCTGGACATCGAGCGGGAGAAAGTCAAAGCAAGCCGAGAAGGCACCGCTGCGTATCGGGAAGCTGCGCTTGAATCCAGAAACATCACGGCGTTTAACAGTGCAGTGCAAAAAGAAAAAGATTCGCTCCAGAAATCCTTGGGGATGATGTCAGCCACACCGGAGCAAATTGAACAGCAAGCAATCCGCAACGTAATTACCAGAAATCCAAAGTTTGCGGGTTTGGCGGGTGTTTCTGCGACTGAGACTCCGACTGCACCGACCCTGCCGAAAGGTGTGAAAGTCACGAGGGAATAATGCCAGTCTATCGCGTTGAAATTCCGGGCAAGGGCAAATTTCGGATTGATTCGCCGGAGGACTTGTCTGATGAGCAGGCATACCAAGCTGCACTTACGCTGGCACCCCCGGAAACCACAATCGGTGGTTATGCAAGAGAAGCGCTGAAGGCTGTCCCGCGTGGGCTCGTCGGCGGTCTTGAGAGCGCGGCGCTGGGTGCTGCGGCGTTACTGCCGGGTGATACGCAGGAAGGGTTTGAAAAGACCGCCCGCGAAGGCATTAAGGGGTTTGCCGAGCGCCTGAAACCCAGAGCCGCTGCAGGCTACGAAGAATCGCCTCTTGTGAAGGTCATGGAAGGGGTTGGCTCAATGGGCTCCCTGCTGATCCCCGGCGGTATCGGTGGCATGGCCGCTCGCGGGGCTGGGTTGGCTGCGGGTATTGGACGGACGGCAGCGGCGGGGTCTACCGCTGCAGGTATGGGTGCAGGTGAGGCTCGTGAACGCGCAGTTGAAGCCGGTGCTACCCCAGAGCAGATAACAAGCGCCACACAGCTTGGCGTCATTCCGGGCATCGCGGAGCTCGCACCGGTTGAACGTATCTTCCGGATGATGCCCAAAGAACTCAAGGGCGGAATATTTGACCGGCTGCAGCGTGCGCTGGTTACCGGCGGTATGGAGGGGTTGCAGGAGGGCGCGTCGGCCATCGCTCAGAACCTCATCGCCCAGCAGGTGTATAAGCCCAGCCAAGAGCTGATCGAGAAGGTCGGTGAGAACGCGGCCTATGGTGCGGGTGCCGGTGCGATCGTGCAGTTCTTGGTGGACGCAGTGGCCGGTCGTAGGGCCAAACCAACCCCAGCTGCTGGGAAACCTTCTGAAGAACCCCCCGGCGGTGCTGAAGCTGCCGCGATCTCCCCAGAGAAGCCAGTCTTTTACGGCACACCGGAAGGCACAGTGCTGCGGACGCAAGACGAGTTGGATGCTCGGGCTAAATATGCGCAACAGCAGTTTGAGGAAGAAAATCTACAGCGCCAACAAATGGAGTTGTTCCCGACGCAGATACCGGCTCCACGTCAAGATGTAGTGGAGCTTGGAGAGGAACGCCCAGAATTTGAGCTGACCGGTGAGCAGCAAATGGAGCTGCCGCTGGAAGAGCCAGCGCAACCGTCACAAGAGCCGACAACCTCAAAAGTCACAGACTCCACGCTGCTGAGTTTGGGTTTCAAACCGGGTGTAATCAAGACAGCAAAAGTGGCTAAGGAGCTGAAGGGTCTTGATCTGACCAACCCGGACGACATTAACCGGTTTGAAGAGTTGGTCACGGACTACGGCAACCGCTCCTCGGCCAAGCAGCCGTACAACGCAACAGCCGTAAAGCGCTTTATAGAGCAGGCAAAATTCCGCACAGCCCAACAAACGTCGTTCGACTTCGGTGAGGTACCTCAAAATGCAACTGGACAAGGAACTAGTGGAGCAGGCGATGTATCACCTGTATCACAACGAGGCACCGGAGTCGGGGCCACTGATGGAACTGAGCCCGGAACTGTGGGTGGAGCTGGGCCAGTTGCTGGTGAGCCTGTTAGCGGAGCGCAAGCAGAGCAGCGTACATTAAGTGACGCCGAGGAAGTAGAGACCGCGCTGGATATCGCAGCAGCTGCCAAATCCCAGACAGATGCCAAATCCAAAAAAGACTTCAACGACGCTATCACCTATTTGGTGTACTTCGCAAACGACCCGGATGTCGGGCCTACAGCTAAATTAGCCGCTCGGGCCGCTCTTAAAAAACTCGACGTCCCCGAAGCTGAGGTGCAGGCGGTGTGGGGAAACATCGCAATATCACACGCTGCTCAACAACAAGAGCAGAGTGAGAACGCGTCATTGGAGGCGTCGAAAAAGACGCAACGTAATATTGGTGATCAGCTAAAAAGAGAACTCAACAAAACGCCGCGCAAACCTCGTGCAAAAACTGAGCAGCAGTTAGTAGAGGCGCAGGCTCAAAAGACCGCATTTGAGCAATCAGAGGAACTGAAACGGTTGCGGGAATGGCAGACCCTTGAAATGCCGCTCGAATTATCTTGGGTCACTACCCCTGCAGATACTCGCAGGCTGATGCAGTCTTACTTTGATGATTACAACGCCCAGCAGGAAGCGACGAAGCGTGAGGTTGAAGAAAAGGGTACTAAGCGACGGTTGAGTGCTGCGGAGCGTAAAAAACTTCGGGAGAATGAACAGCTCGAAGCTCTTGGGATGTCCAAAGAAACAGTAGCGGATATCTATAAACTGGGGAAACGAGCGACTCCGCCTAAGTTTACTGCAATAAAACTCGGGGTGAATGATGTAGACCCCAAAGCGATGGCTGAAATAGACAGCCTGATGGAGCAGGCACGAAAAACGGACGCTCCCGCTGCACGTAAATCTCTTAGGGATACTGCCTACCGACAAATGTTCGCCGCGATCCGCGACACAAAAAACCGCGTGGTCACGCAACAATCAACATCGGAATTTGATAAGTTGATGCGTCGTGGGGGCAACTTCGGGTTGTCACATCGGCCCATTGGCTCCGGGCTGTCGAAGGAAGTGCGTGGGCTGTTGGACAAGGGCGACCTCAAGGGTGCTCTGAAGCTGCTGGGTGAAACCGGGTCTACCCCGATCATCCGCACGGCGGCTCGCAAAATCCTGTCCGCCATCAAGGGCACCAAGGTGCTGGTTCGCAAAACGCCGACCGGTGATGCGGGTATCTATAGCTCAATTACGGACACCATCTACATTGATCCGGAAGGACTGCACGAGCACACCCTGCTGCACGAAGCCATGCACGCGGCGGTCTCTCATGTGCTGGCTAACCCCAACCATGTCCTGACGCAGAAGCTGCAGAAGTTGTTTGACTCGCTGGCCCCGGAGCTCAAGGGTCAGTATGGCGCGACCAACCTGCAGGAGTTCGCCGCCGAGGCCATCAGCAACCAAGAGTTTCAAGACGCGTTGCGTGGTCAGCCCAAGGGCTGGTGGGGTCGGTTCGTTGACGCTGTTCGTGGGTTCCTCGGCCTGAGCAAAGCCAAGCAGGTCGAGCAGACGCTGGATCAGCTGTTGGAAGCCGCCCCCTCGGAAGCCCGTCAAGGTAATGTCGGTGTGTTGAAGCTGCCCGCCACAGCGGCAATGGAAGCGCAGGCCACGCGGCGTATCGCGGAGAAGACCCGCGAAGGTGATCAGGGGTTCTTCACACATGCGTGGCGGTTTGCGTTTGATGAAGCCTACCGGGTCAACAAGATCAAGGAACTGCGAAACGCGGTTATATTCAACGGTGCCTCCGTGGAAGAAAAGCTGCTGCAGGCGAATGACCTTAAATCTGTGGTCAATCTGCTGCTGGCTACCCGATCAATGGACTTGGCGACATCCTCCATCTTGGAAGGCGCAATCGCGCTGGACCCGGAGACTGGGCTGTTCAAAATCAATCAGGGTGTCTCGCTGGCTGACGTGTACAGTCATGTCAACGCCATATCAGAAAAAGCCGGTGTCGATATGGCCACGGCCAAAGCGTGGTTTGATCTGGGGGCCACGGTGTTGCGTCTGCGCTCACCGGAAATCAGCCCGGAAATTCGCAAGTCGATGGCGCTATCCGCAGCCGATGAACAAGCTGCTGATGATGTGCTGCGCCTGTATGGCGACGAGATTCGCGCTGGGGTTCAGAAGTTCCAGCAGTATAAGAATCAGCTGCTCCAAGTGGGTAAAGCCACAGGCCGGTTCACGCAGGAAGATGTAGACGAGTGGGTCAAGGCACCGGAGTATGTGCCGTGGCATCGCATATTGGACGACGCAAAGTTCGGCTATGAAACCAAGAAGTCCACCAAGACTTACTTCAAGGGGTTGGTAGATAACGGCAAAGTGGCCGAGCTGATTGGTGGTGACGTCAATAAGCGACCCATCGGTGACATCCTCGGCAATATGGAGAACCTGTCGTTCTGGCTGGTCAACACCATCGTGCGTAATCACGCCGCCAATGTGGCGATGGATGGATTGCTGGCCATAAAAAGTGCCGAAACACTGAAGACCCCGCAGCAAGGCACGGCAGAGCGCCTAGTAAAAACCTACCGTGATGGTAAGGCTGCGTACTTCGAGGTTGAAGACCCGCTGGATCGACACGCGTTTATGGGTGTGGAATCCATATCAACTCCGCTGTTTAAATCGTTGGGTAAAGCCGCCAACTGGTTGCGCACCGGCACGACGTTGATGCCGGGATTCGTGGTGAGTCAGCTGTTCCAAGACGGCTTCCGTGCAACTGCGCTGTCCGGAGCGCAAAGTCCGTTCATGGTCGGTGCCAAAGTTCTGGGGTCCTTTAAAGACGCGCTTACCCACTCCGGCACTGCACTGGACCTTGCGGCTTACGGCATCATTGGCCGACCTGACTTCATGGCGGGGACGGATCGCAGTCGTATAGAAGCTGCGTTGGACGCAGGCGGCACCGGTGTGAAGAAATCCCAGAGGGCTGTAGCGCGGGCGCTGGAGGCTATGTCTCGGGCTTCGGACGCTTCGCAGCGTATGGCGATATACGAACAGACCCTGAAAGAAACCGGCGACAAAATGCTGGCGCTGTACAAGGCCAGTGAGATCATCAACTTCCAGCGGCAAGGGCGCTCGGGTTCGATCAATGTGCTGCGCCAGATCATTCCGTTTATGAACGCGTATCTGCAGGGTATGGACGTAACCTATCGCAGTATGCTTCGTGAGGGCATCTCCGGCAAAGACCGCACCACAGCGATCCGACAGTTCTGGGCTACCGGCATGAAGATCGCCGCGCTGAGTTCCATCTATGCCATGCTGGTGTCGGACGACGAGGACTACAAGAAGCTGCCAGACCACGAGAAGCTGACCGGGTTTATGATCCCGGGCTCGCGGGAGATGATTAAAGAGCTGACAGGCACCGACATTGGCGGCAACCTGAAGATACCCACGCCGCAGGACCCGATTGGTCTGATGTTCAAAACCATCCCGGAGCAGTCGTGGGGTTACATCATGCGCTTGGGCACCAAGGATGAAGTCGATGCAACCAAACTTGCTCGCGTGTTCCGCGATGGGTTAGTCAACGCGGTGTCGGCTCCCGGCTACATGCCCCAGCTGCTGAAACCCGGTGTTGAGGTCGCGGCCAACTACTCGTTCTTTACCGGCAACCCCATCATCGGCAAAGGTCTGGAGGGTCGCTCTAAGGACCTGCAGTTCACCAGTGGGACGTCAGAGCTATCGAAGTTGTTGTCGGCGGTTACACCGTTGGCACCGGTGCAGGTCGAGCATCTGGTTCGTGGGTATCTGGGGATATTCGGCGGTACCGTGATGTATGCAGGTGGGCGGGCTATCGAAGGGGTCTCGGGTATTGAACGCGCAGACCGCCGCTGGGCTGATGTGCCACAGGCTACGACATTCCTTACAGGCAGTGCGCCTTCTGGTCTGAAGGACGACTACTACGAGCTGCGTGAAAAGTCCCGTGCCGTTGCCGAGGATATCAAATTCCTGATGGAGCGTGATCCGGAAGAAGCCAAGCAGCGTTTGATGGAAAACAAGGAGCTGTACGCATTGGCGAAGTCCGGGTTCTTTTCGCAGGTCGAACAAAAGCTTTCGCAGCTGCGGCAAGCACGTAGGCTCATTGAAGGCAACAAGGACATGAACAGCGAAGAGAAACGAGCCAAATTAGACCAGATTGACAAATACGAGATGCTGCTGTTCTCCAATCTGAACCTGCCAACCCTGCGGAAGCAGATGGGCATGTAAAAAACCCCCGGCATTGCGCCGGGGGTAAACGGAGGAGAAGCGACGGCTGGGGAGGAATCCAGCGTCAGGCGGATACTACCATGCCTTAGCGGGTCCGCCAAACTCGTAACCCAGTGAGGTTCTTCTCCACGACCTCCTCCATCAACAGGTCGTAGCCATACTCGGCGGCAGCTGCCAAAAGTTGTTTACGCAGTTGCTGGGAGATGCCAAGGGGCACCGGGATGAAAAAAGACACCCCGACACGCAGCTTCTCCCATTCAATCTGAACCGGCAGCCCCAGTACTTGCAGCTTTTTCTGCATGACCGACAAAATCCTCGTCGATGTTGGAGAACACGATCACCCGCTCATTAGCCGATATGTGGGTGCCTTTACCCAGCCGCTTGCGAGTAACCTCCCGGAACTTGCCCTGTCGTGTGAAATACGAAATCACGGAATCATATGACACTTGCCTATGAGCACAGAACGACCGAAACTTGGGCAGGCTAACGCACAGCTCTTTGGTATCAGGCTCATAGCGAATCAGCAGCTTACCTCTCGGCTCCCGAATGGGAGCGTCCAACATGGTGCCAATCGTGGGGTTACCTTTGATGATCAGCGTATCATTGACGTGGTTCGACAGGAACAAGCCCAGCACTTCATCGAGCGGCACGGTCTCATTCGCGGTCTTGGCCACGAGCTTCGTCAGGTAGTCCACCACCCACTGATACAGACGTTTCATATCGGCGGAAGTCAGGTTCATGACCCCGCACTCCATCACATAAATTCCCGCCGTAAGGATAGCGGCACAGGTGGCTGATTGATACTGCTCCCGCTGCTGTAACCCCGCTGCCGCATCCAGCTTTAACTGCACCTTGCGGAACGTGTCATGAATCGTATCGGTCTTAGGGAGCAGGTGCTGGATATACAGCTCGCCAGCAACTCCATAGTTGTCCATCATGGGTAGAAAGATATTATCCGACTCGGCCTTGCTGATCTTGATAGGCAGCATGACCTCAAACTCCAGCAGCCTACGCAGCTCACCATCCGGGTCATCTTTGAGCAGCCGCAACTTGTCAGCCAGCGCCGCGTTGCCGGTAACCACGTTGATGTTATTCCACGTAGACTTGTTGACCCGCTCCACGTTGGAGGATGACTTCAGCCGGTTCCGTGCCCTGCCGTGCATCGCATCATATACAAACGCGGAGATATTCTCAGGCAGCTCATTGGTGATCTCGTCGGTCGTGGAGGAGATATTGTTCAGCACGCCGACTCGGTTCAATCTCGACAACGCTGTATCTCGCAGAATCAGGCAGGAGTCCTTGGGGTGGCCAAAAATGCTGTTTATCATCCAGAGCAGGGTCGTCTTACCGGTGCCGCCCTTGTCCGAGTACAGACTAATCAAGCCGCCCTGCGTCTTGGTGAAGGGCATCAGGGGTGAGGCGAACCCGGACAGCAGGGTGAACAGCTGCAGCTCCATGCCGGGTTGGTTGTAGAAATTGGCGATCTTCTGCCAGCCTTCCAGCGTGCCCACCTTCTGATATTTTGTAGCGATCTCTACCGTAGTAATGGTCGGGGGGCTGTAGCGAATCTCGTCCGCCCGGATTTCCCGATCACCTACAATGAAGCATTGGTTGTTGTCTGCCCAGCCGAACTGCACGCGGCCCAGCTTGGATTGACTCGACTTCTGATAGGTGTTTACCCAGTAGTTTGAATACGCCATAAGTTTGTCCAGTTGTGAACCCTGCGGGCACATGCCCACCGTTGCGATAGCATCACGGAACCGATCCTTGGCCAGCATGTCCGACAGCGGCACGCAGAACTCCTTCACCCCGTCCTGCGGGAAGTGAACTCGGAACAGCCCGGTTGCTCCGTCGTGAGGGTCTCGCACCTGCGCGACCAAATAAAAGTCATGCTGGTAGATCAAGGTATCTTCTTCATGCGTTGCACCGGTCTTCTTGTCCTCCACCTTCTCGCGGACGTAGACGCCGCCATTCTTGCCCCGGAAAAACGGGAAGGGGTAGGCCGGTATTTCATACACCACCGGTTCAGTAGACTCCGGCAGCACCACCTCAACCGTCCGATCCTCCTGCGTGGCCTCAAGCACCCGCCCCGCCCCCAGCGTAATCGGGGAGCTGATCTTCCCAAAATGCGGGCAACCTTCGCACAAGGTGGGATCAATCTTCTGGAACGACGCGCAGGTGTAGGGGCCCTTGGTGGCCTGTGCCTTACGCTCGGTCTCGTCGGGGTCATAGTCCGGGTGTTGCCGCGATGCAACATGAATGGCTTTGTCCCGATCATGGCAGTGCTGCGCCACCGATAAGACCGCCCGCCACAGGGGCTCCGGGATACTGGACTGGTTACCCACGGCGTGCATGATTTGGTTGCAGCCATCGCCCGCCACGCTGCGCTGGAGGATATCCTTGAAGTAGGAAGGCCGGTTGGCCAGCAGGTTCTTGGTAACCTCGTCCATCGGGCGTTTGACAGCGGATGCCTCAAACTCCGACACCCCCAGCAGCTGCCGCAAATCGTCAAACGGGGTGGCTACCCCTGCCTTGAGAATCTCCACCGCCAACGGGTTGGCCTTGTCCTTGACGTTGAACGACCCCGGCACCCGCAGCACCCGCACGGCGTCAGCCGTAACAGCAGGGTCGGCCTTGAACCCCTTGATGGCGCACATCTGCTTCAGCTTCTCAGCTACCGGCTTCCACTGCAGTCGGGTGACTGCCTCCGTAAACGGCCAATACGCATGGATGCCGCGTCCTGAATCCACCACCCACGGCGTCGGTAGCCGCATGTCTTTGACGAACTCGCGTAGCGCCGCTACGGCTTCAGCTTGTGTAGCATACTTCTTACCTTCTTCATCCGCACCGCAGTCCAAGTCCACGAACAGAGACCGGATCAGCTTCATGTTGTCCGTGGTGCGGGTGCTGGCGGTATTGAACGTCGCCAACGCGTAGAAGGTGTTTTGCCCCTCTCCAACCAGTGTAGTGCAGCGGGCCTCAAGGTCGGTTATCGTATCGTGAAACGTCTGAGCTACCCGCTTCCCGTCGATCGCAACCGCGACGTAGACCCCCTCGGCAGGCAGTACGGCCTGCAAAAACTCTGTTCTCGTTTGCATAGGTGACCCGTTCAAAGAAAAAATGGGGGTGAGCGTCCCCACCCCCAGACCACCTAAATTCAGTCGTCCCACTCAGCCAACAGGGCTTTCGCGTCTTTCTTTGGTTCGGGTGCTGCGGCCTTGGTCGTGCGCTTGGTCGGCGCTTCCTCGGCGGGTGGAGCAGCCTCATCCTCGGGCTCGGCGGCCTTTTTCGCGGCGGGCTTGTCGTTGCTGCGGAACTCTTCATCGCGCTTCGCGATCTGCTTCACCCCATCCTGTTGGGACACGGTAAACGTGACCGCCTGTCTAGCAGCGGCTGACTGCCCCGCCGCCTCGCACTGCGCAAACTCTGCCTCAGTCAACGCCCGGGCTGCTTTGAACGTCAGCTTTGGGGTAGCCGCGTTGGTGTCGAACCGGGCCTCGGTCACAACAGCAGTCACTGGCACGTTGAAGCCCGCCAGAAACTTCACATACGCGTTGAGCGGGAGCTTGCCGTTCTCACCATTACCGAAGATCGACGCAGCGGGCAGCGACAGCTGGAACACATCACCGTCCAGATCATTCTCCAACACCACAGCGACACGCTGGCTAAAGCGGCACGCACGGGAGTCACCCTGACCGGAACCCTTGATGTTCTGCGGGCAGGTCGCGCAAGTCTTAGACTGGGGAGCTTCGACGCTGGCGTCAGGTGTTTCTCCATTGGCTGACCAGCACACCGGTGCTGAAGCCTTCTCCGCGTCCGGATCGTAGGTGCCTTCATAATAAGTGCGACCGACCTTGGCTGCTGCGTTGACGATGATGAAGTTCATCGCCCGGTCTTCGTTCACCGCGATCTCTTTGCCACCGGACATCAACCGCCACACGCCGCCCTTGATCGAGATACGCTTGGCCAGTGAGCCACCACCCATAAGGCTTTTGGTGACAGCATCCATCTCACGATTCTTGAGGTAGGACGGGAGTTTGTTACCATCTTTGAACAGCGTCATTTCATTAGACATGCTTGCTTCTCCTTAGTTAATTACTTGCTGCGCCGAACTGAAATATCGTAAAAGCTATCCGAATTGAGACCCGGGATTTTGATGTCCGGGTTGTCCTTCAAGAATGCCTTCATGTTGCCCTGACTGATGCGGCGTTCCATCAAGTCAAGAACATCGTGCTCCTTGCAGAAAGAGTGCATGGCACCCCAGTCATTAGACCAATAGCGGACTTTGACTGTGCGGGTGGCCGTGCCAAATTCTGTTTTGAGACTCTCTGCACCAACTGACTTGCAACGATCCAGCAGCTCCTGCTTGATAACATCCTGCTGTTCCTTCAATGCAGCATCCTCTTCTTCATACTTGCGGGACAGCGCTTCGCGGGCATCGCGGATTTTTACGTACACCCTGACGAGTTTATCTGCTCCGAGTTCCTCACTCATTTTGCATCTCCTCTTTGTAAAGACCAACTAGCTCCTCGTGAATATCGACTTTGTTTTGCAGCATCTTGTAAATTTTGCGTTCTACTGAACTGCCTTGCAGATGAATGATAGTTACTTTGTTTTTTTGCCCTGCTCTGTGTACCCGTGCATTCGCCTGCAAATACGTTTCAACCGACATCACCGGAGACCAATACACTACTGTGTTCGCGGCGTGTAAAGTTACACCATGTGATGCAGCTTGCGGTTGAATCACTAACACACGCGGTTCAGGCGTGGTTTGAAACTTGTTGAATATATCGGTCCGCTTCCCCGGTGGCACACTGCCATCAATAATATCCACGGTGTACTTGGATGCTTTTAGTTCTTGTGCGATGGCGTAAATGCTGTGCCGGTAGGGGGCAAATACTAGGACTTTGTGGCTTGACTCGTCAATGACTTCTTTCAACACATTCATGCGGCCTTTGCAATCAAAGTCCACAATCTCTTTACTGTCTGCATACACTGCACCGCAACTAATCTGGAGTAATTTTGTCAACTTTGCCGCCGCGTTCACCGCACTGATTTCTTCCCCCGCTGCGACCATCAGCATTTCATTGCGCATCTGTTGGTAGAACTTCTCCTGCTGTTTAGACAACGGCGCATCGCGTGTTACATATGTCATGTCCGGCAGGTCCAAGCAGTCCTCTTTAGTGAACCGAATCGCTGGCTGCAATACCTGATGTACGATCTCAGTGGCGTTTGGCTTGGGCACCCATTTGAACTGCGTGATCTTGTTCATCACCATGTCCTTAAAGGCCCCTTTGAATCTAGGCACCCCCTGCGGGTTTACCACCTTGGCCAACCCATATGCGTCCTCGGGGGATTGCGCTGCCGGTGTACCCGTCAGCATCCACACCCAGTTGTCTGGGCGAAGTATCTTGGCGAATGTCCTCCACCGGTCTGTCGATGGGTTTTTCAGGGCATTGGCCTCGTCCACAACAATGAGGTCGAAGGTGCCATCCGCGACGATGTCATCAGCAAGGATATCCAAGCCGTCGTAATTCATGATGACAAACTCAGCTTCCTGTTGCAGCAGCTCCCGGCGCTTACGAGCATTGCGATGATGGGCTACCACTACGTTACGGTGCATGGCGCACTGGAACAAATCCGCCTGCCACGCCGATTGCATAATCGACAGCGGGCACAGCACCAACGCACGGCGTACAAAGCCCAGCTTCATCAGGTAGTCCGCAGCCCAAATTACACTGGCTGTTTTACCGGTGCCCTGCTCGTTGAAACAGAACGCCCGCCGATACATAGTCAAGAAAGACGCAGTTGTGCGCTGGTGATCGAACGGCGTATATAGTCCGGGCCACTTGTAGTCTTTGTTGATGGGAGACGGCACGTTCTTGATGCCCAGATTACGCAGCACCTGCGCTTCCTCCAGCCCCCACCGCACCAGCACCTCGTTGTCCCCGACAACTGCACTCTTGGGGATTACGGATGTGATGCGGCTGGGGTTCCTCACGCGTAGTTTTAGCGCTTTGTTTTCAACGATTTCCACGGCTTCTCCAAAAGCGTTTTGGAGCAAAGTGCTTGTTTGCACGTTGCTCGATGTTATGGTTCATATTCTGTCTCCGTCTTTCCGGGGTGTCAACCATATCCGTTGTGGGATCACTCACATTTTGCACAACCTATGGTTGCTGGTGTTTTTAAGCCACCGCCAGCTGGGCTTACAGCAGCGAACTACTTCTTCGGCACGTTCTTTTTGACCGTGTGGTCGCTGTTCCGGCTGAAGCTACGGTTCTTGTTGGCGTCCCTGACGCGCAGATTGGACGTCGCATTGGAGCCACCTTTGGACAGCGCGACGGCGTGATCTACGTCCTTGCCATCACCTTTGCGGACACGCCCCTTCTTCTCCATCTCGGCGCGAGCAGCGTTGCGTTTAGCGCGGTTCTTGATCTGCTCCGGCTTACCTTGATATTGATCGTACTCTTTACCGTACGGTCTCGGTTTGTTTACATACGGCATTGTTGTCTCCTAAATGTATTCGCGCGACGTGTAGTACGGCATTGTGTTGTATCGTTTTTCCTCACGAAATATATGCGGCGCTACCAAGCGAGAAAGCTCAAGGGCCAGTACTGAATGTGGCCCCTGTCGCTTGAGCAGATGCTCCAACACGCTTACAAATATGTGGGGGTTGTCTTGAATCGCTGCCCACACACGCTCGTTAATCTTCTCCTCCAGCAACAGTGCCGCGTTTGCGGCATCCTTCTCGTCCTGTGTCATGCGTTCTCCTATCGTCTTCCGTTATGCGGGCAGGTCATCACCGGGCACCAACCTTTGCAGGTGAAGTTCTGCTTCGCGTTCCATATATTTTTCTCATAAGCGGTCTCCATCCGGTTGGTCTCGGGGAGCCACTTGTTCCACATCTCCATCTCCTTCTCCCGCTCGTACTTGGCCTTGATGAAGTTGGTGTGAATCACAAACAACAGGCCAGCCCTCACCACCTTCACCTGCGGGAACTTCTTGAACACAGCCAGCGACAGTATCTCCAGCTGCTTGGTGTCGGCGTATTTGTCTTTGCCGGTCTTGTAGTCCAGCACGCGTGCCTCGTCGCCGTTGATCACCAGCAAGTCAGCGATACCCCGCCACCATACATCATCTGCGAAGAACTCACAGGGCTCCAAGTCACGCGTTAGGCCCAGCTTGTACTCGCAGTACTTCTCACCCGGTAGCGCCTTCAACTGCTCAAGACTCTCCCGCATGAATTCAAACCCCGGCGGCAGGTCCACGCCGTCGCGTATGTACTCTTCAGCAGCTTTGTGCAGCTCCAACCCATACCGCATCTGCTCAGATTGGGGCTCAACAATGTCTTTGAGAACCCGCAAATGATGATACTTCTTAGGGCACTGTTGAAACAAAGACAAACTGCTGTAGGACCATTTCATAAAAGACTCTCGTAGTTGTGGGTGCCTGTGATATTAGCACTCCGCAAGAGTCTGGCCAAACCCACCCTCAGCGGCAAGTGGCAGGTCCGGGGCCCATGGCGGCGGCACACACAGGTCCTTTATCAACTGTTCCTGCACAGCCTCAGCCATCAATGTGGGGGCAATCATGTAGTCTGCGTCATGGATAGTTAAAGCCGTTCGGATGTGGGGCATTGACTTCTGCGCCCGGAGCATCCCATCCCCGGTCACGCAGCGAGCCAGCGCCTGAATAGAGCCCTGAAACACCTTGGCTCCATAGATGTGTTCCCAGCCAAACCGGGTTTTGTACTTCCACCCACTTGTTGATGCCAGTTGCAGCTCGGGAAACTGCATATACAACCCACACGGCAGGAACAACCCCTGCTGACCGTGAACCTGAATGGGCCCGAAGTCCATATACCGGTCGTCCCGAATGGCCCGCAGCACCGCCTCGCCCCTGTCCCACGCCTGCACCACGCCATGATATTGACTACGATACAGCGCCACGATCCGCGTAGCTTCCGCCTCCCCGATGTCCGTGCGAGACCCAGTCTTAATAGCCATCCGCAGCTTGGCTGCACCGACACCGTAAATCAAACTTAGCTGGGATGTTTTACCGATGAAGCGTTGATCCTTGTTCACATCGTTATAGGGCACCCCGAACACCAGCGAGGCAAAGTCTTTGTAGAGGTCCAGCCCGTTGCGCAGCTGGTCGAGCTTGTCGAGCATTCCCCCGAACCACAGGCCAACCCGCAGCTCGATGTTGGACAGGTCTACGCCGACCACTGAGTGCCCCGCCGGGGCCCGGATTGCCTCCTTGATGACCGATGTGCGCGGCAGATTCTGCATGTTGATGCCCCCACCCTCACCCGACCAGCGCTTGGTCTTGGCCCCGCAATACTTCAGTGGCACCGGCAGCTTGCCCCGCTTGGCGATCTCCACCAGCCTCTCAGTGCGGGTCTCCTCGATCGTAGACTTGACCCCCAACCGCGCCGCCACCAACGTCTGCACCCGCAGGTCGGGGTGCTCCAACAGGGCCTTGAACTCCTCGTCGGTCTTGGCAAAGGCGAAGGTTTGCTTGCTAGTTGCAGGGCTCACTTTCATTGGCGGCTCAACACCACACGCCTCCAACAGCTCTGCAAACTGCTGGTTGGACATCAGCGCTTTGCGGTCGAGCCCCACCGAGTCCAGCAGCTTCTGCTTCTTCTCACGTAGCTTGGCCAGATGGTTCTCCAGCAGGGGCAGGTCAAGCTCAAACACGGGCTCCGTGAACATCCGCAGCGTCATGTCAATGAGCTTCAACTCGGCCTTGGGGAACTCATTCGCCAGCATGATCTGGAACAGCAGGTAGCACAGATTGACGTCGTTGATGCAATACTCGGCATAGCGTGCCAGCTCGTCAGGGGTGAAGTCTGCTCGGCGCTTGCCAAGCGCGTTGACCACCTCATTGCCCTTCTTGCCCAGACCATATCGCTCGGACAACGCAGCCAACGACACACTACCCGCGCCGCTCCCCACCGCGTTACCCATCGACATCGTATCCGCCAACACCTTGGGGTGAATACCGAATTGCCAGCTCAGTATGGCCGCGTCAAAGGCGCAGTTGTGCGCCAACAGCATCGCATTACCCCAATCAAACTGCCCCAACCACGCAGCAGTCTCCTCATGGGTGCCACTGAACCACTGCGTTTCGTTGTCGTTGACCTTAACTGCGACCCCGATGACCTCGAATTGATCGTCCCGGATGTAGGCTTCGGTGCTTATCTTTGACAGGCTGTATGCTTTGTCATAGTAGGTCTCCATGTCCAAAGTAATTAAATCTATCATTTGATATCCTTGTATGACTCTCGTCTGACAATAAGACTGATGACCCGCTGAGATACGCCGTATGCTCTGGCCAAAGGTATTTGGTGCATTTCCCCGGCATCATAAAGCTGCCGTATCTCAGTAACTTGGGTCGCGGTGAGCTTGGCATTTACATGCTGGCTCTGCGGTTGTGTTTTTCTCCCCTTGGCATACGCATCGAGTTGGTTCGCCCGCATAGAGCCCAAAAACAAATGCCCGGGGTTACAACACAACCGGTTGTCGCATCTATGCAAAACGAACCGGCGGTACCGTCTTGCCACTCCTATCTGTCGGAAATTTGTATGCAACCCAATGCCGCCGTGATGCAGAAAATACGCCACTCGGTGAGCCTGAACATGCTGCCCGTGCCATGTAAGATTGCCGTACCCGCTGCTGGTCTGGGCTCCCAACCAATTCCAGCAGCTGCCGGGGTCTCCTCTATCTACTCGAGACCAAAAAGTTCTTGGTGTGTTTTTTGCGCTCATGCAACAAGCATACTATGTCTAACTAACTACAGTCAATACTCATAGTCATACTCCCCGTCCATGCTGTCCCGCATATCCTCCAACCGGCGTCTGGCGCTGGCGTTTTTGGTGACTTGCTCTCGGGTGTTTTTAGCCATTGGCGTCGCTGCTGTGGCCCGTACTCGACGCTTTTTCGGCGCTTCTGTCTTAGCCTTGGCTCTGTTCACGACAATCTCCATGGTGGAGAACCGCTTGCCACACACAAGGCACTCCCGCCGCCTGTATTCCTCACGCCGATCAACGACGCGGGTTCCTCCACCGCAACTGCATTTCATCTCTTCTTACCCTTCACCAGTTGCACGGGTGACACGTCCTCTACCTCCATACGATACTTGCGGATGGTCTCAGCCACATCAGTGTGCGCGGCGCTCGTTGGTACGAACTTACAGCCGGGGTCAACGCTGTACTTCTTGCGGCTACGCAGATACGCCACAGCTTCGTCTCGCTTGTCCTGTCTCATAGCGGGGCCTCCTCGATGTCATTTAGATTTACTGGGCTTACGCGCTTTACGGGCTTTGGACATTTTGGTTTTGACTTTGGGGCTGCTCCAGTACTTGCTGCGCTTGGTGTATTTACGCTTGGGCTTGCAGTAGGGCTCGAAGTGATCAGCGGGGGGTACGGTTTCCCAAGTGTCGGAAACGGCCATCTGCTCGGTAGATTTTGGGGGTTCAACTTTGTAGGGTGCTTCATCGTTACGCTTCTCCTTCGCTTCGTCAGACATTTTAACCAGCGTATATAAAACCCAAATAGCAACGGCAAAAACAACAGCGACAGCAATAATTTTAATAATTTCCATGATTATCTCCAAACGTATTCTTTAGGGTTAGTTACTTCAGTCTTGTGACCACACACATCGCAATTGGCGCTGGCCCACTTCGACTTCAGCCAGCGATCCACCTTGCCGCCTAACTTGCCAGCGCATGAAATGCAGATAGCCTCGTACTCCAGCGGAGGCTTCACTTCACGCGCTTCCTTCTCGAAATACGACTTCATGAACATCTTCATTTAAACACTCCTATTTCAAGACCAAGCGCATCTTCGTGTATTTGCTTGCAACGCTCATCCGTTCTCGGAGTCGGCTTCGTGTCGGTCATTTCCACCTCCAGCATTTGATTGCGCCATTCTCAACAACGTATATCGTCATCTCCCCTTCAGTCTGGGGCATCGGGCATACAGCCAAGGCTACCTTCTGCGCGGCGGGTTCTACTTCTTTGGTTCTATATCCAACCGCTGCCGCTGCTGCACCAACAAACAACCCAGCGACCAGCACCACAGCCATGCGCTTGATCAGCACCGGCCCGTCGATAAAGTAAGGTTTCATGCGGCGGCTCTCCCCTTTTCGGCATGGTTTTGCTCGTCTTGAATACTAACTTCCAGCTGTTGAATTAGGCCGACAATATTTGAGTCCAATAAATACAGCTTCCGGCTCCAGCGCTCTATTGTCAACCGAATATCCCCCAACAACTGCGCTTTCAGCTCTGCGTCATCCAATACTGTCGCAGTCATGCGATAACCGCCCCCTGATATTTGGTCACTTTGCAACGACACAAATGCGCGGATTGACACATCAGGGGCTGTAGCAATTTGAACACGGCACTTTTGTATAAGATTTCGTGCCTGTTCGCGGCGGTACTGCCGCGCCGCTTCTGTGTCGTCCCATTCAAAGTGCTTGTGCAATACACAACGCTTGTCTTTTGCTGCCGCTAAAACATCGTCTACAAGCAGCAGCCCGCCGTTTTTTGTTGCCATGCGCTCTAAAAATTTACGTTCTTCATTCATTATCTTCTCCTTTGTAAATGCCTGCCGTGAGTTACCGTACCGAGCCATACCGCGCCCTACTGCGCCCAACCGCTACATGCCAAACCTGCCTCACCTCGACATACCGAACCCTGACATACCGGGTCCTGCCTAGCCCCACTGCACCGGGCCTTACCTGCCGTGACTTGACATACCCAATCATGTATTACCAAACCCGGCCTAGCCACTCCCAACCTTACCTGCCGTGACTTACCCGACCCCACCTGGCCTTACCTAGCCCTTACAGGCCTGCCGTACTACTCAATACCAAACTGCTTTTTGATGTGCTCTCTCCTTTCATCGTCTACAATTTCAAACGTACCAAAACCCATCCCCGCAGATGCTTTGCTATCCGGACGACCCGCGCCAATGCCAACCTGCGCTCCGACCCTTGAGATCAGATTAAAGATGTCTTGAGTGCTGAATTGGTCTTGGTCGTATTTGACGCGCAACTTCGCAGCCCACTTTTTATACATGGGACGCACGCGCACATCGACAACCCCGGTAGCATTACGCGTATGCGCTGAGTATTGATTGCTTGCCCCGTAAATACGAATCAACGGTAACGAATCAATAGCATCCCACCCATCTGCCTCAATAAAGCAAGACAGTTTAGCCAGTGTCATTTTGAATCCGACCAAGCGGCACGCGCTAATCATCCCTGCACGAAACGCAGCAGCGTTCATGCCCTCCCAGCCTTCATCAGAACGATACCGCGCCTCTTCTGTCTCCTTTTCGTAGTCCCGCGCAGTGCGGGTTTTCTTACTACCCGCGCTCTTGCCTTCCTGCATCTTGGCCATAAGCTCGGCCTTCTTGCTGAACCGTTCAATGACCAACGGCGACGTGCCGTTGAGAACTAATTCCACCGTAGCAAAACGCGGCGGAGTGATGACAACAGTTGACTCTTTAATATGTTTTTCTGTAACAGCGTTCATTTCACTTCTCCTTTAAGTTTTCCAGCTTGTTGTAACTCACGGTGCAGCATTGAATACACCTCTGCTACTTCTGGACGAAGGCCAGTGCGCAGCCCTCTGTCCTGCGTGAAATGTTCCCCCCACTCTGACGTTGGTATACCAAAGTAAGCGTATAGCTGTTGCACATATTTTGGAATCTCTAATGCTCCCATACGATTCTCCTTAAAGTTAGAAAGTGCGCGGTGCCTGAATTACCTCCAATTATGAGCTGCCCCAAGGTCTGTCATTCAAGCTGATTACCGCAGCCGCGCCTACGGTTGGAGCTGGGGCTGGTATTAGTTAGCGAGGTTCTCGAAGTACGCTCGAAGCTCGTCTATTTTGCTCTCGTCGATCACCCACGCCCTGCCATTAGCTTGCTTGATACGCTCAAGTTCTCGGGCTTGCAGTGCCGTGGTGCGGCCACCATTGGCCTTACATTCAATAGCTACAAACTCACCGTCCCAACACGCCAAGATATCGGGTATCCCCGACCGGCCATACCCAGAGGCGACAGGAAAGCAATACCACGCCCCTGCCGCTTTCAGAATGTCAACGACCTTTTTTTTAACCTTGGACTCTGGGGTGGTGGCCATTACGTTGCCTTTTGTTTTTTGGGCCTACCAAGTTTGGCGTGCGCAACATTGAGCGGCTTCGTGGTCAGCGGATACGGCTCTTCTGTCGGGGAACGGAGTCGGGTAATCGGATTGCCCTTCATGAATGCCTTGATTGCGGACTGAGAGAGCAAAAAATTCGCCCTAAATAACTGATTTAAATGGACGTTGCGGTTCGCCAAAAACAAATTACGAAGTGCCACCGCCGCCGATTCGCTAGCGTCTTGCATCATGCCAGTCGATACAACTTGGCAGAACCGTGCCAGCCTTTCCTTGTCGTCTGTGTGGTACCACGCCCTAGCAACCGCCGCCAAAATGCACTGGTTACGCAAACCCTTACCGCGAGGACCATGCGAGCACACCCACTTCAAAGCGTCTTTATGTTTATCAACAATAGCCAACAAAGAAGAATTGGACATTGCCGCGCTCGTGCGGTTACCAGACTCCAGTGCTCGTGCAGCTGCAGTCATTTCGTTGGTGATGTCCATGTTCAGCCCGCTTATACGAGCGTTGTCCACTAGGTTGCGACCGCCACCCGTGTCGATGTTGAGCCCTGCTTCTCTAGTTAACCCATGTAGTACAAAAAACCGTTGCGGGGTATCAGACTCAATGATCGCCCACAATCGGTGCTGCCCATCTGCAATGTCACCGTTCTCGTAAAACACAATGGGCACAATGCACTCTGTCCACTTACCCGCTCGCATATCGGAAGCGTATTTTTCTACCCAACCATCCCTAAGTTTTCGGTTGCTAGTATTTCTGTTTAGCCATGTATGGGCTTTGGTTGGAGTTATGGTCTCCAAAACAGGGGGATTTAATCTATAGCTTGGAACTTTTACAGTGGTTGCTTGTTTCATGACTTCTCCTTAGTTATTTAGTTAATTTACGCACTTCTTCCTTCCTTAATACCCTTCTCATACAGCGCGTCGAGTTTCCACATCACTTGGCGCTGCATACCCTTGGCACGCAGGAACATTATTCCGTCCCCGCGCACCGTAACGATCAACTCCCGCGCACCAGCATCCTGCACAGCAATCGCCAGTTCACGGACGATCTCTTTACCACCACTTAACTTTGTTGCCATGTTTTCCTCACCAGTCAAATTTACCCAGTATGTCCTGCACCCGCGCCTTGACGTCATTGCGCACACCTTCGCTTGTGCGGAGGTCCTTGATCGTAACCCCGGACAGGGCTTCTTCAAGATGCTTGCGTGCTGCTTCTAACGTCGGGTCATTCATTACATTCAAGCGAGTGAGTAAACTGCACAGCTCAACACCATTCTCCAGATGAGATTCGTGAAGCTGCCCCGCCTTGGTCTTATCGCCGCTTGCGGATGATTCAATCGCTTTCTGCTTCTTCTCCAACCTGTCAACCAAAGTCGTCAGGTATTCATGTAGTCTACTCCAAAGTTCTTTTGCTGTGGCTTCTTCTTTCTCACGATACAACTTTTCATAGCTTTCGCGCAACTCCTGCTGCGTCGCAGCATCCGAATCAACCCGGAAGTCGCCAGACAAAGGCACCGGATGGAACGCCGTGCGAACGCTGAACTTATGTTTAATCTTATCCTCGCTGGGATAGTCATCACGGTTAAACAATGTGCCGATTTGGAACGCCGCAGCCGAGATGAGATTTGGGTAATACGTCAGAAAATCCTGCACCGCCGCGTTGAACTCATTCTCCATTGTGGAAAGCTCTTGCTTATAGTGAAAGAAGTTTGCCATCGGCAGCAGCCGAGTGCCGGTATCTGACCATGGAAGGGTCTCGCGCAGATGCCAGTTTCGGATTTTCCCAGCGATTGAATTGACCCGCTCCAGTTTGTCCGTGCCAGCGAACAGGTTTTTGTGATAGTTACCGGCTTTTGTGCGGGTGTTCTTGGCCGCGTCCACCTCGCCGCTGACCTTGCGATCCATCTTACGACCCGTCCATACAGAGATGTTCAGGTCAACCAATACGCCGTTGTTAGTAATGCTCATTGCCGTTCTCCTTTGTCGTTAAAGTCATACTCATTACATTCAATAGATTCAACAATCGCTTCTTCACTTACTTGGTGCGCATACTCCGCCTCCAACTGCCGATAAATCGTCCGCATCAAATACCTGCACGCCTCCTTAAAGTCCTCCTCAAAGCACGGCACGGTCTCGCTGTCCGTCTCCGGTATGTCCAAGTCGTAGTGGATGCTGTTCTCATGACTGTAGAGCCCGCGATGGTTTAGTCGAACGTAGTGTGGTTGTATCGCGCCCATGTCCCGAAACAACTTCAACTTGTAAAAGAACTCACCGTAATCTGCGGCCTTCTCCTGCCCTACAAGCTCGACCAACTTGTCATAGCGCACATGCTTTTCACGCCACGACCCCACAAAGCACGCGCCGTCACCCTGTGAACCGAAGCCAGACCAGAAGATGTCGGTCTCATAAAACCCGAGGCAGTCCAGTATGTCCTTCCAATCCTCGATGACCCACTCGGCGCACCAGCCATCGGAGTGAACACAGTCCACCATCCACGCTCGTGCCTTCTCTTTGGCGCTGTCACCCAGCTCGTGGTATTTCATTTGTTGTCCTCCTTCAGCGACGCCGTCGTCATCTTGGCCAGCGCATACCGCTCAGTGCTCAGGTGATGAATCGACAGGTCAATGTGCTCAAACACCTCGATGCTGGACTTGGTTTCGCTTATCCATTTATTGTGTAGCTTGTAGGCGCTACCCCCCGCAATGAGTTTTATGAACGCCATCGCCGCCTCCACCGGGACTACGAGCTCCATGTAGTCCACCTTGAGAATCACCAGCTTGGCCGCTTCTTTGTCGTTGCTCCTGTCGTTGCTCCTGTCGTTGCTCCTGTCGTTGCTCCTGTCGTTGCTCCTGTCGTTGCTCCTGTCGTTGCTCCTGTCGTTGCTCATATCAGCTCCTGTTGTTAATTAAATGTGAATCGTCTTGCCCACCGGGGCGATGACCTTGTTGCCGCCGCAGATAACGAACAACACCGGACATGGCCACGCCCCGCCCCAGTCGCTGCCTACATGCCCGTCGGTCAGAATGATGGCGCACTCAGGTTTGATGTTTTGTGCGCTCATATAGGCTGTGATGCAGCTGGGTGCGGTGCCGCCACCACCGGCGGGCTTGGTCTTGGTCTCCAACCCATCCAGCTCATGCACCCCATACTTCTCGTGAGCGGCGACCTGTGTGTCCCAATACACCAAGTCCAGCACCTCGGGGTTCACCTGCTTGGCCACGCCTACGACCTCGGACATGAACTCCTGCAGCTCACGCCCACCGATTGAACCTGACGTGTCAACGCCGACCAACACCCGACCAATCGCCTCACTGATACACCCCGGCAGATACATGCCGCTGGACACGAACCGACGGTTGACCTTACGCCATGTGGACATATCCCGACCGGCACAGGTGCTGGTGACGAACTCGCGCAGGGCTTCCCGCCAGTTGACCTTGGGCTCCAACAGTTCAGCGAACGTGCGGTCACCCCCGCTACCCCGCTTGGCTGCGAGGATGGCACCCTGACGCAGGGCTTGGTCAATCTGCTGGGCAATCTTTTCACGCTGGTCTGAGGTCAGCTGCTCCTCACCATCCCAGTCATGCTCGTCGAACCCGGACCGGCCACCACCCCCTCGCTTCTCCTGCTCCTCCTTCAGCAGCCGGTAGACATGCCCTGCGTCCATGCCCTTGAACCTCGGGTCACACGGGCCGGGGTATTTCTCGGGCATCTTGATGAACCCCTCGCCATTGTCGATGTGGGTCAGCTTGAGGTTAATGACGTGGTCACACGCTTCGTTGGCCAGCTGGGGGTCGTCCTTGTAGAGATGCCGCCACGTCGTCATGTGCCGGAACGCTTTGTGATAATTCTCGTGCAGCACTAAGAACCGCAGCTCGGCCTCGTCCAAGTCCTCGATGAACTTGCGGCCATACTTCACCGTGAACCCGTCCGTGCAAGCTGTGGGTATGCGCTCGTCCACCATCGTCTTGCCAAACATCACCACACCGCCGATTGCGCAATGCTTGATGTGGTTGACGATGTGAAGATGTGCGCGGGATAACCGTTGCTCTGCTGTGAGTTTCATAGCTTCTCCGATTCATTGAGTAGTTTGCACATGGTCTGTGCTGCATTGAGCTCAAGACCCATAACATCAGGATGCACGGCTACAAGGTCTCTCACAAGATACATTGAATCTTTACCACGTTGTTGGTCAAACTTAGACTGCGGCATGGTGAATACTCTGTAACGGTCTGCGCGGTCCATACCTCCTCCTTACTTGGCGTCGAACAGCCAGTGGTTCTCGGTAGCCCATGTCGTGAAACTGCGGTTGGCCAATGCTGCGGTGCGGGCTTGAGACTTGACTGCGTTGAGACAGAACACCGCTTGGAACTCCTTGGCCATGCGCTTGCAATACACCATCCACGCATCGAACGAGCCCTTGTCCACCCGTGCCAGCGCCGAGTAGACCGTAATGAATGACGCCGCAGCATCACCATCAGCGGGCAGCTTGGCGGTATCGGGGTGCTTCACAATCTCAGCCCACGTCGGCAGCTTATCCGCCAGTGCAGCATAGGCCATCATGTCACGCGCAGCAGCCTCACCCACACAGCCCGCCACACCGGCGATAGTCGCTGTCGTGCCCAACACACCACGATGCTTGATGATGTGGCTGGCCTTGGTCAGCGAACGCGGGGTGCAGAACGCCGTCACCGGCTTGTTGGGGTGGAAGATATACGGGTTGTCATCTTGGCCACCATCGTCGAACGACGCCAACGCTTGCGGGTTCTGGTTGACCCACGCAATGACCTCAGCCTCAACGCCATTACCCACCGCCCACGCACACCACTGCTCGGCATCCGGGGACTTGACCGTCACGAACGACAGACGATTGCGTGCATGGGGCTGGATGTTGTCACCCAGACCCTCACCTGTCTTGTTGGTCGTGCCGAACACGATACTGCCAGCGGGCAGCGAGTCCTCACCCATCTTGCGCTCCAGCATGAGGCGCAGGGCAGTGTTCTGAACCGGACGCATGGCCTTGCCGAACTCGTCCAGCATGAGAATCACCGGCTTCTTGTTGTGTAGCTTCAGCTCGCTGTTGGGTGCGAAGTGCGTCACCTTGATGCCGTTGCGCTCCTCGACATACGGCACACCCGACAGGTCAGCGATGTCCTTGGTGGTCATGTCCATGTAGACAGCGTCATGCGTGCCGTTGAACTGCTCAGCCAATGCCCACAGCAGCGACGATTTGCCGATGCCCATGCCACCCTGCAGCATTATAGTAACGTCCGCACCGCACGTAGCGATGAGGTTTTTTGCTTCCTCGAGGGTAACTGCGGTTGTGTTGCTAATTGCTTGCGTCATTTTGCTTCTCCTTTAAGTTGTGTGACATGTCACACGGTTTGTATTGTTTTAAAACGATTAGTTGAAATGAATCGAACGTGCAACTGACAACACGTAGTCGTGGATGTGACTGCGCTCCTAGACGATGTCCTCGGTCTCTTCACCGATGCGGATGAACTCGTAGCAGAAGTATTTGTTGAGCCCGCTACCACCATCGAGCTCGCTGTTGTTGATGTAGTCGTTGTAATACTGTTTGACGACATGCTCGAACTGCTGGATGGATGGATATGAGTCATACCACTTCACATCGTTGCACTCGAACACGTAGCCATGATTGTGCATCTTATTCAACGGACTGAAGCAATTGCCGAAGTCATCACGGTGCCACTTGGTCTCCTCCAGCTGCGCATACCACAGGTCGAGCAGTGCTTTGGACTTGGGGTAGTCCGGCTCGTTTGAGTAGGTGACGTAGAACACTGCTGCTACATCGCTTCTGTATCCCATCATGGTCTCCTTGGTTCTTGTTACTTGTAAGTAACAACGGTTTTATATCCGGAACATCAGCTGCCCGTCGCCGCGCAGCAGGTTGATACCAGTTTTTGTCTGCATAAACTCCTGATACTTCTGCCACGCTTGGGCAAGGGCCTCCTGTCTGGACGATGCTTCGCCGGTGAACATGACAACCTCTGCGTCTTTGTGGTCGGCGGGATACCACACCTTCGCGTTATACGCCGTGCCGAACTTGTTCACCTCCAACGCTGCCCCGTCCAAGCGCAGTAGTGCCTCCATCTCATCTTCTCTCACATATCACTCCTTTCTTTGATGACGCAGCCGGAACATACTCTCTGTAATACAACGCCTCGCGTGTGGTCAGCCCTGCCTTCATACATACCCGATACAACATCTCGGTTGACCATAGCCCGCGCACACCCTCACCGAACCTCGCCAGCATATCCATCGGTGGCTCGCCGTTGCACTTCAGCATATCAAGCAGCAGGTCGTCAGCCTTGAAACTAAAGCCGAATGTCGCAGGGTTGGGTGTGTCGTATGCGCCCAGCGCCTTCATACTCTTGAGGTATGTCTGGATTTGAGACACAACGGGTAGCTTGCGTAGTCGTGCGGTCTCAGTGCGGTTGAACTTCTCGATGTAACACTTGGGCTCGTTGGTGCATACCCAGTGCTGGTCGCGATACTCAAACCACAGCCCGTTGTATGTATCCGCCATCCGGATACCGTTGACCCTGACCGCGTTGTCTTGTATGTGACCGGTCATGGGGGATACCGCATGAATGAAGCCCGCCGTTGATTGGGTTGAGTAACCATCGGCCCGGACTTGGATGCGCCCATCTCGATACCACCGCACGCACTCCGTGCTGTATAGCTTGGCAGCGTAGTAATGCCCGTGCTCGTTGCTACCCTCGGTGAGCATCATATGCTGCTTGCTGCGTTTACCCAGAGGGCGTAGGTTGTCACTCCCACGGATTGGTTTGATGCTGTCGTAGTGAATCTTGGCTTCGTCGTAGCTTCTGACCGTGGGTAAGTAGTTCGTGTTTATCCCAAACATGATGGCTCCTTGTGTTGTTACTGTTTATCGGGGTTGCTACCTTGGTTGCTTCTGGTTGGTTTCCCGCAGGGTCTTGTGGGCTGAGGCAGGGGTAACGAACTGATATGCGCCCTTGCCATACTCCTGCACCACACACCACGAGGCACGAGCAGCACGCGCCGACGCCTCGCCACATGCCAAACAGGCGCGGTATCCCAACGCCCAACGGCGGGGTTCTACATCATCCCCGCACCAACAACAGAACAGGTCTTTCATCTCACACCTCCAACTAAAGAACTACGATAAAGAAAACCCACGACAGCATCACGGCTATCAGGGCTGCGCCAAGAATTTGTAACGCTTTAAACATCATTCCCCCTCCTTGTCGTAATCCGCAGCCCGTCGCCCCATGGGTCTACGTAACGCACCGTCTCCACGGTCTTACCAATTAGCTCTTTCATTTCTCCTCTCCTATCAGGGCTCGGGCTCTGGTGATGCTGTTCTCAATCTCGGACATGCTTGCCTCTATGTCCCAAAGGGCGACGATGTTGTCCAACGCGTCCCGCAGCTCTCTGTTTTCTGTGGCTAAATCTTCAAAGGCTTCTTCCCAGTTTCTTGGCTGTTTCATGATGGTCTCCTGTTGGTGTTGCGGTTGGTGTTGCGGTTGGTGTTGCGGTTGGTGTTGCGGTTGGTGTTGCGAGTCATGTGCTGCATAGAGGGGTCGAGAAAAAATGCAGAGTTAAGCCGCTGTTACCGCCAAGTAACAACGCAAAATAAATACAAACGCATAAAAGATAACTCACGGCTCAAAGCAATATTCACTACTCAATCACTCTAGGCAGCACACGCAGCAGATGCACGCCGTCCACACGGACGGACACAGAACAGAGGAAGAAAGATTTGAGGGGCTGCTGGTAGTGCTTGGTTTGGTCTTTCTTGGTGTTCGGCTTGTGCTTCTGCCGGTGTGTTGTGTTTATTGGTTTTTGATTTACATGAGTCGTCCGGCAGTTATCTATCGCGGGTTGTCTCCCGCCTCGGGGCACGGTTTGCCTGTGAAGGTTCTAGGACTCATGGGGTAGGGTATGTTGGCGGTGTTTCGGTTGCTGCGGGTTAGGCACAGTCGGCGCTTCCATCTCCCGATGTGTGCTCGTGTGCCATACCGCGTTGCCGCAACCCTACCAGACATACAAAACATCTTTTACACAATAAGCTGACTTGACTGGGTTGCTACTAGGGTGTTTGCCTGTTGCGCCGTTCTTTGTGTGCCTGTTGGCGTATAGCGTCTTACTACTCCGGCCCCGTTGCGCTTGTTATGCAGCGAAGGGTGTGTGCGGGATTGCCCGATGGGCGTGGCTTGGGTTCTGTTGGGTCTAGCCCGCGATGGTGTGTATGTCTACCGGCTCGTTGGTGTTGCTGTGCGTGAGCCGGGCTTTTATGGTCGAACTGCGGCAGTGATAGTTTTTGGGTGGGCGGCGCAATATCGCCAGCCACGACCCCGCACCATCAACAGGCAGTCCGTAATGTTAAAGAGCGTGTCCCACTGTTACTTGGAAGTAACAACGAAACGGCTGGGCGCTTCTCCCAGCCAGAACATAGTATATCACAACCCATATAAGATGTCAAGTATCTCAGTTGTTTGGGTTTATGGGTTGTTAGTTGTTACCCGGAAGTAACAACGGCAGGGGTGAGGTTTGGGTTGCGTTTGTGTTCGGGTTAGATTTGTTTTTACCCGATGTTAGTGTGTGCTCATTTATGTTCCACCGTAAAATCAATGGGTTAGCTTGGGGGCGGTTTTGGGGGATTTTGGCGGGGTCAGGTAAGTGCTTGATTGTGCATGGAACATTGAATATATGAGAGTCCGCATGGTGTCCGTGTTCCAAATGTTCCAGCGTGTTCCAAGGCGTTGGAACACGTTATGTTAAATGAATTTGGTTGGTAAGCACTTACCCCTTGAGCTGCAAGTGTTTGTTTTTATTATATTATTATTATTAGATTAGAAATATTTAATAGTAGAGAAGAGAAGGGTATTAGAATGTTCCAACGAATCGAAAAATGAATGCCGCGCCAAAATTTTTTCTGAATGCTGCGGGGATTGCAGCTGCGGTTTGGGGTTCGACGACCACTTTTTTATTTTTGCCAAACTGAAAAACCGTTGGAACATTTGGAACATTTGGAACATTCCAATAAATCAAGGACTTACGAGGATTTTTCTTGGAACATCGTTGGAACACTTGGAACATTCCAATAAATCAAGGACTTACGCTATTTCAGGTTGACGTGCGCGTCAACTTCGTGCTGCCTCGATTGGCTAAATGAGAATGATTATACTCCACCTATGCTGTCCGACATCCCTGCTTTCGTCCGCGCCCAAACCTTAACCTACAAAATAACTAATGAGCACGTTCAATTACATTCACTTTTAGTCAAGTATTCCATGTCGCCCGCCCACTGTTACTTGGAAGTAACAACGCCCCCCGACCCGACTTTGATAGTTCCCGCCCTGCGTTGTTACCTACAGGTAACAACGCCTCACTTCATGCCCCTGCTGCCTGTGCTGCCCCCGCCGCCAATCCAAGCCCGCGCCGCACCCGCCGACCCGCCTACCGCATAGGAACTATCACGCGGGCCAAAAAAAAGGGCGGAACCCCGAAGGGCCCGCCCCGTGAATCACTCGTCGCTTACGTCAATCAGGTATGCGGCGATACGCAGCATTGCTTCGTTTTCGGGATACTCTGCTTTGAGATATTCCGCAAGTTTAACTACTTTGTTTTTCACGACGTCCGGCTGTGCCGACGGTTTCAACTCCATGCTAAAGCCACTAATCGGGCCCGCCGTGGTCTTGCTTCGTTTTGCTTTCGGTGTTTTCTTGCCCTTCACGCCGGATTCACCGCGCAATTCGCTGATGATATTGCTCACAGTCTGCTTTGCGAAACCCGCAGCGAGCAGGGCTTTTGTTACAGCGCCCGCAAAGTTTGTTGCAGTAGCGCGGCCTTCCAATTTGAAGCCGGAATCAGCGGCCTGCTTTACTACTAACCGCATTTCATCCCTTGCTGCATTGCGTAGGGCAAGGGCATTGCTCAGTTCCCCGTCCGCCTCCCGCATGTTGACGCAGGCATCGGCCACGGCTTGCGCTGCCGTTTGCATGTTGTGGAAGTGAACGATAACGGCTTTTTTGCTTTTGCTCATGGTGTAGCTCCTTGGTATGGTTGAACTGCTAACGGCACAACGTTGCGCCGTGACTGTATTATATCAAATACGCGTTGTTACCTTTCGGGAACAGCGCCGACCCCACCGGCCCCCGACCCCCCAGATTGGCTTTGGAGTCCCGGCCCGCCGCCTGTGAACTGTGATCCGCACAAATAATTCCATCATTTTCAAACTCAATAACTTACAAAATATCTCACACAGCCACCCCCACCCCATCAATATAGAAACACCCCCCGTTAGGGACTCCTAACCATCCCTTGACACGCCAATACATTTCACTATATAAAACACCCTAACCACTGGTGCCAAACCACCTGCATGATTGAGTTACACCCACAATTTGAATCCGGCGTACCTTCCGACCATGTCGCGAAGGTGCAAGACCTATCGTTGCTCGAACGGGCTAAACTCGCCGTTCATACGTTCCATACCCTGAACGAAGCTGCAGACCCATACCCCAACAGCACGACCGATGTAGACGACCTATTTGACGGTGCTGACCCCCTTGCAGAAATTGAGCATAAGGCGGTAAATCAAGCGGTGCTAGACTTGGCGGACCCGAAGGCTACCCAAGAAACCCTAAATAAGACGCTGGCGCAGGTCTATAAGTACTCCCGCCCTGCCGTAAAACGCTTGGATCGGGTGCTGTCTGAGCTGGATGAAGAGATTGTCAATGTGGCGATCCGGCTGCGGGCTTACACCACCAACAAACTGATTGAAGAATCCGAGAACCCCGACCCAAAGGTGCGGATCAAGGCGCTGGAGCTGCTGGGCAAGGTCAAAGACGTGGGGCTTTTCTCAGAGCGTGTTGAAATTACACACAAAACCAAGTCCGACGAGGAGCTTGAGGCGGAGATTCGCCAGCGGCTTGAGGTGTATATGGGCAACGCCGACGTTGTAGACGCAGAGGAAGCACCGCAACCCGAAGAAGAGACCCCGATCGACGCTATAAAAGCGGTCGTGGATGTAAAAATAGTCGCAGAACCCTCCGGCGCACAGTAAACAGCCGTGCCGATACCCTCTTTCGACGAGATTAAGCGCAATCCGGCCCTCTTGTCGGCGCTACCCCGGGCGGAAAAAGAGCGGGTTTTGAAACTCTTGGATGAGTGGATGCTCCGGCAGGCTAAGAAACAGTCCAAGCAGCACCTTTTAGCCTTTATTTTGCACATTGACCCCGAGTACAAAGTCGGCCAGCACCATAGACGCCTTGCTGCCCTGTTAGAAGCTATAGCCCGGGGCGAAAAAGACCGGATTTGCGTCAATATGGCACCCCGGATGGGTAAATCTCATCTTGTGTCGTACTACTACCCCGCGTGGTTTATCGCCAACTACCCCGACAAGAAGATCATGATGGTCAGCCACACGGCTGATTTGGCGGTTGATTTTGGTCGAAAGGTGCGGAACTTGGTTGGGTCGGAAAAATATCAAGAGCTGTTCCCGGACATAGCCTTATCCGCAGATTCCAAGAGTGCTGGACGGTGGAACACCAACCACGGAGGTGAGTATTTTGCCGTGGGTGTGGGTGGTGCTATCGCTGGACGTGGTGCCGACCTGCTGCTGATTGACGACCCCCATAATGAGCAGGACATTATTAACGGTAACTTGGACATCTTCGATAAAGCCTACGAGTGGTACACCACTGGTGCGCGTACGCGCTTGATGCCGGGAGGCCGTGTGGCTGTGGTGCAGACTCGTTGGGCGACGAACGACCTGACCGGGCGGTTGTGCAGAGACATGACCATGAACGAGGGGGCAGACCAGTATGAGGTTGTCGAGTTCCCGGCGATCTTGGAGAAGGAAGAACCGGACGAGGAAGGCAATACCACCCTAGTCTATAAGTCATTGTGGCCGGAGCAGTGGCCGCTGGACGCGCTCTTAAGAACCAAAGCCTCGATGCCTGCGTTCCAGTGGAACGCCCAGTATATGCAGAACCCCACCTCTGAGGAGGGGGCCATCGTCAAGCGCGAGTGGTGGCGGGTATGGGAGGACGAGCGGCCTCCGCTGTGCGACTTCATTGTGCAGACGTGGGACACGGCGTTTGAGAAAAGTTCCCGGGCCGACTATTCTGCCTGCACGACGTGGGGGGTGTGGTACCCCGAGTCCGCCCCTGATGACAGCACGACCGGACGGGCCAACGTGGTGCTGCTGGACGCCTTCAAGGACCGGATGGAGTTCCCGGAGCTGAAGAAGGTGGCGTTCGAGAAGTTCAAGGAGTGGGAGTCGCTAGGGGTGCCGATGACCCTGATCGTGGAGAAAAAAGCCTCCGGGGCCCCCCTAATCTACGAGTTGAGACAAATGGGGTTGGTGGTGGGAGAATATACCCCGAGCAAGGGGCAGGACAAGATTGCCCGGTTGAACAGCGTATCGGACATGTTCGCCACAGGCATGGTGTGGGCACCGCAGGCCCGATGGGCTGAAGAAGTGGTCAACGAGGTTGCAGAATTTCCGGCAGGTCAGCATGACGACTATGTGGACGCTGTAACACTTGCGTTGATGAGAATACGGCAGGGTGGGTTCATCAGGTTGCCACACGATGAGCAAGACCCGGTGCGGCAGTTTAAGCGGCGCAAAGTGGCCGGATACTATTAGGAGATAAAGAATGGCAATCGATAAAGCGCTGTACGAGGCCCCGCAGGGGTTGGACGCATTGGTGGTTCCCAACGCTGAAGTAGACGTTGAGATCGAGATTGAGCTGCCGGGTGAAGAAGAGGAGCAGCCGACCATAGCCGACGAGGATGAGTTTGGTGAGAACCTCGCAGAGAAGATTGATGGCAACGTGCTGCAGTCGATGGCCAGTGATCTGTTGGGGCACTACGACGCTGACATTCGCAGTCGCAAGGACTGGATGGAGACCTATGTCAAAGGTCTGAAACTGCTGGGACTAAAGTACGAAGAGCGCAGCGAGCCGTGGTCTGGTGCATGTGGTGTGTTCCACCCCATGATCATGGAGAGCGCGGTCAAGTTTCAGTCAGAGACCATCATGGAGACGTTCCCCGCAGCAGGCCCGGTCAAGACTCAGATTATTGGCAAAGACACCAAAGAGAAGGAAGAAGCAGCCGTCCGGGTTAAAGAGGACATGAACTACCAGCTGACGGAGATGATGCCCGAGTATCGCCCGGAGCATGAACGGATGCTGTTCTCCCTGTGTCTGGCAGGCAATGCGTTCAAGAAGGTGTACTTCGACCCGTCCCTAAATCGCCAAGTTTCCATGTTCGTCCCCGCCGAAGACATCGTAGTGCCGTACGGCGCGTCGGACCTCCACAGCACCCCGCGTGTAACCCACCGGATGCGTAAGACCAAGAATGAGCTTCGCAAGCTGCAGGTAGCGGGCTTCTACCGAGACATTGATCTGGGCGACCCGGTTAAAGTGCTGGACGACGTGGAGAAGCAGAAGGCCGAGGAGCAGGGTTTCAGTGCTGAAGTGGACGATCGGTTCCAAGTTCTTGAGATGTGTGTAGACATCGATATGGAGCTGTACGACTTCACCGACAAATACGCTAAGAAAATGGACGGCGTAGCAGTTCCTTATATCGTGACGATCGAGAAGGGGACAACCAAGGTACTGGCTATCCGTCGCAACTGGTTGGAAGACGACGAGATCAAACAGAAGCGTCAGCACTTCGTCCACTACGGTTACATCCCGGGCTTTGGCTTCTACTGCTTCGGGTTGATTCACCTGATCGGTGGGCACGCTAACGCGGCTACTTCGCTGATGCGTCAACTGGTTGATGCTGGTACGTTAGCCAATCTCCCGGGGGGCTTCAAGTCTCGTGGCCTGCGTGTAAAGGGCGACGATACACCGATCGCTCCGGGCGAGTTCCGTGACGTTGATGTGCCTAGCGGCACCATGCGGGACAACATCCTGCCGCTCCCCTACAAAGAGCCGAGTCAGACCCTTGTGCTGTTGATGGATAAGATCGTGATGGACGCCCAGCGGTTTGCGGCTACGGCTGATATGAAGGTGTCGGATATGTCCGCCCAAGCCCCCGTCGGGACCACACTGGCGATATTGGAGCGGATGCTGAAGATCATGAGTGCAGTTCAGGCTCGCATCCACTACGCGATGAAGCAGGAGTTCAAGCTCCTCAAGAACATCATCCGGGACAATACGCCAGAGGAGTACAGCTACGAGCCGGAGATCGGTGACCGCAAGGCCAAGCGCTCCGACTATGACATGGTGGAGGTCATCCCGGTCTCCGACCCGAACGCGGCGACGATGAGCCAGAAGGTCGTGCAGTATCAAGCCGTGATGCAGCTCGCTCAGGGTGCTCCGCAGATTTACGACTTGAAATTCCTGCACCGTCAGATGCTTGAAGTCTTAGGCATCAAGAACGCTGCCAAGCTGGTGCCGACCGACGACGACCAGAAGCCGACCGATCCGGTGACAGAGAACATGAACATCCTGATGGCCAAGCCGGTGAAAGCGTTCATGTATCAGGATCACGAAGCACACATTGCTGTGCATATGGCGGCCATTCGCGACCCGAAGATCGCCGCTGTTATGGGGCAGAACCCGATGGCGCAGACCATTCTCGCAGCCGCCGCATCGCACATCACCGAGCACGTCGCCTTCCAGTATCGTCGGGAGATCGAGAAACAACTTGGTAGTGCCCTGCCAAATCCCGAGGAGCAGTTGCCCGAAGATATCGAAGTCGCTCTGTCACAGCTCACCGCACAGGCCGCCAGCAGGCTCCTGCAGAAAGACCAAGCTGAAGCTGCTGCTCAACAGGCCGCGCAACAGGCTCAAGACCCGATTATCCAGATGCAGCAGAAAGAGCTGGAGCTTAAAGGTCAGGAACTGCAACTTAAACAGCAGAAACAGCAGCAGGACGCGGCTTTCCGGGAGAAGCAGCTTGCGGTTACATCCGCTGCCAAGGCTGATGAGTTGGCGATCAAAGAGAAAGATCAGGTTATCCGAGCAGCTTCTGAGTCCGATCGGGGTGATAGGGAAGAGGCTCGGGACAGAGAGAAGATAAATCTTGAAATCAGCAAACTCTTACGTGAGTCTACTAGGAGCAAATAATGGATGGCATTGAACTGCTTCTCAAACGTAATAAAGAGGAGCGCGACGCACTAATCAGTATCCTTATCAGAGGAAGTGCTAAGGATTACGCGGAATACAAAAGCATCTGTGGGGTAATTCGGGGTCTCGACCTTGCAGATGAACATATTACTGACCTCGCAAAAAGGATGAACACCAATGATGACGACGACTGAGCAGGTGCCTCAAACCGCACTTGAACAGAAGTGGGTAGCAGATAGCGCGGACGCAGAACGGAAAGCAAAACAGTTGCCTGACCCGCAGGGATATCGAATCCTATGCGCGATACCTGATATTGAGAACAAGTATGACAGCGGCATCATCAAGGCAGATATTACCCGTCAGCACGAGGAGATTCTGACTACGGTGTTGTTCGTCATCAAGCTCGGTCCGGACGCGTACAAAGATGCGACAAAATTCCCCACGGGACCGTGGTGTAAAGAGGGTGATTTTGTGATTGTCCGCTCCAACAGCGGCACCCGTCTGGACATCCACGGCAAAGAGTTCCGCATCATCAACGACGATACGGTCGAAGCGGTGGTCGAAGACCCTCGCGGCATCCGTCGCAAATAAGGAGCAACACATGAACCAACCAGCATACAAGTTCCCTGACGAAGTTGACAGCAAAAAGGAAGAAGGCAAGGAGCCCGCTATTGAAGTAGAGGTAATTGACGACACCCCGCCCGAGGACCGTGGCCGGGAGCCCCTGCCCGAAAACGTAAAAAAAGAGTTGGAAGAGGATGACCTAGAGGAGTATTCCGATAAGGTCAAGAAACGTCTTTCCCAGATGAAAAAGGTCTGGCACGACGAGCGCCGGGAGAAGGAAGCCGCCCTGCGTGAGCGTGAAGAAGCCCTGCGTTTTGCACAGATAAAAGACAGTGAAATCAAGACGTTGCGTGAAGAACTTGGCACCGGGCGTAAGCTCTACGCTGATGATATGTCTAAAGCAGTGCAACAAGAGATTGCCACTGCTAAGGACAAGGTCAAACAGGCATACGAAACGGGTGATCCGTCGCAGATTGCGGACGCTCAGGAAACCCTGACCGATGCCAAAATAAAGCTTAGGGAACTTGAATACAGGAGACCTGCTTTACAATCTCCTGAAAAAGATGTAGAAACACAACAACAGTATCAAGAAACACGACCGGTTGCTGACCCGAAAGCGGAAGCTTGGAGGTCAAAAAATACATGGTTCGGTGTTGATGAGGAGATGACTAGCCTCGCCCTTGGTCTGCATCAGAGACTAGTCCGGCAGGGTCTTGACCCGCGTAGTGATGATTACTACAGCCGTGTAAATGAAACCATGAGGAAACGGTTTCCGGAGTACTTCGACGAAGAGCCGAAGGATACCGAGGACCCCGAGACTCGAACGGCGGCGAAAGAGAAATCTGAGCCCCGCAAGGCGGCCACAATAGTGGCTCCGGCAACGCGAAGCACCGCGCCCAAAAAAGTGCGATTGACGCAAACGCAGCTGGCTTTGGCCAAGAGACTTGGTCTGACCCCCGAAGCGTACGCTCAAGAAGTAATTAAACTGGAGAACTAAAATGGCTGAAAACCGACTCGCTCGTGAGTTACAAACACGCGAAACTACGCAGCGCAAGGCTTCATGGCAACAACCAAACCTGCTTCCCACTCCTGCCCCGCAGGACGGATATGGGTTTCGTTGGATTCGGACTAGCTTGATGGGTAAAGCAGACCCCACCAATATTTCCGCAAAATTTCGTGAACACTGGGTGCCGGTGAAAGCCGAAGACCACCCGGAGATGATGATTTACGCTGATCCTCAAAGTCGTTTCAAAGACAACATTGAGGTGGGCGGGTTGCTGTTGTGTAAGGCACCGAATGAGATGATTGAACAGCGTAATGAGTACTACGCGAATCAAGCTGAGTCTCAAATCGAGGCTGTTGACAATAGCTTCATGAAGATGAATGACGAACGGATGCCGCTGTTCAATGAGCGGCGGTCTGAAGTTCGTTTCGGCAAAGGCTCTAAATAAACCCTTTTAGGAGTATAAACAATGGCATATCCGACTATCGACAAGCCTTATGGCTTGAAGCCGGTCAACCTGATCGGTGGTCAGGTTTATGCTGGGTCTACTCGTCTGATTGCGATCGCAAGCGGTGAAGGCACCTCGATTTTCTTCGGGGATGCTGTGAAACTGTCTGGTGGTTACATCACTCGTGACCCGGCTGACTCGGCAATGACGCCCGTTGGTGTTTTCATGGGCTGCACGTTTACCGACCCCAACAGCAACCAGAAAGTGTTCAAGCAGTATTATCCTGCTGGCACCGTGGCTGCTGACATCAAAGCCTACGTGGTCGATGACCCCGATGCGCTGTTCAAAGTGGCCGTGGTTTCTGGCACCACCGTCATCAGTGGCGTGACTCAGACTGCTGTTGGTCTGAACGCGGCTCTGGTTGACAACACCGGCTCGACTATTACTGGCGACTCGCTTGTCGCTATTTCTGCGACTACCGCGACCAACGGCGCACTGCCTGTTCGCATTGTCGATATTGTGCCGGATACGGCTAACGCTGCTGGTTCGTATACTGAAGTGATTGTGAAGTGGAACTTCGGTATGCATCAGTATCAAAACGCCGTTGGCGCATAAGGAGACTGAAACATGGCTATCTCACGCGCACAACTACTGAAAGAGCTGCTTCCGGGTCTGAACGCATTGTTCGGCATGGAGTACAGCCGTTACGGCGAAGAGCACAAGGAGATTTTCGAGACCGAAACCTCCGAGCGTTCCTTCGAGGAAGAAACCAAACTGTCGGGCTTCAGCGCCGCTCCCGTGAAAAACGAGGGCAACGCGATTGCGTATGATAATGCGCAGGAAGCATGGACGGCCCGCTACAACCACGAAACCATTGCTCTGGGTTTCTCGATCACCGAAGAAGCGGTCGAGGACAACCTGTACGACTCCCTGTCGTCCCGGTACACCAAAGCGCTGGCTCGTGCCATGTCCTACACCAAGCAGGTTAAGGCCGCGTCGGTGCTTAACAACGGCTTCTCGTCCAGCTACAAGGGCGGTGACGGCGTTGAGCTCTTCTCGACTGCACACCCGCTGGTTTCTGGTGGCACCAACAGCAACGAACCGGCCACCGCTGCCGACCTGAATGAGACCTCGCTTGAGGCCGCTGTTATTCAGATCGCTGGCTGGACGGACGAGCGTGGTCTGCTGATTGCCGCCAAGCCCCGCAAACTGGTCGTACCGCCGAACTTGATGTTCGTTGCTACCCGCCTGCTCGAAACTGAGCTCCGCGTCGGCACGAACAACAACGACGTGAACGCGGTCAAGACCATGGGTTCGATTCCGGAAGGTTTCCGCGTCAACCACTTCCTGACCGATACCAATGCTTGGTTCCTTTGCACTGACGTGCCGAACGGCCTGAAGCACTTCGTTCGTACTCCCCTCCAGAATTCCATGGATGGAGACTTCGACACAGGTAACGTGAGATACAAGGCTCGTGAGCGTTACAGCTTCGGCTGGAGTGACCCGCTGGGCATGTACGGCAGCCCGGGCGCTTGATCTAATAAATCAAGCACTTAGCTGTAGGATTAGGCCCACTTCGGTGGGCCTTTTCTTTTGTGTTGACATCCAAGACTCGAAATAGTATATTGCCCGTATCGTAACTAACGAGGGCAACATGGAATACCCAAAAACCCGCAAGGAAGCGAAAACGCAAGGTGCAAAGTTTTATTTTACCGGCGAGCCCTGCAGTCATGGGCACATTGCACTACGCCTAGTCAAAGGCACTTGCATAGAGTGCAGAAAAGCAGAGTGGGCCCGATCTAACGAATCCCGCAAGGATTACTTTAAGACCTCTGAAGTTGTCAAAGAGGCCAAGCGCCGCTACTACGAACGTAATCGTGAGTTGGTCATAGCCCGCGCTGCGGCGCGCCCTCCAGAAGAGAAACGCCGTAGTCAACAAAAGTGGAAAGACGCCAATGTGTTATATGTCCGGGCGGATACCAAGAATCGTCGCCGTAAGCACCGCCAAGCTACCCCCAAATGGCTTACTCGAAAACAAAAGACGGAGATGCGAGAGCTTTATAAGATCGCCATCACCATGACCAAAACCACCGGGGAACCGTATGTTGTAGACCACATCGTGCCCCTTCGCTCGGATACAGTCTGCGGCCTCCACGTGCCATGGAATCTGCGAGTGATCACGCGGGAAGAAAACCTCAAAAAATCCAACCACTTCATTGACACCCCCAAACACACCTGATATAAAGCCTCAAGACCCCAGATTTTCACTCGTATCGACTGGCTGGGCAGACTTGTTAGAGACGGTACGAGGATGTGCTAACACACGAAAGGTAAACCATGGCTCTTTCAACTTTTGAAGGCCCGGTAAAGTCGCTTGGCGGCTTCTACTCCCAAGGCCCGAACACCGTTATCAACCTGCCGAACGGCACCAACACCGTCACGCTGGATGTCCCGACCTACGCTGGCAAAGTCATCCGCACCAACGACGCCACTCTGGTCATCACCCTGCCGACGATCGTTACCACTGCGAGCGCCACATCTGCGGGCCCCGGCACTGACCCGAACACCCTGAACAACGTAGGCACGAGCTACACGTTCTTCATTGAAACTGCTGCCACGGCTGTTTCGATCACCACCAACGGCACCGATAAGTTTGTGGGTTCGATTCTGGTTGTTGCCACGGATGCTGCAGGCGCTACGACTGGCTACGCGCCCGCCGCTGCTAATGACTTCATCAAATTGGACGGCACGACCACCGGCGGTATCGCTGGTTCTTGGGTCACTTGCACAGTTCTGGCCGCCGCCAAGTACTACGTTACCGGCGTTCTCCTCGGCTCCGGCACCATCGCAACCCCGTTTGCTGACTCCTAATCTTACTTAGGAGGGCCATAACATGGCGATGCAAACTGACGTTAAGTCGAAGTACCTTGCGATAGACGGCGTGATCTTTGCGGGTCGCGCCCGTCTTAAAGGGCTTACGGTTTCGGTTTCCTCGGCTGGAGCAGCGTTGATTGTTTATGACAATGCTTCAGCTGCCTCGGGAACCAAGGTCGTCGAGATAAGCACGGCTGCTACGGGTACGTTCAATGTCCTGATTCCGGGGCAAGGTATCCTCGCGGATAATGGGTTATATCTCGATATCAACGGCGCGGCTGGTGTAACTGCCTACTACGGGTGATGCGTGCAAAATCAACAGCAGTTCGACGTAAGCGGACGAAAATTATTCTTCGCAATACCGGCTTACGACTTTAAGGTCGGTGTAAAACTGATGGGGTCTATGGTCGAGTTCGCTCGGCTGGCCCCGCAGTATGGCATTCAGTTTGCGATGGGCACGATCAGCGGGTGCTCGGTTGTTTCCAGAGCCAGAAACCTGCTTGTTGATGATTTCCTGCAGTCCGGATGCGACACCCTGATGTTCATTGACGCGGACATGACGTTCGACCCAAACGACATCATTCGACTGCTGGCGTTCTCCGGTAATCCCGTAAAGAACATTGTTGGCGGCACCGGTGTCGCTCGCAAGAAAGAAAAGACCTTCCATCTGAATCTCGATAAAGACGAAGATGGTAACCTGATGATGGATGCCATGGGTCTGGCTCGGGCAAAGCAGATGGGCACCGGATTCATGATGGTGCAGCGCCAAGTATTCGAGGTTCTGATCGACCGCCACCCCGAGTGGCGTTTCCATGATGTGGCATCAGGCCGCACGATCTACTCCTTGTTCGACTTCAAATCAACCCCCGAAGGTTATATCGGAGAGGATTACAACTTCTGCGATCGCGCTCGTGCGGAAGGCTTTCAGGTCTGGGTTGACCCCACGATCAAGCTGGGCCATATGGGCGTCATCGAGTACGAAGGTGCGTTTGGTGAAGACTATCTCTACCCGATGATTCAAGCTGCCCAGCAGCGGGAAGAGGACGAAGCAGAACCGTTGAGGGTGGCATATGGCTAAGAAACCAAAGACTCCAGCATGGACACGCGCCGAAGGAAAAGCAAAGACCGGGGGGCTGAACGCGAAGGGGAGGGCTTCTTACAACGCGGCCAATCCCGGAAAGCCCGGCTTGAAGAGGCCGCAGCCCGAGGGTGGCGCAAGGAGAGACAGCTTCTGCGCCAGAATGTCTGGTATGAAGAAGAAGCTGACGTCCAAGAAGACGGCGAATGATCCGAACAGCAGAATCAACAAATCCCTCAGAGCATGGAAGTGCTGACATGACGCAACACACAGAACACATTAAAACCGCTATTGATGTCGCTTCAATATTCACTGCGTTTGGGGCGCTCTTTCAAGTATTGCCCGCTATCGCCGCGCTGTTCAGTATTGTCTGGACGGGTATGCGGATAGCCGAGATGATCTCCGGCAAGCCGTTTAATGAGTTGATTAAAAGGACAAATAATGGCTGAATACACCGAACAAGAAGCCCGACGCAGGATGCTTGAAGCCGCTATGGCCAGCGGGAAAGCCACCCCAGAAGAGAAAGCTGAACTGAAGGCTCAATATATGCGGCAAGACAAGCTCAATCAACAGGGCTACAAAGCAGCGACTGAAAGAAAAGCCAAAGGTGGTTCCGTAAAATCCTCCGCTTCCCGCCGTGCTGATGGCATTGCGACCAAGGGTAAGACGAAAGGAAGGATGGTGTAACTATGGGTCCTATTATTGGAAGAGCAGTAGCTGCGGGTGCAGCTGCACTGGCGAAGAAAGCGGCGAAGAATGCACCAAAAAAGACAGCTAAAGAGCTGGAGGAAGAGGGCGCAAAAACCGTAAAAAAGCTGTCCGACCAAGCAGAGGTATCGAAAGCCACTGGTACTGGGGCCCGAGGAGACACGCTGGCTCCTAGATATGAAAGCACTCCAAAAACTGGGCGAGGATATCGTGACTTTGAAACTACGTCGCCCCGGTTGTCTGATGAGTGGGGGCCTAACTACAAAAAAGGGGGTAAGGTAAAATCCTCCGCTTCCAAGCGTGCAGACGGCATTGCGACTAAAGGCAAAACCAAAGGACGGATCATCTGATGGACGACAAAACCAAAAAGATTCTCGGTACCTTAAGCCCTGCTTATGGTTTGATGTCCGGGCAGGGCGCGTTTGGTAAACTCGCACCCGCTGCTGGGTTGTTGCCTATGGCACTTGCCCAAGACCGGAAAGATCGTAAAGAAGAGGAAGCTGCTAATGCTGCTTCCCCCGTCATCAAAGCCCCGACTGCGGGTATGAAAAAGGGCGGCTCCGTAAAATCCTCCGCCTCTCGCCGTGCTGATGGTATCGCGACTAAAGGCAAGACGAAGGGTCGGATGATCTGATGCCTTCCAAATCTCCAGCGCAGCGCCGCTTTATGACGGCTGTGGCTAACAACCCGGCATTTGCGAAGAAGGTCGGGGTTCCCGCGTCGGTAGGGAAGGAGTTTTCACGCGCCGACAAGGCTAAGGGTTATAGTACGCGAGCGGGTGTCAACAACCCCAACACCGCGCATGGGAAACTTGACATGCCGTTTCATTCCGTGAAGTCCAACGCAAAGGGTGGTGAAATGAAAGAATCGAAAAAAATGGTTGGTAAGGAAATTGCGTTCATGAAGAAAAAGGGCGCTCCGAAGTCCATGATCAAACACGAGATGGACGAAGCCAAATATGCCAAGGGCGGTGGCGTGTTTCGCAAAGCCGCTGACGGTGTTGCTCAGCGTGGCAAGACCAAAGGCAAGATGCTGCGCAAGGGTGGGAAGGTCTGCTGATGATGGCCTCTCGCGGGATGGGTGCTATCGCCCCCTCCAAACACCCTAAGAAGACCGTCAAGAAACGTGACGGTAACGAGCCGGTCAAGCTGTTCAAAGCCGGTGGGGAATCTCGCGTGAACCAAGCTGGCAACTACACCAAACCCGGGATGCGGGAGTCGCTGTTCAAGAGCATCAAGTCTCGGGCGGTGCAGGGCACGGGGGCTGGACAGTGGAGCGCCCGTAAAGCGCAGCTGCTGGCCAAACAATATAAAGCAAAAGGTGGGGGATACCGAGATTGAAAGCCCCCCAGCAAAGCCTGAAGGATTGGACTGCTCAGAAATGGCGCACCAAGTCCGGCAAACCCTCCAGCAAGACCGGGGAGCGGTATTTGCCGGAAGCCGCCATTAAGTCGCTCAGTTCCGCTGAATATGCTGCCACCACCGCTGCGAAGCGCCGTGGTAAGCAGGCGGGCAAACAATTTGTGGCGCAGCCCAAGGGCATCGCTAAGAAGACTTCGAGGTTTCGGTAATGGCTTACAAGACCACAGATTCCACCGACTTCAATCTCGATCTCAACACCCTCATTGAAGAGGCGTTTGAGCGTTGCGGCCAAGAGCTGCGGTCTGGCTACGACTTCAGAACTGCTCGTAGGTCTTTAAATTTATTGACTATTGAGTGGGCGAACCGTGGGATTAACCTGTGGACTATTGAGCAGGGCTCCCATGTCCTGACTTATGACGTGGCCGACTACGACATGCCCATCGATACCATCGACCTGCTGGATCATGTGATCCGCACCGGCACCGGGCAGAACCAGACGGACATCAATATTACTCGGATCAGCGTCTCGACGTACGCCACGATCCCCAACAAGAACGCCAATGGTCGCCCGATTCAGGTGTGGTTTCAGCGTAAGACCGGGGCGACGAGCTCGACCAACGTCATCCAGTACCCTCAGATTCATGTCTGGCCCAAGCCGGACAACTCCCAGACCTATACGTTCGTCTACTGGCGGCTTCGCCGTATTCAGGATGCAGGCAATGGTATCAACGGCCAAGACATTCCGTTCCGGTTCCTCCCGTGCATGGTCTCGGGGCTGGCGTATTACCTCTCGATGAAGCTGCCGGATGTGGACCCGGCGCGACGGATGGAGTTGAAGGCTGACTACGAACAGCAGTTTCAGCTGGCCGCAGACGAAGACCGCGAGAAGGCATCGATCCGGTTCGTCCCGCGTCAGATGTTTATTGGGTAGGGCTAGCAAGTGCCCAATCAGTTCTCATCCGGCCAGTTTGCGATTGCGGAGTGTGACCGCTGCGGGTTTCGGTTCAAGTTAAAGCAGCTAAAGACGCTGGTCATCAAGACCAAGAACGTCGAAATTAAGGTCTGTTCAGAATGCTGGGAACAGGATCACCCCCAGTTGCAGCTTGGCATGTACCCGGTCAATGATCCTCAAGCCGTACGCCAGCCCCGCCCGGACACGAGTTATTACGAAGAAGGCAATAACGGCGCGGGTGGTAGTAGAATGATTCAGTGGGGCTGGAACCCGGTAGGCGGGTCACGTAGTTTTGATGCCGTATTGACACCGAATGTGCTGGCACCGGTGGCCGAGGTTGGAACCGTAACTGTAGTAATTTCATAGGAGTAAGACATGGACGCCAAAAAAGCCGTCAAGAAACACGAACAACGGATGCACCCGGGCAAGAAGCCGACCTTCAAAAAGGGCGGAGTTACCTCTGCCGCAATGAAAGCTGTTGGCCGCAACATGGCTCGCGCCAATAACCAAAGGAGCCGGTAATGGAAAAGATCAAATCCGTTAAGGTTGCCCCCGTCGGTCTGGCCAAGAACCGTGAGACGATCAATGAACTGAACGCTGGCGCTGCCAATATTGCCAGCAAGGATTACCCGGGCCCGAAGACTACTGGCATCAAAGTTCGCGGTACCGGTGCGGCTACCAAAGGTCTGATGGCTCGCGGCCCCATGGCGTGAGGTAAACAATGAACTACAGCCAGCTATCAACCGCGATTCAGGACTACGTTGAGAACACGGAGGCGACGTTTGTTGCCCAAATCCCGACGTTCGTCCAGCTTGCGGAAGAGCGTATATACAACAGCGTCCAGATTCCGGCGATCCGGAAGAACGTGACCGGAAGCCTGACTTTAGGGGTTAAATACCTTCAACTACCGTCGGATTGGTTGGCCACGTTCTCGCTGGCTGTCATTGAACCCGTTACCAACGCACAGTCCTTCATGCTTAACAAAGATGTTAATTACATCCGAGCGGCGTATCCCGACCCCGACGACACAGGGACTCCGCAGCACTATGCGCAGTTTGACCAAAATACCCTGATCCTCGGCCCCACGCCTGATTTGAATTACGCGATGGAACTGCATTATTACTACTATCCGCAGTCTATTGTCACTGCTGGCACTTCGTGGCTGGGGGACAACTTCGAGACCGTGCTTCTCTACGGCGCTATCCGCGAAGCCTATGTCTATATGAAGGGCGAGCAGGACATGGTTGCGAACTATGAGAACAAATATCAAGAATCTCTGGGGCTTCTGAAAGTTCTGGGTGATGGTAAGGATCGTCGTGACGCCTACCGTAGTGGTCAGGTGCGCATTCCTGTTCTTTAATCGGGAGAGAAAATGAGTAGTTCAGTAGCGGCACTGTTGGGCGGTATCAAGGTTCATACAGTTAGCGGTCGCGGCAGCAACGCCGAGGAGCTGGCGAATCTCGCAGTGGACAAAATTATATACGTCGGTCAGGACAGCGACCCCGTGATTGTTGGGCAGGCCATGGCATTCAAGGAAAGAATCCACGCCGTACTTGTCCATTATTTAGATGTGGCCCAGAAAGCGGAGCGCAACACTATTTGCATCAAACTCCAGCAGCAGGGCCATGAAGACTTGGCGAACATTGTTCGCAACCTTTAAGGAGTAACACATGGCTATCACCCAAGCATTTTGCACCAGCGCGAAGGTTGAATTGCTTAACGGCATTCACGCTTTCAGCACCACGGTCGTTCGCGGCTCTACCGCTGCGGATACGTTCAAGATCGCCCTTTTCACTTCGTCGGCTACTTTGAGCGCATCTACCACGGTCTACAGTACATCCAATGAAGTAGTCGGAGCGGGTTACACCGCCGGTGGCAATACTTTGTCCGTTACCGGCCCGACTTCTACCGGCACCACTGCGTTTCTGGACTTTACGGACACGACTTGGACGACGTCAACTATTACAGCCAACGGCGCTCTGATTTACAACGACACGCAAGGTGACAAGGCGTTTGCTGTGCTGGCCTTTGGTGGCGATAAAACTTCGACCGCTGGTGACTTCACGATTCAGTTCCCGGCTAACGACGCGACAAACGCCATCATCCGTATTGCTTAACGAGGTAATTCATGGCGCTCGTACTCAAAGACCGGGTTAAAGAAACTACCACGACTACGGGTACGGGCACCATTACGCTTGCCGGTGCAGTGACGGGGTATCAAGCGTTCTCAGTAATCGGTAACGCCAATACGACCTATTACTGCATCGCCGGTGGTTCCGAGTGGGAAGTTGGTATTGGCACGTACACCTTATCTGGAACCACACTCGCCAGAACGACCATTCTGTCTTCGTCCAATGCTGGAGCAGCGGTCAACTTTAGCGTTGGCTCTAAAGACGTATTTGTGGTCTATCCGGCTGGGAAAGCTGTGTATGGGTTGATTGACGACACGCTCTTTAATATAGCTATTAGCAATAGTGCATTGGGTGCTAACACCACCGGCGCAAGAAACCTCGCAGCAGGTGCGTTCGCCCTAGACGCCAATACTACTGCAAATGACAACGTGGCTGTTGGTTATGATGCGCTGGGCGCTAACACCACTGGCTTTGAAAATGTCGCGGTCGGTAATCTGACCTTAAAAACTAATACTACTGGAACATGGAACGCAGCTGTTGGGCATAAAGCACTTGAAGCCAACACTACAGGAACCCTCAACACCGCGATCGGCTACGGCTCTGGTAGCGCAATAACTACTGGCACCAAGAACTCCATCATCGGCGCGTACACTGGCAACCAAGGCGGGCTAGATATCCGTACGGCCTCCAACTACATCGTGCTGTCTGATGGTGATGGTAACCCACGGGCCTACTGGAATGGAGCTAACGCCACTTTTGGTGGTGGCCTCGCAGTCACCGGTGCGCTGAGTGCGACGGGGAAAGTTACAGGCACTTCCGCTGGTGGCGATTACGCAATTCGCGCCGTTCGTTCTGCTGGCGATACCTTCGCAATTCTCCCGCAGCTTGCGGGTTCTGGCGCTACGTTGCTTGGCCTTAATGCGGCTGAGTCGGACTACGAGCCGGTTACAGTTTGGGCTGAGACTTTTAATATCGCTGCCCGCACGGGTGTTGGAACTGTTACGAATGTCGGAGCGTTTTCCTCCACCGGCCTCGCGGTAACTGGTAGCGGGACATCGACCTATTCCGATGGAGCTACTTACACTCTCGGCATTTTAAGTGGTGGGGCAAGCATAGCCAGAATTGGTGGAACTTCTGGAACTACATCCCTTGAGTTGATGGTTAATGGCTCCGTTATTTCCACGCACTCGTTAACCGGCCTAGCAGTAACCGGGACGCTGAGTGCGACGGCAAACGGATCACAGTTAACACTGGCAACTGCCACCAACCCCACAAACTACAAGACAGTAATCAGTTCCGCATACGATTCCGTTAATCCGTTCACTTTAACTGGAACGTATAACGGGTCTACTGCTGATTGGTTGAAGGTAACGGCTGGCGGGGGCTATGCAAGCCCAAAGTTAGTCATCGGCAACACGATGACCACAGTAGATATTCATTCTGGGTCTACCGCTATCGCGTCAGTCTCCTCCACCGGGCTGTCGGTGACTGGGGTAATTAAGTCTACAGGCGGGTCTTGGCCTTCACCCACATCTGGGCAGGCTGTTATGTATGGCAATGCCACAGCTGGATTAGTCCTCGGTGGCAACGGCTCCTCGTCAGATATTCTATTAGCTGATAAAAATGGGGCAACCCGCGCTGAGATAACTACAACCGGCCTCGCAGTCACCGGGACGCTGAGTAGCACGGGCCTACTCACCGCATCTGCTGGCCTGACTTCCACGTATGCAAAAGTAACGGCAACCTACTCCGGGGTGCAAGAGGCGAATAAGGGTGAGTTTGCGTTTACTACCGGCAATGTTGAATTTTATAGCTACGGCCCCAACGCCGCCACTCCGGGCGGATACGCATTCATTACTCGTTCTAGTAACGCTTCGGTCAATGTAACGCCCGTCACCATTTCCTCCACCGGCCTCGC